>Ga0163149_10000414_pt1 | contig 55967 bp, 58 predicted proteins | sample OliLakLV19MP5G1_FD_148604 | JGI IMG/M metagenome (GOLD analysis project Ga0163149, IMG submission 148604) | Freshwater microbial mat bacterial communities from Lake Vanda, McMurdo Dry Valleys, Antarctica - Oligotrophic Lake LV.19.MP5.G1 | ecosystem: Environmental > Aquatic > Freshwater > Lake >...
TGTTAGGCAACCGGAGTTAATATTAATGGAGTACAAATGGAATTAAATTACACCGGAATCAGAAACAGTGAGGTAAACAGAACTCAATTTGCAAATGCATTTGCAATAGCCATATCAGATTATTTAAATACATATTTCAAACATAAATTGGAAATCCGGTGATCCGCTTTCTTTAACTGAAGCAGAAGATAAAAAACAAATGCTATTCTTTAATTCAGTATAAAATGGAAATTCGATGAAATTAACAAAACATCATTTTTAAATATTTTCATATAGACAGCGAAATAAATAATTGTAGAAAAAGCTACACTCCACATAAATTTTTAGACTCAATGAAAAACTTTCGTAATACTTTTGTAAAGCTTTATGGTGATTTCCAGCACCTGATAAGTATTTAACAGGAAAAATAATTTAATATTTAAGGCTTTGAACCAATCCCTGACTATATCGGTTTACAAAACTGAGTGAACTATTGTTGCACGTATCTAAAGTAATAGTTCAGAATGTGTGAATCATACAACTTTTATATTTTATTATATAACAATTCTGAATTGTAAAACCCGCAACTTTACGCAGTTATTTGGTTTGGTTAAAATGTGGTCTTGGCATCAGGGGAGGAAAAGCAGAAAACATTAAAAAATATTATTACAAACTATACAAAAAAAGTAAATAATTAATACAAACTCATTAAAAAATAGCATGATGAATACAAAACAAATCGGCATATGGATGGACCATGCAAGTGCACACCTGATGACACTTACAAGTGGCAACATGGAAACAAAAATAATTGATTCAAAATTTACACACGAAGAAAAACAAGACATTTTACATAAGGGTGAAAAAGCTATGCACCATAAGGAAGAACAAGAGCAATCAGCCTATTACAATGCAATAGCTTCAGAAATAAAACAGTATGAAGAAGTGTTGCTATTTGGTCCTACGGAGGCTAAATCTGAACTGTTAAACCTTTTGAAGGCAGACCACAATTTCGATAAAATTAATATGGAAATCAGGTCAGCTGATAAGATGACAGAAAATCAAAAACATGCTTTTGTAAAAGAATATTTCCTTAATCACCCATCAAAAGCTGTATAAATTAGCAATACAAACTTAAATATTCAAAATGAAAATTAAAAAAGACAATATAATTAAACCGCTTCAACAAGACGGGAAAGTTACCAATGCCAAAAATGATGGTTATCCATTATATCCGGTAAATGAAGATATTTATAATAACTACATAGAGGAAGAAAATATAGATCCCGAAGATATATCAAAATTGAAAGAATCCGATCAAATTGATATCGAGGAAAAGGCTAACGAAGAAGATTTTAAGGAGGTTAAATCAGGAGACGACTTGGATGTACCGGGTGCTGAGCTGGATGATGAACAGGAAGATATTGGAAGTGAAGACGAAGAAAATAATTATTATAGCTTAGGAGGCGATAATCACGATGACCTAGAGGAAGACCGGGATTAAAAACTAAAGAAAAAATGGTAAAAAATATTTATTGTGTTGGAACCATAATCCTATCCTACAAAAAGTAGCAAATACCGGTTTTTAACATGGTATTAATCAAGATTGCTCAACTAACGACGTTAACCTTTAATTATGTTTTTATACAATATACTAAGTAAAGGTAAACCCGCATTATTTCAGGTAATTGTTAAACAAAAAAGCGTCAGTTAAAACTTAAAAGGATATTTACAGCGCCGAAATTTGAAAAACCGAGTTACAATAGTATTTTCTCCTTTGCAATTTGAGGGAAATTGGCGGAGATTACATCCGTAACTGTCAAAGATATCCTCGTAATTGATTGCTCCACCGAAATTACAATGGAGAATAAGGCATAAAACCCAACTCCAGAAATGGGTAAAGCAATCCCCATTCGTACAAATACAGCTACAATTCAGAAAGCCTTTTAAATGATTATTACTTCAATGAAAAGTTTTTATGAGAAATAAGTCCTATATCGGGCAAAGTTTTTCCCATAAAAACAGGAAGTACTAAATTCATTTGGGGTGAGTCAACCTATTTTTGGTGCATCATTTGCATCCTCGTTCATAAATAAATGCCTCTCAGGCACACATTATGAAACTCTACATAAAATATATGGTTAGCACCCGGTGTAAAATGGTTGTAAAAGAAGCGTTTAAAAAATTAGGGCTTCAATTTGTAACCATAAATTTAGGAGAAGTAAATGTATTGGACACTATCACCCCAAATCAACGGGAACTATTAAAGAATATACTCATTAAATCGAAACTGGAATTGATGGATGACAAAAAAGCAATTTTAATTGAAAGAATTAAATGTGTGATTATAGAAATGGTTCACTATGCTGAAGAATTGCCTAAAACAAATTTCTCTGACTATTTAAGCAAACAATTAAATTATGATTATACCTACCTAGCAAATATTTTCTCCGAAACACAAGGTATAACCATTGAGCATTTTATTATTATCAATAAAATAGAAAAAGTGAAAGAATTAATTTTTTACGATGAACTCAATCTTACCGAAATTGCCCAAACACTTCACTATAGCAGTGTGGCACATCTCTCACACCAATTTAAAAAGGTAACAGGATTAACCCCTTCCCTTTTTAAAACACAAAAAAATAAGAAACTTTGTATGCTTGAAGCTCTTTGAAGAGCCTTTTAGTACATATATCGTTTATATTAATTTGTTTAATTTGCTGATTTCGATTTTGGATTTATTACCCAAGATATTTGGCAACAGCATAATAATTAAAATGCATCAAAAAAACCAATTTAAATCAGTATCCCTTCTTAACAAATTTACAAAGAATTACAATACTTTGTTCATTTATCTTACCTTCAATTTGTTCTGTATTATCAAATACTAATTTTATCTTTTTTACAATTGTTCCTTTAGCGGCTGAAAAACTTGTACCTTTTACATTTAAAGCCTGCGTTAAAACTACTGTATCTCCATTTTCCAATAAATTGCCAAAGGCATCTCTGTGAACAGGCAACACTTCAAAAAAACTCAGCGCCCATTTCACAGTTTTTTCATCCAACTCAACAGCATTTAAAATTCCATCAGCCCACTCCTCCCCTTTATATGTTTGAAGCAGCCTATAACTCAATGCCTGAACACTTGGCTCAGGATTCCAAATACTGCCTTCCAGACATCTCCAATAATTTCCATTATCACCTTCCACCATAGCATTTAAACATGTATCACAAAGCGCAACCTGATTTTCAATCAGATCATCAGCAGCCGGACTCACGGTATATTCATGTATTGCAGTTAATTTATTGCACAATTCGCAGGTTCCCGAACTACGTTCAACCAATTTTATATTTATTGACATATCAAATAATTATTGAAATTGTGCCAAGGTATAACTATTATAGTAGGTTTTATGGAAAGTAGGTCGTTAGCTCACCTTTTAAAATTAACAAAATCAGTAACATACAAACGTTGTACGTTATAAATTGTTATATAATGATTAGATCCACACACTTAAAGTTCTAATGCAATAAAAGAAAATATAGCATTAGTTCAAAATATCCTAATTTCGCAAAATAAACACAAACTATGAAAAAGTTAACCCTCCTGCTTCTTACATTTTTGTATTTGAATTCATGCCAACTTGGTGACAAGGAACAAACCATATCAATTGAGAATAAATATTTACTTACAATACCTTCTTTTTTGAAGGAAGGCAGCAAATTAAATGAAGACGCATCTTTGCAATACCAGAGTCTTTTAAGATCCTTTTATGTGATCGTAATTGATGAAACTAAAAATGAAATGCTAAAAGCCCTCCTCGAAAACAACCTGTTAGATGTATATGCAAATGATATTAATGGGTATTCGGAACTTATAATTAGCTCCTTCGAACAAAGTATTTCCAATGCCGAAAAATCGGAAGTAATTGATACTTTGGTTAACCATATGCCGGCAAGGTTATTATCAATCAAAGGCCGGGTTGAAGGCGTGGATATATTTTATTCTATAGCCTTCATGGAGGGCAAAACCAGATATTACCAGGTATTAGCATGGACCTTAGCCGGGAAGGAAGATCAATATGTAGATGAAATGAATCGCATCATGTATTCGTTAATAGAGCTATAAAATTTACTCCCATGTTTTTTTAAATGCCGGGAATTACAAATTTTACTATATTTGACCGTAACCAGGATTCTTGAAGGCATGTAGATACAGTAAAATTAACAATGCCCGAACTTTTGTGTTATATCATCGACAACTAAAAATAATAAATTATGCCTGCAAAAAAGTCAAAACTCGCTGAAATTAAAACCAAAGAGAACTCTGCTAGCGTAGAGGACTTTATTAATTCTGTTAAGGATGAGCAACAACGAAAAGATAGTTTTGTGATTTTGGAAATGATGAAAAAAGCAAGTGGTGAAGAACCAAAAATGTGGGGCAGTTCACTTATCGGATTTGGTAATAAAAGATATAAAAGCCCTGCATCCGGCAGAGAGGTGGATTGGATGCTGATCGGATTTTCTCCCCGCAAAACTAATTTATCGTTGCATCTTACCATTGACATTAAAAAACATACGCCTGAGCTTCTTAAACTTGGCAAACACAAGACCGGCGCAGGCTGCCTCTACATCAATAAATTAGAAGATATTGATCTGAAAATATTGAAGGGAATAATAGAAACAGCATTAAAAAATAAATAACAGTGCACGGAAAACATTGTAATTCCATTAAAAATTATAGAATCTGATAATACACGAATCCTATCATCCGAAAAATCAAATAAGAAATAAACCAGTAAAACAATCAATTTACGTTTGATGAAATTTATACCCTTCACTTTAAACGCGATTTAACTTCTTTATACTTTAACTGCACTTACTTCCTGCAACGGTCAAAACTCGGCTCAAATTGACAACGAGAATTTAAACAATCAAAATTCTGCTTCGGTTGCCTTTATGATAACTGGCGACACCATTTCTGAAATTGCTAAAAGCACCATGATTATTTATCAGGACAAGAAAAACAATTATTGGTTTGGTACTAATGGAGAAGGTGTATTTCGCTATGATGGAAATAACCTCATTCAATTTACTACAGAACATGGCTTGTGTCACAATAAAATTGTGCAAATTGAGGAAGATAATTATGGCAATATTTATTTCAATACCGATATCGGAATAAGCAAATTCGACGGGCAAAGATTTACAACCTTAAACATCTCCAATAAAGAAGATAACGAGTGGAAATTAACCCCTGATGATCTGTGGTTCAAAGGTGCACAGGATTCCGGATTGGTTTACCGTTACGATGGAAAAATTTTGCATCGTTTACAATTCCCTAAAACAAACCTCGGTGAAAAATTTGTTGCTACCTATCCCCGTGCGTTATTTCCGAATATGACTTTTAGTCCTTATGATGTTTACACTATTTATAAAGACAGTAAAGGGTATATCTGGTTGGGTACAGGCAATTTAGGTGTTTGTCGTTATGACGGGAAATTTTTTAACTGGATTTCTGAAGAGGATGTTATAGAAATTGGTGATGGCCCCTCAAATGGAGTTAGATCCAATATTGAGGATAAAGACGGATATTTCTGGTTCAGTAATACTTTATTTCGTTATAATATCTACCAAAATATTGCTACCGTTAAAAGCACATCAGATATCCCCGAAAAAAGTGAATTTAATTATAGCAGACAAAAAGGGATTGGTAGTTTAGACAATAAACCAAATGGTAATTTAGATGCTTATTTATCTGCAACAAAAGATAATAATAATGTTTTATGGATATCAACCTATAACGCAGGAGTTTGGAAATATGATGGGAACAATATAACTGCTTATCCAATTGAGGATGGCAAATCTAACACTACTATTTTCTCTATTTATAAAAATAATTATGGCAATCTATGGCTTGGAACACACAATGCCGGCCCATATAAATTCAATGCTAAAACATTTGAAAAATTTATTTTCTAAGTATTGGGATAAAAAGAAACCTAACCAAATTCAACCACTTCCGCTTCCGCTTTATTTTATTCAAAAGCTCAAAATTATTGATGGCTTACAGATCTAAAAAGTTCAAAAAAATGCCTGAAAATTTGCGTAGTTAAATAACTACATATATATTTGTAACCAAATAGCTACACAATGAACCTAAGACGGGATATCTTTCAAGCAATAGCAGACCCCACAAGACGGGCAATACTGCTTCTGGTAGCCTCCCAAACCATGACTGCAGGCGCCATCGCATCAAATTTTGATACCGCCAGACCGACAGTTTCCAAACATATCCAAATACTTATGGAGTGCGAGCTGCTAGGTCAAATACAAAACGGAAGAGAAATTTATTACCATTTAAATCTTCAAAAAATGAAGGAATTAGCCGAATTTATTGAACCATTTCGCAAAATTTGGGACGACAGGTTTAATAACCTGGAGTCCGTCATGAAAAATTACAAATCGAAAAAATAAAAGATAATGGAACGTAAAACAAAGATTCACGCCGAAGCCGGCAAACAGGAATTAACGATCACCAGAGAATTTGATCTTCCAGTTGAATTACTTTTTAAAGCATATGTAGAACACGAAATTGTTGAACAATGGATGGGAACAAAGGTGCTGAAACTTGAAAATAAACCACATGGATCTTACCAATTTGAAACCTCCGATGCTCTGGGTAACGTAGTTTTTGAGGCCAATGGCGTTATACATGAAATTGAAACAGAAAAGAAAATTACCCGAACTTTTAAAATGGAAAATACTCCCTTTGATGTGCAACTTGAATTTCTGGAATTTGAAAAACTTACAGACACCACAAGTAAACTTACTATTCAGATTGTTTACAGATCGATAACACTCAGAGATCAAATGTTGGCCTTGCCTTTTGCGCACGGTTTAAATATGGCGCACAACCAATTACAGAATATTGCTAACAAATTAAAATAATAAATTATGACTAAGCGAAATAAAATTATTTATTGGGTAACTACAATTTGGCTTTCCTTAGGTTTCTTATCAAGCGGAATTGTACAATTATTAAAAGTAGATTCAGAAATAGAATTTATTATAAATATGGGATATCCTATTTTTTTCTGCCATTGTTAGGTGTTTGGAAAATCTTGGGAGTAATTGCAGTACTTATACCCAAATTCCCCTTAGTAAAGGAATGGGCTTATGCAGGCTTTTTCTTCACAATGTCGGGTGCAATATATTCGCATATGGCCTTAAGTCATACAATAAGTGAAATAGCCCCTCCCCTTTTATTATTGGTTCTTACAGCAATATCCTGGTATTTAAGACCAACAAACAGAAAACTAATTATGAAAAATATCGCTGCAGATAATTAACAATTAACGAGGTTGCTGTATTTTTGAATTAAACTGAAATTCCTCTCAATAACTACCTGATATGATAAAAGAAATGAAACGAAGAAATGAAAAAATTAAATAATATCAAAAAGAAGTTGTCGCAGGAACAACAAAATGAAATTCTCAACGTGTTAAAAATCCGGTTTGAGAAATATCGTAAACGCCATAAAGATCTCGAATGGGAAAAAGTGCAGTCAAAACTTTTAACCAATCAGGAAAAATTATGGTCACTTGATCAAATGGAACAAACCGGTGGTGAACCTGCTGTTATTGCCTTTGACAAAAAAACAGGGGAATATATTTTTTATGATTGCGCTCCAGAAAGTCCAAAAGGCCGCAGAAGCATTTGTTACGACCATGAGGCGCTGGAATTAAGAAAAGAAAACAAACCGGAAAATAGTGCAAAAGAAATGGCCGCAGACATGGGAATTGAAATGTTAACGGAAGAGCAGTACCGCGAATTACAAAAACTTGGAAACTTTGATACTAAAACTTCAAGTTGGATAATAACGCCTCAAGACATTAGAAAACTGGGCGGTGCCCTCTTTGGTGATTACCGTTATAAAACTGTTTTTATATATCACAATGGCGCAGAATCCTATTATGCAGCAAGAGGATTCCGTGGATCACTGAAGGTGTAATTTAATATTAATGTACTTTAATAAATATAAAATGAATTCCAAAACTGATTTTTATTTTAATAAAAACAATAAGTGGCAACAAGAAATTAATAAATTGAGAATGATACTTCTCGATTGTGATCTTACAGAAGAATTGAAATGGGGTGTTCCTTGTTATACTTATAAAAAAAGTAACATTGTATTAATTCATATATTCAAAGATTATTGTGCACTTCTTTTTTTCAAAGGTGTTCTTTTAAAAGATACAAAAGGCATTCTTATTCAACAAACCAAGAATGTGCAAGTTGCACGCCAGATCAGGTTTACGGGTTTACAGCAAGTAGTTAAGCTGGAACGCACAATAAAGGCGTATATTTATGAAGCGATCGAATTAGAAATTGCAGGTATAAAAGCCCCATTAAAAAAAACGACCGAATACGAAATTCCCGAGGAGTTTCAAATTAAATTAAAAAAGATGCCTGCCCTAAAAATCGCATTTTATGCACTCACACCCGGCAGGCAAAGAGCTTATCTTCTTTATTTTTCAGCAGCAAAACAAACCAAAACAAGGGAAGCAAGGGTGGAAAAATATTTGAAACAAATTTTAAGTGGAAAGGGGTTGGAGGATTAGCTTTTCGGAAATTTTTCAGGCTATGAATAAATAAATCAAATGGATAAATAAAGCATTTCACTATTAATTACGATACAAAATTATACATTTTCGTTTACAAGTTGAATAAAGAAATTTATTAATTTTATAAGCCATTTGCTATAAAATCCAAAAAAACTTCGTCTCTAAAATAATAGATGATAAAAAGTAATGTATGCGAATAAAATTGATCCTTAAAATAAGCCACTAATAAATTCTTAAAAATGAAATATCTACCAAAAGAAACTCTAACCTTCAAAACAAACCTAAAAGAGGATGAAGTAATAACCCGCCTCGCCCACTCTATTGAACCAGAAAAATTAATCAGATCAGGCCTTTTTGGCTTCGGGGGTGCAAAACCTTACGAAGGCAAAATAACCGGTTATACTTTTAGTATAAAGAGAATCATAAAATACCGAAATTCCTTTTTACCGAGAATTATCGGGCAAGTTGAACGCGACATGCAGGGCACTTCCATAAAAGTAAAAGTGAGATTGCAAATTTTTGTCCTGGTATTTTTATTTGTCTGGTGCAGCGGCGCATTGATCGGTTTGTTTTTTATAGCAAAAAATGTAATTGTTAACAAAGCATTTGATCCCTGGTTTTTTATGCCAATTGGCATGTTGTTATTTGTTTATATACTCACAATTGCAGCGTTTAAATACGAAAGCAGTAAATCTAAAAAAGATCTGAAAACACTTTTTGAAGCAGAAATGATAGAAGGATAAAAAAATAACAAAGGTTAAAAACTTAAATCGTTTAAGAAATATAATTAGTTATGTTTAAAATTATTGCGTTCATTTTGTATGTGTCAGGTTGTTTTCAAATTGCATCTTGTACTTTCATTTTCGAACCTTTGAATAAATCTGACATGATTTTCGCAAAAAATGTTCCCCTCCGTATGTTATTTTTGCCATTGTGCGCCACACAATCCCATCCCTCACAGAAAATACCTTTCTTAGGTATTTTAATTTTATTGCATTATACCTTGCTCAGGGCATTCCCGAAGGCATGGCATTTTTTGGTATTCCGGCATGGATGGCCATGAATGGCAAATCACCAGGGGAAATTGGTGGTTTTGTTGCTGCAGTTGGACTTCCATGGAGTTTCAAAATACTGGTTGCTCCGCTCATGGACAGATTTACATTTTTACCGATGGGCAGAAGAAGACCCTGGGTTTTAATCGGACAATTAGGCTTAATATCCAGTTTTATTTTTATGGCTTTCGTTCCTGACCCGCTAAATAATTTATGGTTACTTACCATTGCAGGATTTACTGTTGGTTGTTTCGGAGCATTTCAGGATGTAGCAACCGATGGAATGGCTATAGATATCATCCCGACAAATCAACAGGCGAGAGCAAACGGATTTATGTGGGGATCTAAAATTATTGGCTCATCTGCTTCATTAGCTCTTGGCAGTTGGCTGTTAAATCAATATGGTTTCAATACTGCAATTCTTTCTTTATCCTGTATTGTCGCTCTTATTATGCTGGCTCCTTTATGCTTAAGAGAACGACCCGGTGAAAAATTTTTCCCCTGGAGCAAAGGTGGCGCTTCACCGGAGACAGAAAAAATGCAATTAACCAATTGGCCGGTCATCTTCAAATCATTATACAGTGTATTTACTTTACGCAATAGCCTTATACTCGGCGTTCTTCTTTTTGTAGCCCAGGGCTCTTATAATTATATAGCTACACTTCTGCCAATTTTTACTGTTCAGGCACTTGGCTGGACGGACCAGGCTTTTTCTCAATATTTTGCAACTGCAAGCTTAATCGGTGGAATTACAGGTATGCTTATCGGAGGAATTTTAATAGATAAATTCGGGAAAATACGTATGATGAATATTTATTTTTTTTCATTCCTATTCCTCACTACAGGATTAGTTATTTTCAATGAATTATGGAGTAACAACTGGTTTATTGCGAGTTTTATGTTTGTTTATCAGATATTATATGTATTTGCCTGCATAGGAATCTTCGCTATTGCAATGCAATATTGCTGGAAAAAGGTTTCTGCAAGCCAATTTACAATTTATATGACTATTGGCAATCTTGGCCGCTTAGCAGGTGCGAAAATAATTGGTCCCATGAAAAATCAATTCATCTGGGAATATACGCTATTGTTATTTGCCGGATTAATATGCATCGCGTGGTTTGTATTGCAATTTCTGCGCACCGATAAGCATTTGAAACATATCGAAAATTTGGAAATTAAACAACCGGAAGCAGAACAAAAACCATTATTACACTGACAAAATTTTCCTTTAATGGAATGTCAATTTTCAATTTGCTGATTTAAATCATTTATAGAAGCTTAGTTGGATTATAGCAAATAACTTTAATTTTTCATTAATGTTCCTTTAACCAAAATAGTTGCATTTTTATTGCGAGATATTATTAAGTATCAATCCATTCATAAAAATAAATCAAACAAAAAATATTTGAATTGAAATATTCCACAGAAATTGAAATCAACAAACCCATAAATGAGGTGATTGGAATATTCGACAACCCCTACAATATGTCGAAATGGATGGAAGGCTTACAGAGTTTCGAGCACCTGAGTGGCTCTCCCGGATAAGCTGGAGCTAAATCGCGTTTGAAATTCAAAATGGGAAAACGCGAAATTGAAATGATTGAAACAATCAATACCCGAAACCTGCCTGATGAATTTAGCGGAAGCTATGAAGCCAAAGGCGTTTTCAACATTGTTAAAAATAGTTTTAAAAAAATATCCCCCACTAAAACAAAATATATAACAGAACAAGAATTCCAATTTAAAGGATTAATGAAGATCATCGCATTTTTAATGCCAGGTGCATTTAAAAAACAATCAATTAAATACCAGGTCGATTTTAGAAATTTTGGAGAAAAACAAGTATAGAAAAAATTTCACCTTTGAATTATTATGAGTAATGAGTAATGAGTCAAATAAAACATTCAGCTTAGGAGAATCACTCACCAATTAATCAAGAGTCATTAGCCATGAGTAATGAATCATATAAAACATTCGGCTTAGAAGAGGCACTCTCCCCACTCACCACTCACCAAATAGTCAAGAGTCATTAGTCAGGAGTATAAAAAATCATCCATCGAAAATCAATCTCCTTTCTCATCACTCATTACTCATTGCCTGCAGGTTATCGACATTCGGCATAGAAGAAGCCGGTCCGATACCCGATACCCCTTAAACAAATTTGCCGTTTTAAAATTATCCACTATCTTTATTTCCATAAACTAAATTTTTATGAAAAAATATTTTTTAATTGCTTTTGCAATCCTCACATACTTTCAACCTATAAAGGCACAAATAGAAGACCCATATCTCTGGCTTGAAGAGGTAGATAGCAAAGAATCAATGGATTTTGTTACTAAACAAAATAAAACAACCTTCGACATACTGAGTCAGCAAAAAGAATATCAGAGTATTTATAATAAAAGTTTAGAGATTTATAATTCTACGGATCGAATTGTTTACCCAACTATGAAAGGCGAATATATTTATAACTTTTGGCAAGATAAAGAACATGAAAGAGGCATTTGGCGACGTACTATGCGTGGTAGTTACCTGAGTGGAAATCCACAATGGGAAATTTTATTGGATATAGATGCCATGGCTGCAAAAGATAATATTAAATGGGTATATAAAGGCGCTGAAGGATTGTATCCTAATTACGACAGGTTTCTTGTAAGCTTGTCAAATGGTGGTGGCGATGCTGTTACAACAAGAGAATATGATGTGGATACTAAATCATTTATTGATGGTGGTTTTTTTGTGGATGAAGCGAAAGGAGGTGTAAGTTATTTAGATGAAAATACGTTGATAGTAGCATCTGATTTCGGCGAGGGAACTATGACAACCTCAGGCTACCCGCGACAGGTTAAACTATGGAAAAGAGGAACTTTATTAAAGGATGCTCCCATTATTTATGAAGGAAATCAGGCAGATGTTGGAACCTGGGGAGGAATGATGCGTGATGGTGAGAAGAAATATACTGTCATTACCAGGGCCATGACTTTTTATACTACCGAAACAAATGTATGGTTAAACAATAAAATAATAAAACTTGATATACCACAGGATTGTAATATAAATACACTGCTAAATGATCAACTAATAGTTTCTTTAAAATCTGATTGGGAAGTTGCAGGTTATACCTTTCAACAAGGCGACTTGATAAGTATGAATTTAACTTCACTTTTAAAAGGTAATAAAAGTATACAATTAATCTATCGACCCGACGAATTTTCAAGTATTTCAGGTATATCTGCGACACAAAATAAATTGATTGTAACGCTGGTAACGAATGTGAAAAGTCAAATGTATATCTACACCTTCGCAAACGACGACTGGAAAAAAGAAAAAGTAAATGCTCCCGATTTCGGAACAATTTATACAATTGATGCGGATGAATTTTCAGATACCTATTTTTTCAATTTTACAAATTTTCTTACACCAACTTCTTTATATATAGCTGATGCAAGTAATAATAGTGTAAAACTTTTCAGATCATTACCTGCATACTTTGATGCAGGTAAATATAAAGTGGAACAGTTTAAAGCCAAATCCACTGATGGAACAATGGTTCCATATTTTGTTGTTTCGTCCAAAACAATAGAAAATAATGGCAAAAACCCAACTTTGTTATATGCATATGGTGGATTTGAATCATCCTCACAACCATTTTATTCCGGAACCATCGGAAACGCCTGGTTAGAAAACGGTGGTGTATATGTATTAGCTAATATCCGCGGCGGTGGAGAATTTGGTCCGAAATGGCACCAGGCAGGATTAAAAGAAAAAAGGCAAAATGTTTATGATGATTTTCATTCTGTAGCAGAAGATCTTATTACTCGAAAAATAACCTCGCCTCCACACCTTGGTATTATGGGTGGAAGTAATGGCGGATTATTAGTTGGAGTTGCATTTACGCAACGACCCGATTTATATAATGCAGTAGTTTGCCAGGTGCCATTGCTGGATATGTACCGATATAACAAATTATTAGCCGGTGCAAGCTGGATGGGTGAATATGGAAATCCTGATATTGCGGAAGAATGGGAATACATTAAAAAATATTCTCCCTATCAAAATCTAAAACCAAATACGAAATATCCTGAAGTATTTTTCACAACATCAACACGCGACGACCGTGTTCATCCCGGACATGCTCGTAAAATGGTTGCAAAAATGAATGCTATGGGATATAAAGTATATTATTATGAAAATATAGAAGGCGGTCATGCCGGTTCCTCTACAAATGAACAAAGGGCAAGATCTGCAGCTTTGGAATATTCGTATTTATTGATGAAATTGAAGAATTGATTTAATGTACATTAAAATTTGTAGGATAATTGCCGCTTGTTTTAACATGAAGGATGAATCAATTAAAAAATTGAAATTACCCCATACAGCAAAACATATTTCAATTTTACAAATTGGTTAAAAATATTCCGGAATTTTAATCTCTGCAACAATAGTAAATTATGGAAATTGGAATTGATAGTTTCGCTGCAGCGACAATTACAGCAGATGGTAATGCAGGTAAACATCGCACACAAGCCATAGCTGAATTATTGGAAAGAATAGCATATGCAGATACCTGCGGATTAAATGTATTCGGGATTGGTGAACATCACCGAAAAGAATTTTTAGATTCTGCCCCTGCTATCATTCTGGCTGCTGCTGCTGCACAAACAAAAAATATAATACTAACCAGTGCAGTTACTGTTTTAAGTGCTGCAGATCCCGTAAGAGTATTTCAAAATTTCGCAACGTTAGACCTTATCTCAGGCGGAAGAGCCGAAATGGTGGTTGGCCGTGGATCATTTACCGAGGCTTTTTCATTATTCGGATTACAATTGAAGGATTATGATGAACTCTTTATTGAAAAACTACAATTACTTTTAAATATTCGCGATAATGAAGTGGTGAATTGGTCAGGCAAATTTCGCCCTGCACTGCACAATCAATCTATCTATCCCCGACCTTTACAACATCCATTTCCAATTTGGTTAGGTGTAGGCGGTACACCTGAATCATTTATACGGGCAGGTACTCTTGGTCTTCCATTAATGGTTGCTGTAATTGGTGGAGAAACACATAGATTCAGACCTTTAATTGATTTATATCGGGAAGCAGGAAAGATCGCAGGATTCAAACCGGATGATCTTAAAGTGGGATTACATTCGTTAGGTTATGTTGCCAATACTTCTGAAGAGGCTATCGCAGATTATTACCCGGGTTATGCAGAAACTTTTACAAGAATAGGGAAAGAACGCGGATGGCCTCCGGTTACCAGAAACCGATTTGATGCACAAAACGGAAAAACCGGTGCTCTGCTTGTCGGCGATCCCCAGGAAGTTGCCGAAAAAATTATTCGCCACAGCGAAGCCCTCGGTGGTATTTCAAGATTTACTTTTCAGATGGATAATGCTGCATTATCCCATGAAAAATTACTGCACTCCATAAAATTAATTGGCGAAACCGTTGCTCCTTTAGTGAATAAATAATATTTCTTGGCAGGCAGGTTCAAGGCAACTTTATTTTTTTTATACAATACGGATTGAAAAAATAAGCCACGAATGCACGAATAAAAAATAAGTAAAAAAAATAATATACAAACAACCCCACCCTACGGCTGTTCATTCGTGCACCTGTCCGACGACTTTGGCAGGCGGGTTCGTGGCAACCTTTTTTCTCCACAATACGGATGAAAAAATTAGCCACGAATGCACGAATAAAAAACAAAAAAGTAAATTTTAGAATATAAACAACCCACCCTTCGGCTGTTCATTCGTGCATTCGTGGCAACTTTTTTTAATCCACCTCACCAACTTCTATTCTGGAAGTGAATATTATTGATGGGTTCATTTCCCTAAGACCCTCACAGGTTTTTGAAACCTGTGAGGTCGAGGGCTGTTCATTCGTAGCAACTTTTTTAATCCACCTCACCAACTTCTATTCTGGAAGTGAATATTATTGATGGGTTCATTTCCCTAAGACCCTCACACGTTTTTGAAACCTGTGAGGTCGAGGGCTGTTCATTCGTGGCAACTTTTTTTAATCCACCTCACCAACTTCTATTCTGGAAGTGAATATTATTGATGGGTTCATTTCCCTAAGACCCTCACAGGTTTTTGAAACCTGTGAGGTCGAGGGCTGTTCATTCGTGGCAACTTTTTCTACACAATACAAATGAAATAATTAGCTTTACATGCACGAATAATAAATAAACAAATTTTAGAATACACCGCCCTCCAGCATTCGTGGCCACGTTTTTTTTCTCTCCGTTATACGGATGAAACTCAATTTCATACCACACGTATAATTTGTAAAAACCAGGAATCAAAACGATTAACGTTTACTACCTATGCCGCTCATCAAACACCCATATTCATAGAAAAATTAAATAATTAATCAGCTTTAATTTCGTTAATTTATTAAATTAGGATGCTAAACATTTCTTGCTCCAAGGCATATTAATTTAACACTTTCCAGAACCTTCCATCAAAAAATTGATGAAATCAAGGGATTTTATTATCATTGCATAATAAAACAACAGGTTACCTAAAGATTCGATTGTTATGACATTTGAAAAACACCTTGAAACCATTCCCGAGGATCGCAGGGGAGCTATTATAAAATTAAGGCAAACTATTGTAAAAAACTTACCTAAAGGTTTTAAAGAAACTTTCAGCAATTTTGGCATTGGATATTGTGATCCCTTTTCTACATATCCCGAGGGTTATCATTGCGACCCTACTACTCCGCTCCCTTTTATGAGTATAGCTTCACAGAAAAATTTCGTTGCCATTTATCACATGGGAGTATATGCTGCTAAAAAATTATTGGATTGGTTCACAAAAGAGTATCCCAAACACAACAAAACTAAACTCGATATGGGTAAAAGTTGTATTAGATTTAAAAAGAGCGATCAAATACCCTATACATTAATTGCTGAACTTTCACAAAAAATACCAGTTCAGCACTGGATAAATACTTACGAAACAATTATTAAAAGAAAATAATATGCAAAAAATTAAAATTGAGATCAAATGGGCAGTTATATTTATTATTATGACCCTTACATGGATGGTTTTGGAAAAATTAGCCGGATTTCACAGTTCGCATATCGACAAACATGCCATTGTAACTAACCTCATTGCCATTCCTGCAGTTGCAATTTATTTATTTGCGCTTTTAGAAAAACGAAATCGATTTTATAAGGGATCCATGAATTATAAACAGGGATTTGTTTGTGGTTTGATCTTAACAGTGATCATAACCATTTTTAGCCCTTTAACACAATTTATTACTTCAAATGTTATCACTCCCGAGTATTTTCCCAATATTATTAATTATACAGTGGCACAGGGTGAAATGTCGCAAACAGAGGCAGAAAATTACTTTAATCTTAAAAATTATATTATTCAGGGACTTATAGGAGCATTTGCTATGGGTATTCTGACCTCTGCCATCATTGCATTTTTTGTAAAGACAAAAAGGTCCACTTAATAGAATCAGATTACAAAATTCAATTATTCAGAACGTTTAATATAAGTTTAAAAGAATATTTGTGGTGCATATATTCTATATAACCGGAGCCCATTTTTAAGAGTGATCCAAAAATAACCCTATGAGAAAAATTCAGTTATTCATTATATTTATTACTATTTACATGAATGCAAGTGTCGCACAATCCGACACAATTTTTACAAAGGTTTTTAGTGTTGAGGAATTATAGGATGATTTAAACTATTGGCGCAGTAGACTGGAAAAGGAACTGCCTATACTTTATCTCTACAAAAACAAAAATGAAATTGATCTTAAATTTGATAGTATCTATAATTCCATAGATCAGCCTATGAATGAAATAGCGTTCTACAGAATTTTAACTCCGCTAACCACATTTATTCAGGACGGCCACAATTCTATTGTTTTAAGTGAACCTGCTTTAGAGGCATTGAGAAATTGTAACGATCTTTTTCCTCTGGATATTAAGTGTATAAAAAATAAATTCTATGTTTCCAACAATTTCAGCACATCACCGGAACTGCTCCCCGGAACAGAAATTATTTCTATAAATAATGTTTCTGCAGAAGAAATGTTGAGTAAATTTTTATCTAACATCCCTCAAGAAGGCCATAACCTTCAATACATTTACGGTTCGCTCAATCAATCGTTTCGATTTTACTATTTTGTGTTTTATGGTTTGTCAGAAAAATATACCATCAGGTACAAGAATTTAAACAGTTTAGTTGGAAATTGCGAGGTGCCGGGAACCGACCTGATTACCATGAAAACGAAAAAAGAAAAAAGAAAAACCCCTCATTTAAATCCATATAATTTACAGATGTTAGATAGTATGAAAACCGCTCTGCTAACCTTAAAGACCCTCGATCAAACGCTAGTTAAAACCACTTACCATAAAAATTTTAAAAAAGATATTTCTGAATATTTTAACCTTATTCAAAAATCCAATTATACTGATCTCATAATTGATCTAAGGGATAACACGGGTGGAAATCCTGATTACGTAAAACACCTATTGTTATATCTGTTTAATGAACCTTTTGAACAATGTATTGAATGCAGAGTTGTAAAAAATAAAGAAGCGGAAATTTTTACCCAACGAAATAAAAAAACATGGTTTCCTTTATATGGCATTGGAAAATATCATCCTAAACAAAATAATTTTATTTGTATCTATAGATAAAATAGAAGACTTGAAATTTGGAGTATTCGCTATCGAGGTTACCTAGGCAATTGGTCCACTTTGATATCCATATACTATTATTCGCCGGAACAACGTTTTTTTTATATCCAATTTGGTTGTCATCGCTTCTATAATGAAAAAACGACGAAATTTAAAGACATTTCGCCTTTTCCCATTTATACTTGTGCTAAGTATAAACATATTCGCTCAAAATAAAGATCAAGTTGCACTTAAGGATTATTTATATCCATCTATCAAAAAAGATTGGTTGCAACGAGAGGCGGAAATTCCAAAAATGTTTGTTACTCAAAAACTAAATTGGGCTGATTTTGAAACACCACTTACCAAAGACGAAAAATATCAATATTTTAACAAAATAGCATTGAATAGCTTTTTTTATTTAGAGGAAAGTTACCTTTCACTTGAAGAACTTCATTTTATTGATTTCAATTCAGATAACCTCACTGATATTATCTATACAGGTAGAATGCCCGGAGGATCCGAAATTGACAATTTCACTTTTTTCGAGAATCAAATTGATAGCCTGCGTTTGACATTTGAAAATGTTGGAACAATTATAGAATTAAGGCAGGAAAATAAAAACATTCCTATTGAATTTACCGTAGGGAGTTGGCCTTGTTGTGATGGACAAAAACATATTATCCATTACTACAAATTCTACCCCAATAAGGATTGCAGATATAGCAATAATATAGATTTGGCGCGACATGGCAAAATAAACGGAAAATACATATCGAACTTTTATTCAAATTTTAAACCAATTGAAAGTTACTTATTTGTGAAAAGCACTTTTTTATCGGATTCAGCAGATTTGAATGGCAACTCCACTTTTGAAACAATTAATGATAGTGTAGTTTTAGAATCTAACCCACATTTAATTCTAAAACCCATTAGAGAATCTTATATCCCGGAAGGATATAAATTAAATATTGAAGTTGCCCTAATAGAAAAAAATACAAAAGGAGTTATTATATCAAAAAAAACATTTAACTATAAAGAATATTACTTAATAATGTTTTCAAAAGAAAATATAATCAGTGATCTTTCATTTAAAAACAGGCCGGTGTATAATTTAATTGCCTGGGTCAAAAGTACTGATGTTATGGTGATTAAATAAAAAATCAGAAACCAAAACCTATAAACCTTTTTCCTTTAGAAAACCTAATTTTGGTAAAATAGTATCAATCTTCGATTGGGAATAACAGGCCAAATCCCCCTAAAAAAAACTTCTAAATCCCTTGCGTAACTAATCGGTTACATATATATTTACAACCTAATTGTTACAAAACCCAAACCACATGGTTCGAAGAGACGTTTTTCATGCTATAGCAGACCCTACAAGGCGCGAGATCATTCGACTGCTCTCTAATCAGATACTAAATCTCAATGCAATTGCCGACAACTTTATGATGAGCAGACCCGCGATATCAAAACACGTTAAGATCCTGGCCGAATGTGGGTTAATTGAGATCAAACAGCTTGGAAGAGAAAGATATTGTTTTCCGCAACTTGCTGCTTTAGATCAGGTGGATACCTGGATAGAACAATATCGTATTTTCCGGACAAATAAATTGGATAATCTAGAAATGCATTTGGAAAATCAGAAAATTAATATCAAAAACAAAAAGGATGGAAAATAAAATTATAGGTATAGAAAGACTTTTTAATGCACCCGTGCAGAAAGTATGGAATGCACTTACCAATAAAAACGAAATGAAAATATGGTATTTCGATCTTAAGGAATTTAAGGCGGAGAAAGGGTTTATTTTTCAATTTACAGGAGGGCCATCCCCCGAAACACAATACCTGCATATTTGTGAAATAACAGAACTAATCCCTGAAAAAAAGCTTGCCTACAGTTGGCGATACGATGGATATAATGGTATCTCATACGTAAGTTTCGAATTATTTCCGCAAGGCAACAACACACTTTTTAAATTAACTCACAGTGATATTGGGACTTTCCCGACAAAAAACGCAGATTTTGCGATTGGAAATTTTGAAGAAGGTTGGAATCAGATTATTCATTCTTCCTTAAAAAACTATCTTGAAAAAGATAATTTTCAATATGCAATCACATTGGAAACTGATGCAAAAAAAATTTATTCGGGACTCACACAACAACTTCATCAGTGGTGGACAGAAAAAATGGAAGGGTCCGCGGATAAATTAAATGATGTATTTACTGTTCACTTCGATAAAACATACAAAATAATTAAAGTAGTGGAATTACTATTGAACAAAAAAATAACCTGGGAGATATTGGATAGTTTTATTGATATACCCGAATTCAAAAATAAATCGGAGTGGAGCGGAACAAGAATATCATGGGAAATAACCGCAAATGATGATTCCACAGATCTTGTCCTAACGCACCACGGGCTTAATCAATCATTGGAATGTTACGAAGTATGCAATAACGGCTGGATAAGTTTTATGGAAAGTTTTCACGACTTTCTCACAACAGGAATGGGAACACCTTTTAAATAACATTCAGGGTTAAGAACTCACCAAAAAAATATTTTCAATTTTCAATTGTCAATTTAATAATTGAACAGCCGCGCTAACGTAAATTATAACAGTAATTTAATGCCCAATTCGAATTGGTTGGGAAGATACATTAATTAAAAAAATGTACCGCAAATAGGAATCAAAAAAATCCTCAGAAACAAAACCAAACCACCCATACTAATCTACAACCTACATTTCTCTGCTCCCTCTGCACTCTGCGAAAAGCAAACTCATATAAAAAACCACCCAATAAAAAACACACCATACATTTCTCTGCGCGCTCTGCTCCTCTGCGTCCTCTGCGTGAAAAAAACACATAATATAAAAAACAAACTATTTACACCGCATGAAACAAAACCACACCATACATTTCTCTGCGTCCTCTGCTCCTCTGCGCACTCTGCGTAAAAAAACACTCCCCATAAAAAAGACACCATACATTTCACTACTTACACAGCATATTTCTCTGCGCACTCTGTTCCTCTGCACGCTCTGCGTAAAAAAACACTCACCATAAAAAAGACACCATACATTTCACTACTTACACCGCATATTTCTCTGCGCACTCTGCTCCTCTGCGCCCTCTGCGTAAAAAAACACTCACCATAAAAAAGACACCATACATTTCACTACTTACACCGCATATTTCTCTGCGCACTCTGTTCCTCTGCACGCTCTGCGTAAAAAAACACTCACCATAAAAAAGACACCATACATTTCACTACTTACACCGCATATTTCTCTGCGCACTCTGCTCCTCTGCGCCCTCTGCGCCCTCTGCGTAAAAAAACACTCACCATAAAAAAGACACCATACATTTCACTACTTACACCGCATGAAACAAAACCACACCATACATTTCTCTGCGACCTCTGCTCCTCTGCGCACTCTGCGTAAAAATACACTCACTATAAAAAACACACCATACATTTCACTCCTTACACCACATGAAAAAAACCCACACCTAACAATTCTCTGCGCCCTCTGCCCCTCTGCGCACTCTGCGTAAAAAAAAAACACAACATAAAAACACACCATAATTTCACTTCTTACACCGCATGAAACAAAACCACTCTACACTTTTCTCAGCGCCCTCTGCTCCTCTGCGTGAAATCAAACACACCACACATTTTCCTCCTTACGTTGCCACCACACCGCAATCAGCTCACAAATACAACCCCAAAACACTTTGAAATATTTATTATTTTTATCCCAGGCTTACAACGAAAAATTAGCTCAGCAGATTAGAGAAAAACTTGGCGCCCACTAATGATAACACTTTTAAAAATGACTAAATTAGAATTTCTAATTTTAAAAAACGAATATGAATCAATTTAATTTATTAACCTAAAAAATAAATACATGACAAATAACATGATTGCATGCAAATTTTTTATTGCAAATTCTCATTTCCGTTTTTCCCTGTTATATAATAAACTTCGACCTTTCCGATTGCGATAATATATTAAGGGTGGAAGGTGAAAATATTGTGATGGATAAAATAATTGATATATTAAACCAAAATAATTACTATTGTATAAATTTAGATTATAAACCATTAATTTTAATGATTTATAATCTATATATAACATGGCTATTTTAAAAATTGCTCCTACTACAATAGATGAATACATTTCTTTAGTCCCAGCTGAAACAAAGAAAAAATTAGAACAAATGCGACAATTAATTCAGAAATTGGCGCCAAAAGCAGAAGAAGTGATCAGTTATCAAATGCCCGCCTTTAAACTCACTTCCGTATTTGTATATTTTGCAGGATATAAAAGCCATATCGGGTTTTATCCAACATCAACGGGAATTAAAAATTTCGAAAAAGAAATTGCCAAATACAAATGGTCGAAGGGTGCTGTGCAATTCCCTTTAAATGAACCCCTACCCATTTCGCTCATTACCAAAATGGTGAAGTATAAAATAAAGGAGGATAAAGAAAGAGCCAATGCAAAGAAAAAACTTAAAGACCTATAAAAAGGGCCACCAATTTTTTAAAAGCAACGATTGTCCTGTTTGTCCCGTTTGTGAACAGGAGCGAAACCCGAAGGAATGTCCTTTTTTACTGCTTTCAGCACCTGCAATAAGGGCTCTGGAAAACAAAGCATTCAAAACGCTAAAACAATTATCAAAATATATTGAGGATGAAATTTTATCCTTACACGGTATGGGACTAAGTGCTTTACCTATACTTCGCAAGACTTTAAGTTCAGAGCAGCTTTCTTTTAAAAAGAATTAACCCTGCGTTTTATAGTTTTACTTTTTTCTACATATTATCATTTACAAAAACTTTGTCCTTCCTGATTTACTTTCCTGAACTTTTCCTACTTTTATGCCTCATTTAACTGCCATGATTTTTTTGTAATGGAAATACTAAATGCAACATTTTGAACAATATCCTTTACTAATTTACGTCAATAACTAAAAAACCTCTTGGAACTCCTGTTTTACGACTACTGGTGGATACTACTCATCATTCTTTGTCTTGTTTTGTATAAATACATACTCCGGTTTTTATTCGGAATGGTAATCGTACCGGAAGATAAGATTGGATTGGTTACCCAAAAATTCGTGTTGTTTGGCGACAATAAAGAATTACCTGACGGGCGCATTATTGCAACATTGGGTGAAGCTGGTTTTCAGGCCAAAACCCTTGCTCCCGGACTCTATTTTTGGAAATGGGTATGGCAATTTGAGGTTACTATGGAAAGGTTTACCATAATTCCTGAAGGTCAAATCGGACTTGTATTGGCTAAAGATGGTATGGCCATTCCAACCGGTAATATACTTGGTCAAATGGTGGAATCTGATACCTATCAAGACGCCACAAAATTTTTAAATAATGGTGGTCAAAGAGGTCGCCAAACTACATATATTACTGCAGGCTCTTATCGTATCAATACCATGTTGTTCGATATTTCAATTACAGATATGATTCGAATTCAGGAAAGTATGGTAGGCATCGTTACAACATTGGATGGCTTGCCTATTGAAAACGGACAGATAGCCGGTAAAATGATAGATGGGCTTAATAATTTTCAGGATTTTGATAAATTTATTAAAAATGGCGGTAACCGGGGATTGCAACCACACGGTATACTTGCCGGTTCCTATAACCTTAATCCCTGGGCAGTGCAAATGGAAGAAATTCCAATGACCGAAATTTCGATTGGATATGTGGGCGTGGTTATTTCATTTATTGGTCAGGACGGACATGATCTAACAGGCTCCGATTTCAAACATGGAAATATTGTTGAAAAAGGATATAAAGGAGTTTGGCTCGAACCACTTGGACCGGGCAAATATCCAATCAATAAATATACAATGAAAGTGGAATTGGTACCTACTACAAATCTTGTATTAAATTTGGCATCAGCCAGAAGTGAAGCACATAATCTCGATAAAAATCTTTCCACAATTACTGTGCGTTCAAAAGATGGGTTCCCTTTTAATTTGGATGTTGCGCAAATTATTCACGTACCAACTACTGAAGCACCAAAAGTAATTGCGCGTTTCGGAAATATGGTAAATCTCGTTTCCCAGGTATTGGAACCTACAATTGGAAACTATTTCAGAAACTCAGCCCAGGACAGCGACGTAATTGCATTTTTATCTACCAGAAAAGAAAGACAGGAATCAGCAAATGAACATATTAAAAAAGTGTTGGATGAATATAATGTGAATGCAGTTGATACACTTATTGGTGATATTGTTCCTCCGGAATCGTTGATGAAAACCCTTACCGATAGGAAAATTGCTGAGGAACAAAAAATAACATACGACACTCAAAAAAAAGCGCAGGAAACACGTCAGGGAATGGAAAAAGAAACTGCTATTGCCGATATGCAAAAAGATATCGTAAAAGCACAACAAAGTGTTGAAATAGCCGAACGCACCGCAAGCGCAACTGTAAAAAAATCGGAAGGAGATGCCACCGGAGTAAAACTTGCTGTTGGCGTTGAAACAGAGGCCACTAAAATGAGTGCCTTTGCAGAAGCCGAATCAACCAGAGTAAGAGCCCAAGCTGATTCTGAAGCAATTAAATTAAAAGCGGCAGCGCAGGCTGAACAAATTACCTTATCCGGTAGTGCCGAGGCAGGAAAAATTCTTGCAATTGGTAAATCAACTGCCGAATATAAGATCACGGAAGAATTAGCTAAAGGACATATTAAATTGATTCCTGATATGCTCATCGCTGGAACAAATAGTATTGGAACTGCGATGAATGGTTTGCTTGGATTGAAATTAATGGAGATGATGGACCCTAAAAATAAAAAAGAAGAGGATAAATAATTATGGAAGCCCAAAACCGGGCTTCTTTTTTATAAAAAATAATGTATGGAAGAAATTATTATAAAAAGAAACTACAATTTATTCTACCGCATGCTGGTTATAAGTGTTGTTTCTTTATTTTTCATCTCGAGAAATATTATAACCTATTATAAATCCGGAGGAGAAGGGAATTTAGTATTTCTCATCATTTCTTATGTATTTGGATTTTTCATATTGCTACTGGTCAATAACTCCATCCGACAATTAAATAAAAGAACACCGGCTCTTATCATTTCAGAAAAGGGTATTATTGATAATATAAGTCATATAAAACCGGAGTTGGTGCCATGGTCAAATATAATTGGTGCAGAAGTAAAAAAATACAAAGGGAATATGCAAATGGTAATTCAATTACGTGATTATTATGCAGTGCTTGATAACGATAGTCCGTTTCGCTCCAAAATGACCCAAATGTATATCAACGACCTAGAAACACCCTGGGTTATCAATCTGGGATTTATTAAAACAGATATTTCTGAACTTCATCGTATTATTCTCGAAAGGTCGGATTCTGTGGAACGGGAAACTGATCTCTCTAGCTAAAAAAATAGAATTTTTAATGTTTGACACAATAATTTAAACGCATCTGTCCATTTTTAGAATTACAATCGTTATGAAACTTTATAGCCAAATTTCATAAACTTAAATCTTTAAAATGACAGGATCAGAAAATGCATTAAATTGGATTCAAATATCCGTAAGTGATATCAAAAAGGCAAAAACATTTTACGAAACAATTTTTGGATTTGAAATGCATACAAAGGAAAGGATGGGCATGCAAATGACCTTTTTTCCTGCGGAAGATATGAACGAAAAAATTTCCGGATCATTGGTTCAAGGGGTTAATCACAAACCGAGTGCCGATTACGCGGATATAGGTAATATGGCCTATTTTATCGGTTCTGAAGGAAATACCGTTGCTTTACATTCAAATAAATAAATACATTTTATTATGAAAGAATTTTTATTAATATTTAGAAGAGATGATACCGTTAATGAGACTTCCATGTCGCCTGAACAAATTCAAACAATGATGAAACCCTGGCAGGATTGGATTGGCATTATTGCACCACAAAATAAATTGGTAACTGCAGGAAACAGACTCACACCGGATGGAGCTGTGATCAAACCCAATAAGGTGTTCACAAATGGCCAATTTGTAGAAATTAAAGAAGCCATAGGTGGATACACTATTATAAAGTGTGAAACAATGTAAGAAGCTATAGAATTAGCTAAAAACTGTCCCATTTTGTCAGTTACAAATGATGTTTGCTATCTGCAACACAGGTATATCCACAGAAGCACAAATAGGTTTATCACTCAATACTTTTTGCGGATTTGGTGCAGAGGAAATTGCAGATGCTTTTTTAAACAATAAAGAAACGATCTATAAACGTTTGTCAAGAGCAAAAGAAAAATTAAAATCTGAAAAAATTAAAGTAGAATTCCCCCCTTCCAATGAAATAAACGAAAGATTAGAAACTGTTTTAACAACAATTTATCTATTATTTAGTGAAGGATATTATTCCACTTCTCAAAATACAAAGCTGAGAAAGGATCTTTGTTTAGAAGCAATACGATTAAATTTAATGCTCACCGAATTCGAGTTGACAAATACTCCTGCAGCAAATGCCTTATTATCACTGATGTGTTTTCATTCCTCGCGTTTTGATGCAAGAATGAATCAAAATGGAGATCTTATTTTATATGATGAGCAGGATGAAAATTTATGGAATAAAGAATTAATATAAAAGGGCGAATATTATTTAAACAGAACTTCTAAGGGAAACATATTATCAAAATATGATTTGGAAGCTGCAATTGCCTATTGGCACACCATTAAAAACGGCAGCATCGAAAAATGGGAAAATATTTTGCAACTCTATAACAGGTTATTACAAGTAGAATACTCCCCTATTGCTGCTTTGAACAGAACCTTTGCACTATCCAAGGCAAATGGGAAATTACAGGCGATTAAGGAGGCCGAAAAACTTGATCTAAAAACATATCACCTATATCATATGCTGCTCGGCAATCTTTATATTGATATAGATAATGTGAAAACTGCAGAACATTTAGAAATTGCTTTGAGCTTAACGAAAACGGACTCTGACAAATCAATTATTATACAAACTATTAATAAACTCTCAAAAAAAAATAGTTTATTATAAATCGGTTATTTGTCCTTTAAACCTTTTGGGTAGGATTACTATAAATATCACCTTCCATGGCGTTTCAATGTAGCTTTTTACCGGTTATGAACAAATTGTATCTTCAAGCTATACAGAATTTTCTTAATATTGACATATTAAACCAAATGAAACCATAAAAAAGGTATTCACCATATTCTTTAAAATTTTAACAGGTTTATTTCTAAGCCTTGTTATTTATTTGAATGTAAGATTACATTTCGGACCACACCTTGAAAACAAAACGGAAACTCTGGAGACAGCTGTTAAACAATTAAATTTTCTTGGAAACGAAATCCATAATAATGGACTCGGACAAAGAATGCAACAAATTTTTCCAGAGGGATTTGTTTTTACCAATGTACTGTATGGGTTAAGCTGTGCAGAAATTGCGGCAAAACCCAATTCCAATTACTTAAACCAAATACATTACCTCAGTGAGGCGCGATTTGCTTTTGAAGAAATAAATTCTGCTTATGCAAAACAGAATTTTATAAAATCAATGACTCCTGAATTCGGTATGTATTATATCGGATGGAAAAATTTTCTTTTGGGTAAGATAATTGCATCCCAAAAAACGAAAGACAGTTCAGAGGTGGTTTTATTTAAAACCTATTGCAAAACAATTTCTGAAGCAATAAATAATAAATTCTATCCTTCATCCTACCCTTATTCATCCTGGCCTGCCGATGCTGCAGTTGGAATAGCCTCTTTAAAACAACATGATCTCCTTTTTGAACCTAAATACGATTCGCTGATAAAAGAATGGATACAAAAAGTAAAACTAAATCTTGACAGTACAACCGGTTTAATTCCTCATGAAGTTGATGCAGGTACCGGTAAGGCAATAGATGTTGCAAGAGGCTCCTCCATTTGTTTGACATTAATTTTCCTTTCCGAAATTGACCCTTTATTTGCAAAAGAACAATTCAAACTATTTTATGAAAAATTCACTATCATAAGGTTTGGATTGCCTTTTATCAGAGAATACCCAAAAGGCAACCCGGGACCCGCAGATGTTGATTCAGGGCCTGTAATCTTAAAAGTTGGATTTGCCGGAACCATAGTTGCAACCGGAACTTTTATAAAATTTGGAGAAATAGAAACTGCAAATAAAATTTCTGCTTGTATCGAAAGTATCGGTTTTCCGAAATCTGATAAGAATCAAAAAAAATACCTATCAGGAAAACTACCAATTGCGGATTCTTTTATTGTATGGACACGATTACAGCAAGAAAATAACGCTATAAATGCTTATTCTTTTGGGTCCTTTGCACTCTTTCATTTATATAGTTTTCTATTAATCCTGTTTTTCATGGTGGTGTATTTCAGAAAAAAAATATTCGTCTTTATCCGTAGAAAAAGTAATAAATAAACTTATTTTCAAACAGTAATATTTTGAATTATATTTTCGCAACTGATTCATTATCTAATATTTATGATAAATTATACCTATAGGAAAATACTAAATAATTCCTCCTGTTTTTCAATCTCTTTAACACTTATTGCGCAAGAAATACTACAAATAAGCTGGTATTCTAATTGCAATACTAAATAAATCTTTAACAAAAGGTGCTTTTAATACCCAATATCCTAGTTATAGAGGGAATAATATTCCCCATTTTAAAATTTTTTAAATATGTTTTACTTGTGTTAAAGATCAAAAATTTCAAGGTAACCAATCCATTCAGCTTTTGAAATAAATTATGGCACAATTATTTGGTTTTTTTATCATTGAGAAATTACAATTTCTGGTCGTTTATACTCAATTTAAATCATGGCAGAAACAATAAATATAACAAAATACAAAAAGCCGGTTAATGAAAATTTAACCTCCGGAGCAAATACCCCGTTATGGTATATCCAACCAGATGAAATTGTTGTAAATAAAAAGCTCAACAAGGATTTGGATACTGATATTCTGGTCATTGGCGGAGGCATTTCCGGTCTCACTGTTGCCTACTGCCTTGCCTTGGAAGGTAGAAAAGTGGTTTTAATAGAAGATGGTTTTTTAGCAAGCGGTGAAACCGGCAGAACAACAGCACATTTAACCTGCGCTCTTGACGATAGATATTTCGAATTAGAAAAAATTTTTAATGAAGAAACTGCCCATCTTGCGGCAGAAAGCCACAGCGCCGCAATTGAATGGATTGCAAATACAATAAATACGAATAAAATAGATTGCAATTTTAAACGGGTGGACGGATACTTGTTTTTAGAAGAATCAGATTCTATAGAAACTTTAAATAAGGAGTTAGTTGCCACTCAAAAGGCAGGATTAAAAACTGAATTAATAAATGATACCCCATCAATTCAAACAGTGGGTAACAGTTCTTCCCTAAAATTTTCTGATCAGGCACAATTTCACATTCTTAAATATATTAATGGATTGGCAAATGCATTTTTGAGTTTGGGTGGAAATATTTTTACAGAAACAAAAGCAGAAAATATCAACAAAGATGGAGCAACTGCAAACGGTTTTAATATCAAAGCAAACCATATTATTGTTGCAACAAATACACCGATCAACGATTGGGTAAAAATACATACAAAACAGTGGCCATACCGCACTTATGTAATCGGTTCTAAAATTGAAAAAGGGAAAATGCCTTATGCGTTGTGGTGGGATACTGGTGGTAAAGAAAATCAGTTCCATTCAGAACCATATCATTATGTGAGATTGGAACCATTTGATAATGAACATGATATATTAATTATTGGAGGTGAAGATCATAAAACAGGGCAAACAGAAGATAAAACAATAAAGGAGGAAGATCGTTACGAAAACCTTTTGATCTGGGCTAAGAAACATTTTTCGGCTTTTCAAAATATAGATTTTAAATGGTCGGGCCAGGTAATGGAACCCATAGATTCATTAGCATACATTGGTAAAAATCCGGGTGATGAAAACATTTACATAATAACAGGAGATTCCGGAAATGGTATGACACATGGTACATTAGGTGGCATCATTATAACAGATATTATTACCGGAAAAGAAAATCCATGGGTCAAAATTTATGATCCCGCCAGATTCACTTTAAATAAGTCGCTGAAATATTTAAAGGAAGTAGGGAATATGGTAGCGCAATATTCTGATTGGTTAAGCAATAACGGCCTACAAGAAACAAATACACTAATTCCCGGTGAAGGTGGAATTTTCACCTCCGGAACTAAAAAATTTGCAATATATAAGGATGAAAATCAAAAATTGCATGTATGCAGTGCAGTTTGCCCTCATTTAGGTGCTATACTTCAATGGAACAATGATGAAAAAACCTTTGATTGCCCGATGCATGGTTCGCGCTTTACAACAGAAGGAAAAGTGATTAATGGCCCAGCTATTGCTGACCTTAAAAAAATTGATCCGGAAATTAAAAATTAGAAAAATGTTTATACTGAATTATAAATCACTAATTATATCTAATTAAATAAATTATTATGAATAAAATGTCTTCAATTTTGGTGCTAAATACACTTATCGGGATTAATAACGATCGAATTGCCGGATATCAAATTGCATTAGAGGCAACAGAGGAATATGATCTAAAACGTTTATTTGAAGATTTTATTGAAACCAGTAAAAAATGTAAAATAGACCTTATGGCTGAAATAAACAAAATGGGAGCGGCCGCAATTGGAAGTTCAATTCTAACTGGAAAATTCTTTAATGTTTGGATGGATTTAAAATCGGCATTGAATGGAAAAGACCGAAACACTATACTCGCCAATTGCGAAATAGGAGATAACGCAGCGGTGAAAACTTACACCAAAATACTCAATCAAAATGAAAAAGATGTCACGCTCTTTCAATATACGATGATCAATATTCAACATACTTACATAAGGAAGGATCACGATAAAATAAAAAATATATGTCAAAATGTTATATAAACTATAAAGTATAAAAAAGTATTGAAATTAAAAGCACTTTCCTTTGCCACCAATAATAACATTATATGCATACATAACTGCGGGTCAAAAGTAATTATGAGTTTAGAAGAGTGCCATGAAACACCATTATTATTGCCAATGTTTGACAGCAAATTGCATGGACTGGAAGATTCTCGAATTGTTACGATCGACAAGTTATATTTAAATCCAATCATTCTAAACCATTTGAGGAAATTGCAAACGCGCTTCTGTTTCTGGCAAACGACAAACACACCTAAATTACCGGAACTACATTTCAAATTTCTGAAAAATATTTAGCACAATAGGAATTTCGAAATAAATAAAGGATAAACTTTTAATACAGGAACCATTTTAAAAGAAAAACTAAATGAAAGAAATTAAAAAAGCAGGTATTTGGATGGATCATGCGAGTGCGCATACTTTGGAATATACCGATGATGCGCGGAAATTACAGACTTTGGAATCCGAATTTACGAAACAGGATAAAGAAGAGGTATTAACAAAAGGAGAATCGCATATGCACAATAAAGAGCAAAACAAACATGCAGTTTTTTACAAAAAACTTGCCAGTATAATTTTAAATTACGATAATGTGTTATTATTTGGCCCTACAAATGCAAAATCTGAATTACACAACATACTAAAGGCAGATCATCGCTTTGAAAAAATAAAATTTGAACTTAAACAATCAGAGAAAATGACCACTCATGAAATGGAAGCATTTGTAAGGAACCATTATAGTGCAGGTTAAATACGGTTATCAATTTTATACTGATTTAAGAATGGCTGTCTTTTTGGGAATTTTAATACTTTCAATTTAAATATACAGCAATTTGTAAATTTGCATTATGCAACAAAACAAATTACCCGAAATGAACATAACAGGTCCTATGAAAGAGGTGTTACTAGGTTATGGATTCTCCAAAACCTTTAAAGAAGGCGATATTATATTAAATGAAAACGCCTATATAAAAGCGATTCCTATCGTTACCTATGGCAGTATTAGGGTAATGCGAACAGATGAAGAGGGCCGTGAGATATTGTTATATTATATCACATCCGGTGAAAGTTGTATTATGTCCTTTTTAGGCGGCATTCACCACGAGACCAGCAAAGTAAATGCAATTGTAGAAGAGGAAACAGAAATATTATTTATTCCTATCGAGAAAGTTAGTATTCTTATAAAGGAATATCCCGAATGGCTCGACTATATCTTTCGACTATATCACAAAAGATTTGAAGAATTATTGGAAGTGGTAAAAGCAGTTGCATTTAAAAAGATGGATGTACGTCTATTAGATTTTATTAAAAAGAAATGTGCACTTGCTAAAAGTCAAACGATCTTTGTAACACATGAACAATTGGCAAACGAATTAGGTACTGCAAGGGTAGTGGTTTCCAGGCTGCTTAAACAAATGGAGGTACAGGGCATAGTAACGCTTGGCAGAAATAAAATAGAACTATTACAATAATTTAAAATGTAATTTAATTTCCGGCACATTCACTTTATGTTGTTTTTCACCTCTTCGGGAATAACAGCTCGAATAGTTTCTTTTAATACCTCAATTAGGCCGAATTGTTTCCCATTCAGGCAAATTATGAACACATATCGGTAAATAGTTGCCCAAACCTTGTTGCTAATTACCAACATCATGGCAAGATGCAAATCAATAATAATGGAGGTGCCGATCCAAATTATCGTCCCAATAGTTTTAATAATATCATTGCAGATGAAAATAATAAAGAACCACCAATGGAACTTGATTCAAATATTGCCGACTGGCTCAATCGCAATTACAATGATAATGACCATTAGACGCAACCTGCTTTATTTTTCCAAAAAACTTTGAATGACCTATTGAGAAAGAATTTGATCCGAAATATCGTAGGCGCTACGAGCTGTATATCGGAAGAAAAGAGAAACGAAATCATTAATCCCCATGTATGCCATTTTTTCCATGCCGATTTTCAACCGGGCATGACGATTGCTCAAGGATTAGGTGTTGCCATAGAAGAAAATAGTACGATACATGCGCATTAAATTTCACAATGAAGCAGAACAATCTTAAAGAATGAAGCCTGCTATAAATCATTTACTATATCGGTACCATCAGTATCTGCATTTTTGATAACACAAAATTTTTTAATCCTTTATATTTATAAAATGAAAAATCATTCCAAAGCAAAAACAGAATTCGACCAAAAGTTAGAATTATTCCGAACTGAAACTCAGCCGGCACTTACTGATAAAAACTTAATAGAATTAATAATTTATGAAAAACTTTTAGATATACAGGATAAGATAGAGGAATTGGATCAAAAATTAAGTTCTACAAAATAAACTAAGATGAACTTATTTTCATTTCTTTATTTCTCCCTGCACCTTTTTTAGACATTTCACTCGGATTCGCAGTTTATTTTACTACCATTTCACACTTTTTTTACCTTAAGTAACAAAAGTCACTGTAGGATGGTTGATTTCGCTCCAACTTTGCTTTATAATTAAAACTTAAAATTATAAATATGAAAGCAAATGTTGGTTCAGCAGACAAAGTCATCAGAATACTTCTCGCAATTGTAGTTGCAGTTCTCTATTTTACAAACCAAATTACCGGAATTACCGCAATTATTTTATTAATTGTAGCAGGAATATTAATCCTAACAAGTTTTATGAGTTTTTGTCCTTTATATTGGCCTTTTGGTATTTCTACGAGGAAAAAACAAGTAAAATAAATGGTTTTAGTAATACAAAAGCGCTGAGGAGGAATTTATCAGCCTACTAAAAACATAAATTACAAATTGTGGTTATGTAACAAATGTATCCGTAAAAGGAAATTATCATTCCGAATTTTGCATTATTAACAAAATATAATATATGGTGATCAAACAATTTGAAGATAAAAACCTTGCACATTTTTCCTATGCGATCATTGATAAGGGAGAAATTGCACTTATTGATCCTTCCAGAGATCCTAAACAGTATTACGATCTTGCAAAAAAGGAAGGATCCGTAATTACGACTATTATTGAAACCCATCCACATGCCGATTTCATAAGCAGTCACCTTGAGATTCACAAAAAAACAGGTGCAACAATTTATGTAAGCAAGTTAGCCGCTGCCGAATATCCGCATCAAACTTTTGACGATGGAGAAGCAATTATTTTAGGAGATATTGTTTTAAAATCCCTAAATACTCCCGGACATTCACCTGATAGTATTAGCATAGTTGTTATTAATTCAGAAGGAATTGAAATAGCAGTATTTACTGGAGATACTTTGTTTATCGGTGATTGCGGCAGACCGGATCTCAGAGAAAAAGCTGGTGCCATAACTGCCACAAGAGCAGAACTGGCAAAACAAATGTTTCACACGCTTCGCAATAAATTAATGACTTTGCCTAATGATGTTTTAGTATATCCGGCACATGGCGCAGGAAGTTTGTGTGGCAAAGGATTGAGTGATCAAAAAACGAGTACTATTGGTGTTGAGAAATCGGATAATTGGAGTTTAAAAAACATATCGGAAGATGATTTTATTAAAGAATTATTGGCAGATCAACCCTTTATTCCTAAGTATTTCACCTACGATGTTGAACTCAACAAAAAAGGTGCAAACTCCTTTGAGGAAAGCATTAATAACATACCAAAAAGAGAACCTGTTACATGCCAAAATTGTGCAAAATCATTGGATCATAATATCATAGTTGTTGACACACGTCCGCAATTATCTTATAAAAAATCACATTTAAAAAATGCGATAAATATTCCAAATGACACCAAATTCGAAACTTGGTTAGGTAGCATTATTGGACCTGATGAAAAATTTTATCTACTTGCTGAAAATGATGAGGTATTAACTGAATTGACAAACAGAATTGCGAAAATAGGATATGAATCAAATATTGAATTAGCTTTTATCTCAGATTATGGTGATAGTTCTATGCCGGTTTTCGATGCCGAACAATTAAAGAATCAGGAAGATGCATTCACAATAGTTGATATCCGGAATCCATCAGAAGTGACAATACAAAAAATCTTTACGAATTCCATTAATATCCCCTTGTATCAACTTCGTGAACGAGCTGAAGAAATACCTTTAAATAAACCAATAGTTGTACATTGTGCAGGGGGATACCGCAGTGCAGCAGGGAGCAGTATTTTGAAATATAAATTAAATGGAAACGCAACAATATTTGACCTAAGTGAGGCAGTTAAACAATTTCAAAAATGAATTTTATAAAAAGTAATATTCTTGTAATTATTGGAATATTGGTCGGTACAATTGGAGGTTATACATACTATCATTTTGTGGGATGCACAAGTGGAACCTGTTCTATAACATCAAATCCGCTTAACAGTACTTTATACGGAGCTCTAATGGGTGGATTACTTTTTAATTTATTTCAAACAAATAAATCTGAAACAAAAAAATAATTTAAACGTGAGAAAAACTATTTTTGGAACACTTATATTTACTTCTCTTTTTGTTTGTGGTTTTGGACAAAGTTCAAGCTTTAATATCTTTTTGGAACCCTTCATTATTTCTGGAATATCGGGAGTTCAATCATTTGCTTATGGACAATTCGAAGATAAATGGCTGATTGTTGGAGGTAGAATTGATGGATTGCATAAAAGACAACCATTTGCTTCCTTTGATGTAGCAGGTGAAAATAAAAATCTGCTCGTTATTGCTCCTCAAACAGGTCAATTTTGGGAAGCACCACTTTTGAGTTTACCCTTATCCATTCAGGATCAACTGGGTTCAACAAATATGGAATATTTCCAGCAGGATAGTATGCTGTATTGTGTAGGTGGTTATGGTTATAACAATGCAGCAGGGGATCACATAACGTATAATTTTTTAACAGCCATAAATGTTCCTTTAGTAATAAAAGCAATTATGAATGGTACCGACTTTAGTTCAGGTTTTCGACAAATATCAGATCCACAATTTGCCGTTACCGGTGGAAGTCTTGACAAAATATTTGATACATGGTATTTAATTGGCGGACAAAAATTTGATGGCAATTATAATCCTATGAATCACCCCACCTTTACACAGGAATATACTAATGAGATCCGAATGTTCAAATTAACTGATAACGGAATAGAAATTAATATTACACACTTACCGGATATAACAGATTCTGAAAATTTGCATCGAAGAGATCTTAATATTATTCCACAAATAATGCCTAATGGAGAAGAAGGTATTACAGCATTTTCCGGCGTTTTTCAGCAAGATGTTGATTTACCATATTTAAATTGCGTGAATATCGACAGCAACGGGTATACAGTTAATGATACTTTTTCACAATATTACAACCATTACCATTGTGCAGTTCTACCACTTTATAGCGCATCTGAAAATAGTATGCATTCGGTGTTTTTTGGTGGGATTTCACAATTTTATGAGAGTGGTGGATTATTGATCCAGGATGATAATGTGCCCTTTGTAAAAACTATTGCACGTGTTACACGAAATGGTAGTGGATTAATGACGGAATTTAAAATGCCCATTGAAATGCCTGATCTAATAGGAAGTAGTGCGGAGTTGATACTCGTAGAAAACATACCAGTGTATAATAATAATGTAATAAAATTTGACGAATTAACGGAAGACACAACACTTATCGGGTATATTTTTGGAGGAATCAACAGTAGTCAAGAAAATATATTCTTTACAAATACTGGCATTCAAAGTTTTGCAAATACAACCTTGTACAAAGTTTATGTTTTGAAAAATAATGCTGTTGATATAGACCAATTGAATGTCCGGAATGCAGGTTCACTTCAAATGCAAGTATTCCCAAATCCAAGTGATGGAAAATTTGTTATAAAATTTAGTCTTATGGAAAAATCTGATGTTGCGTTTGTGGTGAGTGATCTTGATGGAAACCTAATTAAAACACAAACGATAAGTGCAATGCCCCCGGGCGAAAATCGGCTTATTTATACCGCAGACAATCAACTTAAAAATTCCATTTATATAATAACAATAGAAACACCGCACGAAAAAACAACCCAAAAGATCAATTTAAATCGTTGAAATTAAAATTGAACAATCAAACAAATATTTAGAAATATACCTTTCGAAAAATTTAAAAAATAAAAATAAACATAAAAACAAATCAAAATGAATATCGAAAACATAATCAAAGAAAAACAAGCAACCATTATTGACGTGCGCACGCCAACAGAATTCATGGGTGGAAATGTACCCGCGTCCATTAATATCCCTTTACAGGAAATCCCTATGAGAGCGTTGGAATTAAAAGCACTAAAAACACCAATTGTTTTGTGCTGCGCTTCGGGCAACCGAAGCGGTCAGGCGCAAACGTACCTTTCCCAAATAGGGATTGAATGTTATAATGGTGGTTCCTGGTTAGATGTAAATTATTACTTTTCACAAACAATATAAAATTTTTATTATGGACACAATTGATCAAGTACTGGCAATGCCACGAATTGGAGATAAAGCTCCCGAATTTAAAGCGGTAACCACACAGGGCGATATTAATTTTCCTGGCGATTATGAAGGGAAATGGGTTATTTTATTTAGTCACCCTGCCGATTTTACACCGGTTTGCACCTCAGAGTTTATGACCTTCGCCAAAAGAGAAGCTGAATTCAATGCACTTAACTGTCAATTAGTTGGACTATCCATTGATGGACTTTTCAGTCATATTGCATGGCTGCGAACAATAAAAGAAAAGATCGAATATAAGGGCATGAAAAATATGGAAGTTAATTTTCCATTGATTGAGGATATTACAATGCAAGTTGCAAAAAAATATGGCATGATACAACCTGGTGAAAGTTCAACCAAGGCTGTAAGAGCAGTATTTTTTATTGACCCCAAGGGAATGATCCGAGCAATTATTTATTATCCGCTTTCATTAGGCAGAAATTTTGACGAATTAAAAAGAGCACTCATCGCAATGCAAACTGCTGATAAATACAGCATTGCAACACCTGCTGATTGGATGCCTGGTGATGATGTAATAGTTCCTCCGGCAGGTTCCTGCGGAGTAGCCAAGGAACGTATGGAGTCGAAAAATGGAATGACCTGTCACGACTGGTTTTTCTGTACAAAACCATTAGCAAAAGAATTAGTTTAAAGTAATTAATTAGAATAAAAATGTTTGAAACCATAAAAAAAATGCTCGGTATGGGTCCAAAAGTGGATTATGCCGAGCTTGTAAAACAAGGAGCATTAATTTTGGATGTGCGCAGTAAGGGAGAATATAACAGTGGACATATTAAAGGCTCTGTTAATATAGCAGTGGATCAATTAAACAACAATCTCCAAAAATTAAAGGATAAAAAGAAACCGGTAATAACCTGCTGTGCTTCAGGAATGCGCAGTGCAACCGCTAAGAATATTTTAAAAGCGAATGGTTATACAGAAGTTTATAATGGAGGCAGCTGGATGAGTTTACGAAATAAAATATCCTGATTTAAAATCAACGAAAGTGTATACCTGCAAATGAACGCGATATTTAAAGATGTAAAAATTCCGCTCCTACTCAGCTTAACTATTGGTTTGGCTCCATTTCTCCCCGAGCCCCATATTTGGGGAAAATTACGTTGGATAGCAGGAGGAGCAAATGGAATGCAACCTTTAGATTGGTTTGATGTTGCCTTACACGGTCTGCCTTGGTTATGGCTAATTATCGTTTTACTAACTAAAGGATATGAAACTTTTAATAACAAATAATCCTTATTCAATTATAACAATATTAAAGTTAAATTAAAAAGTTAAGATATGAATTCTATAGGCTTAAATAAAACCAAAAGCAAATCGCTTGCCGGCAAATTAAATGAACTTTTATCCGATTATATGGTATTTTATCAAAATACCCGGGGGCTACACTGGAATATAAAAGGGGAGAAATTTTTTGAATTACATGTAAAATTTGAAGAATTATACACAAATCTTTTACTTAAGGTGGATGAAGTTGCAGAAAGGATACTTACTCTTGGTGCCGTTCCTCTGCACACATTTGAGGACTATAAAAAAACGGCAGAAATAGCAGGCATAAAGGATGTTTCCGATGGAAAAGAAGGTGTTAAAAGCATTTTAAAAGCTTTTGAGATCTTAATTGTAAAACAAAGGATAATTTTATCCATTGCCGCAGATGCCGGAGACGAAGGAACAAATGCTTTAATGAGCGATTACATTCGCGAACAGGAAAAAATGGTTTGGATGTATTCTGCCTACCTTAATAAATAAAAAATGAAAGAAAAATTATTAACCGGATGGAATTTTCAAAGGATACTATTTTTGGTATTCGGAGCACTTATATTATTTCCTGCAATTAAAAATTTTGATTGGATAAGTTTAGTATTTGGCGGTTACTTTTTTTCCATGGGCCTTTTTGCCTTTGGTTGCGCAGCCGGTAAATGTTACAATCCGAGATCAGAAAAGATCACAGATGAAAAATTAAACGGAATTAAAGAAATTACTTACGAAGAAATTAAATAAAATGGAACCGCATTATTATAACGTAGAAATTAATTGGAACAAAGATCGCAAAGGCGTGATGTGTTCCCCTGAATTAAATCTTTCCAATGGAAACATGAGCAGTTGCATAGATGTGGCAACTCCCCCGGAATTTCCAAAAGGAATGCCAGGCATTTGGTCACCGGAACATTTATTTACTGCAGCGGTGAGCAGTTGCCTGATGACAACTTTTCTGGCAATCGCGGAAAATTTTAAATTAGATTTTCAAAATTTTAGTTGCAATGCAAAAGGAAAATTAGAACAGGTGGAAGGAAAATTTATAATGAGCGAAATAATTCTTGAGCCCACAGTAACTATCAGCAACGAAAGCGATCGGGAAAAAGCAGAAAGAGTAGTTCAAAAATCGGAGGCGGCATGTTTGATTTCCAATTCTATTAAATCCAAAGTAACTTTAATCACAACAATATTAGTGAAATAATGAACAATAAATTCTTAGAATTAATTAATAGTGATACTCCTACTCTTGTGGATTTTTCTGCCGAATGGTGTGGACCCTGTAAAATGATGAAACCTATTTTGGAGGAATTAAAATCAAAAATAGGTGATAAAGCAAAAATCATTAAAATTGACGTCGACAAAAATCCTCAGGTTTCTGATGTATACAAAATTCAGGGTGTACCCACGCTTATTCTCTTTCAAAAAGGAGAAATCAAATGGAGGCAATCCGGGGTTTTGTCAGCACATAATCTTGAACAAATAATTACTAAACACTCAAATTAAAAACGCAATGAAAAATTACCGGTTTCTTTTTTTATCTCTATTTGTATTTGTTTTTGTTGGCTGCTCTAATAGTCAGGTAACAGAAAATCAGGTAACTACAGTACCTGCAAATCAAACAGTAAAAACTGAACTTTCAACCAACGAATTTGAAGCCAAAATTAAAGCAGATCCCAACGCAACATTAATTGATGTGAGAACATCGGAAGAGTATTCACAAGCGCATTTACAAAATGCTGTTAATTTCGACTGGAACGGAAATAACTTTGCTTCGCAGATCGCAACACTTGATAAAACTAAACCCATCTATGTGTATTGCCTAAGCGGGAAAAGAAGTGGTGCCGCAGCTGATAAAATGCGTGCAGATGGGTTTATAGCGGTATATGAACTCGCAGGAGGTATAAAACAATGGCAGACAGATGATTTTCCTGTTGTTAAATAAAATAAAAATCCTCCGCATCGTTTTTCAATTTTGTAAAATGATGCGGAGGATTTTCATTATCCCTTAATTATATCTCTACCGGTTTATTTAATGTTGCTGCTATCGCTTTCAATTCATCCTTTGTTGCAGGAATAAATTGAAGATCCCTTTCTTTTGTGTTTGATGTTGTTGATCGTTTCAAACAATAATAAAATTGGCCATCAACATTTTTAATTCCAAATAAGGTAACAGGTTCATTCATTAATACATTTCTAAACTGTATTGAGCCGTACGAACGTTTCCCTCGCATAACAGAATTATAATTATCAAATACCAAAGTGAGATCAATATCTTCATCCATAGCTAAGGAAACTGTATAATTTGTTTTAGGCTCTTCTAAATTAATAAATCGATCACAATTGATCCATCCTATTTTTATAGAGTACATTAACGCATATGAAATTGCTACTGAACTGGAATTTGTGCTAAATGTATCAGCAGGTGGTAGTGCCCTTTCAACCATAATCACATTTGAGTCTGTTAAAGCCTGGTCGTTATAAAACGATCCATTAAACCAAGTGGAGTTTTGCTCTTTTTTCCCTTTTTGGACAAAGGAATCTTTTGCGCTTACTCCAAATAAAAACTCCTCCTCATCAAGAATAAATGCAATTGGCAAAACAATTTTTACATCAACAGCCACATCATTTTCGAATCCTGGTTGCCAGGCGGGCATTTTATTAAGCATCTCCATCACGATTTCATCACATCCAAAACCAAGCCTTTTTTCAATTTGAATGTTCCTTATTGTTCCAGAATCCGTAACTATAAATGATGCTAATATTTGTCCCTGAATCTTAGCATCTCTTGCTTGCTGCGGGTATTTAAGTTGTGAATTTACCCATATCCGCATATCAATATTTCCCCCGGTAAATTCCGGCATCTTACCGCAAGTGGTATAAAGTTTATTGGTGGCATCGCCAAAATAATTTACATTATTTATATCGTATAAAACCGGTTCAGGCAAGTTTGAATATTGTAACTCCCAAATAATATCTCCATCAGGATCTACTTCTCCGTCAAATATCTGCATACTATCCGCAGTGGTATTTCCAACAAATTCAATTGCCAATTGTTTATCTGGGGCAAGTTTACAGGGATGATCATTTATATAGGCTTCTAAATAAATCATCCCGCCTGATTCCAATATTGTTTCCGGTGTATTACAACTCAATTTGGATAATAAAATATCCTCCATCTTATAATATTCTGTTACGTGAAAATCTATTTCCCCTTCTACTGGCAAACCCGTCGTTTCCAAAACAAAAGCATTTGCAGGAATAATTATTCTCGTCCCCTCTTCACAAATTATTTGGGTTCCCGAATTACAATCAAATTTATATGACTCTGATTTTTTTTCAAAGACGTTATAAATCTCTTCTAAACCGGCAAATTGTTGATTTGCAGGTGGGGTAACATTTTTTAAAATTTCACTGGTAACCTGTTCATTTTCCTCCCATTTATTTTCTTCATGGACTGGTTCAATATAGCTATAATTCCTAGTGGTGTCAGTTGAAACTGTAGACTGTTCCTCAATAAACTGAGTAGGAACTGATACCTTTTGAACCTGGGAATTACTATTCTTACTAGAATCAGTACATCCACAAATAATAAAAAAAGCAAGGGTAGCAATGAGTATGGATTTCATAATACGGTATTTATAACAGGAGATTCCTTACAACCGGAAATTCCATAATCAAACGAAAAAAATGTCCCCTCTTGTATACAAGAACAAAGCCCTGTCAGTTAGTTAACCGAACAGGGCTTGTCATTCAAGTATGAAAAGAATCAATTTAATGCCTGCTCGTGTTTCGACTCCTCCAAAATACGCATGGCACAATCCAGTATAGCTGTGTCTTCCAGGCGCACAACACCTCCTCCGCCGCCCTTCTCAAAATGCACATCAGCGATCTTGCCTGGGGCCTCAAAATGTTCAGCGCCAAAGTAGTTTCTCACTGCATCCACTTCAAGATGGAGCTCCTGTGCAATGCGCTCCATACTGCCATGTGGCAGCGTATCCTTGATGTGCCGTAATTCCTCAAATGTAATCACCATAGTTGTAGTATTTTAGTTAAAAAATGCATTTTGGTAAGACGCTACGATTTTAGCCAACATTTGCCATTTTACCAAATAATTTCGCAACTTTTTTTATGCACAATCATACCCTTTCCGGCAAAGTGCCGCAGGAGCAGGTTTTACACTTATCATTTTCTTGGAGCCGGATCGAAAATAATTATTATTATTACGATAATAATTTGAATTAAAGTTTACGTTATTAATAATAAGATAATTTCACATTACCCAAAACCTCTTAACCACTATGCGGTCCGCTGCTACCCTTCTGAGTATTCTCTTACTCAGCCTAATCTCTTGTAATACTGACAGAAACCTTATCACCATTGATGAAATGAATTTCGATGAGGAGGTCTCCGTCGTGCAAAACCTGGAATTTACCCTGAATCAACATCTGTTCAATGATAGCCTGTTTAATCGCTGGGTGGAGGAAGAACTACTTTCTATCCAACCACCTGTTGCAGGAAAATTCAAGGTCGTTTCCAGCGATAAGATCCTTTTTTCGCCAACAAATGGATTTGCGGAAAGTGAAATTTTTACCGCTAATCTTTCTGATAATTTACATAAGTATACAGATCTAAAACTTGCAGTTAAAAATGAACCTTTTCAGTTTCATACTCCACTACTCGATCTAAAATCGGTAAATATTTACTGGATAAAAGAAGAATCATCCAATGAAATTGTATTGCATGCAGATCTTGATTTTAATGCTACTGTTAATGCAGGAGAATTAAACAAATTTTTAAAGGTTTCACAAAATAAGGAGGAGAAAACTGCAAAAATTGTTACTACACAAAATGCAAAAACAATTTCTATATCAGTACACAATATTGATCCTAAATCAGAGAAAAGAACAATGGAATTCTCTGTTTTAAAAGGAATTGGTTCTCCGGGAAGTATTTATAAAAACGATAAAGAGATCAATCTGAATATTGAAATTCCTTTTATTGATAATCTCGAAATAAAAGATATGATAGCGGAACATACCGGTGTTACCGGAACCGTTCGCGTAATAACAAATCAACAGATTGGCAATAATAATTTATCTGGTTTGGTTACCGTAAATCCTCCGGTTACCATTGAAATAGAAAAAACCCTGAATGGCCTTTTAATTAAAAGTGATGAATTTAATACCGCCCAAAGTTATACTATAACGCTTTCAGAGAGCCTGTTTGGGGTTGCCGGAGGAAAAATGATCGACGCCTATTCCCAATCAATAACCTTTGGCGAATTGGAACCGAAAATTCAATTCACCCATAACAAAGGAATGTACCTTGGAAAAAAAGGAAATAAAAATCTTTCCGTACACATCATCAATGTTCCAAAGGTGAAAGTAGAAGTACTTAAAGTTTACGAAAATAATATTCTCGCATTTATGCGGGATGGTTTTCGATATAGATGGTATGATGAATACAATGAAGATGAAAATTATTGGGATTATTTTGATTATGAGGATGTAAATATAGAATTATACGGAAATGTTATATTTGAAAAAACTTATGAAACAAATACACTGGAAAAATATAATGCTGCGCGTATATTACATGTTGATGTTCTCGATAACTTGGAGAGATTTGACGGATTTTATGTTGTTCGTGTTTCCTCTGAGGAAAAACGTTGGCTTACCGATGCACAAATAGTTTCGCTTTCTGATATCGGATTAATTTCAAAGGCCACTGAAGATGAATTAGTGGTATTTGCAAATTCTATTCAAAGTGCAACTCCGCTCAATGGAATAAAAGTGTCTTTTGTAAGTTCCAATAATCAAAAATTATACACAGCAACAACTGATAAGAACGGAGTTGCAAAATTTACCGGAATTAAAAAGAACTTGCCTGACTTTGATGTGAATCTCATAACTGCCGAAAATGGCAGCGATTTTAACTTTCTTCCTTTCAGTCAAACTGAAGTATCTACCTCGCGCTTTGAAGTTGGAGGTAAACGCCTGAATGAAAGCGACATGGATGCATTTTTATACGTTCAACGGGACATGTACCGCCCGGGCGAAACGATGCATATTGCCGGCGTGATTCGAACATATGCCTGGGAAATATTGCCAAGAATACCGGTTAAGTTGCGTATTGTCTCCCCTTCCGGAAAGGAATTTAAAAGTGTGAAAAAAACCTTAGATGACCAGGGTGGATTTGAGGCTGATATTGACATTCCCAAAGCCGCCGTTACAGGCACTTACACAGCAGAACTTTACTCTTCCAACGATGTTTTACTAAATTCAGAGTTTATAAGTGTAGAGGAATTTATGCCTGACAGAATTCGTGTGGAGGCAAGTCTTACTAAAAAGGAATATTATCCCGGTGATGCTGTAATAAATAAGATAGTTGCCAATAATTTATACGGAACTCCGGCATCAAAGCGAAGTTGGGAAGCAGAAATGAATCTGAATAAATTTTATTTTTCCTCAAAAAAATATCCTGATTATAATTTCAGCATTAATGGTGCTGATAGTTATATCCCAACAAAAACAACAGAAGGAACAACCGATGAAAATGGAAATGCTAATGCAGAATTTGTTATTCCGGAAGAATATAAAAATATGGGTTTATTGAGTGGCAGAATTATGACCACTGTATTTGACGAATCGGGCAGACCTGTATATAATGTGCAGGATTTTAAAGTGATAACACAAAATACCCTTTTCGGAATTGGTGATTTTGATTATTATTTAAAAACCCGTACAACAGTTAAAATTCCATTTATAGCAGTGGATAAAGATGATAAACTTGTAAATGGTGCGCCTGCAAAAGTAGAAATAATTAAACATGAATATGAAACCGTAATTGAAAGAAGCGGCACATATTATAGTTACAGATCAAACAAGGTAGAACGATTGTTATCCACGCATAATATAACTGTTACTGAAACAACAACCTCAGTAAGTTATACCCCGGAATTGAGTGGACAATATGAAGTTCGTATAAAATCGCCAAATGCTTCCACCTTTGTTAGTCAGTATTTTTATGCTTATGGGTGGGGAAATACGCAGAGTAATTCATTTGAGGTAAATACCGAAGGCAATATCAATATTGTTGCTGATAAAGAAACGTATAATGTGGGTGAAGATGCCAATATTATTTTTACTGCACCATTTAATGGTAAATTATTGGTTACAGTGGAAAGAAATAAAGTATATGAATATTATTATTTGGACACAGATAAAAAATCAGCGTCGCTTAAACTAAAGATCAATAACAGTCACCTTCCAAATATTTATGTGACAGCAACTTTGTTTCGACCTGCGGATAATAGTGAATTACCGCTTACAGTAGCCCATGGTATCACTAATTTAAAAGTAGAAAATCCAAGTAAAAAATTAAATGTTGTTGTAACACATGAAAAAAATTCGCGTTCCAATAAAAAACAGACCATCAGTATTAAAACTGCGCCAAATGCAGAATTAACAGTTGCAGTTGTTGATGAAGGTATTCTACAAATTAAAAATTTCCAAACCCCTGACCCATACAAATGGTTTTATCAGCCGCATGCCTTAAGTGTATTGAGTTATGATCTGTATGCTTATTTATATCCTGAAATATATTTAAAAAAATTACTGAGTGGTGGTGATGGTTACGATCTGGAAGGCAGATTAAATCCGATGACGGCAAATCGCGTAAAATTAGTTTCCTATTGGAGTGGTATTATTAAATCGGATGCCAATGGAAAAGCAAAATTCGATATTGACATTCCACAATTCTCCGGCGACTTGCGTGTAATGGTTGTGGCATATAAAAATGATCAATTCGGCAGTAGTGAAACACATATTAAAGTTGCAGATCCAATTGTAGTAACTACTTCGCTGCCAAGATTTTTAAGTCCGGGTGATACCATTATCGTTCCTGTTACACTTGCAAATACAACAGCAAAAAACACTAATGGAAATGTAAATATTTCTGTGGAAGGACCACTAAAAATTGCAGGCAATTCCACCCAAAACTTCAGCACAAATGCAAACAAAGAATCGCGGGCAGAATTTAAAATTGTTGCAACCAACCAAACAGGAAATGCAAAAGTAAAAGTGGTTGTTAGTGCAATGAATGAAAAATTTACGGAAGAAATAGAGATCCCGGTTCGACCACCGGCTTCTTTACAAAAATATAACGGTTCAGGTTTTGTTGATGCCGGTAAAACTTCTGCAATCGACATTTCCAATAATTTAGAACCTCAAAGTGCAAAAGCAAAATTGGTGTTGAGCACCTCTCCTCTTGTGCAATTTGCGGATGATCTCGATTATTTAATTAATTATCCGCATGGTTGCGTCGAACAAATTACCTCCTCTGTATTTCCACAGATCTACTATGCTGATCTGATTAAATCGATCTATGGGAAAGAAAATAGGGATCTCAATCCATCTTATAATGTTCAGGAGGGAATTCGTATACTGGAAAGTATGCAAATGTATAACGGTGCATTGATGTATTGGCCGGGAGGAGGTTATGAAAGCTGGTGGGGAACAATTTATGCCACACATTTTATGATGGAAGCAAAAAAAGCAGGTTACGACGTGGATGAAAAAGTGTTGAATAAATCGTATGGTTATATGAAGAATATGCTGAAACAAAAGAAAACTTTTGTATACTATTATAATTCGAATCTCAGCAAGGAAATGGCTTCTAAAGAAGTTTTTTATTCCATGTATGTTTTGGCACTTGCAGGCAAAGCAGAAATTTCAACCATGAATTATTACAAAGCGAATTTAAGTGTGGTTCCTTTGGATGGAAAATATTTATTAGCCATGTCGTATTTAGCTGCAGGCGATAGAAAAAGTTATGAAAAATTATTGCCTTCCGCATTTATTGGTGAAGAATCAATTCCCGTTTTTGGAGGAAGTTTTTATTCACCAATTCGCGACAGGGCAATTGCATTAAATTGCCTGTTAGAAACAGATCCTGAAAATCAGCAAATAGGTATTCTTGCACAACAATTATCTGAGATGATGAAAATGAGACCCTATTTGAATACGCAGGAACGTTCATTTGCATTTTTGGCATTCGGAAAACTCGCCCGTAAAACTAAAGATGCATCAGTAACCGCAACTATTAAAGCGGATGGTAGTGAAATTGGAAAATTTAGCGGAAAAGATCTTGTTATTGAGGACAAGGCCATGCTCAATAAAAAAATTACTATTGAAACTTCCGGTAAAGGACAATTATTCTATTTCTGGATGACAAGCGGGGTAACCTCTGATGGATCTTATAAACAGGAAGATAGTTATTTGAAAGTGCGAAAAACTTTTTACGACAGATGGGGCCAACAAATTGACCTGAAAAAAATTAAACAGAACGACCTGATTACCGTTAAAATAAGTTTACAAGCTGCAACCGGATCTTATGTGGAAAATGTTGTTATCACAGACATACTTCCGGCAGGATTTGAAATTGAGAACGACCGTTTGCGCGCTACAGCAAGTTTAAACTGGATAAAAGATCAGGCAAAAGCACAACACGAAGATATTCGCGACGATAGGATAAACTTATACGTGACCGCAAGTTCAACCATACAAAATTATTATTACACTGTTCGCGCTGTTTCACCCGGAACCTATAAAATGGGTCCGGTAATGGCAGATGCGATGTACAATGAGGAATATCACAGTTACAATGGATCAGGAATTGTGAAAATATCAAAATAAGCTTTGTAATTTGGCGGAGATGAAAAATTTTTCACTTGTAGCCTTGTTTGCAAGTTATTTAGTAATACTTTGTTTTGTTTTTTATTATCCCAAGTTTAATAAACAAGGTTCTGAAGCAACCATATCATACGATGTAGCCGGCTATTATTTTTATTTGCCGGCTATATTTATTTATCACGATATTCATCACCTGGAATTTCAGGAAGCTTTAAAAAATAAATACCGATACTCTAATTCCGATTATCAGGGCGTTTTGTTGCCTGATAGCACTTACACGATGAAATACCCGATCGGAGCTGCTATTTTTTACAGCCCGTTTTTTTTCATAGCTCATGGATACGCATCTGCAACAGGATTAAACGCTGATGGATTTTCTCATCCATATCAGGTTATGTTAAGTTTGGGTTGTTTATTTTACACCTTTTTAGGACTTTGGTTTCTGCGTAAAATATTATTGCTCTTTTTTTCTGAAATGGCGACCGGAATTACACTTCTTTTATTAGTAACAGCCTCCAATTATTTAAATTATAGTGCCATTGATCATGCGATGACCCATAATCAGCTGTTTACTTTATATGTGTTCATCATTTGGTTCAGTATTAAATTTCACGAAAAACCTACTCTTAAAATTGCTCTTTTGTTAGGTTTGTTTTGTGGATTGGCAACTATTACAAGACCTACAGAGATCATTTGTGTACTTATTCCTGTACTGTGGAATGTTACCGGATATAAAAGTCTTATTTCCCGGATAAGATTCTTTTTCACACAATACAAAATGACCTTATTATTTATTTTCGGAGCAATAATAGTTGGAAGTATACAACTCTTTTATTGGAAAATAACAACGGGTAAATTTCTTTTTTACAGTTATGAAGAACAAACATTTAGTTGGCTGCATCCGCATATTATAGAGGGACTATTATCCTACAAAAAGGGATGGTTTATCTATACTCCTGTTATGTTGTTTATTATTCCGGGATTTATCTATTTGTATAAAAACAATAAGGGATTATTTCTTCCAATGTTCCTGTTTGTAATTCTCAACATTTATATCGCATTCAGCTGGGATATCTGGTGGTATGGTGGTAGCCTTGGACAACGCAGTATGGTTCAGTCCTATGCCTTTTTAAGTTTACCTATAGCTGCACTTGTTCAGGCAGTTTTAAATTCACACAGGATAACACAATTTCTGATTGCCATCATTTGTGGATTTTTTATTTGGTTCAATATAACACTCACGTTTCAGGCACATAATAAATACAGTATACTCGATGACAACGCAATGAACAGAGTATATTTCTGGAAGGTTTTTGGTAAATTGAAGATTGATCTGGATGATAAAAAATATCTTGATACCTATGAAATACATAAAGGCGAAAGGTCAAATGTAAAAGAGATCTATTTTAATGATATTGAATATGACCTTACCGAAATAGACACCACTGGTATTTTAGATGGGAAAAAGTGTCTTTTTGTTACCGCAGAAAAACAATTTACACAGCCCTATGCAATTCCAATTCCTTCAACTGACGTCGAATGGATAAATATTTCTGCCGATTTTTATTTCCCAATTAAAGAATGGGACATTTGGAAAATGCCACAATTTATTGTTCAATTTAAGAATAATGGAGAAGTGGTAAAAGTAAAATTCTTACGAGTTCACAGGATAATGGGTTCATCCGAAAAAAAGAATCTCAACTTTGATGTTAAAATTCCATTAAAAGAATATGATATCCTGGAATTCTATTTATGGAACGCCGATGGAACTACTACTACTTATATAGATAATATCAGAGCGATGTCGTTTAATTGATTATACCTCATTGCTAATATTTAATCCTCACCATACTCCTAAACTCTTCCGGAAGCAAAATTTGTTTGCCACTTTCATCATAAAAGTTAAGAGCATATTCACCGCGTTCGAGCAGTTCATTTAGGTCGGTATGTTTATTTAAAACATCTTCAATTTCAGATACCGTATTTCCCTTTGCATCTTTAACCGTAACTTTTACTACTTCGTGTCCGCTTAACACTTTTTTAAGTTTAGGCAATTTATTTGCACCGTTCACGATCCATGCCGGAGCATTAGGGTCAATATAATTTGCCGATAAACTATCGTTTGCATCTTTTGCGAGTTTTGAATTATCAACAGTAACTGCAAGTGCTTCATCCACAATAAATTTTCCGGCTATTGCTTTTCCATTTTCATCTGTTATCAGAAATTTATAATTACCCTTTTCGTTGATCTGAATTTCCAATTGTTTTTGCTTTTTTTCTTTTTCATGATTAAAAACAACGGTGGAATCCTTGAGAATCACAATTCTGAAATTATCGCTGATATCCGTATACAAAATGTCTTCAACAATAGTTTTATTAATCGAAAGATGCATGTAGTTCAAATCAGTCATTAAAGGAGCATCACCCGGATTGTCCAAAAACCAAATTTTAGAAACCGGATCTGTTTGCCAAAAATCAACCAGATCTTTAGATACTTTTTCAACTCCGGCTTCTGTTGGATGCACTCCATCTGCTACTACCAAAGAGGGTGTCCAACTGTAACCATCACTGCGTGTTTTTTCTCCCTGTGTCCAGAAATAAGGCCCCCATAAAATAAGCGGTGCAACAGCATCATCACCTTTGTAACGGAGATCCTTATCACCATTAATTTGATTTTCGATAAGCCATTTAGTAGCCCATCCATTAATATATGCTTTGGGTTCACGGTGTTTATCTTTTCCTTCTGCCGACATAAAAGCAGTAGTATGCCTTCCGGTAACATAAAACAATTTTAGGTTTGGATAATGTTTTTTGCAAAACTGTACCATATAAGTAAAGTCATCCACTAAAGCTTTTCCGCGGCCGTCAAGATCGTTTTCCCGGGTCTTTAAATTATCTTCCTGAAACCAGATCACCTGCACCTGATCAAGGGCCATTCCTGAAGACTTAACTCTAGAATCTACTTCCGACCAGAAATTTGCGTTGGGATCCATAATATCACTTAAATCCTGCCCTCCTATTCCACAATTGACAAAATTCAATTCTTTATTTACAACATTGCTCTTAGCCAACATTTTGTCTATTCCTTTGCTGAACATTGCAACTGTAGAAGCACCTAAAGCTACAAGTCCAATCTCCCCATTCACATCAGCTTTCCCATTCTTATCAAGAGGTTGTATGGAGGAAGCCATCTGTACCGCATCGTTATAAAATTCCGGTGGCATAGCGTTACTGCCATTGGGATAAAGACCGCCCTGATGCCCTTTGAAAGTGCCTGTGCCCAATTCAGTAAGAGGCGGAAGCTGACTAACATCGTCAGTTTGCGCCTTTGCAAACAAGGTGAAAAAGGTGCTGAAAATGGAGAGCATAATAATTCGTGTCATAATTTGGGAGTTATTTATTTATAGTTTTACAAATATCATACCTTTAAACTAAATATTTGCGTTTCAAAGTAATTCTTCACCTATGCATAAATTTGCCCTAACAGGTATTTGTTTTATTTTAATCTACTTTTTAAAGTTACAATCCTTTGTTTGTGGTCAAAATATGTTGGGATATTCTGATCCTCAGGGCAATTTTTACGTGAACGATGGCGGAAAGATCGTTCATCTGGAGCATAAACAGGTTTTTTCTGTACAAAATGGCGCAAATAGCATTGCCTATATTACAAATACAGGAAATTTGCTTTATTACACCAACCATGAAGTAAAAAAACTGGATATATCAAGTCCTGTTTTTTATAAGAATACAGATTATTACCTTTATTACAGTGTGGGTGGAAGTTTTTCCGTTTATAATGGCTCAGAAAGAAAATTTCTGGGATATATTCAACAAAGCCCCTTCGCATTTGGAGATAGTATAGCTGCCTTTCACGATTATTCCGATTATTTCTATGCTTATCAAGATGAACGTTTCATTGAACTTGAAAAAAATCCGGCCAAAAAAGTAATTGCAGGCAAAAACGTGATAGCTTATGTAAATCACCTTGGTCAGTTTAAAATTTTTTATAAGAATGAAAAAATAGACGTTGATGACTACATTCCCAAAAAAGTAAAAACCGGCGCCAATACAGTTGCTTTCATCGATAGTTATAACTACTTAAAAATATTTTATAAAGGTGCTATTTACGAAATGTTTAATTTTCCGGAGATCATGTGTCTGGAAATTCCTGGTGGGGTAAATGATGACGGTGTTCCGGAATATTGTAGCGGAGAAGTAGTGAACAATGTGGAAAGTGGACTTCCCGTATTTTTAACTGGAGATGATATTGTTGCATTTATTGACGATACAGAAACGTTTCAGGTTTTTTATGATGGGAAAACAGTGGTATTGGAAAATCAGGCTCCAATTTATTATGAAGTTACCGATAATATTTTATGGTATATCGACAATAATAATTATTTTAAAGTTTTCAGTAATGGTACATTATCGGTAGTAGAAACTTTTTATCCGGAAAAAATAAAAGCGGACAAAGACATTGTGGTATATACTGATCTTGACAAACGCCTGAAAGCATTTTACAAAGGAGAAACCATTTCAGTATCAAACAATATAGTTTTGGGATTTGAGGTGAATAATACCTTGATCATGTATAACGATATTCCGAATAAATATAAATTCTTTTCTCCGGAACAACAATGAGTGCTAAATCAAAAATTCACATAACCCTTTTATATGTTCATGCTGCTTTTGAAAAATTCAGATTCCTGCGGGTATTAAAAAAAGTATTAAAAGGAACTTTCTATTTTTTGATCTTTTATTTTACACTCAACTTATTTTTTCCTTTACGTGTTGAAATTGAATACTCTCAAATTGTTACTGCAGATGATGGAAGTGTATTACATGCCTTTCTTACTTCCGACGATAAATGGCGTATGCTTACCGAACTGGAAGAGATTACTCCTGATATGCAAAAAGCGATTGTTTTTAAAGAGGATAAATATTTCTATAAGCATCCCGGAGTAAATCCCGTATCAGTTGTAAGAGCGCTGTATAACAATATAACTTCAGGCAACAGAACTTCAGGAGCATCCACAATTTCGATGCAGGTAGCGCGATTGTTGGATCCAAAACAAAGAACCTATGGGAATAAATTAATGGAAATGTTTCGCGCTTTACAATTGGATATGTTGTATTCCAAACAGGAAATTTTACAAATGTATCTCAACCTTGTTCCTTACGGCGGCAATATTGAAGGTGTAAAAGCAGCATCTGTTCTTTATCTTGAAAAAACGCCATCTGTATTAAGCCTTTCAGAACTAACCGCATTATCCATTATTCCGAACCGACCAACTTCTCTGCGTCCGGGTGTAAATAACGATGTGATAATTAAAGAAAGAAATAAATGGCTGGAACGATTCAGAAATGCAAAATTATTTCCGGAAGATATTATTGAGGATGCAATAGCAGAACCATTCACCGCATTCAGAACACAGGGACCGGAAGTTGCCAGGCATTTTTGTACCCGAATGAAATTTCAATATCCGGGTGATGCTATTGTAAAAACTACATTAAATACCGAGATCCAATTAAAATCTGAAAAAATACTTTCCGATTATATCAAACAATTATGGGGATTGGACATTCACAATGGCGCCGCAATTATTATTGATAACAGAACCCATCAAATAACTGCTTATGTAGGTTCTGCTGATTTTTTTAATGCTGCGGATGGAGGTCAGGTTGATGGAGTGCAAGCTGTTCGTTCTCCGGGCAGCACTTTAAAACCTTTGGTGTATGCAATGGCATTTGATGCAGGAATTTTAACTCCTCATTCTATTATCGCTGATGTTCCTGTAAATTATTCGGGATATAGTCCGGAGAATTATGATGAAGATTATCACGGAAATGTGGATGTTGAATTTGCTTTATCACATTCCTTAAATATACCGGCTGTAAAAACTTTGAATCAGGTTGGCTTGGATAAATTTATTAATACCCTGGTGGAAAGTAATTTCCGATCTATTGAAAAAAAAAGAAATGACCTTGGATTATCAGTGGCATTGGGAGGATGTGGTGTTACGCTGGAGCAACTCACAAAGTTATATGCAAGTTTTGCAAATGAAGGAAAACACCAACATATTAAATGGCTCCAAAACGACATGGATACTTCCTTCATTCCATTAATTTCACCGGAAGCAGCTTTTATGACAACGGAAATTCTCACCCAATTAACGAGGCCTGATCTACCGAATTATTACCAGAATGCAAAAAATGTACCGCTCATTGCCTGGAAAACCGGAACCTCCTACGGAAGAAAGGATGCGTGGAGTATCGGTTACAACAACAATTATACTATTGGAGTTTGGGTTGGAAATTTTTCCGGAAAAGGGGTGCCTGAATTAACCGGAGCCAATATCGCTACTCCCCTTTTGTTTAATTTATTTAATGCAATTGAAAACGAGAATAATAAAGATTGGAATAAAATGCCTGAGCATATAGATTTTAAATATGTATGTTCGGAAACAGGAAAAAATCCTAACGATTTTTGTGCGAATTTAGTGTTGGATTATTTTATTCCGGGCATTTCAAAAAATGAAACATGCGACCATTTATTAAGGGTGTTAATAGCAGAGGATGAATCGTTCAGTTATTGCACAACCTGTTTACCCGAATCGGGTTTTATGGAAAAATATTATCAGCACTATTCTCCCGAAATTATTACCTGGATGCAAACGAAAAATATTCCTGTTGAACTTATCCCACCGCATAATCCCGATTGCGAAAGAATATTTGCAGATGGAGCTCCTACAATAAATTCACCGGTGCATAATCTGGAGTACTTTATCGACAAAACAGATAAACAAAAAATAATGTTATCTGCAAATGTAGCTTCAGATGTTAAAAAAGTATTCTGGTATATCAACGATAAATTATTAACGCAAGCCGATTCAAAATCTCCTGTTTTTTATGAACCCGAAGAAGGAAAAATAAAAATAAGCTGCAGCGACGATAAAGGAAGAAATACCAATATTGAAATTAATGTAGTTTTTTTCTGATTAATTTTTTTGGGGTCAATATTAAAAGTTGGGGACAATCCTCTATTCCAAGGAAAGTTTTCTATAAAAACCGGTATCAAAAATCATTGCATTTCGTTTTGAAAAACTGGAATTTGAATTTGGGTGGCCCGCGCTCTTATACGTATTGTTTTGGGGGTTATTCTTAGTAAGGAGTGTTAGTTTTACTAAACAATAATAAAAACAATAAATTT
>Ga0163149_10000417_pt1 | contig 55694 bp, 49 predicted proteins | sample OliLakLV19MP5G1_FD_148604 | JGI IMG/M metagenome (GOLD analysis project Ga0163149, IMG submission 148604) | Freshwater microbial mat bacterial communities from Lake Vanda, McMurdo Dry Valleys, Antarctica - Oligotrophic Lake LV.19.MP5.G1 | ecosystem: Environmental > Aquatic > Freshwater > Lake >...
TAAAAATATTACTTTTGGTTCTCGATGAACTGCTTTACATAGGAGGTGCTGTTATGTGCTGCTTTTTTCGTCATTGTCGAGATTAAAACTGGCTTGATAAATTGATTGAAATTTCAAATTTAGATGTCACGTCTTTTCCATCTTTCTTGCCGGGTATCCACTTGTAAGATTTAATAAATTTCTCTATGATTTCCTTTAACTCATTTTTTTCGTCTGTCGAATACGAGATGTCAGTAATTGAATAATTTTTGTCAATAGTGATGCTGATTTTAGTTTTTAGTTGATACAATTCATTGCCAACTTTTTTGAAATGTTCAGATTGTTCTCCTATATCCCTTCTGAATTCATACAAAAAATAATTTAGGCCAGTTACACAAGTCGGAGGGCAGTCAAGGTTTAGCTTACTCTCTTTTCCGTCTTCAATGACCGTGTATTCTTTTATGTCTGTGCCGCATAGTTTCGAATAAACAACCTTATTTTCTGTCCAGTTATATATCTGAACTGTATCGCCTTCATAGTTAAAGTAAGTCCATTCACCAGTTTTTGTGTCATTGTCATAGTGCCCAACAGCCTTAGGTCCTTTATAATCCTTACCATAATATTGTTCTTCCCACAAACCTACTTTTTTGTTATTGCTATAAGTCCCTTTTAAAAGTATTCTGTTTCCAGTGTAGGCTTTAATTTGATATTCACCTTGTTTAACTGTGTCGTTATTAGCTAAAACATAAAAAGTTGCTGTCCCTTCTTGATTGTCAACTTTCTTCTTCTTTGTTTTCAACTCTTGTCCATACGACATAATTGCCAGCGAGATGAATAGAAAAATAGTAAGTGGTTTTTTCATATTGATTGTGTTGTTGTCTGTCTGTTAAAGTTGCACATAACGTCAGTCTGTGAAAAAACTCCCAATCAAAATTTTCTAGGGTTTTGAACAAACTGTGTTTGTATTATTGAATAAATATAAGAAAAACAATTGTTGAAATGCATTTTCTTTGCATTAAAAATAAGCATATGGATTATATTAAATCAAGCAACCGCAGCCAAATTGAAATGTACAATTTGGATGATCAGATAGAAAAAGACAACACCGTAAGATTCGTTGATGCCTTTGTGGAGAAACTGGAATTAAACCAACTCGGTTTTATGGTGAATGAAATTAAAAATGAAGGTCGCCCAGCCTTTAACCCAAAAGCTTTCTTGAAAATTTATTTGTATGGCTATTTGAACGGCTTGCGCAGCAGCAGAAAATTAGAAAAGGAATGTAAACGAAATATTGAACTACAATGGCTCACTGGCAAGCTTGTTCCTAATTATCACAGCATTGCCGACTTTAGAAAAGTAAATGCTAAAGCTCTAAAAAACACATTTAAGCTCTTTGTTTTGTTTTTGAAAGATGCCGATTTGATCACCGGAAAAGTGATTGCCGTTGATGGAACAAAAGTACGTGCACACAATAGCAAAAAAAATAATTACAATCCCAAAAAGATTGAACGCCATTTGCAATACATTGAAGAAAAGACCAATGAATACCTCAAGCAATTAGATAGCAATGATGAAAATGAAGACAGTTTAAAAATTAGCAAAATCCAAGAGAAAATAGACCGCTTGAAAGAAAACAAAATCAAGTATGATCTCTTGACTGAAAAACTTGAAAAAAGCGGACAACCACAAATCAGTACAACCGATGAAGATGCTCGAGCGCTTTTGGTACAAGGACAAGTAGTAGAAGTGAGTTACAACACACAAGCAGCCGTTGACCAAAAACATAGCCTGGTAGTTGCAACACATACAATTAATCGCAACGACAGAAATGCACTAAGTAAAATCGCTCTTGAAGCAAAAGAAAATATCAGTGCGAAAAACATTACCGTACTCAGCGACAAAGGATACCACAACGGTAGAGAAATTCAAACTTGTAGAGACAACAATATCGACACCATTTGTGCGCAACAAGTTATCATCAACAGCAATGAAAAAGGAACTACTCCCGATTATTTAGTTACCCATTTTAAATATAACAAAGAAGCCGACACATATACTTGTCCACAAGGAGAAACACTCACAACAACTGGAACCTGGCACAAAAAAACACGAGAGCGCGATTCACACCAATTTAAAAAATACCGCACATCAGCTTGTAAAGTGTGCGCTGTAAAACAGTTGTGCACTGCGCGCGCATCAGGCGGAAGAGAAATTGACCGAAGCGAATATGCTGATGCTGTTGAAGAAAATACAAAGCGTTATAAAGCCAACAAAGAACTCTACCGAAAGCGACAAGAGATAAACGAACATATTTTTGGAACAATAAAAAGACAATGGGGATATAACCATACCAATCTAAAAGGGTTGGAAAAAGTAAACGGTGAGATGGCGCTCATCATGACAGTCTATAATATGAAACGAACTATTAATATTTTAGGAATGGAAAAACTCCTGAAAAAAATCAAAAACTGGAAACCCAATTACAAAAGGATAACTGCGCCCAAATCAAAATCAAATCAATTTAATGCAATCTGCGGACTTCAAATTTTTTTCTCAAAAATTGCTGCGTAAAAAATGCTTCGCTTAAAACGCATCTTATCAAATCATGATGTTTTTATCGGAAGGTTTTTGGAAGGGTGTGATTAAAAACGTAGTTTTTTCACAACCTGACGTTTTGCAGCTACAAGAAGTTGGCGATTTCGAAGCACCAAACTGTCTGCCACCACTAAACTTGATACGAAGCACAAAGCTTCATTTAACCACTGAACCGCCAATTTCTTGTAGCACCTATGTTATAGGTTGTGCGCCACATCTAGTTCGTTATATAGTGTCCGCAATTTAATGTGTTATAATACCACTGTAAATAAAGTCTTCAACTTCTTTTTTAACATTAGTGTAACCTAAAATTTTACCAAAAGGCACTTGTAACGTGTCAATAAAACAAAATAACGGTTGAGTAGAACACCTAAAAGTTACCTCTTCAAAATATTTATTTTTGTCGCCCGATTTCACAAGTTTACGTTCTTTGCCATACCAAAAAACAATTTGATTTGTGTCTTTTGCTGGTTTTGTGTCATCTACTGCAAGCCAAGTGATAATAAAATTGTGTTGTATTTTGTCGTTGTCGCAGAACAATGAAAGGGTTTTCCATTCTTTGCCACTTTCACTCATGCAAGCATATCCAGAGAAAATAAGTAAAATGTTTTTTTTCTCTTTTTTTGCATAATAAACAGCAGAGTCTATGTTGTTATAACCATAAAACTTTGTCGTATCTTTTGATGTTTTACTTATATAAGTGAAAGTCTGTTTGTTGTTGAGATTTTTATTTACTGATTTAGTTTCATGGCAATTATGAAATAGAAATATTATTAGTATAAATAATATTATCCCTGAAATTGGCATAAATGGTCTAAGAAGAGGCCTCCCGTCAACTGGATTTTCGATATAATCATCTTTTCCTTCGTATTTTGGTTTCATAAGTGTATTGAGTGATTTTTCGGCGCATTACCTATAACTCTGTTATATAAAGGGTTTTCTACACCCAAACCATCTAAAGCATACCATTTTTGGTAGGCTATCCACGGTTTTGAAATTTAAAATCCCTGTTTTATTTTTCATAATTTGAGCTTTAATTTTTCTATTGGACTAACAATCTTACTAAGTCCTTCTGTACTAACGTGAGTATAAATTTGGGTTGTTTTCGGGCTTTTGTGACCTAACAACTCTTGAATATACCTCAAATTTGTTCCACCTTCTAGCAAATGCGTTGCATAGCTATGCCTTAATGAATGCAAGCTAACACTTTTATTTATTTTTGCCAACTTTTTTGCCTTGTGAAATACTTCTTCTAAAATGGATTCGGTGTACTTTCCTCCCTTTTGCCCTTCAAACAAATATTCCTTAGGGGAATATTCCTTATGATATCTTCTCAAAAGACTTAAAACCGTTTCAGATAAAGGAACTATTCTATCTCTTTTCCCCTTTGCTTCTTTTATTGTGAGTATCATTCGTGTTGAATCTACATCTCGAACTTTCTCGTTCCACACAGATCTAATCTGTTTGCTCTCAAACAATTTTATATTACTCATAATTCGATTTTTATTAATTATTTTACCTTCTAGTTCTACTTTCAAAAACCAAATATATCCATTCTCACCGCCAAACTAATAGCAAATACCAAAATGCTATATTTTTTAGTAAAGCCAAAACATTTCATTATTTTTACCAAAAATCATCTTTGTGGAAAACAATCAATTTGATATCATTATTGTTGGCGGTGGAATTGTTGGATTAGCTTCGGCATACAAACTCAATATAAAGTATCCCAATAAAAAAATTCTTGTTCTTGAAAAAGAAAAAGAAGTAGCTGCTCATCAAACCGGGCATAACTCCGGAGTTATCCACTCTGGCTTGTATTATAAACCGGGTTCTTACAAAGCAAAAAACTGTGTGGATGGAAGAAGAGAATTAGTTGCTTTCGCGAAAGAACATAAAATCCCTCACGACATTTGCGGAAAGATTGTTGTCGCTACAGATGCTTCTGAATTGGCTCATATGAATAAAGTTTTGGGTAATGGCCTTGCAAACGGTGTTGAAGGAGTTGAAAAAATTGATGCAAAACGAATAAAAGAAATCGAACCTTATTGTGTCGGAATTGAAGGATTGTGGGTGCCGTGTACCGGAATTATTGACTATGCAGACGTATCTAGAAAACTTGTTGAACTAATTCATTCTAAATTTTCGCAAAGTAAAGTACTTACTTCTCATGAAGTTACTGCGTTTGAAAAACACAACGACTATACAAAGGTAATCACTCCGAAAGGAACATTTAGAGGAACCTATATTATCACTTGCGCTGGATTACAAAGCGACAGAATTGCAAAAAAAGAAGGAGCAAAAATTGACACTGCTATTGTTGGTTTTCGTGGCGATTATTTTGATCTTACCGATAAAGGCTTGAGCAAAGTGAAGAATTTAATTTATCCAGTTCCCAATCCCAAATATCCTTTCTTAGGAGTTCACTTCACCCGTATGATTCATGGCGGAACGGAATGCGGACCGAATGCTGTTTTTGTTTTCAAGCGCGAAGGCTATGGCAAAACAGATTTCTCTTTGAAAGATACCGCTCAAGCATTTGGCTTTGGCGGCACCTGGAAATTTTTTGCAAAAAATATAAAGTTCGGTTTAGATGAATACCGTGGAGCTTTCTCCAAAACATTTTTCTTAAAACGTCTCCGCAAGCTTATTCCCACTTTGGAAATGGATGACTTGAAGCCAGGAAGAGCAGGGGTACGCGCTATGGCATTAGCTCCGGAAGGCGAAATGATTGATGATTTTAAAATTGAAGTGAACGGAAATGCCATACATGTATTGAATGCACCGTCTCCGGCTGCTACATCATCGTTAGCGATCGGAACAGCAATTGAACAAATGGCAACTGAACATTTTAACTTAAACTAGATCCTTATGGAAACGAAACATTCAATTGAAACCCCAACGGTTATTCTTTCCATAGATGAAGAAGGCATCGGACACATGCATTTTAAAGATCGCATCAACATGGATATTGCTGAGCAGATGGATAACCTAAAACACTTAATTGAAATCACAAACAACAAGCATACGCCATTTGTTATTACTGCAGGAGAACATGTTACCATTACGCGAGAAGCACGTGAAAATGCCATCAAAATTGAAGCCATTTCTCCGATGTTCGGAACAGCTGTTGTTGCTCAAAATTTTGCCTATAAATTGATTACCGATTTCTATTTAAAAACTCAAAAACCCAAAAGACCTTTTGCCATTTTCACCGACAAGGACAAAGCTCATGAATGGTGCAAACAATATGTAGTGAAAAAATAACATTCCTACCACCCATCAAAAGCTAAAGCCTTCCATCATTTGATTTTCGCAAAAACGCGAATAAATCCTATATTTACAGATACATTAAATATAATAACAGAATGAAAAAATCAATTGCTACTCTTCTTTCTATTTTCATAATTACTTTTTCCTTAACCGCACAAAAGGAATATAAATACGAAACGGTTCCTAACGATCCATTAAATGTGCGCATTTATAAATTGGAAAATGGACTCACTGTCTATTTATCTGTTTACAAAAATGCTCCTCGAATACAAACTTATATTGCAACAAGAGCAGGAAGCAAAAATGACCCGAGCGATTGTACTGGATTAGCACATTACCTAGAACATATGTTATTTAAAGGCACGGATGTTTATGGAACAAAAGACTTTGCAAAAGAAAAAGTGGAACTTGATAAAATTGAAGCACTTTACGAAACCTATCGTAAAACAAAAGATGATGCTCAGCGCAAAAAAATATATCATTCCATTGATAGCATCTCCGGATACGCATCCACTTTTGCTATTGCGAATGAATATGATAAAATGCTTTCGAACTTGGGGGCAAAAGGAACAAACGCTTACACCTGGTTAGAACAAACCGTTTATGTAAATGATATTCCTTCCAACCAATTGGACAAATGGACTACCATTGAAGCAGAACGTTTTCGCAATCCTGTTCTACGTTTATTTCATACCGAACTAGAAGCCGTTTACGAAGAGAAGAATCGAAGTTTAGATAATGATGGTGATAAGTCTTGGGATGCATTATTTTTAGGCTTATTTCCTAACAATACTTATGGCTCACAAACAACATTAGGAACAATCGACCATTTAAAAAATCCATCTTTAATCGAAATAAAAAAATATTTTAATACTTATTATGTTCCGAATAATATGGCAATTTGTTTATCAGGTGACCTTGATCCTGACGCTACCATCAAAATGATTGATGAAAAATTTGGTTCTTGGAAAAGTAAATCAATTCCTGTTTATAATCCTTATATCGAAAAACAAATCCCTGCTCCTTTAATAAAAGAAGTTGTTGGTCCGGATGCTGAAAACATTATGCTTGGATATCGTTTTCCTGGTGTTGGCAGCAAAGAGTCGGACATGCTGATGCTCGTTAGTAAAATTTTATCTAACGGAAAAGCTGGATTAATTGATTTGAATCTAAATCAAGAACAAAAAGTATTGGAAGCTTATGCGTTTGATATGCAATTCAAAGATTACTCTTCACAGGTTATTCAAGGAACACCAAAAGAAGGACAATCACTGGAACAAGTAAAAGATTTATTATTAGCACAAATTGAAAAAATTAAAAAAGGTGATTTCCCTGATTGGTTGTTGAAAGCCATTATTACCGATATGAAATTACAACAAACAAAAACGTATGAATACAACAGTGCTCGTGCAGATGCGATGGTTAATTCATTTATCAATGGGAAAAATTGGGAAGAATCAGTAAACCTAATTGATCGCTTATCGAAAATTACAAAACAACAGATTATTGATTTTGTAAAAACAAATTACACAACTAATTATGTTGTTGTTTACAAACGAACAGGCGAAGACAAATCGGTACAAAAAGTAGAGAAGCCAACCATTACTCCGGTTAGCGTGAACCGCAACGACCAAAGTACATTTGTAAAAAACGCTATCGCCACTCCGATAAAAGACATAGAACCCGTTTTCATTAATTACAACACCGACATAAAAAAATCTACCTTAAAAAGTGGTATTCCTATTTTGTATACACCCAATACCGAAAACAAAACATTCGATATGTATTATGTGCTGGACATGGGTTCTAATCACAATAACAAAACAGATGTTGCAATCAACTACCTAAAATACTTAGGCACAAAGGAATTAACAGCAGCACAAGTGCAAGAAGAATTTTACAAATTGGGATGTTCGTTTGATGTATATGTTGACGAAGATCAAACCTGGGTGAGTTTACGAGGCTTAACAGAAAACATAGAAAAAGCAACCACCCTTTTCGAAAATCTTTTGGCTACTGCACAACCAAATGATGCAGCTCTTACAAACTTAGTGTCAGATATTTTAAAAAAACGTGAAGACGCAAAACTAAATAAAGGAGAAATTTTATGGGGCGCACTTACTTCTTATGGAAAATACGGAAAAACTTCTGCTTACACCAATATTTTATCAGCAGTAGAATTAAAAAATTTAAAATCAAATGAGTTAATTTCTATCATAAAAAATGTTACCTCCTACCAGCACCGTGTTTTGTATTATGGAAACAATAGTATGGAAGAACTTACGGCAATGTTAAATAAACTACACATAACCCCTTCTGTAATTAAGCCAACACCAATGCCTGTAAAATATCAGGAAACGGAAGCAAACACAAACGTGTATGCTGTTGAATACGATATGAAACAAGCGGAGGTCATTTTTATTTCGAAAGATGAAAAATATGAGAAGAAAAATGTTCCAACCATTCGCCTCTTTAACGAATATTTTGGTGGAGGCATGTCTTCAATTGTTTTTCAAGAGATGCGAGAATCAAAAGCATTAGCCTATTCCGTATTTTCGAGTTATAGCATCGCAGAAAAAAAGATGGATCACAATTATGTATTTTCCTATATTGGAACACAAGCAGATAAATTACCGGAGGCAATGAAAGGCATGATGGAACTAGTAAACAATATGCCTGAATCGGAAAGCAATTTTACAGCATCCAAAGAATCCATCATGCAAAGTATCCGTACGGAACGAATTACAAAGGCTGGTATTTTATTTAATTATGAAAATGCTCAACGCCTAGGACTTGATTATGATATCCGAAGTGATATTTACAAAGGTGTTCCAGCTATTACATTTCAACAACTGCGAGCATTCGAGGAAATGCACGTAAAAAATAAAAAATACACAATTCTGATAATCGGTAAAAAAGAAAGTCTTGATATTCCTACGCTTGAAAAGCATGGAAAAGTCACCTTCCTTACTTTGGAAGATATATTTGGGTATTAGAGGCCTTCACTTTACCGCAGAGGTCGCGGAGGCTCTCGCAGAGAACCGCAGAAAAATGAATTGATTTTTTGCGGTTCTCCCTTTTTCTCCCTTACCTCAGCGGTTATTTTAGTTTCTTGCAAAAGCGAAGTGTTTCTTGGAGGATTAGTGGTAAAATATTAAAAAATTATGTAGGTTTGTACCTCTCAAATTGAAACACAGAACTTTAAACTTTAAACTACAATTACAATGAGCAAAATTAAAGTAGCAAATCCGGTTGTTGAATTAGATGGCGATGAAATGACGCGCATCATCTGGAAATTCATTAAAGACAAATTGATACTTCCCTATTTGGATTTGGATATTAAATATTATGACCTTGGTGTTGAACACCGCGATGCAACTAACGACCAAGTTACCATTGACTCAGCTGAAGCAATTAAAAAATACAGCGTAGGTATTAAATGCGCAACCATCACTCCTGATGAAGAGCGTGTTGTCGAATTCAAATTAAAACAAATGTGGAAATCACCAAATGGAACTATCCGTAATATTTTGGATGGAACTGTTTTCCGTGAACCAATCGTTTGTAAAAATGTTCCTCGTTTGGTTCCAAACTGGACAGCACCAATTTGTATCGGTCGTCACGCATTTGGTGATCAATACCGTGCTACCGATTTCTTAACAAAAGGAAAAGGAAAATTAACGGTTAGCTTTACTCCTGAAGATGGAAGTGCTCCTCAATCATTTGAAGTATATAATTTCAAAGGTGATGGTGTTGCATTAACAATGTATAATACAGATGAGTCTATCCGCGGATTTGCTCACTCTTGTTTTAACACTGCTTTATCAAAAGGATGGCCATTATACCTTTCTACAAAAAACACCATCTTAAAAAAATACGATGGTCGCTTCAAAGATATTTTCGAAGAGATTTACCAATCAGATTTCAAAGCAAAATTTGCAGCAGCGGGGATTACATACGAACACCGTTTGATTGACGACATGGTTGCATCTGCTTTAAAATGGAATGGAAATTTTGTTTGGGCATGTAAAAATTATGACGGAGATGTTCAATCTGATACGGTTGCACAAGGATTTGGGTCATTGGGATTAATGACTTCCGTATTGGTTACTCCTGACGGAAAAACAATGGAAGCAGAAGCTGCTCACGGAACCGTTACTCGCCACTACCGCGATCATCAAGCAGGAAAACCTACTTCTACTAACCCAATTGCATCTATTTTTGCTTGGACACGTGGATTAGAATTCCGCGGGAAATTAGACAACAACCAAGAGCTTATTAACTTCTGTCATGCTTTAGAACAAGTTTGTGTGGAAACAGTTGAATCTGGTAAGATGACCAAAGATTTAGCAGTTTGTATTCATGGAAATAAAGTTAACCATGGTGAGCACTATTTGTATACCGAAGAATTTTTATCTGCTTTGGATATAAATTTAAAAGCAAAATTAGGCAAGTAGTCTAAAACTTATGTATTAAAAAAGGCGCACTGTTTTGGTGCGCCTTTTTTATTTTATATTTGCGCAAATAAAAAAATAAAACAATGGGAGTATTTAAAGAATTCAAAGATTTCGCAATCAAAGGAAATGTAATTGATTTAGCAATAGGTGTTGTTATTGGTGCTGCATTTGGTAAAATTGTAAGTTCATTAATCGAAGATGTAATTACACCTTTGGTTTTGCAACCAGCTTTAAAAGCAGCACACTTAACCGACTTAAAAGACCTTACTGCTTTGGGAACAGTAAAATATGGCGTGTTTCTTTCTGCTGTAATCAACTTTATTATTGTTGCCTGGGTTTTGTTTCTGGTTATTAAAGGAATAAACGCAGCAAAGAAAAAAGAAGCAGCACAAACTCCTCCACCATCAGTACCAACTCAAGAAGAACTATTATCAGAAATCCGAGATTTATTAAAAGAGCAAAAAAAATAATTTTATGAAAAAATATTTTTTTTATATTTTTTTTATTTCCTCTGCTACTCTTTGTGCTCAGGAACCAGATTCCATTAAAATCAAAGTGGACTCAATTACAACAAAAATAAACAAACTAGAAGTCGCTAAAGATTCCATTATTGCTGCTGATACCATGCGATACTGGAAAAAAGGTGGTATTGGAGGTATCAATTTTGCACAATCTAGCTTTACTAATTGGGCAGCCGGGGGAGAAAATGCCTTATCAGCAACCGCATTATTGAGTGTTTATGCTAATTATAAAAAAGACAAAACCACTTGGGACAACACACTTGATCTAGCTTATGGAATGATCCAAAGTGGCAAAGCGCCTTTAAGAAAAAACGAGGACAAAATTGATTTTTCTTCAAAATATGGTCGTCATATCAAAGAAAGCAAATGGTACTATTCCGCGTTAGTCAATTTCAAAAGTCAGTTTGATGCTGGATACAATTTTCCAAATGATTCAACCGTTATTTCTAGATTTTTATCTCCTGGTTATGTTTTAGGCGCGATAGGTTTTGATTATAAACCGAAGGATTATTTGTCTTTCTTTATCTCTCCGGTAACATCAAAAACTACAATTGTTGCAGATGCAAAATTAGCAGATGCTGGAGCTTATGGTGTTGCAAAAGCCGAATACGATACAGCAGGAGTGAAAATAAAAGATGGACAAATGGTGAGAAGTGAATTCGGGGGATATTTGAGATTTACGTTCAAAAAAGACATTTTTAAAAATGTAAACTTTGCAACCAAACTCGAATTGTTCAGTAATTACTTAAACAACCCGCAAAACATTGATGTAAACTGGGAAAATATAGTTGGTTTAAAGATCAACAAATATCTATCCGCAAGCATCAGCACAAATATGATCTACGACCACGATATTCCGGTAACAGTTACAGAAGATGTAAACGGACTTCCAGTTACACGAACAGGGCCGCGATTACAATTCAAACAGGTTTTAGCGGTTGGCTTCTCTTACAAATTTTAATTAAAAATCCTCTTCTTATTTGGAGAGGATTTTTTATTCTACTCAATTAGAAACATTGGTCTTATATTTGCGTTATACACCAAATGAAGAAACTACTTTCAATATTTTTAATCACCATCACATTCTCCGTTTCTGCTCAAGAAGACAACAGAGGCACCATCAAAGTCCAAAAAAAAGGAAATGTGTTTGCGGTGATGTTCGACAATGTAAACAATCGCTTAGTTGGAAAAGATGAATATGGAAATATTTTAGATTCTGCTGTTGTATCATTTAATGTTATGACCACCGTTCAAGGAATTGCATATGAGGAATCTGTTGTAGGAACAACCTTATCTAGAAAAATGCAAAATCAAATCACACGCGTGGATAGAGGAACAACTTTATTTTTTACAGATATTAAAGTAAAAGAAAAAAGTGGCAAAGTAATCGATTGGCCAAAATTCAATACAAAAATTGGTTTCTCATTCGAGAAAGAAGAATAAGATCATTCGAAAAAATCTTTATTAAAATTCACCAAATATAATTTCTCGGAAGCTCTCGATACTGCTGTATACAACCAACGCATGTATTCTGTATTGATCATTTCATCCGTTAAATATCCTTGTTCCACAAACACACATGGCCATTGCCCGCCTTGCGCTTTATGACAAGTAACCGCATATGCGAACTTCACTTGTAAGGCATTAAAAAATCCATCTTCCTTTACTTTCTTCAAGCGCATTCTCCTGTCTGCAATATCACCATAATCAGCCGATACCGAATTATACAAGCGCTTATTATCTTCCTGAGAAAGAGATGGTGCTTCACTCATAATTGTATCTAACAACAAACGTGTTTCTAATTCAGGCTCATCCGGATAATCAATCATTCGCATACGAACATCGGCAAACCTAAACCCATGCATCTCCTGAATTTTACCAATACTCATCAACTCAACAATATCGCCATTGGCAATAAATCCTGCTTTGGATTCTTCAGGTAACCAGAAATAATTATTTTTCACCACCATCATAAAATCACCGGTTGACAATTCATTTTCCTGCCAACGAATTCTGGCTCTGATTTGCTGATTAAAAATATTTGCACGTTTGTTAGAACGACAAATCACCATCGTTTCTTCGGCTCCGTATTTTGAATAAGCACTATTTAATGCATCTTCCAATTCATCACCACCCAAACGAACAATGTCTTTAAAACCATCTATTTCAAAATGGGGCTTGCCATCCGATTGCATTTTTATCTGGTTACGAATAGCAGTTGCATTGCTTAATATTCCGGAGTTTTCTGTTTGACGAACAACTTCTGTTAATTCATGCCAATCAAGTTGAAAATAATACGATGCTTTTAAAAATTCGACATCCAATGCCGGGCTCACATCCAGTCCTACAGGTGGCAACTGTGCTGTATCACCAATAAAAATCAACTTACAATTGTTTCCATTAAAAACATAAGAAATCAAATCATCGAGCAAACTACCTCCTCCAAAGGTTCCTCCGGTATTTAAACCACCTGAATTGGAAATCATAGATGCTTCATCCACAATAAAGATAGTGTCTGCGTGTAAGTTTTGTTGTAACGTAAATGCCATACCGCCATCGTTTTCAGGCTTACGATAATATATTTTTTTATGAATGGTGAATGCTTGTTTTCCTGTGTAATTCGAAAGCACTTTTGCTGCTCTTCCCGTAGGTGCCAGCAAAACTGTTTTTCCACCCAAAGCAGGTAAACTTTGAACCAGCGACCGAACTGTCGTTGTTTTTCCTGTCCCCGCATAGCCTTTTAAAACAAATATCTGATCCGAATTTTTGTTTAGAATAAACTCCGAAAGCTTTGTGAACAATATTCTTTGCCCGGGAGTAGTCTCAAATGGAAAACTCTGTAATAATATTTTACGAAACTCTTCTAACTTCATTTTCAGAATGCTAATCGCTACGAATTTACAAATCTAGCTCCAATAGGAACCCAGATTGTTATGATTGTTATGATAAAAGATGATTTATGCTTTTTTATGCTAAAAATCAAGACTTTAGAAAATATCGACCTGTCTACCGCAGATCGATTCGTAAATTTCTATTGATTCGCTATCCGTATTAGTAGAACTTCCTATCTTTGCGTTTAATGACCACCGAAATAAAAAACAAAATCACACAGCTTCATTCTTTCATTGATGAGGCCTTTGATGCAAAAAAAACTGCATCTTACCAATTGCTTCTGCAAATGGGTACAAGTGATATTTTGATTGGCATTCTCGACAAACAAAAAAACAAATACATCGCTTTAGAAAAATATGCTGTAGCAAACGTCCATAATTTTGATGGTGTTGCCGATCTAATGGATACACTTTTAAAGGAATCCAAACTTGTCAATCATAAATTCCAATCGGTTGTTTGCACAATCGTCAACAACCTTTCCACTTTGGTGCCAAATGCTCTTTTTGAAGAAGACAGAAAAAGAATGTATTTGAAATTTAATGCGTCCTTAGAAGGAGATGAATTTGTAGTAGTAGACGACATCAGAAGTCTGGATGCAAAAAATGTTTTTGCTATTCCCTTATCGATAAAAGCAAAATTGGATTCACAATATAACAACATCAACTACCATCATGCTTCCAGCACACTCATTGATACATTGGTAGCAAACAATAAAAACCAGACAGGAAAAAAAATGTATGTGCATATTCAAAGTACACATTTTGAAACACTATTGGTTGACGGAAAAAATTTACTTTTTTATAACACTTTTAATTATCAATCGTCCGAAGATTTCATTTATTATCTTTTGTTTGTTTACGAACAGTTGCAATTAAATCCTGAAAAAATCGAGACCATTTTTATTGGTGAAATAGAAAAATCTTCTTCCATTTATACGTTTGCAAATAAATACATCCGTACAATTAAATTCGGAGAAAGGGTTGACAGCTCAGACTTCAGTTACCAGTTGCAAACATTACCAAAACATTCTTACTTCACACTATTTAATAGTTACTTAGCCTAATGCGCATCATAGGCGGAACGCATAAGGGAAGAGTAATTCATCCGCCCAAAAATCTCCCTGTTCGCCCCACCACTGATTTCGCAAAAGAAAGCATCTTTAATATTTTAAACAACCATTTTGAATTTGATGGATTAAAAATTCTCGATTTATTTTGTGGCACAGGTAATATTACGTTTGAATTTGCTTCCCGTGGTTGTGGTGATATCACCAGCGTTGACAATAATTATAGTTGTTGTGAGTTTGCAAAAAAAACTATTTCCGAATTCAAAATGGATGTCGTTAAAGTAATTAAATCCGATGCCTTCGCATTTTTAAAAAGAGCTAGCTCTCCCTTTCACATTATTTTTTGTGATCCACCATACGATATGGAAAACTTTCAATTACTACCCGAATTAGTATTTGCAAACAACCTTTTAAAGCCAAACGGTTGGCTAATTGTAGAACATGGTCCGCATACCGATTTATCCAAACTGCCCCATTTCAGAGAACACAGAAGCTACGGGAATGTGAATTTTGCCATATTTGAGAATACGGTTGATTAGTCTTCAAAAGTTTTCGTAAATTCGTTGGAAACAATCCAACAAGAATGGAAAAACGCATCGCAATATTTCCCGGCTCATTTGATCCAATAACAAAAGGTCACGAGAACATTTTACATAGAGCTTTACCGCTTTTTGATGAAATCATAATTGCTATTGGAAAAAATAGCAGTAAACAAAATTATTTTAGTCTTGAACAACGCGAAAACTGGATTAAGCAAGTTTTTTCCAATGAGCCAAAAGTTCGCATTGAATCTTATACCGGTTTAACCATAGAATTTTGCAAAAAGGTAAACGCAAAATTTATCCTTCGTGGACTTCGCACTTCAGCCGATTTTGAATTTGAAAAATCCATCGCACAAAATAATAATATCATGGCACCGGAAATAGAAACCATTTTTATTTTACCAATTCCAGAGCTATCTGCAATAAATTCGACAATTGTACGTGATATCATCAGAAATGGTGGCGATGCTTCGCCATTTGTACCTAAAGGGATTATTGTAAAAGCACCATAATCAGGCATAACTATTGCAATACCAACAAGAGCCGTCACCCTGAGCGCCTGCCCCGAGAATTCGGAGGAGCCGAGAAGCGAAAGTCGAGAAACATATGACCAAATTCATCATTATATTATTTGCTTTATTTCTATCCTTTTTATCACAGGCTCAAAATGTGATTATAAAAGGTTCTGCAAAATCTTATGAATATCAAGAAATAGGCGTATGGATTAACAACGATTACATTTCCAAAACACAAAAACAATTGACCTATTCGGTGATTGATTCTATAGGAAATTTCACATTGGAATTTAACAGCAAAGAGATTCAATACATCACACTAAAAGTGGAGAAAAGCATTTCCACAATGTATATCGAGCCCAAAGGAAACTATGAAGTTATCTTGATGCCACCCGATTCTACCACCTACCACAATCCCAACTTAGAACACGATGTAAAACTTTCCATCAAGTTGAAAAGCAAAACAGAAATTAATTCACTAACGATGGATTATGATAAACGCTTTGATGATTTTTTATCAGCGGATTATGCTGCCTTTTTAAAACGAACCCCTCAGGCAAAAATTGATTCGTTTAAAATAGCGATGAAAGAATTTTACTCCACCGTAAACAATCCTTATTTCAAAAATTACATCAACTACACCATTGCTTCACTTGAACAAAAAACAAAAGTGAGTGAGAAGAAATTATTCACAGAATACCTTTCCAAAAAGCCTATTTTATATAGCAACCCGGAGTACATGCTTTTTTTCAATGATTTTTTCAAACAAAAAATTCAAGATTTTTCCATGTCGAAACCCGGAACACCGATGGCATTTCAAATAAACGACAGAGGAAGTTTCTCCGGAACAATGGAAGTATTGAAACGGGATGAGTTTTTACAAAATGATACACTGCGTGAATTGGTTTTAATCAAAGGATTATATGAAGCATATTACGACAATTCATTTAAGAAACCGAGCGTAGTAGGAATTTTACAACAAGTAGTCCTGGAAACAAAAATAGAAGAACACAAACGCATTGCACAAACCATTTTAAATTCTTTTTCAAAACTGCAGAAAGGTGGACAAGCACCGTTTTTTGAACTACCCGACAAAGCGTTACTAACGCACAGTTTAGATGAGTTGAGAACGAACAAATATGTTTATTTGATGTTTTACGATATTAATTGCACCGCATGTCAGCAGCAAATGAAAATCATTCCTTCATTAATTAAAACGTATGGCGAGAGAATTAGTTTTGTAAGTATCTCTGTAGATAAAACAAATGCCGACTTGAAAAATTTTCAAGCAAAAAATTCAAAATACACCTGGTTGTTTTTACACGATAACTCGTTGGGGAAATTAAAAGCGGATTATGAAATCAAATCACTGCCAGCTTATTTCCTGATTAGTCCGGATGGTAAATTCATTCAAGTACCTGCAGAAAGTCCGGATGAGGACATCGATCGTGCTTTTTTTGATATCACTAAAATAAAACCGAAACAACACGGCATTGGCGATAAAAAAAATCACTAGTTGTTTTACAAACATAGGTAAACATTCAGCACACCAATTAACTATTGAACCAATGAACTAGTGAACCGCCTTCATCACTTCCTTAACCGATTCATAAGTATTATCACACACTTGCTGCAAGTCATTTTTCGAAAACCATTTCACCTCTGTAATCCCTTCTTCTGTTTGCGGAACTAATTTAGATTCATCTTCGCACAACATCTCAAACCAATAAGTACGTTTTAGAATTGCCTTTTCTTCCTGATGATAAATGTGAAACGTAGATTCCAACTCTTTCACAATTTTTAATTTACTAATTCCGCACTCCTCCTCTACTTCTCTTACTGCACAATGATTTATAGCTTCTCCTTTTTCTATTTTTCCTTTTGGCAGATCCCACTTTCCATTCCTAAAAATAAAAAGATATTCTCCTTTTCTATTCTTTACCAATCCTCCGGCAGCTTCAATTACTTTAAAAGCCGAAGAAAAACTAGTTAACAGCAATTTTTCGTTTTCATAGTATAAAAAGACCTCTATAAATTGATTTTTATTGACCAATTCATCGTACATCATCTGCAGTTCATCTAAGGAATGAATTCTAACCAAAACGGTGTCTTCCTTCTGCTGGTAATCCATTAGGTTACTAGTAAGGAATATCGTTTTGTTTATAGAAAAGACTTTTACCATTGCTAATTTTGTTAATTAAAAAAATGATTACAAGCACAAATTTAGTTATTTTTGCCGCATGATTAAGAACGATGAGTCTGCATTAAAGGTTGCGGAATTTTTATTACAAGTGAAAGCGGTTAAACTCCAGCCAAACAAACCCTATACTTGGGCATCAGGATGGAAGTCACCCATCTATTGTGATAATCGAGTTACATTATCTTTTCCACAAGTGAGAACATATATTCGTCAACAATTTGTTGATGCAATTTTGGAAAAATTCGGAAAACCGGATGTGATTGCAGGCGTTGCCACTGGAGGAATTGCTCAAGGCGCATTGGTTGCTCAAGAGATGGGACTACCGTTTGTATACGTGCGCTCAGAAGCAAAAAAACACGGATTAACAAACATGGTTGAAGGGATAGTTGAAAAAGGACAATCAGTTGTTGTAATCGAAGATTTAATTTCTACTGGAGGAAGCAGTTTAAAAGCTGTTGAAGCCTTACGCGCAATAGGATGTGATGTAAAAGGAATGGCTGCTATTTTCACTTACGGATTTAAAACAGCAGTTGATAGTTTCGAAAAAGCAAAATGCGAATTGATTACCTTAAGTAATTACGATACTATGATTGCTCAAGCATTGCAATCAAATTACATTACTGAAAAAGATTTATTATCTCTAAAAGCATGGAGAGAAAATCCGGCTGAATGGGGAAATTCCTCTGTAGAAAAGAAAAAGAAATAGACAAAATCAGTTGGCAATAAACAGTTGGCAATTGGCAAAAAAATAAACACATGTCGGTTACAAAAATAGAAAGTGAAAAAGTTGAAATCGCAAATTCGGCAGAAAAAATATTCAACTACTTAAGCGATTTTAATAATTTCAAAGCATTAATGCCTTCCCAGGTTACAAACTGGACATCTACTTCGGAAGAATGTTCATTTACTATCAACGGGATGGCAACCATTGGAATGAAGATTATCGAAAAAACACCTGTTTCCAAAATCACCATTACTTCTCACGGAAAAGTGCCTTTTGAATTTAAATTGTTTGTTTTGATAAACGAAACAGACGCTAACAACTGTATTGGACAGTTAACATTTGAATCAGATATGAACCCGATGATTAAAATGATGGTAGAAAAACCTTTGGGAAACTTCTTCAATATGTTAGCACATAAAATGAAGGATATTAAGTGATAGATTTATAAAACTGAAAATTTAATTAGGACTATTCCCCTTTTTCAAAGGAGGGCAAGGGGGATTTGGCAAATCACCATCAAAACGCAAAAACCCAAACCCAAAAACTGGAGTTTAATTTTAACTCAAACGAACTACCAATTTTTAAAGGAGATAAGAAGGGATTAAGAAAACAGTTTATCAAACAAAACCAATCTCTTTCAAGTCAAACTCTTTTACTTCTCCACTCCGCAATTCAACTCTCAGTTTTCCAATTTTGGAAACCCCTACTATTTTTCCTTCAAACATTGTTTCCTCTGAACGATAATTTGCCCATTCATTCAATTTGTATAAGCGCTCAAAATATGAATTATCAATACTTTCAAGCTTATTCGATTTCAATTGTAAATACCTTGCCTCAAAAAACTCACACAAACGATTCAACACTTCCATTAGCTCAAACTCTTTTTCACTAAGCAAAGCAAGAGAGGTTGCATTCTCAACATTGAACTTTAATTGGTTCACATTTATCCCAATACCAACAACAGAAGTCTGAATAACGGTTTCCCTTAAACCATTTTCAATTAAGATGCCTGCAATTTTCTTTTCATTTACATAAATATCATTGGGCCATTTTATGTTGACTTTCTTAGGTTTGTCGCAAGTTTCAAGCATTTCTGCCATTAAGTCAGCAACCGCTAAAGAAGTGATTTTAGTAAGCATAAATTGCTGTTCAACCGACAAAAATTTTGGATACAAAACAAGGCTCAAAGCCACATTTTTAAGGGGTTCACTCTCCCAAGCATTTCCTCTTTGTCCACGCCCGTTTAACTGCTCAAAACTGTATATTAAACTGCCTTCTGACAGTTCAATTTGGCGCAATAGTTCACTGGCATAACTGTTGGTAGAATCAACCGACTCAACATGAATGCTATTTTGCCCTACAAATAATGTTTTCATTAGAGTTTTGCCAAAGATTTGATTATTTTTGTGAATAATCACAAGGCAAAGAAAAGTAATAAAATAGATATATCCTTAAAATGGCGAAAAAGAAAGTGGCACCTGCAAAACCTGCCCGACAGGCAGGCGGGAAAACAGCTGCAAAGAAGACATCAGTAAAAGCGAAACCTGCCCCTGCTACAGGCAAAAAAACAGCTCCTAAACCTGCCCTTAAATCAAGCGGAAAAGCTACAGTTAAAAAAGTAGCTGCAAAAAAATCCATTAAGGCGGATAAGATAGTAAGCAAAAAAGCGGTGGCTCCAAAAAAGGCTCTACCTAAAAAAGTTGTCGCAGTTAAAAAAGTTGTTTCAAAATCAGCTAAGACAAATGCAAAACCGGAATTTAAGCCGACAAGTGCAAAAATTAAAGGACCATCTGAAATTTTAACAGATGCAATTGTTGAAGGGATCTTGGAAGTAAAGGGAAGAAACATATCGGTGTTGAATTTAAAAGACGTACACAACCGTGTTTGCGATTACTTTATTATTTGTCAGGCCGATTCAAATACTCAGGTAAATGCAATTGCAGGATCCGTGGAAGTGATGGTTAAGAAATTAACAGGTGAACGTCCTTATCGTAAAGAAGGTTTTGAAAATTCAGAATGGATATTGGTTGATTACGTAACTGTTGTAGTTCATATTTTCCAAACAGAAGTACGTAATTTTTATAATTTAGAATCGTTATGGGCCGATGCCGATGTAACGGAAATAGCATTTGATAAATAAATTTAGAAAGAGAATAAATGAGCGAGCAAGAAAAACAAGATAATAACCCTTCAGAGAAGGGTAAGTTTCCGAAAAAGCCAAACATTCCCAAAACCCCATTTAATTTTTATTGGATTTATGGAATTATTGCAGTAGCCATAATTTTAATGCAAGTGCTTTTTTCTTCAACACCATTGAAAGAGAAAAGCACAAATGATTTTATTGAAAAGATGTTGAAACAACATCACGTTCAAAAAATTGTTCTTGTTCCTACTGAGAAGTATGCAGAAATTACCATTAAAAAAGAATTTCTGACACTTCCTCAATATGCTTCTGATAAGCTTGAAAAATTAAAAGATGGACCACATTACAAAGTCAACATCTCAACAGAAGATCAATTTAACTTACGTATCAACGAAGCACAAAACGATTTTCTTCCAACTGAAAGAATTGATGCTCAAAGTGAAAACCGCACTTCTTGGACGGATGCATTGGGTTGGCTAGTTCCTATTGTATTGATGATTGTTATTTGGATAATCATCATGAGACGAATGGGTGGCGGTGCCGGAGGCGGACAGATTTTCAATATCGGAAAATCAAAAGCGACCTTGTTTGATAAAAACACGAATGTGAACATCACTTTTAATGATGTTGCAGGTTTGGAAGGAGCGAAAGTGGAGATCAAAGAAATTGTTGACTTCCTTAAGAATCCGAAAAAATATACTGCGCTTGGTGCAAAAATCCCTAAAGGTGCGTTATTAGTTGGCCCTCCGGGAACTGGTAAAACCCTTTTGGCGAAAGCTGTTGCAGGTGAAGCAAAAGTTCCATTTTTCTCATTGTCGGGTTCCGATTTTGTGGAGATGTTTGTAGGTGTTGGTGCTTCACGTGTTCGTGATTTATTCCGCCAAGCAAAAGAAAAAGCTCCTTGTATTATTTTCATTGATGAGATTGATGCTATCGGTCGTGCTCGTGGAAAAAATCCTGCTCAAGGTGGAAACGATGAACGCGAAAATACCTTGAATCAATTATTAACTGAAATGGATGGTTTTGGAACAAACAGCGGAGTAATTATTTTAGCTGCAACCAACCGTGCCGATATTTTAGACAGAGCTTTGATGCGTGCCGGTCGTTTCGACCGCCAGATCTATGTGGATATGCCCGATTTAAATGAGCGTAAAGACATTTTCAAAGTACATTTAAAACCTTTGAAATTAGATGCTTCTGTGGATGTAGATTTCTTAGCAAAACAAACCCCGGGTTTCTCTGGAGCCGACATTGCAAACATTTGTAACGAAGCTGCCTTAATTGCCGCTCGTCATGATAAATTGGTAATTCAGAAACAAGATTTTTTAGATGCGGTTGACCGTATCATTGGTGGATTGGAAAAGAAAAATAAAATTATTTCTGTTCACGAGAAAAAAGTAATTGCTTATCACGAAGCTGGACATGCTGCAACAAGCTGGTTGTTGGAACATGCGCATCCGCTTGTTAAAGTAACCATTGTTCCTCGTGGTAAATCTTTAGGCGCTGCTTGGTATTTACCGGAAGAGCGACAAATCACTACCACCGAGCAATTAATGGATGAAATGTGTGCAACTTTGGGTGGAAGAGCCGCTGAAGAAATTGTGTTTGGTAAAATTTCTACTGGCGCCTTGAGCGATTTGGAAAAAGTTACAAAACAAGCATACGCAATGATTTCCATTTATGGTTTAAACGATAAAATTGGAAACATCAGTTATTATGATTCTACTGGTGCTAACGAATATGGTTTTACGAAACCTTATAGCGAAAAAACTGCTCAAACAATTGATGAAGAAGTTAGCAAATTAATTGAAGCCTCATACAAACGCGCTAAAGACATCCTTACGAAAAACAAACACTTGCTTACTCAATTAGCAGAAAAGCTATTGGACAAAGAAGTTATCTTTAAAGAAGATTTAGAAATTATTTTTGGAAAACGCCCATTCGACAAAGAAGAAATTCCATTGATAAAACAAGAAACAACTTATACTGATACGGTAAATGCTCAAATGAAAAACGAAGAGAAAAAAGAAGAGCCAAAATCAGAAGAGAAAAAAGACAGCGAACCTGAAAAACCTATAAATACGCTTTTCTAGGATTACTTAACTAATGAAACGAAAGAGAATGCCATAAGGCATTCTCTTTTTATAGAAATAAAGTCCCGATAGCTATCGGGAAGTATAATCGTAAAAATTCGCTATCCGTATTATGCGCGACAGTACTACTTCAAAAGAAAAAATTTTAAAGAAAATCCGGAAGGCTTTGATTCACAAGTCCACACAGGAGATTGGTGACGTTGATAATGATTCGGAAATATTTACTGCTTCCGAAGAATCTCTTGAAATGCAATTCGCACAAAACTTTACAGCAGTAAATGGAAAATTTATTTTTTGCGAAAATGAAGCAGAATTTCTTGAAAATTTTGATTGGATAATAAAAGACAATGAGTGGAAACATTTATTTTGTTTAGAGCCTAAAATAAAAGACATTCTAAAAAAGGTAAAAATAAAATTCTCTGACAAAGAAGATGATTTATTATCAACTGATATTGGAATCACATTTTGTGAGTGCTTAGTTGCAAGAACAGGAAGCATAATCATTACCTCCAAACAAGCCTCGGGCAGACGATTACCAGTATATGCTAATTTTCACATAGTAATTGCATACACTTCTCAATTAGTACCCAATATAAAAGATGGGTTAAAATTGATCCGTGAAAAGTACAATGATAAATTACCTTCTATGATTTCAACAATTACCGGTCCGAGCAAAACTGCCGACATAGAAAAAACATTGGTGCAAGGGGCACACGGCCCAAAAGAATTATTTGTTTTTTTGATTGATGATGTACAAGAAGTGAAGTAATCTATCGACTTCTCCCGATAGCTATCGGAACGAAATGACAAAGAAAATCAAGTACAGAACTGTCATACCGTGCCGCGACACGGTATCTCATGATAAGGATTAGTATTACTAATTAACAGATCCCGTGTCGTAGCACGGGATGACGTAACGAAAAAAGATGAACAATTTTTTAAAACGTACACTTACCGCAGGCGCATTTGTTGCAGTTCTTTTAGGTTGCACTTATTACAATCAACTCTCTTTCTCTGTTTTATTTTTCTGTATCACCATTATAGGTGTTTGGGAGTTTTATACGCTGAGTGAAAAAGGTGAAAACAAACCTCAAAAAGTAATCGGCACAATTGTAAGTGCGAGTGTTTTTACAACTACCGCTTATGTGTGCATGGGTTACGATGCTCATTTATTAATTATTAATATTCCACTGGTGTTTCTCATTTTCATATCCGAACTATATACAAAATCAAAGAACCCATTTCGAAACATTGCATTTACGATTTTGGGGATTATATACGTAGCTGTTCCTTTTTCACTATTAAACTACCTGGTAACTTTTACCGGCTCCTATAACCATGAATTGTTATTCGGCTTCTTTTTCATTCTTTGGTGCAACGATTCAGGAGCTTATTTAGCAGGATCTGCCTTTGGAAAACACAAATTGTTCCCACGTGTTTCTCCCGGAAAATCATGGGAAGGAAGTGTAGGTGGAGCAATTGCCAGTTTTATTGTGGTGTTCATCATCTCAAAATGGTATACCGATTTTAGTATTACCGACTGGGTGGTAATTGCTTCCATTCTAATAGTGATAGGCACTTTAGGCGATTTGGTGGAATCTTTATTCAAAAGAAGTAAGAATGTTAAGGATTCAGGAACATTACTGCCCGGACATGGAGGTATTTTAGACCGTTTCGATAGCCTCTTAATGGCTACACCATTTGTTTTCACCTATTTATACCTGTCTCAGTATTTTCATCAGTTATAGCCTTAAAAACGTCAAAAACAGCCTAAAAAAACTAAATTAAACGAAGTAAATACTACATTTAGCGATTACATTTTACATAGTTTATAATTTTACTTAAATTCGCAGACTTTAATGTGTTCCGACTCTCTAAAAACACGGAACCGAACATAAAAATTTATGACAACTAAAACAACAGTAGAAAGTCACAACAGTATGTTTGATGCAGTTCTTGCCAGACTTGATGTGGCGGCTAAAATTTATGGTTTATCAGAAGAAGTTACTCAAGTATTAAGAAACCCCCAAAAACAAGTGAAAGTAAGTCTTCCAATAATAATGGATGATGGGAAATTACAAGTTTTCGAAGGATATAGAACAATTCACTCAACGGTATTAGGGCCATCAAAAGGTGGCATCCGTTACGCAATGGATGTTTGTGATGATGAAGTGAAAGCACTTTCGGCATGGATGACATTTAAATGTGCTGTAGCTAATTTACCTTATGGTGGTGGAAAAGGCGGCATTAAATGTGATCCACGTAAAATGAGCGTTGGAGAATTAGAGCGTTTAACAAAAGCATATACAATTGCTATGGCTGATGTTTTTGGACCAACCAAAGATATTCCGGCTCCGGATATGGGAACTAGTGGCAGAGAAATGGCTTGGCTTGTTGAAGCATATAATAAAGTTCACCGTGGTAATTTCCCTGGTGTTACAACAGGAAAACCGGTAGGCATAGGCGGTTCCTTAGGTCGCGATGCGGCTACAGGTCGCGGAGTGATGGTTGCAACATTAGCAGCGTTAAAAAAAATGAACTTGGATCCTAAAAAATCAACTTGTGCTGTACAAGGTTTTGGTAACGTAGGCTCTCATGCAGCTCGATTGCTGAATGAAAAAGGCATTCGAATTTGTGCTATTGGTGATCACACAATCACACTTTGGAATGAAAAAGGAATTGACATCAGAGCAGCATTGGAATATGCTAAGGCAAACGGAAATGTATTGAAAGGATTTACCGGTGGAACAGAAATTAATGCATCCGAATTATTAACTGCCGATGTAGATGTGCTTGTACCAGCTGCATTACAAAATGTAATCACTGAAGAAATTGCACACAATATTAAAGCAAAATTAATTATTGAAGGTGCTAACGGACCAACAACGCCTGAAGCAGATGCTATTTTACAGGATAAACACATTATTGTAGTTCCTGATATTTTAGCTAATGGTGGTGGTGTTACTGTCTCTTATTTTGAGTGGGTACAAAACAACCAAGGTTATTACTGGACAGAAGACGAGGTAAACTCAAAGCATGATGCCTCTATGGAATCCGCTTTTGAAGAAGTTTGGTTAAATAGAAATCATTACAAAACCACAATGCGCATTGGAGCATATATCTCTGCTTTGAAAAAAGTAGAATTAGGCATCAAAGCCCGAGGACATTATTAAAAATTTATATTAACAACGTCATCCCTTGCTCCGACACGGGATCTCATAATTAGTAAAAACATACCAAAAACGCCTTTCCATCGGAAGGGCGTTTTTTTTGTATCTTAGTAAACTAAGCAGCCTCAAAATGAAATCTATATCTATACTTATATTACTTTTTTCCACCCAATTAACTTTTGGACAAAGATCTATAGTAGAAAGTAAAATTTTAACTGACCCAGAAGTTCAAACTATTTTTACGGATTCTACCAAAAAGGAATTAGGCATCCGGTTTCCTATATTCAGAGTTTATGAATACAATGATAAACTAGGCAACCATTATTTTGTACTCTCCGAAAACAAACTGGATAACAAGCCCACAAACGATTCCATTAAAGCATTTAATATTATTTCCGAATCCAAAAAACTCACCGTTAAGTGGACCATTAACGATTTCAGATTAAAAGCAAATGAAGTTTCAGAAGAAAAATCCATTTGGTTTTGGAGTAAATACATTGAGTTGAACGATATTAACGGAGACAAAATTATTGACCCTATTATTACTTATGGAACATCTGGAATAAACGCTACTGGCGATGGTAGAATAAAAATTCTCATTTACTATGAGAATAATAAAAGAGCCATTAGACATCAGAATGGAGAATTGGATTTTCAACGAAATACAAAAGTGGATAAAGATTTTTATGAATTGCCTTCTCAAATTCAAATGCGAGTGAAGGAAATAATGAAAACAATGATGCTGGACAACAATGCGATTTTTCCTGGAGGATGGGAAGAAGCCATGAAAAATAAAAAATTAACGTTTGATGAAAATCATAAATAAGTATGCACTTCACACTTCGACCTTTTAGTGCAGATGATCTGGATAGCTTGGTTAAGTATGCAAACAATCCAAAAATTGCAAGCAACTTAACGGATAAATTTCCTTATCCCTATACTAAAGAGAACGGGAAAATGTTCATTGAATTCGCGACAAAAAATACTCCAATCAATATTTTCGCAATTGACATAAATGGTGAAGCATGCGGTGGAATTGGAATCCATCCGCAAGAGGATGTTCATCGCAAAAATGCCGAACTAGGTTATTGGCTGGCAGAACCTTTTTGGGGAAATGGAATTATTACAAAGGCTATCACTGAAATTATAGAATATGGTTTTAACAACTTTGACATTACTCGAATTTTTGCACGTCCTTATGGAACCAACACTGCATCGCAACGTGTGTTAGAAAAAGCAGGATTTACTTTGGAAGGAAAATTTGAAAAGACACTTTTTAAAAACGGAGAGTATAAAGATGAACTTGTTTATGCTGTAAGAAAAAAATGAGACTACTAAAAAGCATTGGTATTTTTTCTTCCGTTCTTCGCATCAAGAGCTATTCTATAGTTCGGCCAAATTTAAAAGGAAATTCCAATTCAAAACCAGTGTTTCTTACTTTTGATGATGGCCCTAATTATATTGATAACATTACAATCGAATTGCTTTCCGTTTTAAAAAAGCACAATGTAAAAGTTTGTTTTTTCATGATTGGGAAAAATGTGAAACAATACCCTCATATTGTAAGGCAAATGTATTTAGATGGCCACATTCTCGGAAATCATGGACATACGGGTGATCCATTTATCTTTAAAAAAATGAGTGCAATCCCTCAAGACATAAGCGATTGCAACAAAGCTATTTGTGAAGCTATTGAGAATAAAGATTACATTGTAGAATATTTTCGTCCGGGTTACGGTGCCTATTTCAAAAAGCATCAGCCTATGTGGGAAGCACAAAAGATGCGCATACTTCCTGTCACCGATTTTTTTTTCGATCACAAAGTAAAGCCCAACAGAATGGAAAAATTTGTGGGCCACTTCACTAAAAAAGTCAAAAAAAACAATGGCGGAATTTACGTTTTGCATGATGGAAGAAATGAACATCACAAAATAAATTCTAAAATAGAAGCTGCACGATCCAAAAACAAAACCTCAGACTATGATCGTATCTGGATTCCTGCGGCAGTAGATAAAATTATAATCGAATTAAAAAGCAATGGGTTTATATTTCCGACATTGGATGATGGTTTATCCAATAAATTACATCCTGATTTTGAAACGTTTTTGTTTTCAAAATAATATCTGCTTGGGTACAATCTTCATACGTGCCAGTTCGAGCGGAGTCGATAACAAACGTTGCATATATGCTGGTTCTCGACTCCGCTAGAACTAACAGCCAATACATTTGGGAAGAACAACACATAAAAATTCACAAATAAAAAAAGCCATCACTTTCGTGATGGCTTTTTCAAATATTGTCATTTCGACCGAAGCGGAGAAACGGCTATTTTTTATACAATAAATAATGTTTTACAACAGTTGTAGCACCTTCTTTTGCAACTATAATTTCTACTTTTTCTTCAATTGATTTAAATCCTTTCACTTCAATTTTAACCATGTATGTTTTTCCTGCTAACAAGGTTAAAAAATATTCTCCGCTGCCTTCACTTGAGTTGGTGCTTCCAATTTTAGTTGCACCTGTTTCATCATACACCACAATCTCAGCTTCCATTCCTGCTCCTGCACCTGCATCAAAAACATCTCCTTTTAAAATAGCCATTACTGGTCCACCCTCTACTTTTTTCTTCATGTCTTTTTCAAGAACCATGTAATTACTCAAATCCACTTTATAAACATCACGTCCACCTAAACCACCTTTTCTATTACTAGCTATATAGCCAGTTTTAGCATCAATAGATAAACTGAAACAGTAATCATCATAAATAGTATTGATTGGATAACCTAAGTTTACTGGAGTGCTCCATTTTCCACCTTCATTCACGGTTTTGAAGATATCGTAGCCACCCATTGAATTATGTCCTTTAGAAGTAAAAAACAATGTTTTGCCATCGGGAGCTAAAAATATACCTGCGTCATCCTCAACCGTATTTACTACATCTCCTAAGTTAACAGGCTTTTCCCACTCGGTACGAGTTTTACGTTTTACCATCCAAATATCCGCATTTCCTATACTTCCCTGGCGCTCACTCACAAAATATACTGTTTTTCCATCAGGAGAAATGCAAGCTCCTAGCTCAGCAAAAGTTGTATTGATTGGTTTTCCCATTGATTTGGGTGCACCCCATTTTCCGGAAGAACTCAAACGAGAAACATAAATATCACCACCACGAGATTCTGCTTCAATGTCATTTTTGAAAAGAAAAATTTGTTTTCCATCAGGAGAAATACTAGTTGCAGCATCTTGTCCTTCGGTATTTAAAGAACCCGGAATTAATTCTGCATCGCCCCACATTTTTTTAAGCGTATCCCAACGAGAAATATAAATATCTTCAAAATACATTCCATCATCCGGGTTTACAGCACTTGATTTACCCGGACGCTGAGAAGTAAAAATCAATGTTTTACCATCGGCACTTACCATCGGAGCTTTGTCTTCAAATTCCGAATTAATTACATCACCCATATTTTCCACCTTCACATCAATTGGATTAGCCATTTGTTCTTTTGCTGTATTTACTTGTAGAATATACATATCTACATCACTTTCTGCAATTTTTTTAGCACTACCTATATTAGCTTTAAAATCATTGAACTCAACCAAAGCCACATCTTTCATATCTTCCTTTTGATAAATCTTTCCTAACAAAAGAGAATTATATGCATTTGCTTTCGGGTCGATGCCTTTTGCTTTTTCTGCATTTTCACGCGCCTCTTTCATTTGTTTTAATTCATAATGACATTCTGCAATATGAAAAAGAACATTAGCGTCCGTTGGTTTATTCGCCAATACATCTTTATAAATATCTAATGCGCCTTTATAATCCATAGCAAAGAACTTCTGCTCCGCAAGAATCATTTTAGCTACATCACCGCCTTTATCAAAAACGTTCTGTTTATCTTCTTTTGCTTTTTCCTGAGCATTGATAGCTCCGAAAACAAACATGGAAAACACCGACAAGTAAATTACTTTTTTCATATAAGAAAATCTTTAATAGTTGAATGTAAATATAAAAAATTATTGCTCAAGAACGGCTTGATAAGACAAAAATAGTTCCAAACCCTGTTTTTTGGCTGCATCGTACTCGTAGTCGATGTTTTGATTGAGATAGGTGTCGATATTTGTAGGGTACAAATTACTTTTTTGAAGCTCCATTATCAATTCGGAGCGATTATTTAAGCCTGTTTTCAAAGCTTGATTAAATTCATCAACAAAAGCAGTAGGTAGTTCTTTGTTAGAAACCCAGCAAGCAAACACAAATGGCAAGCCGGTAAATTTTTGCCATTCTTCTGCCAAATCATAACTAAACTTGTATTTATTTTCTAATCCAAATGTTCTATCACCAATAATCACTGCAGCCGTTGTTTCTTTTATTTCGGATTCGAAATTTTCTTTTGCTGCTATCCAGGTTGGATTAATATTCCAAAAGCTAGCAGCTAAAACTTTGACCAAGGAAACAGAAGTACGTGATTGATAATCCAATAAAACAGTGATTATTTTTTCTAAAGGAACATCACTATATAGCATTACAGAAGCCACTTTTCCAACAGCTCCAATACAATAATCACTAATAATGTATTTTTCTTTTAAGAGCGGAAGTACTGCTACAGGAATCAAACCTAAATCTACTTCTCCATCCACTAATTTTTGTGCGCACACCGAAGGAATATCCAACTGAAGATCAATTTTGTTTATCAAATCAGACTTCGTCAACCCATCAATAAAAGGCTTAGAGTTTAAATAAGAAACAACAGATATTTTAATTTTTTGCATGTCTACTTTCTAAATCCATTACTGCAATACAAGCAGCAACTGGAGCAATCACAGCTGCTATCATTCCACCTAAAAAAGGAATTGCAAATACTAATGAAAAAATAAATCCATTTCCTATAGCTAGGCCTTTGTTTTTTCGAACATAGGAAACACTTTGAGAAACACCCATTTTTCTTCTTTCACTCACATAATCAATCATAGAGAATCCATAAAAATAATAGGAAACGATAATTAGGAACAATGCAAAAACCCAACCAACAAACGGAATCCAAACAACAAAAAATCCTAGAAAAAGAAAACCAAATTCAATGAACATATTGCGCAAGGCAATCAGAACACCTCTAAAAATATCTTTTATAAATTGCCCAAAATTAAATGGATATACTTTTCCTGTTATAATTTCCTCTGTTCGCTCCGAAAGCAGAGCCATGATGGGCGACATTAATATGAGTAAAATGTATTTACTCAAAGTAGAAAAAATAAAAAAGAATAAAATTTTCAACCCAACCGATACTAAAACATGCAAAGCATCTCCTAAAAAACTAAACCAACCCTCATCACTATCTGTGCTAAAATAGAACATGATACAGTCTTCCAACCAATCAGACAAATGGTGAACCAGTTCAAAACCGCCAAAAATCAATAAGCCGGCAATAACAATCGTATAGATAAAATAAATCCACAACCCTTTTTCAAAAACAAAGGAAATGGCTTTCCCATAGCTTTTAATTGCTAATCCAAATTGCTCAAAAAAGGATAGTTGTTTGTTCATTGTACAAAATTAGCAATTATTTGAACTTACGGAGCGTCATTGCTAGTCACCCCGAGTATCGGGGTGATTTGGCAATCTGCTATAACAGAGAAAATTGCCGCGCTTCGCTCGCAATGACGCTCCGTAACTACAAGCTAAATTAATTTGGAATCTGAAATTTGAAATTAATAATCTACTTTTGCATCGTGAAAACAATCACTTTTATATTCATTCTATTATTCTGCGAAATCGGAATTAACGCACAAACCTATACACAAACTATCCGTGGAAAAGTATTAGATGCTGATTCTAAATCCACATTGCCGGGTGCAACTATTGTTTTATTAAATAGCGACACGTTAATCGGTTCAACCAGTGATGGTGATGGAAAATTCCGCTTAGATAAAATTCCAGTAGGAAGAAGAGCTTTAAAAATAACTTCAATCGGATATGAAGAAACATTCATCAACAATATAATTGTTACATCCGGAAAAGAAGTTGTTCTTACTATTGAGTTAAGAGAAAAAATATACACTTCAGCAGTTGTAGAAGTAGTGGCGGAAAAAGACAAAACAAAAGCCAATAACGATTTAGTAACTGTTTCATCACGCAACTTTTTGGCCGAAGAAACCGGAAGATATGCCGGAAGTCGTGGCGACCCAAGTAAAATGGTGGCGAACTATGCAGGTGTTTCATCCGGAAATGATGCCCGTAACGATATTATTGTTAGAGGAAATTCTCCTTTAGGCGTTTTGTGGAGGATGGAAGGGATTGATATTCCCAACCCCAATCATTTTTCGGCACAAGGGTCTACGGGTGGGCCCATCAGTATGTTAAACAACAATATTCTGGGCAACTCCGATTTTTTAACTGGCGCTTTTCCCGCGGAGTATGGAAACAAAACGGCTGCTGTTTTTGATATTAAATTAAGAAACGGAAACAACGAACAAAATGAATATACAGGTTCGTTAGGAATCAATGGAGTTGAACTGGGGGCAGAAGGTCCAATCTCAAAAAAGAATGGCAGCTCTTACTTAATTAATTACCGCTATTCTACTTTAGAAGTGTTTAACAAATTGGGAATCCGTTTTGGCGTTTCTGCTAGTCCCGAATATCAAGATATTTCTTATAAGGTAAATGTACCGACAACCAAAGCCGGCATTTTTACGCTTTGGGGAATTGGTGGAAAAAGTAAATTAACACTACTTGATAGTGAACGCAAAGCAACAGACTGGTCGTACATCACAGGCGGACAAGATTTGGTTTTCGCAACAAGCATGGGTGCAACAGGTGTTTCTCATTTGTATTTTTTTAATTCAAAAACATCTGGTAAACTTTCTTTATCTGTTTCAGGAACTGATTTAGATGCTTCTGTAGATACCATTTCTCCGGTTGACCAATCCTCCTTTTTAGATCGTAAAAACAAATCAACGGAAGCAAATTTTATCGCGAATTACACTGTGTCCAAAAAAATAAATGCAAAAAATTTAATCAAACTCGGAGCAACGTATCAAACGATTTATTTTAATGCTGAATCGTATTCGTACTCGAATGATTATGGAAAATACATTTATGATTTAAATGTAAAAAAATCTACCGCTGATTTAATTCAAGGCTTTGCACATTGGCAATTCAGACCAACTGATAAAATCACCATCAACAGTGGAGTGCATTATCAGAATTTTCTACTGAACAAAACTTCAGCAATTGAGCCACGTTTGGGATTGCGTTTTCAAATTAGTAAAAAACAGAACATCAGTTTAGGATATGGCATGCACAGCCAGATGCAGCCGACCATTTATTATTTTTACGAAACCTATATTCCAACTACCGACAGCTATTTCAGAAGCAATCGAAATTTAGATTTATCAAAAAGTCAGCACGCCATTTTGAGCTACGACTTTAATTTCGCAAAAGATTATCGTTTGAAATTAGAAGGATATTATCAATATATTTATAATGTTCCTGTACAAAAAAATTATCAATCTTCCTTCTCAATGATTAATGTCGGCAATGCTTTAGAAGGAATCCCTTTGGTGGATAGTTTAGAAAACAAAGGCGATGGAGAAAACATTGGAATAGAGTTTACGTTCGAAAAATTTTTCAACAAACACTTTTATTATCTGGCAACAGTTTCTTTATACCAATCGAAATACAAAGGAAGCAATGGTGCTGAACATCATACCAGTTATGACGGAGGATATGTTTTAAATGCTTTGGCGGGATATGAATTCAATTTAGGGAAAAATAAAAACAGGGCATTGTCTGTCGATTTGAAATTTACGCAAGCAGGCGGGAACAGGTATACTCCAATTGATATAGAGAAATCAAAAATATATGGCGAAGCTGTTTATATTGATGCAGAAGCATTTTCGAAACAGTTAAAAGATTATTCACGATTTGACATTAAAGTTTCTTACAAAACAAACCGCAAACGAACATCTCAAAGTATTTTTTTAGTAGTTGAGAATATTTTTGATACTAAAAATATTTTAAGAGAATCGTACGACCCTGTTTCACAAAAAGTGCAACAAGAATATCAGTTAGGGCTGTTTCCTTATTTTGGGTATAAGATTGAGTTTTAAGTTCTATTCGAGCAAAGAGAAGTGCTCTTCAAATAACTAGAGTATTCTCCACATTGATTCTTGCTCCGTAAGTTTCTTCTTTTCTTTTCTGCTTGATCAGAAAAGAAACAAAAGAATCAAGCCCGGGCGATTGCTTCCCTCCTCTCAGCATTTCTCTGAAAATCTAAACAAAAAAACTAAAGTTTTTGCTAAGATCTTCTAGTGAAATGGCGTTCACCCCTAAACGGCATCGCGCCCGGCCTTGCCTTGCGCGCGTCTCCGTAAATTATATTTGTCTTTGTTTTATTGTTAATAGGACAAATCACTCGGGGTGGCGATTTTGATTTCATCCAGAAATAGCGGTAATGAGCGCCAAAAAAATCTTCCTTTCGAGGAGAAATGCATCGCATGCGATCAATTATCCGTGGTTCTTCCGTCCGATAGGAAAGGAAGAAATTTCCTTATGAAATCGAAAAGGTTTTTGTTACTTTTTGCCTTCAAAAAGTAAAGAAGTCGATTGAAACCCTAAAATGCAATAGTGAGTGGGGAATCACCAAAAAAATAAGAAGAGATTACCATTTATCCCCGAAAAACCACCGATTATCTACAAGAAATTGCATTCTGAAAAATTAGCCTTTTTTTTATGCAATAAATTATTACATTTACGAACCTAAAAAAAAAGCATCATTTATATTAAAATTGCTACAAAACATGAGTATCCCAACATTCTCAATTAACAGATTTCTGATTGCTGTTTTCCTTATCTTTTCAGTTGGTGCTTTTGCACAAGTTGGAACAATCAGAGGCTTTGTTTATTTAAAAGATTCAGGAGAACCTGTATTATTTACAAACGTGGTTTTGAAAGGAACTACCATTGGTAACGCAACTGATGTACATGGGTATTACTCAATCACTCAGATTCCTCCAGGAAACTACACCATCTTGGTTGCATCAACAATGGGCTATGATAGTTTGCAAGAAAATGTCACTGTAAAAGCTGGTGAAATACTTACCAAGAAATTATTTGTTACCAAATCGAATGTGAAATTAAAAGTAGTTGAAATTTCTGCAGCTCAAGAAGCAAAACAAACTGAGACACAAATATCCGTAAATAAAATTGACCCAATTACAATTAAAAAATTACCATCAGTAGGTGGAGAACCCGATTTAGCTCAATATTTGCAAGTACTGCCAGGGGTAATTTTTACAGGTGACCAAGGTGGACAATTGTACATCAGAGGTGGTTCACCTATACAAAACAAAGTTTTATTGGATGGTATGATCGTTTACAATCCCTTCCACTCTATTGGTTTGTTTTCAGTATTTGATGCGGACATTATCCGTAATGCCGATGTTTACAGTGGTGGATTTGGTGCAGAATACGGAGGAAGAATTTCATCCATCATGGACATTTCCACGAGAGATGGTAACAAACGCAGAGTGGCTGGTAAAATAGCTGTTAGTCCGTTTGGCGCAAAAGTATTAGCAGAAGGCCCATTGATTAAAGCAACAGAAGATGGAAAAGCGACTGCATCCTTTATTCTTTCAGCAAAAACATCTTATTTGCCAACAACTTCAAAGATTTTATATAGTTATATTGATACGGCAGGATTACCTTTCAGCTTTAATGATTATTATGGAAAAGTTTCTTTCAATACAAGTAATGGAAGCAAGCTGAACGTATTCGGATTTAATTTTAACGACAGGGTTAACTATAAATCGGTGCAGGAAATGCGCTGGGATTCTTATGGTGGTGGCGCAAACTTCTTATTGGTACCTCAAAATTCTCCTATTTTAATTACCGGAAATTTTGCTTATTCACAATATAAAATAAAATTAAAACCTCAGAGTGATTCACTTAAAACAAGTTCTATCAAAGGATTTAATATGGGTGTTGGCTTTACCTATTTCATGGGTAAAAACGAAATCAATTACGGATTGGAAGTATTGGGATTCAAAACCGATTTTGATTTCTACAATCCCTCCAACAGACGTATTTCTCAAGCAGAAAGCACAACCGAAATTGGTGGATACGTGAAATACAAATTCGTTTCTAAAAAGAAAAAATTATTGTTAGAACCAAGTTTCCGTGTGATGTATTATGCATCTTTAGCGAACTTTTCACCAGAACCACGCTTGGGTTTAAAATGGAATATTGTTCCTCGTATTCGTTTCAAATTTGCTGCAGGAATGTACTCTCAAAATTTAATTGCGGCTAGCTCCGAAAGAGATGTTGTGAATTTATTTTATGGCTTCCTATCGGGTCCTGACAATTTACCAGAGAGCTATACGGCTGAAAATGGAGAAAAAAAAGAAGTTAAACACAAATTACAAAAAGCCAACCATTACATTGCTGGATTTGAATTTGATTTAGCTCGACACTTAGATTTAAATGTTGAAGCATACCGAAAAGATTTCAAGCAGTTGACAAATTTGAATTCAAATAAAATGTTTGATGACACACCAGCAAATTCTGCTATTCCTGAAGTTCTAAAAAGTGACTTCATAATTGAGACAGGAAGAGCACAAGGAATTGATATGGTTTTGAAATACGATTATAAACGAGTTTACATTTGGGTTGTTTATTCATTAGGATTTGTTAATCGTTGGGATGGGCTTGAAACATACCGTCCTCATTTCGACAGAAGACACAATGCAAACATTGTAGGTTCATACATTTTCGGAAAAAATCGCAATTGGGAATTTGATGTTCGCTGGAACTTGGGTTCAGGATTTCCTTTCAAACCTACAGGTGGATTTTATGAAGACCAAAACTTCACTCAAGGAATTAACACCGATTACGTGAGCGGACAAGGGGATTTGAATTATTTCTTTGATGAGGGACAAGTAAAAGAATTGCCTTGGTATCACCGTTTGGATGTGAATGTGAAACGCACTTTTCTTTTCTTTGAAAACACAAAATTAGAAGCTTCCGTAGGCGCAACAAATGTATATAGCCGTAAAAATGTATTTTATTTCGACAGAGTTCGCTATAAACGTGTAGATCAGTTACCATTCTTGCCTTCTGTGGCGGTGGTGATGACGTTTTAATTTCTCGACTTCGCTCGAAATGACAACAAAAGCCCTATTGCTGCACTTGCCATTTCGACCGAAGCGGAGAAATCTCTTCTTAATCAAACGTCATCCCGTGCCACGACACGGGATTTCCCCATTAGAAAATTAACTCCTCATTGTGAGATGCCGCCCATTCGACTACGCTCAGGGTGACACACGGCATGACGACTTCCAAATATGCAATCATTTCCATCCGCTCTCTTTTTTCAACAAATTATCAATACCCACACCATTCAGCGGATTTTTTTCGTAATTTTGTACGACCTACAAATTTCCTCTGGTCAGGGATTACCTGAAATTAATTTAGCACATGTCAGCATCAACTAAATACATATTTGTAACCGGAGGAGTAACTTCATCATTGGGAAAAGGAATTTTAGCTGCTTCTTTGGCTAAACTTTTACAAGCGAGAGGTTATACCGTTACTATCCAAAAACTAGATCCTTATATTAACGTAGACCCAGGAACATTAAACCCCTACGAACATGGCGAATGTTTTGTTACCGATGACGGTGCAGAAACCGATTTGGATTTGGGACATTACGAACGCTTTTTAAATGTACCTACTTCACAAGCTAATAATGTTACTACTGGAAGAATTTATCAATCTGTTATTGAAAAAGAAAGACGTGGTGATTATTTAGGGAAAACAGTTCAGGTAATTCCTCACATCACTGATGAAATAAAAAACAGAATTAAACTTTTAGGAAAAACAGGCAATTATCAATTTGTTATAACTGAAATTGGCGGAACTGTTGGTGATATTGAATCTCTTCCATACGTTGAAGCTGTTCGTCAGTTGAAATGGGAACTAGGGAAAGATGCAATGGTTATTCATTTAACATTGATTCCTTATTTATCCACTACAGGAGAATTAAAAACAAAACCAACACAACACTCCGTAAAATTATTATTGGAGTATGGAGTTCAACCCGATGTTTTGGTTTGCAGAACCGAACATGCATTAAACAGAGATATCAGAAATAAAATTGCTTTGTTTTGTAATGTTGCACCAAATGCAGTAATTGAAGCACGCGATGCAAGTACTATATATGAAGTTCCATTGTTGATGGAAGAAGAACAATTAGATGTTGTTGTTTTAAATCACATGAATTTACCCGTTTCTGAAAACACAGATTTAGCAAAGTGGAAAGAATTTCTTCATAAATACAAACATCCAAAACATCAAGTAAGAATCGGATTGGTTGGAAAATATGTAGAGTTGAAAGATTCTTACAAATCTATTTCAGAATCATTTATTCACGCAGGTGCTGCCAACGATTGCAAGGTAGAAATTGAGTGGATTCACTCTGAAAGTATCACCGATGAAAATGTAGAAGAAAAATTTGCAGGTTTGGGCGGAATATTAGTTGCACCAGGATTTGGACAACGCGGTATTGAAGGAAAAATTACAGCTATTAAATATGCAAGAGAAAACAATGTTCCCTTTTTTGGAATCTGTTTGGGAATGCAATGTGCCGTTATTGAATTTGCAAGAAACGTTTTAGGATTTAAAGATGCGAACTCTACCGAAATGAATCCGGGTACTACAAATCCTGTGATTGATTTATTGGAAGCACAAAAAAAAGTAACCAGAAAAGGTGGAACCATGCGTTTAGGATCTTACCCTTGTAATGTTACAGAAAACACAAAAGCTTGGGAAATATACAAACAAAAGGAAATCAACGAACGCCACCGCCACCGTTATGAATTCAATAATGAATATTTACAAGATTTTGAAAAAGCAGGAATGATTGCATCCGGAATAAACCCGGAAGGTGGTTTGGTAGAAATTGTGGAAATCAAAGATCATCCTTGGTTTGTAGGCGTACAATTTCATCCTGAATATAAAAGTACGGTAGCAAATCCACATCCTTTGTTTCTGCATTTTGTAAAAGCGGCAATTGAAATAAAAAAATTGGTACATTAATAAACGTCATCCTCTGTTTGTTCATTGAAAGAAAATGGAACGCAGATTTTTATGATTGTCATGATAAAAATGATCTTTTTATTTGTTGGGGTGGATGAAGATTTATCGCCTGTGGCGATTGGATAAAACAACATTTCGGAGCGTCATTGCGAGAAACGAAGCAATCTCTCACGAAGGAAAACGGAGTAACCATTTATCAAAGATTGCTTCGTCCCTCGCAATGACGTAAACATTATAATAGTGGGCAAAAAAATAATAGTCTTTAAAGAATTGAATTATCCTTATGAAAAAATTTACTCTGTTATTTATTTCCATTCTAGCATTCACTTTTACAAGTCGTGCTCAATCTATGAACTGCGGAAGCTTTTGTATTTTAAACATTAACAATGCTGATACGATTGGAAGCAACACACTTGATGTTACTATTTACAATGGTGATAGTGTTTTTGTAAATTATCCGATTGTTGTTGTAACAAATTCATTGGGCGATACCATTGCAAACATCAACAACCTATTTTATTTTTTCGGACACTTAGCTGGTGACACTCTAGTTCACACTATTCCAACATCGCTTGATAGCATTCCTGCTGGATTTACCGGAACTGTTTATTATGACGACCCAACTGATTCTCTTGCGCCTTGTGCTTACAGTTATCCGATGACTTGCTCTGTTGGAATAAATGAACTTGCATCAGAAAATTCTGTTTTAATATACCCTAACCCAGCTTCTACTATCATCAATATCAGTCTAAGCAATTTTGGAAACTCTTCTGCAATAATTAATATGTATGATGTAACAGGTAAAATTGTAAAAGCAGTTTCAACAACAGAAAAAACTTTATCAATAGACAGAGGTGACTTACGGAGCGGGATTTATTTTATACAACTTAGAATTGGAGATAAAATTCTGACTAAGAAGATTGTGTTGGAATAATTGGCTTATATATAGAAACTTTAAAGTCCTAAATATTTTGTTTAGGACTTTTTTAGTCCTTTTTTCTTCTTACAGAATACATCAGACTTAATTTTTCTTTATTTGAAGTATCTACAACCACATTCAACTCAATTGGATCTAATATTCTTTTACTTCCGTCAGGAACCGTGCATATAATATTATGAAAATAAATATAGTTTTTCTTTGGCTGAAAACTGAGTATCCGTTTTCGCATTTCAGGAGAAAGCATACAAGTATCTGATTTCATTTTAATAGGTTCTATTTTCTTCGCTAGAGTATCATCTACATAATACATATCAAAAGATGCCATGGGCATTATTTGCTTAAAATAGCTTGAAAAGGCATAAAAATTGGTGCCATTTAATTTGATTGACCTTGAACTTGAATCCATTTTTATTCCGCAAAAAAAGATCTCTGGTGATCTCACTTCTTGCATTTTAATTGCAATCAACTTTTTGCCTGTGGAAGTATACAGATATACAGAAACAACTGCAGCCCCTGGTCTCAAAAAGCGAATATAATAGGTGTCCTTTTCTACGGACATTACCTTACCTCCTGTTGATACTTCAACTGAGATATTTTTGTTTCTTCCTTTTAATTTAATTTCAATAGGATTATTTATTTCCAAAAAGAAAAAAGAGTTTTTACAAACTATTTTGCACTGAGTAGCTTTAGAACGCACCTTAAAAACAACAGTGTTGTCAAGTTTTTGAGCTTGACAAACTGTTGTAATAAACAATAATATAGCTATGCGGTAAATCACCTTTATATCTTTAATAGATTCTTCAATTCTTTAGAACTAACAACACCTTCATCCAATTTATTCATTTTGAAAGTAATAGTTGACCCTTTAAATATTACTGTTTTCAATTCATTATCTTTTAAATATACCACTTGATTCTCCTCCGTTATTCCTACCATCACATCCACGGCTTCTGCTTTAAAAGGGAAAGCGCCAAAATTGTTTTTTGAAATCAAATAAGTACTATTTATCTCTCGTCTTATTAAATAAACAGATTTTAACACCAAAGGTTGATTGTCTGTACTAACAAATGTTGCTAAATACGTACCTCGTCCTAAAGAAAAGAATGGAAAAGGCTTATCACTGTTCCAAATTCCTAGTTTGCTTACTGCAAAAGTACGATATGCCAGTAAATCTTTAGAAGATTCATTATAACTATCATTAATAAAACTATTGAATCGTTCGTTTAAATCACCTCTTTCAGCAACTCTATTAAATACACGATTTATTTTATAAAGTGAATCTGTTGCTTTAGCACCAACTCTTTTCTTTTCAGCTAATCGCTCTTGATATTTCTTTTGTTTAACGGCAAAATCTTTCATGGTTGCTTCATATCCCATTTCATCTACAACAGGTATTACTTTAAAGCTATGCGATTCCTTGCTTGAACTAAACGTTACTTTGTAATGCTCATTATCTTCACATCTTTCAACAAGTACTTCTTCCCATATTTTTTTCGACAAGTCCGAATTGTACTTTTTATCTGTAGGTTCAAACTTTAAGCCACTGAATACAGCTAATTCTGGAAATTCATCTTTATCAAAATCAATACTAAAATTATCACGTTCTGGATTTGATTTTTTCGGAAGAATTGGTTTCTCAGCTACTATAAAAGCTTTTATCTCATTGCTTGTTTTAGTAACATCCCTTATTCTATCTTCAAATGCAGAAATACAAGTATTATTTTTAGCGGTGTTTTCTGAAATATATTCCCACTTTTGTTTTACAGTATCCAAATTATAAATATTATAATCTGTTGGATTATTGGTGTGCGACACCATATTTACAATCAAGGATTTGTTTGGCTTTAAAGTTACTGGCTTTCCATCCTGTGTAGCAGTAATTTCAAACATACCTGCCGACTCCAATTGGTAGGTTATTCCGGCAGAATCATAATTCATTGGAATCCCGCTAAGCAGAATATCGATAGCGTCATGAAATTCTCTGTAATGAATTTCTACTTTTCCTTTTACATCTTCACCTTCTTCATCTGAAAAAACGCCTGAAGGTATAGTAATAATAGTCCCTGTAGCGTAAACAATTGTACTATCCACTTCTGAGTTCACAACAAAGCTATTAGAAAGAATAGTTAAAGTTTCAACTGGAGGATTAACAAATCGAGAAACGACAAACTCACCGTCTTTATTTGCATTCAGAATAAAATAACCTGCAATAACAGATAATACAGCAACTGAAGCAATTAAAGTATATAGTTTAATTCCTGAAGACAGCCAACCTTTTACTGGTGGCACGTAACCAGAGATAAATTTATCAAAATTCATATTCTGTTGCATCTCCTGCTCGGAAATTTTTTCTTTGTCCTTTTTGATTATGATTTTTTTCATCGTCTTAACTATTTTTAAGTTTCGTTCTTAACTTTTCAATGATTCGATAAACGCGAATCTTACAAGCACTTTCGCCTATTCCATAGATATCGGCAATTTCTTTAAAGGGACGCTTTTCAAAAAAGCGCATGTCAATCAATTCCATCTCCTCTACTTCGAGTTCACTTAAAGCTTCGAATAAATTTTTATCTAAATAATCATTCGTTTCCTCCATATCAGTTTTTAGTTCTTCAAAACCTGCTACGTCAATATCTACTACTCGATTTGTTTTGCTTTTCTTAAACCTCATGTTTAATTCATTGCTAGCTATTCTAAAGAGCCATGCGGAAAAAGGAACACCTTGATTTTTGTACTTAGGAAGATTTTCTAAGGCTTTATAAAATACCTGAGCAGTAATTTCAAACGCCTCCTCTTTACTTTCTATCCGATGATATACATAAGCGACTATTTGTTTATAATAGCGTTTGTACAAAGGTTCGAAACTACGAGGATTGCTTTGGGCAGTTTTTACAAGCTCCATCTCCGCATTAATCTGCTCAACTGTTTGTTTATAATAGCTGAATTCTATCATATTTGTTGCTATCATTTGTATCTGTTTAATACCATAATAGCATTGGTAGTAAAAAGACACATTTTTTGTGAAAGAATTAAATTAATATATAAACTTTGAGTGAATATAGGGAATTCGTTTGCTCTTAATGGTAAAATAGTAGAGTAGAAAAGAATAGAGGAAGCAAAAAATTGAAAAGGGTAAGTCTAAGAATAAATTTGTTTAATCAGGAAGAATTATTGCTTTACGATTTTAACAGAGTCCCCATTAAGATTCAACAGATAAAAGCCTTTTGAGAGTGACTCTATTGAAATGACAAATTGCCCTGATGTTATCTCCCCAGTCAAAACAACCCTTCCAAATTCATCTAGAATAGTATACAATCCAGTAGAATTTGTTTTCAAGTGAATTTTATCAGATGATGGATTTGGGTAAACAGAAAACAATGTTTCCTCTTTTTCAGAAATACTTAAAGGAGACAAGGTGATTCCATGATAGCCATGCAAAACTGTATTACTCGGCACATTCAAATTGCTATATAAAACTTTTACATAGCCACTATCAGGAATTAAATCCGTATAAAAATAAAAAACAAATTCCTGACTATCAGCTGGAGCAATAGATAAATTGACAGAACTAATAGTAGAAGGATAACAAATATCCGTACAGATTGCAGTTTCCCATGTAGTAGGAATATCAACGAATTGTTTCAAAATATTTAGTTCAACACTATCAGTAGAAGATAAATTATGAATGGTAGTATGAATAGACATAAAAGCACCTGGTGTATCGTAAACCGCACTATCGGTAGTCGTATAAACTACATCAAATGTTCCCGATTGAGAGAATAAAAGTGTAGGAAATAATAAAATGAAGAATATTAGTTTTTTCATTTGAAACTACTAAGAAAATTATTAAGGAAATTTCACTCCATCGCATTCGGCACAATATACTTCTGGAATAGAGGCATTGTATTTTGTATTAATCGACTTGATGAATTCATTTGCAATGAGTGAATATCCTTTTTGATTAGGATGATAACCATCCAGACTTAAGAATCCTCCACTTACAAAAACAGTATTCATATCAACACCATTCCATTTGATTCCTGTAAATACAGTGTTCATATAGGAATGCATATCTACCAATGCTAAATTATATTGTATGGCCTTTTGCGCAATTACAGCGTTGTAAGAATTTATTGCCTGATCAATTTCATACACTTCTGAACTGTCCAAAACATATCTATCGTTCAATGTTTCAAAAAATAATCCGTATTTGTAACATTTCATTGAATCGATTGGAACAGAAAGCGTGATGTATTCACCTGCATGCAATTGACGCACTCCACCAACTGCAGCTGCATCGTTAATTACAAATCCATTTCTGCCTAGTTCAAAACTAAGATGAGTCAATCCGGAAGTAGTATAAATGTCGTTCAATGAATCTACTTGTGTTTGTCGCACCAATACTGCATTGTCCCAAGCAACCAAAGTGTAATAAGGATAATTTCTAAAATCAGGAATGTTTGCAATCACACCTTTTGCTCCGTTTGCAGTTAATCCTCCTAGAATAGTATCTAAATAATTTGCAAAACTTGTTGCAGAAGGAATTGCTGCTCCGGTTCCTCCTCTACTTGCAAAATTGTAAATATCTTCCATTCCCAACCAAGCAGTTATAAAACTTGCATTTTGCTGACGAGCATCTTCGTACAAAGTAGAAACACCAGGATTGCTTGCTATACGTGCATAATAAGGGTTTGTATTTCCAGGATTGGAACTGTATCCAAAAGCTGGATTCATATAATCTGAAAGATTTGCGAATGGAACAGCTAAATTCTGCACACTATTTCCTGCCATATCTGTTAAATAAGGAGTTGCTGCAGAAATTGAAATTGTATTTTTTATCGGAGACAAAGAAGTGATTCCCTGACAATTTGTTTTATTTCCTAAATGACTTGGAGTAATGAACCAGCTTTCCCAAAGTTTGCTATTCACACCTAAACCATTATTATCGGGCATCAAAGCTTGACCGAATGCTGGTCCGCCTACCAATTTAAATTGCTCTGCTAACAATGCAGGAATAGAAAGTCGTTGTCCCTTTTCATACAAAGCCCCATCCTGATAGCCTGCCAAATAATTTCCTCCAACGGCAATCATCTTTGAAAAATCTGCATCGCCTGCACTTGGCTCCGGCATCTCAATTTCAGGAGTACATCCACCAAATAATAAAGTGATAAGTGATAAGGTGATTAAGTGATTGGGTGATTGAGTAATTAGGTATTTCATTGAATGATTTTTTTTATTTTACAAACACGTACCCCTCTCTAGATGATAATGAATTCTAAAAATTTTTAAATTATTGTTACTAATTATGCCAATACACATATAATAAATCTGCAAAAATCTGCGAGATCTGCGAGCTACCTATATTGCTAACGATAAATTAACGGCTTCCACACTTTTGATTTCGGGTACCGATCTTTTGATAGATTCTTCAATACCTGCTTTCATTGTCATCATACTCATAGAACAAGATTTGCATGCACCATGCAATTCTACTTTTACAATAAACTCATCTGTAATTTCTACCAATGAAACGTTTCCACCATCCGCTTGCAAATACGGACGGATCTGGTCTAATGCTTCTTCTACTCTTTTTGACAAACTATCTATCATTATTTTTTTACTATTTCAAAATTAACTATTCACTAATTCTTTTTCAACACCTCTTTGGCTATTCACAATGGATACTTGTTGTGCCACATTGCTTGCCATTTCCATAAATGCCAATGCTTGAGGTGTGCTTTCCTGCAGCACAGCCGGACGACCAGCATCTCCTGCTTCACAAATACTTTGTACCAATGGAATTTCTCCTAAAAGTGGCACACCCAATTTCTGCGCAAGTTTTTTTGCTCCGTCCTTACCAAAGATATAATATTTATTGTCCGGAAGCTCAGCCGGAGTAAAATAGGCCATGTTTTCTACAATACCCAATACAGGCACGTTAATGGAAGCCATTTGGAACATCCCGACTCCTTTTTGAGCATCAGCCAAAGCTACATTCTGAGGTGTACTTACAATCACCACTCCGTTCAACGGAATTGCGCCTACGAGCGACAAATGAATATCACCTGTTCCTGGAGGTAAATCTATTATCATATAATCCAATTCTCCCCATTCTGCATCTGCAAACATTTGAGTTAATGCTTTTGCAGCCATTGGTCCTCGCCATACAATAGCTTGTGACGTATCTGCAAAAAATCCGATAGACAATAATTTTACTCCATAACTTTCAACAGGAATAATTTTATTTTTTCCATCAATTACTTTTATCATTGGTTTTTCATGCACCACATCAAACATAATTGTTTGTGATGGACCATAAATATCCGCATCTACCAAACCTACTTTCGCACCCTGCTTAGCCAAAGCCACAGCCAGATTGGAAGCTACAGTTGATTTTCCAACGCCACCTTTCCCTGATGCTACTGCAATAATATTTTTTACATGAGGTAATAAGGGGCCTGTATTTACTTTTCCTGAAGTAACATTAGCAGTCATGTTTACTTTTACAATTGCATCCTTATCTACGAAGTGCAACACGGCATTTACGCAAGCCTTATGAATCATGTCTTTCATCGGACATGCAGGAGTTGTAAGCACAACAGTAAAATTTACATTTTTACCATCTACCACTAAATCTTTTATCATTCCTAGTGTCACCAAATCTTTCTTCAAATCGGGATCTTCTACGTTTTTTAAGGCTTCTAAAACTAGTTCTGCTGTTATGTTCATTCTGTTTTTCTATTAATTTATAGCAGTGTAAATATACGAAAAAAAGTGATATGATTTTAATTTGACGAATAGAGAAAAAGGCCCACAACTATCACATTTTGTGATAGATATGAAATTTTTATAGCTTAGGGCGAGACAATGTATCAGCCAAATAGGCGCGCGTTTCCACTACCCATTTCGAAAGTATTTCTTTCTGTTCCAAACTTAATTTTGCATCTCCATGAATGAGCGTGTATGAACTCAATGGCATTTCTCCTTCATCAATCATTTCTTTTATTTCTTCCAACTTATGAAGTTTTCGCTTTAAGGAATAGGTTTCAAATTCAGAAAAATTCAATTCATCCTTTCCTTCATTTACATGATGATTCATCCACCAGCCGAAAGGTTGAATGTTGGTATACCAAGGGTAAACGGTATAATTGGAATGGCAATCAAAACAGGACGTTTGTATAATTTGTCCAACTTCGTTTGAAACAAAAATGGTGTTTTCCGTTTCGCGTTTTCCAAGGTTTCTTTCAGGGCGAATGAATTGAATGATGACAAAAACTATAAGTAGAACGTAAAGGATTTTTTTCTTTTTTGACATGGGTTTGGTTATTTTCATTCGCAACAGAAAGCCAATGTGGCTATAGTTCGAAGATTGTTGTTTATTAAAATGCAGGCATTAGCATAGCCGTTTTCTGTTCTTCTTTTTTCTCCAAATCAAACCTTACACGATAAGCAAATCCAACACTAATGATAGGATAGTTTTTTATAGGTGCATACAGCGGGTTGGTATAATTAGGTACTTTATTATCATTTGTTCCATACTTATGCAACCACGGACTTCTGCTCAACGAATAACCCAATTCAGCAAACAACAATACTTTTGGAGCAACAAAGTAATCCACAAATAATTTCACTTGCAACTCGTCATAACGCACATAATCGTGATTATTTTTTTCTGACAATCGGAAGGAACGAGTAAAGGCTTTTAGATTCAAACCTGTGTACAATTTATTTTTCATTAAATTAAATTCCACCTTATAGTTTACAGGCAGTAAACCATAAATACTCATGCGTTTGTTTATTTTCCAATCCACCCCTACCCAAGGAACAAAAAGATTTCCAAATGCTTCTCGGTTGTAGTATAAACCAGCTTTTATTTTCAATTTATCATTCGGAACATAATGCTGCATAAACACGCCTCCGTATTGATAATCGTATGCATCTATTTTATCTTTAAAATCGGAAGCTACTTTAGGAATAACCAATACAACCGTTTCCCATTTTTTATTTCCATATAAAAATTTCATTCCAATAGGCATAGAGATACTTGACAATCGGTTTGAATAAGACGAATCGGGACTAATAGTAGAATTGAGCAACTCTGCATTTACTCTAATTAACAAGGTGTGTCCGTTTTTGAAATTCTTAGGCAGAAAAAAATTCAGAAAATAATCGTCTGTTTTATTTTTCCACTGAGTACTATCCGCATAGTTTGCAGAAAATGTTTGGTAGCTAAAATTAAGAATGTCGACAAAAGGTTGTGCAACCGTTTTAGTTGATATAAAAATAATTAGAATCAGAATTTTAACCTTCATCTTACAAATATATACTTTCTTTAAATAAATCATAACATAAATTGACAGATCTAGCTCCTAATGGTATTGGAATAATTAGTACCTTCAAAATCTAGTTCACTAAAAAAATATGCAAATGATACAAAAATTAGTTTTAACACTTTCGCTACTGCTAATAAACATTTATAGCTACTGTCAAATCTCAGCTTCCTTAAATTCGGCACAAATTATTCAGGGATTAAAAAAACTAAACACGCTTGGTAGTGTGTTATACATTGCTGCTCACCCAGATGATGAGAATACCAGATTACTAGGCTATTTGGCTAACGAAAGAAATATTAGAACAGGTTATCTTTCGTTAACACGAGGTGATGGCGGACAAAATTTAGTAGGCAAAGAACAAGGCGAACTATTGGGCTTGATAAGGACACAAGAATTACTTGCAGCGAGAAGAATAGATGGTGCAGAACAATTTTTTACAAGGGCGAATGATTTTGGATATTCTAAAAATCCGGAAGAAACATTTTCTTTTTGGAACAAAGACAGCATTTTGGCGGATATGGTTTTGACTATCCGCAAATTCAAACCCGATGTAATTATTTGCCGTTTTCCTACAACTGGCGAAGGAGGACATGGCCACCATACAGCTTCTGCCATACTTGCCGTTGAGGCTTTTGATGCAGCTGCAGATATCACAAAATTTCCAGAACAATTAAAATACACAGAAGCATGGCAAGCCAAACGCATTTTTTGGAACACCTTTAATTTTGGTGCAACCAACACAACTAATAGCAACCAACTAAAAATTGATGTAGGAGCCTACAATTCATTGCTGGGAGAAAGTTATGGAGAAATTGCTGCGAGAAGTCGCTCTTGCCATAAAAGTCAAGGCTTTGGCTCAGCAAAACAACGCGGTTCCAACACCGAGTATTTTAAATTACTCAAAGGTGATAGCGCTAAAACAGATTTATTTGAAGGCATTTCTACTAGCTGGACAAAACTAAAAGGGCAAGATAAACTACAGAAACTAATTACGGATTGTTTAAATGCTTACAGTCCGCTTGCACCAGAAAATTCTATTCCAGCACTCGTTTCTATTTACAAGCAATTACAACTGCTGGATGAAAAAGACGCTTCTGTCAAATATTGGAAAAAATTAAAACTAAAAGAAATTGAGAATCTGTTATTGGCTTGTTCCGGTTTATGGATGGAAGCTTCCGCAGATAATTACATTGGCATATCCGAACAAGAAGTTTTAATTACAACACAAATCATCAACAGAAATAAAAATGAAGTAAAATTAAATCGGGTTTCATTTATACAACAAAGTGACACTACAACTTCACTGGTTTTAAAACCGAATGAATTATACACATTCAAACGTAAAGAAAAAATAGCTAATACAGTTTCTTACTCTAATCCATATTGGTTAAACGAAAAGCATGACATTGGAATTTACACTGTAAAAAAACCTTTACTCATCGGACAACCAGAAAACGAATCAAACACAAAAGTGCAATTTCATATTTCTATTCAAGATTTAAACCTTACGATTGATCGTGAATTGATTTATAAATACACCGATCCCGTGAAAGGAGAAATTTATCGTCCGTTTGAAATCCTTCCTCCTGCAACGGTCAACTTTTCCGAAAAGGTATTTGTATTTAACAATGGGCAAACAAAAACAATTTCGCTCACCATTAAAGCTAACAAAGCAAATATTAACGGCAGACTAGAATTAAAAGCTAGCGAAGGATGGAAAATTACAATAACAAACCCTGAATTCAAATTAACAAACAAAGGAGATGAAGTAACTCTTGAGGCAATTGTTTCTATGGATAAAACAGCAAAAGAAGGACATGTGGAAGCAACTCTAAATATCGAAAACAAATTCTACAACAAAAGCATCAAGCGAATAGAATACGATCATATTCCTTATCAATTTATTTTAAGTGATGCAGAGGCAGGATTGGTAAACATCGATGTTAAGAAAACAGGAATTCAAATTGGCTATATTCCCGGAGCTGGAGATGACGTACCAGCTTGCTTGAAACAAATCGGATATGAAGTAACCATTTTGGATGATGCGTTATTGACAAACGAAAATTTGTCCAAATACGATGCAATAGTTACAGGTATAAGAGCTTACAACACCAACGACCGTTTGCAAATGCATTATACAAAATTAATGGATTATGTAAAAAACGGAGGCAATTTAATTGTGCAATACAACACCAACAATCGTATTGGGCCCGTAAAAGCGAACATTGGACCTTATCCGTTTACCATTTCACGCGACAGAGTCACAGATGAAAAAGCAGATGTGCAATTCAATAATGAGAAACATTCTGTTTTAAACTTCCCGAATAAGATCACACAAAAAGATTTTGATGGCTGGATTCAGGAACGAGGAATTTATTTTGCAACTGAAATCGACAAACAATATGAAACTATTTTTAGCATAAAAGATCCAAACGAAAAAGCAAGTGATGGAAGTTTAATCGTAGGCAACTATGGTAAAGGAAATTTTGTTTATACGGGTCTGGTGTTCTTCCGAGAGCTGCCTGCTGGTATTCCAGGTGCGTACCGCTTGTTTGCAAACTTATTGAGTATTCCTAAAAACAATTAAACATGGAGAAGGAAGAAGACAAATCGCCAATTTTAAAATCATGGAAAAATGTTTATGCTTTAGTGATTGGTGTATTGATATGTGTTATTGTATTTCTTTATTTTTTTACCCAACATTATAAATGAGTTTAATTGACTGGTTGGTATTAAGCATCACCTTGCTGTCCATCATCATTTATGGTGTATGGAAAAGTCGTGGTGCAAAAAATATTGACACCTACCTTTTAGCAGATAGACAACTACCTTGGTATCATGTAGGTTTATCGGTAATGGCAACACAAGCAAGTGCGATTACTTTTTTATCAGCACCCGGACAAGGTTATTCGGATGGGTTGCGATTCGTTCAGTTCTATTTTGGTTTACCCTTAGCAATGGTGGTATTATGTATCACATTCATTCCAATTTTTCATAAGTTAAATGTATACACCGCTTATGAATATTTAGAAAAACGATTTGATAATAAAACACGTTCGCTCACCGCATTTCTATTTTTATTACAACGAGGGCTTTCAACAGGAATAACCATTTATGCTCCTGCGATTATTCTTTCAACCATTTTAAACATTGACATTACATACACAATTATAGCAAATGGATTATTAGTTATCACATATACTGTTTATGGCGGAACAAAAGCTGTTTCCTACACCCAGCTTCTTCAAATGAGCATTATTTTTGCAGGACTATTTTTAGCCGCTTATATGGTAGTTCACCTCTTGCCCGAGAATGTGAGTTTTACGGATGCATTAAACATTGCCGGTAAAATGGAAAAACTAAATGCTATCGATACCACCTTTGATTTGAATAATCGTTACAATATCTGGTCGGGAATCATTGGCGGTTTCTTTTTACAACTCTCCTATTTCGGCACCGACCAATCGCAAGTGGGACGCTATTTAACAGGTAGATCAATTGCACAAAGCAGATTGGGTTTAATCATGAATGGACTCATTAAAATACCAATGCAGTTTTTTATTTTATTGATAGGTGTATTGGTTTTTGCCTTTTATCAATTTCATCAAGCTCCTATTTTTTTCAATAAGGTAGAAGTAAATAGAATTGAAAACAGCATCTACAAAAACGAATATCAGCAACTCGAAAAAGCATATCACCTGGCTCACGAAGAAAAATTAACAGAAGTGAATTCCTTAGTAGAAGCAGTTCACAGCAACAATGAAGGGGCTATTGATGCTGCCCGTATTAAAGTACAACAAGCGGATAAAAAAAGCAACTCCATCAGAAAAGAAGTGACAACGCTGATGACAAAAAACAATCCCAAAGCAGATGTAAACGACACTAATTTTATTTTCTTAACTTTTGTTACAGAACAACTACCAATAGGAATTATCGGATTATTAATTGCGATTATTTTTTTAGCAGCCATGGGCTCAACTGCCAGTGGCCTAAATTCATTAGCATCCACAACCGTTGTGGATTTTTACAAACGTATTTTCAAAAAAGAGGAGTCCGACAAAAACTACCTATCCGCATCCAGATGGGCAACAGTTCTTTGGGGAGTGTTTTGTATTATCACAGCATTGTATGCCAGCAAACTTGGCAATTTAATAGAAGCAGTAAACATTTTAGGGTCGTTATTTTACGGAACCATTTTAGGTGTTTTTCTCGTAGCCTTTTACATGAAAAAGATAAATGGAACAGCTGTTTTTTATGCAGCTATTGTTGCTGAACTTTTTATCGTATATGCTTGGACTGTTGACTTAACAGCCTTTTTATGGCTAAATGTGATTGGCTGTTTATTGGTAATGGGATTCGCTTTTTTAATTCAGTCTCTCTTAAACAAGAAAAAGGTATAAAATAAAAAATCCTGCTTGTTGCAGGATTTTTTATCAATAACAATACAGTTATTTTATTTCTTACAATCAGCGATAATCTTATCCGCCATTTTGATGTAATCATCATTCTGATCTTCTTTTGCTAATACTTTAACTTGTTCAGCTGAAATAGCTGCTCCTTTTAAATCTTTTGCTTTGAATTGAATTTTTGCTTTTAACAATACCACCCAATATGCTTTCGGATTGTTTGCAATTGCTTTATCAACCCACTCAGCTGCTAGTTTCAAATCTTTATCATTTTCATAATAATAACTTGCAGCTTGGTAATATGGCTTGCTATCTTTCACTACAGTAGACTCAATTGTTTTCATAATTTTTGAATCGATGTCAGCTGTTACTTTAAATGCAACACGTGTTTTTTCCCAAACCAATTCAACATTTGCACTATTTGAAGCAACATTTGCTATATCTATAGTAAATGTTTCCACTTTTTCTGTCATAGCAGTTGGTTTTACAACAAAGCGAAGCAATTCGTTTTCTTTTTTGTAAGAAGCAACATCTCCACCCATGGTTAAATCTTTGTACAACATAATCTCCCAACTATCTATATTTGGAACTGAATAAATTGCGTACGTACCAGCTTTTACTTCTGTCCCTTCTACTTTTACATCTTCTCCAAAAGTTATTTTAGTTGCACCGTTTGCACCTGTACGCCATACTTTTCCAAAAGGAACAACATCACCATAAATAACACGGCCTTTTGCACTTGGACGAGAATATTCAAGAGTGATATCTGACAAAGCAAATGCTTGTTTAACTGTTTGTAATGGACTTGGTGCAGGAACTTTTAATTGTTGTGCATTTACTGATGAGCTAGTGATAGCTGCAATAACAAAAGCACCAGCTAATGTTTTGATTTTTTTGATTAACATAGTTTTATCGATTTTAGTTTAATATTGATAATACAATTGAAAATAGAATATGTTTTCAAAGTTAAAAACTTTATGTGATGAATTATGCAATTCTTCCTAAAATAAAAATCCCGTTTTACTTTCTGTAAAACAGGATCCAAAACCTTAAAAAACAACTACTGCATCTTCACAGCATCTTTGTTTTCCTTCATCTTATGGAATTTTATTCCAATCATCAACTCATGTGTACCTGTGCTGTATTTTTTAATATTTGTCATTGTAAAATCATACGAATATGCAAAGGTAATATTCTCTTGCATGGTATAACCTATCATTGCCGAAACAGCATCTAGATAACGAAATGCGCCTCCTATCCAAAGTTTCTCTTGGTAGATTGCTCTTAATCCTAAATCAAATTGGAATGGTGCCGGTTTTACATATTTTAAACAAGTAGATGGCTCTAATTTGAGATCTTCCGTAATCGTAAATTTATATCCTGCAGTTACATAATAATGTGTTGCCAATTTACTAAGTGAAGTTGTTGAGTTATCGAAGAACTTTATTTGGTTCTGCAAAATTTGTGGAACACTCGCTCCTACATACCACTTTTTATCTGTAGAATAAGCATAAATTCCCGCTCCGAAATCAGGCATCAGCACAGATTGCAAACCATTGCTTATAACCAAATCAGAAGGATCACGCAAAGTGATTTTTGAACCATCAACCGTGAATTGTAACAACCCAGCAGAAATTCCTAAAGATATTTTTACTTTATCAGCCACTTTCAAATGATAAGCATAAGATCCATACAAACCTGTTCTCCGAGTTGGTCCAACAATATCTGTAAAGAGTAAACCACCCAAGCCCATTTTTAAATTTTTAGTCGGGCCATTCACACTTAAAATATAAGTACGTGGAGCATCTGTAATTCCAATCCATTGATAGCGGTTATTTGATACACCTTCATAGTAAGAATCACTTCCTCCTATTGCAGGATTCATTGCATAATCATTAATCATGTAATTGCTATAGTGGGGCAATTGCTGAGCAGTTAGTTTTACAAAACTAACTACGAAAATAAATATGAGAATTTTATTTTTCATTTTATCTCAATATAGTTATTGGCCCTGTGTAAGCATCTGGGAATAATTCATCTTTCAAGTCAATCACATAATAGTATGTTCCAACAGGTAATAATTGTCCTTTATAAGTTCCATTCCAATTCTCTTTGTATCCAATTGATTGGAACAATAATTCACCCCAACGATTGTACACCTCAACTACACAATCAGGAAACAAATCAATTCCATCAATAATCCATTCATCGTTTGCACCATCTGCATTCGGAGAAATACCATCAGGGAAAATAATTGTAGGACGAACTGTTACAACAACCGAATCCACCGCAGTACAACCTTGAGCAGAAGTTACTGTTACAGTATAAGTAGTAGTTGTAGTTGGGTTAGCATTCGGATTAGATGCTGTTGCATTATCCAAACCAGTTGCCGGCAACCATGCTATTGTAGCACCACCGGTAGTTGTGGTCGGACTGCCGCCAATAGTTGTAGTTGCGCCAATTACAATTGTAACATCGGTACCTGCATTGGCATTCGGCAGAGGATTAGCGGTAACATCAACTGTATCGCTATCAGTACAACCTGTGCCATTATCCACCACTACATAAAAACTATTTGTTCCTGCAGGAGGATTAAATGTTAATGTTACAGAAGAACCTAAAAGCGTTCCGCTCATATCAAACCACTGAAAAGAAGTTCCGTTTACGCTTGTAGCAGCACTCAAAGTAACTGCGCTTGATTGACAAAAAGCAGTATCGTTTCCTGCAACTGCAATCACCGTTTGATTTGGCA
>Ga0163149_10000420_pt1 | contig 55648 bp, 42 predicted proteins | sample OliLakLV19MP5G1_FD_148604 | JGI IMG/M metagenome (GOLD analysis project Ga0163149, IMG submission 148604) | Freshwater microbial mat bacterial communities from Lake Vanda, McMurdo Dry Valleys, Antarctica - Oligotrophic Lake LV.19.MP5.G1 | ecosystem: Environmental > Aquatic > Freshwater > Lake >...
CGTAAATATAATCATAATTATTTGATTATCAATTAGTTATATCGTTATTTATTAACAATTTGATTTTTAGAACTCCCCTTAAATTGTTTGATATAATAGAAGCGCAAGCTGATTACGATGAGCTTGCAGTTATTGATCAATTGAAGGGAGATGCATACGCAAAAAATTTAACCAAAAACAAAAATTATCTCTATGATCAAATAGCATTTAGTTTATACAACTATCATTTAAAGTGGTCGTCGAATGCGCAATTGATGCAAAAAGTGAGAATCATAGAAATATTTATTGAAAAACAATTGTTTGTTCAGGCCTTTAAGCTATTGCGTAATGCAAAAAAGAAAGCATACGAATACGAACTATATACAGAGCTGTATTTGCTTATTGCTTTGGAAAAAAGGATTCCTATGCATCACAGGGTATTAGATTATTATAGTAATATCGATTTGTTAAAAGAGCAAAAAAAGGCGCTCAGATTCACAAGTAATATTAACGATTTTGAATCGTGTTATGCCCGCTTTCTTGAAGAGAGCGAAAACATAGTTATGATGTCGGGTGAGACCCAACAGAAATATTATTTAAAATTTTTGAAGGAACCATTGCTGGCCAAGGAATCCAATTGTTTAACTGCAAAAAGTTTAATTTCTTTCCATATCATCGTTGGGAACTGTCATTTTCGAATGCGAAACCATAAGATGGCATATGGCCATATAAAAAAAACTATTGAGATATTTCAGGCACAAAAGCACTTGATATATCTAGAGCCAATGGAATATTTAAATTCCATTTTTAACCAATGCGTTTCGTTAGCAGAACTCTTTAAGTTCAATGACATGTTTATGGCTTTGGATAAATTTAAAGAATATGCTTATGAGCCCGTAATGAAAAAATCAAAAAATATTCAACAACGCATATTCGAAGTACAACATTATGTGCCTCTTGTAATTCTGAATAGGTTAGGGGAGTTTAAACGAGCGGATGAAATTATTAAGAGTATCCTGTTGAATTTTGATAAACACGAATTCCCGGAATTAAAAAAAATTGTATTTTGAAGTGGCTTATTTTGGGTTTATATCACAGAACTATAAAATGTCTCTGCGTTTTATTCAATATATTTTAAACAGTTCAACGGGCGAGGGCAGGGTGTTTATTTCCTTTGCTAAGTTGTTGTTTGTGATAATACATTATGAGTTAGGGAACGAATCGATTGTAAGGCGCCAGATGATCTTTTTTTCAAAAGACATTTTAATATATAATGGCGAGGCACATAAATTGATTTTAAATTTTTTGGAAGGAGATATTCGTAATGTGTACAAAGTACAGGAGCGAAGAAGACAGTTGGCTTTTTTGAAAGTTGAGATTGAAAATATAATGAAGAGAGATGCTTCTATAGAAATTTTGGCAGAGGAATATTTTAATGTTTACTCTTGGGTAAAAAGTAAAGTGGAGGGAATTTCTGTTGCAAACGTAATTAAGCAAAAAGCAATAGCGGTGTATGGGAAGGCTCCGTTTTAAAATTACAAAACAACTATTCAATTATTACTTTCCCTGCTTTCGATTTATTGTCTTCATCAACAATTCTGTAAAAATACATTCCGGGTAAAAAGCCTTCGGTGTAAATTATTTCATTTGAATTTTTTATTGAGTATGTGCGAATTTCTTTCCCAAGCAAGTCGAAAATAGAGAGCACACACGTACCCGAATAATTACTTAACTGCAAATTGGTTTTTCCGCTGAATGGATTTGGAAAAAGAACAGCTTGCAACTCATTGTTATTTTCCGGCGTTGATGAAGGATTCACTCCGCAAACCGCGACTAATTTTCTCTCTGAATAATAAAAGCAGCCAGAAGAATCCATAACAGTAACTTCATAAAAACCAGGTTGTGAAACGTTGATCATTCTTGTTGTTCTTCCATTTGACCAAGAATATTCTGAGCCTCCGGGGCCTGCATCTAATGTTACTGAATTCCCTGCAAGTATCAATGTATCATTCCCAAGGTTGATAACCAGATTTTGTGGAGTAGAAATTGTTTTTGGTATTGTGTCAAACATTCCATTGCTTCCAACGATCAATGTAACAGTAAATGTGCCTGTTGAATTGTATAGGTGATTTGGAGATTGAAGTGTATCTGTGTTAAGTAGGCCTGATGATGGATCGCCAAAATTCCAGGACCATGATGTTGCACAAGTGGAGTTGTCGTAAAAATCAAAAACTGTTGGGTTTAATGAGCAATCATTTCCTGTGGTAAAATCTGCATGAGGCTTAGCAATGGTTATTACCTTGGTGATGGTTTGTGATGCGTTAACGGTTAAGGATACAGTGTAGGTTCCCGCAGTTGTGTATATGTGACTGGTGTATTGTAAGGTATCGGAATTGAGTATGCCTGAAGCCGGGTCGCCAAAATCCCAGAGCCATGAATCGGTGCAATAGTTGGAAATGTCATTAAAGTTGGCTGTGTTTGAAAAGCAATCCGTGTCGTATTGAAAATCGGTGGTAGCGTTAACTGAAAATGAAATGGATGCATTTGCAATATCTGTACTGTTCACAATCAACGTTGCTGTATAAACCCCCGGCGTGGAAAAATAGCGTACAGGATTTTCAATAGAATCAATCGTAAAGCCATCACTAAAAAACCATTCCCAGGTGTGGGGGTTATAGCAGGCGGTATCAACCGCACCTAAAAAATCAGGATAAAAATATTCGGAGAAAAAATAAATAGAGTCATCACAGGCTTGATAATAACTTATTCCAAGATTTGCGGCAAGACTTTCAATGATTAATCCGTGTCCGTAATTAGTGCTGTCAAAAATTGCAGCGCAGCCGGTAGCGCTGTCTATTAATGTTAGGATGTAATATCCGGCACATAAATTACTGAGGTTAGCAGTGGTTTCACCTCCCGGCGACCAGGAATAACGATAGCCTCCTGCTAAACTCCCTGATGGAAAAATTGTAATCTCGCCATCGCATTTACCGCAATGTTCTCCGGAGGTTGAAGAACCAAGTCCCAGGTAAACGCTATTTATAATGCCTATGTTCACAACTGCTGTATCATAGTCGCAGAGCGAATCAATAACCACAACTGTATATTCTCCGGCATAAAGCCCTGTAACGGAAGGAGTGGTTTTTCCTGTAGCATTTCCTCCATCCCAATAATATTGATAAGGTGGTGTTCCTCCTGATGCGCTTGCTGTTGCAGTACCATCGGGAATGTTTCCACAAAGTTGGTTGCTCGAAGAAATAGTAACATTAATTACTGCACTCGATGATTTTCCTGAAGTGTTTGTTTGAGTTTTACGAAAAGTGCCTGATGTTTTTTTAGGTGACTTGCTCAACACCTGGTGATTTGTTTTAGTTGAAGGCTTATGCGTTACAGGGTCAACAAAATTTGTTTTTTGTTGCGCAGTGGTTTTGTTTACACAAAAAATGATAGTTATTCCAAGCAGGCAATTCAGTAGACACTTTTTCATTGAATTGTATAAATTAAATGAGCATTGTGCAAATTTACTAAAAAACAGGGTTTATTAACAGATTTTCTGGGTAATTAACATTTTTTAAAAAATGTTTGTAAAAATCAGGGGGTGAATGTCAAAAAAGTATACTTTTTTATTGATGACCCCCATAAAAATGGGTACCTTTGTTAAAATTTTTACTAAAAAACTAAAATAACCCTAAAACCTATATAAAAATGGCGATTCAACGATTTAAAGCATTAGAGGAGGTATTATCCCGCACACCCGTAAATGTTCAGCTGCCAACATCATCTGTTGCGGAATATTTTGGAGAAAACGTTTTTGATATTAAAAGTATGCGTCAGTATATGTCTGAAGATGCATACGAAAGTGTAATCAGTGCTATTGATAAAGGAACTTCCGTGGATCGTAAAATGGCTGATCAGATTGCAGCGGCAATGAAAGCATGGTCAACTGAAAAAGGCGCAACACATTATACTCACTGGTTTCAACCACTTACTGGTACAACTGCAGAAAAGCATGATGCTTTTTTTGAAACAGTTCCTGGTGGAGGCGCAATTGAAAGATTTGGAGGAAGTCAATTAGTACAACAAGAGCCAGATGCTTCAAGTTTCCCTAACGGAGGTATTCGTAATACTTTTGAAGCACGTGGATACACTGCATGGGATCCCACATCGCCGGCATTTATAGTTGCTAAAACATTATGTATCCCGACTATTTTTGTTTCTTATACAGGTGAAGCACTTGATTATAAAACACCACTATTAAAAGCATTAAGTTTTTTGAATACAGCAGCAGTAGATGTTTGCCAATATTTTGATAAGAACATTACAAAAGTTACCGCAACATTAGGATGGGAACAGGAATATTTTTTAATTGATACGGCATTGTTCAATGCACGCCCTGACCTTATGCTTACCGGTCGCACCGTATTTGGACATGCACCTGCTAAAGGACAACAATTAGAAGATCATTATTTTGGATCGATACCTGACAGGGTAACTGAGTTCATGCGCGAGTTTGAAATAGAATCATTAAAGCTTGGTATTCCTGTAAAAACAAGACACAATGAAGTGGCGCCAAATCAATTTGAGTGCGCGCCAATATTTGAGGAAACAAATTTAGCTGTTGATCATAACCAATTGCTAATGGATTTGATGGAAAAAATTGCACGCCGCCATAACTTCCGTGTGTTGTTACATGAAAAACCATTTGCAGGTGTTAACGGATCGGGCAAACACAACAACTGGTCGATGGGAACCAATACCGGAAAAAATTTATTGAGCCCGGGCAAAACGCCAAAAACAAATTTACAATTCCTTACTTTTTTCATAAATACGATAAAAGCATTTCATGAAAATGCAGACTTGTTGAGAGCTTGTATAGCATCAGCACAAAATGATCACAGGCTTGGTGCAAATGAAGCTCCACCGGCGATTATGTCTGTTTTCATTGGAACGCAGCTTACGCAAGTGTTGGAAGAATTAGAGAGCATGGTGAAAAAAGGAAAAATGACACCAGATGAAAAAACCGCTCTTAAATTAAACATCGGTAAAATTCCTGATATATTATTAGATAATACTGATCGTAACCGTACATCGCCATTTGCATTTACCGGAAATAAATTTGAATTCCGTGCCGTTGGGTCATCAGCAAATTGTTCAGGACCAATGACGGTTCTTAATACAATTGTTGCAAACCAATTGACTCTGTTTAAAGCAGAAGTAGATGCTTTGATCGAGAAAGAAGTAGAGAAAGATGAAGCTATTTTCCAGGTGTTGAGAAATTATGTGGTGAACACAAAAAATATTCTTTTCGAAGGAAACGGATATGGAGATGAGTGGGTGAAAGAAGCTGAGAAAAGAGGATTGAATAATATTAAAACTACTCCTCCGGCGCTTGATGCTTTTGTCTCAAAGAAAACATTAAAACTTTTCGCAGAAAATAATATTTTAACAGAGAGGGAGCAGCACGCACGTTATGATATTTACCTGGAAACATACACTAAAAAAATCCAGATTGAATCAAGGATAATGGGCGACCTTGCAATGAGCCATATTATTCCGACTGCAATACGCTATCAAACATTTTTAATAGAAAATGTAAAAGGTCTAAAGGAGATAGTTGGAACTATGGCAGCGGTTGGTGCGAAACATATGGCTGTTGCAGGTGGAGGCACCGCAGAGACTTCTTCTAATGGAAAATCAAGTGGTTCTCATTTTTCGAATGCAGCGTCTGTGCAATTAGATATGATAAGCGAAATTTCCGAACACATCTCTTCTATTAAAACAGGTGTTGATGAAATGACAGAAGAGCGCAAAAAAGCAAACACCATTACTAACGCAAGAAAACAAGCCGAAGCATATTGCGAAAATGTAAAACCTTATTTTGATAAGATCAGGTACCACGTAGATAAGCTGGAGTTGCTTGTTGATGATGAAATGTGGCCAATGCCAAAATACAGGGAGATGCTGTTTACGAAGTAATTTTCATTAAATGTGATTGTGGAGAGCGTCAGTTCGAGCATGTCGAGAACTTAGACGCTCTCCTTTTTTTGATATAACCTGTATCTTTTTTAAGCTCCTGCATTATATGGGTATAAAACCTATAATTATGCGCAGGACACCAAAAAGTATATTTAGGCAACTAGTTATAGTAACTTGTTGCTTTTTATCTCAACTTGCTTTTTCTCAGAAAAATTTTTCGAAGGATGCTGATAGAGCCTTTCGTTGTAAGGAATATTTTGAGGCAGTAGAATTGTATAAGCAGGCGTATAAACATGCAAAAACAAAGGAAGCTAAAGCTCGTATCTTTTTTATGACTGCGGAATCATACCGGATGATTGGTGATGCAAAACAATGTGAAACATGGTACTCAAAAGCCGATAAAGTACATTACCCCGATCCAAAAACAATCCTTTATCTCGCTGATGCGAAAAAAGCGCAAGGAAAATACAATGAGGCATTGGCTAATTATACAAGGTATGCAAAAGAAGTACCTGCGGATGACCGGGGAAAGTATGGAGTAAAGTCGTGCGAGCTGGCAGAAAACTGGAAAGAAAATCAAACACGTTATGTTGTTGAGAATATGGCGATGATCAATTCAAGGGAATCTGATTTTGGTCCTACGTATGCGAGTAAAAAATATACTACACTTTATTTTACCACAACACGTGATGGTCTAACAGGTGGAAAATTGGATGGGGGAAACGGACAAAATTTCAGTGATATAGTTGAAACAAAAAGAGATAAAAACGGTCGCTGGAGTGTGCCGCTTCCTATTGCTATTCCCAATACTAAAGATAATGATGGTGCAACTTTCGTATCTAGAAATGGGAGGAACATGTACTTTACAAGGTGCGTGGTAAATAAAAATCAGGAAACCAATTGCCAGCTTTTTGTGTGCGTAAAAAAAGGTAATGTATGGGGAGATGAAATAAAACTTCCGTTTAGTGTTGATAGTTTTGCTTTTGGGCACCCTGCGCTTGATGATAAAGAAAGTATAATCATTTTTTCTTCTGATATGCCTGGTGGATATGGAGGAAAAGATCTTTGGTATTCTTTATATGATAAAAAAACAAAATCGTTTGGAACACCTGTTAATCTCGGGAAAGACATAAATACCTGGGGCGATGAGATGTATCCGTTTCTGCATGAGGATGGCTCGTTGTATTTTTCTTCCAACGGTCATTTAGGAATGGGAGGTCGTGATATTTTTAAAGCTTCATCAAAAGGAAATAATAAATGGAATGGAATAGAAAATATGAAAGCCCCGATTAATTCTGCCGCCGATGATTTTGGAATTATTTTCGAAGGGAACAGGGAAAGAGGATATTTTGCGTCTAACAGGGAAGGCGGAAAGGGAAGGGATGATATATATTCTTTTGTAATGCCCCCTTTAAATTTTATTCTTGGCGGAACAGTTAGTGATTGCATGAACAATGTTCCTTTGGAAGGTGTTACTATTCGTTTAATGGGATCAGACGGGACTAATATTGAAACAAAGACTGATAAGGAAGGTAAATATGAATTTGCAGATGCCGGGAATGGTGTGCGTTATATTAATATGAATACATCATATATAATAACCACGGATGCTTCAACAACAAAAGCTACGATATTTGCCGAAAAATATCTTAACAATCTTGAAAGGGGAAAAATAACTACCCTTGATGAAAAGGATAGTAAAAAATTTATCCAGGATTTTTGTTTAATACCATCCATTATTGAGATCCCTCTTCCCGCAATAGAATACGATTACAATAGCGCAACGCTGAGGAAAGAATCAAAGGACTCGCTGGATTACTTATATAAAGTCCTGACAGAAAATTCTACTATGATTGTTGAATTGGCTGCTAATACTGATTGTCGGGGTAGTGCGGCATATAATCTTAAACTTTCTCAAGCAAGAGCGCAGTCTTGTGTGGATTACCTGATCAAAGAAAAAGGAATACCTGCTGAACGCCTTGTGGCAAAAGGGTACGGAGAGGACAGGCCTTTGAAAATGGGAGGTGTGATTTTTACAGAGGCGCATATAAATTCTATTAAAACAGAAGATGGCCGCGAAGACGCACATCAAAAAAACAGGAGAACATCTTTCAGGGTTTTATCCTGGGAATATGTAGATCCGATGGCGCCAAAAACTCCGCCTCTTGTTAAACCAAAAATTTATGGACAGGAAGAAGGGTATGAGGAGGAAACGGATAATATAGAATTACCAAATAATTAAAAGGCAAAAAATCTTTAGAAATATTCCAGGCTTTATCTATATTTCATGTATACAAGCATTCAATTAACAAAAAGATTATTTGTGGAAAGTGATTCCAGGTATCATGTAACGCAGCAGGAAATGTTTTCCGAGCAAGAGGTTGTTAATTTGGCGAAGTCTGATCCTTCTATGTTCGAAGGACTGTACACCAAATATTACGAACAAGTTTTTAATTATTTGTATCAGCGTTTGGAAGAAAAAGAAATCGCAAAGGATACTGTGCAGCAAGTGTTTTATAAAGCCATGGTCAATCTTAAAAATTATGAATACAAGGGAGTTCCTTTTGCTTCGTGGCTTTACAGGATTGCGCAGAATGAATTGAATATGTTCTATCGTAAAAACAATAAACAGCGCGTGCTGAATATTGATGATGATAATTTAGAAGATATGATGGAGGAGTTGAAAGAAAATGTGGTTGAAAAGGAAAAACAATACGATAAGCTTGCAGTATCAATTGCAAAATTAAGTACTGATGAAATACAATTGGTTGAAATGAGATTTTTTGAATCAAGATCATTTAAAGAAATAGGGGAGATACTTGAGATTACGGAGAACAATGCAAAAGTAAGGACGTACCGTATCCTGGAAAAAATAAAAAAGTCAATGCATTAAAAATATTTCAAATGAACGAATATAAAATAAACAGGAACAGACCAAAGCTTGATAAAGAGAGCATAGAGGCGAGTAAGGATTTTGGTTCTGTTTTAAAACAAGTGAAGGCTGCGCCGGCAAGTGAAATAAAAAAATCTTTTTATAAAACAAAATGGTTTTACTCAAGCCTTGTTGTCGTATTAATTGCAGCATCGGTATTTATATCTAACAATTTCAGCAAACAGGAAGGCTCTGAAAACAATATGGTTTCAGAAGAGGTAGTTTCAAAAGATAAGGGCAGTGAAAATTTCCAGTCAGTTGCTTCTTCGTCAGAAGAGGATATGCGTCTTTCTGAAGAAAGGAAAATACAACTCATTGAAAAAAAATCAGACTCAATTAAAACTGAAATTACAAAGATTCAAAAGAGGCTGCCGCCAAAACCCAGACTCGCAAATAATAAAAATTACCGTTTCGAATTGGATATCAATGCACTTGAGTTCCCTGAACTAGTTTCGTATAGAAACATTCGTTTTGAAGTACACCCATCAAATAAAAACTTTACAAAAAAAGTTTATGAAACAGAATGGGATAACGCAGAGTTAAAAAGCAAGGTTAAAAATGACAGCACATACTTATTAGTACTTACAAAGGGTGTGGAAAAAAAGGAGTTTGCTGTATATCCTGTTTTTGTCCGGGAAGATTTTAAAAGAGAAATTGAGAAATACAATGCTGCAAACAAAAATAATTTAAACAAAATCAGTTCTTTAAAAAATGAACTGGAAACAGTTGAGAAAAAAAAGGAGTAATGGAAATAAAATGCGCTTGAAATATATTTTTTATTTAATTCTAATCGCGGGATTGCTTTTCAATGCGCCTGCTTCTTTTTCACAAGTTGATACAACCAAATTCGGGACGATTAAGGTTAGGAAGACTAAGAAAATTGGAGATACTATGAGTACCGCGAATGATAATGCAGTAAAGGATACTTTTTATAAAGGTGTAAGGATCACAGCCAGTTACAAATATTACTTGATCGATACCATTACTTCTATTGATACTTCGAATTTGCCCAATGAAAATAAGTGTATTTCCTGTTGGCCAAAGGGAGAGATTGCCAATTGGCCCAAGGGGCAAATAGATAATTCATTAAAAAATGTAAGGGTTCTTTTTCCTGTTTTGGAGTTAGGCAAGTATCTGTTGAAGAATTTAACGGACACTATTTCTATAGCCGATTTTGATAGTACAATAAAAAAACAAACCGTAGATACTTTGGAAATCGGTTTTTTAATAGACAGCAAGGGGAAATTATATGATTTTATTTATCCGATATCAAAAACAAATAACAATTCTTTCTTGCTTCCCGGAATTTCATGGGAGCTAAACCGGATAAATAGGGAGCCGCGGTTTTTTAATCAATACGTAGTTAAAAACAAAGGCATGGTTAGTTTAGAAAAAACTAAAAAGAAAAGATTTTCATGGTTCAGGAAAAAAAAGAAAAACAAAAAGGATACAATTAATTTTTACTGTTATGCGACGATCATTTTAAACAATGCAATAACTCCCCCTATAAACGATGATTATTTAAGGGCCGACAATATTATGGTTTGTGAAAAAGAAAAGATAAATAAGAGTGAGTATGATTTAATAATAAAAAATGCCAGAAGAATGGTAGATCCAATCCTTAAGACAAGAACTTCGAAAGGAAATAAAAATTGAAAGTCTGGCAGGATCATTATTTTTCATTTATAGAGGATAAGAAGTAATAGGAAACATAGAAAAAATGCTGTTTACGAAGTAGAAATTAAGCAACTATATACCTTGAAAACTCATCTAATATAAAGGTGAGCTTTTCGGTTTAGGCCATATTATATAAGAATACAGCCTATTTAAACAATTAATTGTTAAGGAATAGCTTCCCGGCCACGCTGTTGGATTATTTTGTTTCCTATTTTTAGCGTAAATTTGCATAATATGCTGTTTTAATGCGTAAACATCTCCAAATATCGCTTCTGTTTTTCCTGTCAACTTTTATGATAGGGAATATGCGTGCTGCAGTTGTTGCGGATTTCACTTCAGATAAAATAGCAGGCTGCGCTCCGTTAACAGTAAATTTTACAGATGCGTCAACAGGAGGTCCAACCTCATGGGCATGGACTTTTGGAAATGGGAACACCTCTATATTGCAAAATCCGAGTGCGGTCTATAATACACCCGGTGTATATTCTGTTACGCTAGTAGCTTCCAATATAAGTTCGAGCAGTACAAAAATTAAAATCATAACAGTTTACTCTAATCCCATTGCGAATTTTAATGTAATACCTTCTCCTGCTTGTGTTGGTAAAGCAGCGCAATTTGTCAGTACATCAACCCAGGGTAGCGGCGCCATTACATCCTGGAGCTGGGATTATGGTGATGGTAACAATCAGACGACCGGTGTTGGTTCTGCATCGCATTCCTATTCTCCTTCCGGTTCCTATCCTTCAAGTTTAATTGTTACCGATGCAAATGGTTGTACATCCAGTGCTATAAAAACCGTAACTGTTGTTGCTGCTCCCGCTGCTAATTTTACTGCGAATCCGACAGCTTCTTGTACAGCACCCTTGACCGTAAATTTTACAAACACATCAGCTGCCGCCGGAGGTTCTACATATTCATGGACTTTTGGTGACGGAACAACTTCAACATCACAAAATCCTACGCATACTTATTCTGTTACGGGTAATTTTAATGTGAAACTTGTTATAACACAGGGTGGTTGTAAAGATTCTATTGTTAAAAATAATTTCGTGATTATTAACAGGATCGCTGCCGATTTTAGTGTTGTTACCCGCACTGTTTGTGCTAATCAGCCGGTAGTATTTACAGAAACATCTTTGCCTTTATCTACATCACGTGTCTGGTTATTCGGAGATGGCGGCACTACAAATGCAAATAATCCTTCTCATACGTATGTTGCTGCAGGTGTTTATTCTGTTACCCTCATTGCAACTGATGGAAGCGGTTGTAAGGATACTATAGTTAAAGTAAATTACATGACAGTTCGGGCGGCGCCGGTTGCAAATTTTGATGCGAATATAACAACAGGTTGTTCTGTCCCGCTTAATGTCACCTTTCGTGACTCTTCAGTTGTTGGTGTCGCATGGACTTGGGATTTTGGAGATGGCAGTGCCGCTTCTACCTCTCAAAACCCTATTCATACATACACAACAGCCGGTACTTATACTGTCAGCCTAATTGTTACAAATGCAAATGGCTGCACGGCAAAGCTCACACGTAATGCGTATATATTTATCTCTTTTCCTATTGTTGATTTTGTGGCGTTTCCATTAAAAGGCTGTGTTCCTCTTTTTGTAAATTTCACAAGCTTAAGTACAAGTGCCGCGGATCCGATCGCATCATATGTCTGGACATTCGGTGATGGCCATACAGGAAATACAGCTATTCCCACAACATCAAATACCTATACAACTCAGGGGATATACAATGTCAAGCTCAAGGTCATTACAGCTTCGGGATGTGCCGATAGTGTGACCAAAGTCGGTTATGTGCGTTGTGGAAATAAACCCGTTGCCAATTTTTCTGTAACACCAACGGTATTTTGTTATGGACTTCCAACACAGTTTACTGATATGACCAATAGCGCCAATGAATGGGATTGGTTATTTGGAGATGGAGGAACTTCTCTTGTGCAAAACCCAACTTATGTGTATGCCGATACAGGAACATTTGATGTAAGATTAATTGCTTCGATGAATGGATGCCCCGATACAATTATTAAAACAGATGTAATTACGGTGATGCCGCCCATACCGAGATTTAATTTTGCACTGAACTGTACAAATTATTATAATGTCGCATTCACTAATGCATCAGCTGCAGCAGATAGTGTTACCTGGAATTTTGGAGATGCAACATCTGATGTTTCAAACAACAATACTCCAACGCACACCTACTTAACAAGAGGTGTTAAAACGGTGACGCTTACAGCATTCAATAGCACAACCAACTGCTCATTCTTTATAACACATTCGTTTACTATTGCCGAACCCATTGCGAATTTTACGAATGCGCCCGATCCTGCTAAGGGTTGTATACCCCTTCCGGTTGGTTATAACAGCAGTACATCACAAGATGCAAATACATATGTTTGGAGTTTCCCCGGAGGAAGTCCTTCATTCTCTTCACAAGCTAATCCTTCAACTACTTATTTAGCAAAAGGCATATACAATGTTTCACTTACTATTACGGATGTAAATGGTTGTACAAACAGAAAATCTGTGACGAATTTGGTTAATGCTCTTGCTGTTGATGTTGTCGATTTTGCTGCAACGCCCGTTACTGGTTGTGCTCCGCTTAATGTTCTTTTTAGTGATTCTACTGTTGCAGATTCTGCTCTTACACAGTGGACCTGGAATTGGGGAGATGGAACATCAAGTACTATCTCAGCTAACACTGCTTCACATACTTATGTGCAAAGCGGATTTTATTCTGTTACACTTACGTCACAGGATGCGAACTCCTGCGTTCGAAGTAAAATAAAAGTTAATTATATAAATCCCACAAGGCCTGTTCCGTCATTTTCTGTTGATACGTTTGCCTGCCGTAATGAGGTAATAACTTACGATGCAACGGCATCTGTATCATCTGCACCAACAACTTATTCGTGGGATTTTGGTGATGGCACAAGTGCGCCGCCATCAGCAAGTGCTACAACAACGCATTCCTATAGTGTGGATGCGGTTTATGCAGTGACGCTTACGGTTACTGATAAAAATGGCTGCGATAGTTCAATGGTTATTAATGTGAGGGTGGAGCAGCCTGTTGCGTCGTTTTCCGATTCAACGCTTTCGTATGGCTGTGGTACTAAACAGGTAAAGTTTACCGATCATAGTACCGGTTTTGTAACCGGATGGAACTGGGATTTTGGTAATGGTGCCGGATCAACACTGCAGGATCCAACGTATACTTATACAAGTCCGGGATCATATACGGTTACGCTTATTGTTACTAATCTTGGTGGTTGTACAGATACCATGTCTGTTGATAGCGTTGTTGTTCCGGGCCCGGTTGGTTCGTTTAGTTTTGTGCCTTCATCGGGTTGCGTTCCTTTAACTGTTACATTCCATGCAACCAGTATTAACTCCGATTATTTTACCTGGGATTTTGGTGATGGAACTGTATTGACAAGAACTTTACTTACAACAGTAACTCATACTTATGTAAACAATATAAACGTAACGCCTATTCTTTTGCTCGGTGATACATTGCCAAACGGGCAACTTTGCGAATTACCTGCGACAAACCTCACAGGTAATGTGGTTGCAACATTCCTGTTTAATGTTAATGTTTTACCAGCCAGTCCAATAAGTATTACCGAAGAAGAAACTATTATGCTTGACCCAATAATCACAGGTAATCTTACAAATCTTCTTTCGTATAATTGGTCTCCGTCTCCGGGCTTAAGTTGTACTGATTGTACCAACCCAATACTAAGTGGTTTGGGTACAAATATGCAGTACGTATTAACAGTGACCGACGTTGGTGCCGGAGGATGTTTGGGTTATGATACGGTTGATGTTATTTGGGTGCCATGTATTGCAACCGCCATTGCTCCGAATGTGTTTACACCAAACGATGATGGTTTTAATGATGTGTTTACTATTAAAGGCGTTTGTATAAATACAAATTATGAGCTTACTATTTTTGACAGATGGGGTGTAGAGATTTTTTCAGCCAAACAACGAAGAACATTCTGGGATGGAAGAAATACAGCCGGTGAACTTATGCAGGATGGTGTTTATTATTATGTGATCCGTACCGATGATACTTTTCTGAAAGGTTTTGTGCAGTTGATTCGATAGATACCTTCCTTGTTTTTTTACAACTTAATTATTTTGCACAAGATCAGGACCATTATTTCAATGTTTTAACCAATCCAAAACAGGAGTTGTTTGATATGATTATTTTTTTTGCACTGCGGTTAGTTTCAATAATTTCCTTTTGAATATTTTTTTTCTTTTTCTCATCCGTTTCCTTGCTCAAGAATGCTGAGTATTGATCGAGATATGTTTTGTAGGTATTGCACAACGCTGCATCCGTCTTTTCAAATTGTTTGGTGTTTTTTGTTTCTCTATTTAGCAACACAGATTTTTCCAGTGATTCAATAGTCGGTTTTGATGTTACAAGTAAAGAATCAAAATTAGCTGATGTTTTTTCTTTCTTTTTTATTAGCTCCGATTTAATAAAATACAATTCACTCAGCACCTCATATCCATTTATTAAATTGATCGCAACCAGTTCCTTTACCGATTCTTTGGATGATTTGTTGTTCTTTAAAAGTTCCACTGCGTTTGCTGCCATACCAATTATTGAATCTGTTTGGCGGACTGTTTTATCATAAAAAGTAAAATAAGTATTCTCCAGTTTATACTTTAATGGAACAATAACACTTAATGCCAGGGGTACAATGTTCTGCGGGTTAAACTCAAGTGCCATCGCGCCATATTTTATTGACCTTTCAGGTACTTTCATGCTGAAAAAATTATTTACTGTATCACCAGAATTATAATTGGTGGGATTAGTGGTTTTTAAATGAGCATATATTTTTTCGTTGCTTGCTGAAAAGACTTTTATAGGAACGGGATTATTCAGCATTTGCCACATGGGAACTTCGGGAAGATGGGTGATCACAAATTCTTTAGGAGGTAAAAAAAAGAAATCATTGTTAAATTCTGTAACAAACCTGGCACCGAATAATGTTTTTTTAATAGATCCTGCAGCCCATGTAACATCAATTAAATGCCATTCGGCACCAATTTGTACTGCGTTCCAGGCATGGTCCGCCTCTGTGAATGGTTTCCCTGGCTGGTATCCATATCCTTTGCTATAACCGGCGATAACTTCGCAATTCAATTTCATCTGTTTGCATAGTTCCTTGAATAAATTGGCATATCCTTCGCAAACTGCTTTTCCTTTTTCAAAAACTTTTTCCGGCTTAGAAAAACTGGGTTTGCCCTTCATGAATTTTTTTACATCGTACACAACATTGGTTGCTATCCAGTAATAGACGCCGTAGGCTTTTTCACGGTCATCATCGGCATTGCTGCTAATAAAATTTGCCAGTTCATCAATTGATTTGAATTTATGTTTGGAATTTTTTTTGATGGCATCCTCTATGCGAGTTTGTGCATAAAGGGTATGTTGGAAAACTATAACACTGAAAAATACAAAAAAAGAAATAATTTTTTTTAATGAGAGCCTCATTTTTGGGTAGTCCTTCCGAGCTTATATATAGCGAATATACCACGAAATCTATATGAAAAAAACGGTCTTTTTCAATATAATTTCGGCCTCAATTAATTAGCTTTGAATAAATAAAATCGTTTGTATGAATTACTGGCTTGTTAAATCTGAACCCTCCGTATTTGCCTGGGAAAAGCTATTAAAGGATAAAAAGGTATGCTGGGATGGCGTACGTAATTACGCGGCTCGTTTAAATCTTCGTAAAATGACAAAAGGGGATCCTGTTCTTTTTTACCATAGTAATGAAGGTCTTGCTATTGTTGGTATTGCTAAGGTTTTAAAAGAAAATTACCAGGACCCAACCACCAAGGAAGATTGGAGTGCTGTTGATCTCGCCCCTCATAAAACATTGAAAAAACCTGTGGAGCTATCTACTGTTAAGGCAGACAGAAAACTTCAGAATATGTATCTCGTAAGGCAAGGCAGGCTATCGGTTATGCCTGTTTCGGAGGATGAGTTTAATCACATACTGGAGCTTGCAGGAACGAGCCTTTGATTATACCAAATTGTGTTTGTAAAGCAGCTTGTGCGTTTGAATAGAAAGGCTAATTGGTATTTTGCCGTGGGAAGAGTAGCGGACTATGTTGTATTAGCCGGTGGTATTACCACTTATTCTTTCTTATATACCGCTTATAATTTTGCGTTATTATATTGACTTAATATTCTTATTTTTAGCATTATACATATAGGGTATGCGTTTAACGAGGATAATTTTTGTGTTGCTGTTTGTGTTAGTATCAGGCGGTGCCTTTGCACAAACAGGCAGTATAAGAGGATTTGTTTATCAAAAGGAAAGCGGTGAAGCGGTCCTTTTCACCAACGTTTATCTTAAAAGCACGTCGCATGGTGCTACTACCGATGTAAACGGTTATTATTCTATCACAAAAATTCCTCCTGGTACGTATGTGTTAATGGTTACTTACCTTGGGTATGATACCCTTCAGGAGACTATCGTGATAAAAGCGAACGATATCATTACAAAAAAACTTATTATAGAAAAATCAAGCGTTCAGCTTGGTACAGTCGATATTTCTGCGGCTAAACAGGAGAAAAAACGCAAGGTAAATATTTCCGTAAATTCTATTACACCAAAAGATATTAAAAAGGTTCCTGCGGTTGGAGGAGAGCCGGATCTTGCTCAATATTTACAAGTATTACCAGGAGTAATATTTACCGGTGACCAGGGAGGGCAGCTATATATAAGAGGAGGCTCCCCAGTACAAAATAAAGTATTGCTGGATGGGATGATCATTTATAATCCTTTTCACTCCATAGGATTATTTTCAGTCTTTGATGCGGATATTATCAGCAATGCCGATGTATATACTGGTGGTTTTAGTGCTGAATACGGAGGAAGGATTTCATCCATTATGGATATTACAACGCGTGATGGTAACAAGAAAAATTATAGCGGAAAGGTTTCAACCAGCCCTTTCGGGTCAAAATTATTATTCGAGGGTCCCATCAAAAAAAGTACAAGTCCTGATAAAGGAAGTTCCTCTTTTGTATTGTCAGCGAAACATTCTTACCTCGAACAAACTTCAAGAACATTTTATACTTATGTAGATACCAATGGTCTTCCATTTAGTTTTACCGATCTCTATGGAAAAATATCTTTAAATGCTGCCAACGGAAGTAAACTTAATTTGTTTGGGTTTAATTTTTCTGATAATGTAAAATATCAATCATTATCAGAGCTTGGATGGAAGTCATATGGAGCAGGAAGTAATTTTGTTATAGTACCTGCGGCCTCACCTATCCTGGTGAGAGGAAATTTCTCTTATTCTTCCTACGACATACAAATGAAGCAGGAGGTTGATCTTCCCCGCAGAAGTACTGTAAATGGTTTTAATATGGGCCTCGATTTTACTTATTTTATCGGACGCAACGAAGTTAGATATGGTATAGATATGCTTGGGTTTAAAACCAATTTCGAATTTTATAACTCAGTTGGCCGTTTGATTGAACAGGAAGAGAATACCACAGAGCTTGCGGGATTCCTGAAGACAAAGTTCATTGGAAAAAAAAGAAGATTGGTGTTAGAGCCAAGTTTCCGTGCGCATTATTACGCATCACTTAATAATTTTTCGCCTGAGCCAAGGTTAGGGGCAAAGTATAATATAAACGATAATTGGAGACTAAAAATGGCAGGAGGACTTTATTCTCAAAATCTGATCAGCGCTACCTCTGACAGGGATGTGGTGAATCTTTTCTATGGATTTTTATCCGGATCCGAAAATCTTCCGCAAACATTTACCGAACAGGATGGTACAGTAAGAGAAATAAAACATAGCCTTCAAAAAGCGAGGCATGCGATATTTGGAGTTGAATATGATATTACCGATAACCTTGAATTAAATGTTGAAGCCTATAACAAAAATTTTAACCAGCTTACCAATATCAATCGTAATAAATTATTTGAAGATAATGGTGATAATGCACTTAGACCAGATTACCTGAAAAAGGATTTTATCGTGGAAACAGGCTATGCAAGAGGTGCAGACATGTTGTTAAAGTACGATCATAAGCAACTATACATATGGGCGGTATACTCACTTACATTTGTTAGGCGTTGGGATGGTTTTGTTGAATATGCTCCTCATTTTGACAGACGTCACAATGTTAACCTTGTTGTATCGTATGAATTTGGTAAACACAGGGACTGGCAATTTGATACCAGGTGGAATTACGGATCGGGGTTCCCTTTCACTCAAACACAAGGATTTTATGAGAAGTTAACTTTCCAGGATGGGATAAATTCTAATTATACAAATACCAATGGTGATTTGGGAATTATTTATGGAGAGCTGAATGCGGGTCGTCTGCCGGATTACCACAGATGGGATATCGGTATTAAGAAAAAATTTGAATTCACTGAAAGTTCTGTTTTGGAAGTAAGTGCGGGCGCTACTAATTTATACAACAGAAAAAATATTTTTTACTTTGATAGGATACAATATAAAAGGGTTAACCAGCTTCCAATTATGCCGAGTGTAAGTTGTAATTGGACGTTTTGACCCTTCGTCGCGCGTTCGACTGAGCTCACGCCGAAGTCTCAGGACTCAGTATACATTTGTGCAAAGGTCAGTCTGAGCCTGTCGAAGACTGTGCTGAGGAATTTTAGCCGTGTTTTTCTTTTAATAGGCCCACCACCTTTTTATCAATAGGAAAAGTAAAATCATTTTCACTTATCTCATTTAGTTTTATCCACCTGAACAATTGTGCGCCGTCTTTATTTTCGGTAAATACAAATTTATTTTCGATTTTAATTTTTTGCGGCTCAGGAGTTTTAACGAGGTAATAAATGCTAATGAGTTGATCATTCGGATTAAAGGCCGATGCCTGGAAATGATCAGTGGTGTAAAAGTGTTTAACTATTTCAATCTCAATATTTAACTCTTCTGTGAATTCTCTTTTAACGCAATCAATTGTTCCTTCACCATGATGAAGGCCTCCGCCGGGAAATTTGGTCATTTGCATTCCCATTCTTAACTCATCAGTTACCAGCACTTCGCTGCGCTCGTTAATGAGTATACCGTATACTCGTATGTTGAATCTTTTTTCCATTTTTTTTGTCACGTATTAACCCCTCTCCCTTGGAGAGGTTGAGAGAGGGTCTTTATCGCTCTCGTCATTTCCCTCTTTCCCGTAGGGCCAGGTAATGCCTCTACAATAAATCCTGCTGCTTTTAAATTTCGTTTTACCTGTCCTTTTGCACAATAGGTAGCAAGAATACCTTGCGGATTCATATTGGCATAAAGTTTTTCAAAAATTTCTTTTTCCCATAATTCAGGCTGTACTTGTGGTGCAAAAGCATCAAAATAAACCAGATCAAATTTAGTTGCAAAAATTTCCTGTTGCAATGTATTTTCGATCCTGGTAAATAAAAAAGAATTACTTAATTCAATTGGTGTATTTGCAACGCATCCATGTATTGATCTCAGTATAGTTTCTGCGTTATCATAATTCAAAATAGTTGTGTAATTCAACTGCTCTGTGATTTCTTTTTGCAATGGGTAAGGTTCGAGCGCAAAATAATTGACAGGTATTTGAATATTATTTTTTTGTAAATGGAGTAGGGTAAGCAAAACATTGAGTCCGGTTCCCAATCCTACTTCCAGTATATTTATCTGTGTGGGTTGTTGTTCTAATAGTTTCTGTAAGCCTGCATTGATAAAAACATGTTGCGATTCATTTACTGAACCATGTATGGAATGGTAATGTTCGTTGAGTGTGCTATTGAAAATAGTATGCGAGCCGTCATCAGTTGTTATAATATTCAATATTGAGTCTTTCAATTTTTTTGTTCTTTCAATATGTAACTTGTGCTTCGTCCTCCTCCTTCTGCTTTTGCAAGTATTTTTTTCTTTATCAAATCCTGTATATCCCGAAGAGCAGTGTCTGCAGAGCATTTAGTCATTTTGGCCCATTTTGAAGAAGTCAAATTGCCTTCAAAACCATCAAACAGTTTGTTAATCAGCAAACGTTGTCTTTCGTTTATTGCTGAGCGTATATGTTTGTCCCAGAATTTTGTTTTGCTTAATACCTGTTGTAATCTTTTTTCGGTGGAGTGTAAAGCCTTGCTGAGGCAATTTAAATACCATACTATCCAATTGGTTATATCTAAATTTCCTTTTTGAGTTTTTTCCAGTATGTCGTAATATGCTTTTCTGTCAATGCGTATTTGGGCCGACATGCTATAAAAACGCTGAGCATCATTATCGGCTTTTGCCAGCTGCATATCTGCTATGGCTCTTGCAATACGCCCGTTTCCATCATCGAAAGGATGTAGAGTAACAAACCATAAATGTGCTATGGCCGATTTCAAAACAGCATCCATCTTGGAATTTGTGTTGAGCCATTTCAAAAATGTTTTCATCTCTTTGTTCAACTGCTTTGCATCAGGTGCTTCAAAGTGTATATTCTCTTTTCCCATTGCGCCGGATACTACTTGCATTGGACCCGCATCACTGTTTCTCCAGTTACCGGTGGTTATTTTATGTACGCCGCTTCTTCCAGAGGGAAACAACGCATTTTGCCAGCCTAATAACCTGTCTTTGGTTAAGGGCCGGGCATAGTTTTGTGTAGCATCCAGCATCATTTCAACAATGCCGTCAATGTTTCTGTCGCTGGGTACCAGTCCTGCGATATCCAGTCCCAGGTGCCGCGCTATAGAAGAACGTACCTGGTGAGGATTTAATATTTCACCTTCTATTTCAGTTGATTTTAAAACATCGAGGGTTAGTGTTTGCAGGGTGGTTTCATTTCTTGAAATAAACCCAAGCATTTCCATGTTTCCTTTTAATCGCCCTTGTTTGTGGCGTACCGCAGCCAGTAAGGGCAATATAGCTTCGTTGTCCCATGTAAAATGGGGCCAATCTGCCCGTTGATGGATGTATTTATCGAATTTTAATCTCCGCAATTTTAATCTCCGCATTTATGCGGTAAATATACGTATTATTCTCCGCATTGTCAATATTATTCTCCGCAAAAGTGCGGTGAATAATGAGACTATTCTCCGCAAATAAATTTGTTTGTGGTTATACTGAACTCGTTTCAGTATCTTATATATTCCGCAGGATAACATATCCTGCGGAGCGGGGATTTTTATAAACGTGCGAATCCTTTGGATTCTTTAAAAAGTATGGATATTTCTTCTCGTAATGATGCCAGAGGCATCTCATGTTTATAAAAGTAATAATAGGTGCTTTTTCTGCGACTCCAGCCGGAGTCGAACATTGTGCAAATTGTCATTTTTATAAACGTTTGAATCCTCTGGATTCTTATAAAAAATCTAAACGGTTTTCTCGTAATGATGAACCCCTTAGGAGCATAGGAGATTCAACTTAAAATTATTTTATAATTAAACTGTAACAAACTCTAACGAGTCCGATAAAAAAAATAACCAGCGAAACAATTAATAAGACTGGTCCTGCAATAATTGTAAGTAGTCCGTCAAAGCCAATAGCTGTGGTGTCAGGCATAATGCTTAACATCAAAATAATAGAAATGTAAGTATTAAATGAAAGAAGACAGCCTAAAATAGTAATGACAGAATGAACAATAGTTGTTGTCGTATTCATTGGTTTATTCAAGTGATATAGAAAATGATAAACCAAGCCTGTCGTCAAAGAAAAGATCATAAGTGGAATAACAAAGCTCCAATAACCTATGTGTGTCGTGGTAAGGCATCCTTGGTCAATTGTCATTGGTCCGGGTATAATGATACTCGAATCGTTAGTTGTAAAACCAAAAATTAATAATAGAATGGATAGAATATAGAAAAGATAAAATGGTTGGAACTTTATATTTGACATTGCCAATAAAACTCTCAGATAAAATAGTTGTTTTACTTACTAATAATCTTAAACTCCGTCCTCCTATTTTGCTGGCGGCCTTCTTCGGTATCGTTGGTAGCAATGGGCTGTGAAAAACCAAATCCTTTAAACTGCATGCGGCCTTTTTCAATGCCTTTGCTTATGAGATAATTAACAACCGATTGGGCGCGGCTTTCGGAAAGTGGTTGGTTGTATGCTGCTGTACCAACATTATCTGTGTGCCCGGAGATCTCAATTTTAAGAGTAGAAATTTCGTTCATCAATGAAAGTAATCTCTCTAATTCATTGGTGGATTCTGTGCGCAAAGTAGCCTTGTTAAAGTCAAAGAAAATATTATTCAACACTATTTTACTTCCGACATCTAATTTGTTTAACTCAATGTCTTTTACAATTTCCTGGAACGCTGCCGTAGCAGGTATATCAAAATTTTCCGAGTGAAATAAATATCCATCTGCTTTTACGGCAATACCGTAATTTTTTCCTGCGGGTAATGAAACAAGGTATTTTCCTGAAACACTATTGGAAGTAAAGTTTGCGATGATCTCGTTCTTGCTATTATCAACTAGCTCGATTGATGCTTCCAATGGTTTTTTTGTTTTTGCATCCGTAACGGTTCCTTTTAAAATTGTAAGTTGTGCACTTGTTATGTCAACCGCGGGAGCAACTTGTGATTCTTTAACAGCACCATTGGCGCTGGAAAGTAATTTATCCTCTGTACTTAACACCGGGCTTTTTTCTGCACCCAGGAAAGTTACCATGTAAATATCCTTTTCGCCCAGACCGGTACTTTTGAACGAAGAAAAATATCCATGTTTACCACTGGCGGAAATTACAAAATCAACATCATCATCCGGTGAGTTAATAGGATAACCTAAATTAACAGGTGTCGACCATTTTCCTTTTTCATAAACAGATTTAAAAATATCAAGACCTCCCATTGTTTTGTGTCCGTCTGAAGAAAAGTATAATGTTTTTCCATCGGGATGCATGAACACGCTGTATTCCATTCCAGGTGTATTGATTGCTGCGCCAAGGTTCTCTGATTTCCCCCATTTGCCATCTCTGCCCATTGTCACTTTATAAACATCGTGTTTGCCAAAACTTCCGTCTTTACGGTTACTTACAAAATAAAGTGTACGTCCGTCTGGTGAAAAGCTGGAAGATGACTCGTGATATTCTGAATTTATACTTTTATTCATTTTATCCGGCTTAGACCATGTACTTCCTTTTAAAGTACATTCGTAAATATTTCCATCGCCGCCATCATCAATGTAGATCAATAATTTTTGTCCATCGGGAGAAAGTCCGATGCTGGCATCATGGCCTGATGTATTTATTGGAGCGCCAATGCTCTTTGCCTGGCTCCATTTACCATTGTTGTTGGTAGAAATATAAATGTCCTCAAAATATTTTTTGTCTTCAGTCTGTGGCTGGTCTTCCTCGCCTGATTTGCGGCGGGTAGTAAATATCATCACTGATTCGTCAGCAGAGATCACGGATCCGTAATCAGCATATGGCGAATTTATTTCTTTCCCAACGTTATCAATAAAAACACGAGCGGGTTTTGAGACAAGGTCTATTCCTGTGTTGCATTGAACAATTCGTTTGGTGATTTCTTCGCTCTTGGCGGCCGCATTATCTCCCGATATTTTTTGCTGATATTGTTTGTAAAATTTTATTGCTTTTTCCCAATCCATATTTAATTGATACGCCTGACCAAGCATATAATCTATTTCGGGATCAACATCTGTATCTAATGAATAAGCCTTTTCAAGAAATGGTAAAGATTTTGTGCGGTAACTCGAAAAAAGGTAGCAATTGCCAATTTTCATATTGAGTGCGGCATTGTTTGGATTAAATGTATTGGCTTGCAATAAAAAAGGCAGGGCTTCGGAATACATAAATGTTCCAACCTCGTACAGTTTGTTGCCTTCTTTTAAATTTTTTACAGCGGCTTTTAAGCCATCTTTATCATTGGGGAAATTTTCTTTTGTGAATTCAATGTTTTGTGAAAAATTCAGCAAAGGAATTGCCAGCAAAAAAAGTAAAGCAAAAAAACGAATGGATTTAAAAAATGTTGCTTTCATTTATTTTTTGCAATCAAGTAAATAATTTTTTGCAATTTGCATGCCAAGTGTTGAGGCTTTTTCCCAGTCGGCACAAGCCCCGGGAAGGTCTTTTTGCATTTCTTTTGATATGCCCCTGTTTAAATAAGCTTCACCATACTGGCCATTAATTGCAATTGCTTTTGTGTAATCATCAACAGAACCTTTATAATCTTTCATTTTAAATTTTGCCGCAGCTCTATTGTTCAATGCATAATAGTAGTTAGGGTTCAATGAAAGTGCCATATTGAACATGGTAATGGCGTCTTCATATTTACCATTGTCGTATTGAGCAGATCCTAAACTGTTGTATAAAATATAATCATCTTTTTTAATTTGAACCGCTTTGGTGTAATCCTCAATAGCACCTTTCAGATCACCTTTTTTCTTTTTTACGCTGGCTATGTTTCCATATACGAATGGAATATCTGGCATTGCAATAAGTGCTTTTCTGTAGTCAGTAAGTGCTCCGTCATAATCTTCTAATTGTCTTTTGGCGCTGGCCCTGTCATTGTATGCAAAAGCATAATCGGGTTTTAACTTTATGGCCTGGTCGTAATCTTCAATGGCACCTTTATAATCTCCTCTTTCGAAACGAAGTCCGCCGCGGAAATAAAAATTTTGTTCGTTCAATGGCCTTATGGAAATTGACTTATCATAATCGGCTTCTGCAGCGGCATTGTTTCCTAATGATTGCTGTACGCGGCCTCTTCCAAAATAAGCGTAATCAGATGAAGGATTTAATTCAATGGCTTTATTATAATCATCCAGGGAGTTTTGAGTGTTCTTAAGTTCAAGATGTGCAGCAGCTCTGTTGCAATAGGCTTTTTCAAATTGCGGGTTAAGTGTTAAAGCTTTGTTAAAATCACTTAGCGCTTCAGTATATTTTTGTTTATTGAATTTTTCTACTCCACTGTTGTAAAATTTCTGCGCTTCCTGTTCTTTGTCAACCGTATAGGCTTTAACAGTATCAACCTGGGAAAATAGCTGGCAGGTGGACAGGAGCAATACTAAATATGTAAATAGTGTTTTCACCAATATGAAAATAGGTGAAATAAAATTAAGAAGAAATAATTCCCCACGGTTATTTAATGCCGTATATTATGAACAGGTCAATTGTGTATAACAGTTATAAAAAAGAGAAGGGGCCTCCCCAAGCCCCTTCTCTGACAAAAAACAACACTATTAATTAATTGTTGTTTAATATTAGTTTTTGAGTATATAACTTCTCATCAATTTTAATGGTGACTAGGTATATACCGTTACCGAAACCTGTGGCATCCCATTTTACGGTTTGTTTTCCGCTTTGTTCATCGATGTTATTTTTCAGATTTGCTACTTCCTTGCCTATCATATCATAAACACTGACCGAAACCGAAGCTTTTTTAGTAATGGTATAGGATATATTTGTTACCTCACTGAAAGGATTGGGATAGCTGCTAATATCGGTTCCAATTTCCTTGTCATCTTCCACGCTCATGGATATCATTTGAACACCGTTTGCCTGTGAAACCGTTATGTTAGCGCATATGGAATCGGAACATTGTGTGTTTGGATTATATATTGCCAGGCAAACAAGATAGTTCCCTGGTGTGCTGTATGTGTGTTGCGCATATTGAGATGTAGAAGTGGTTCCATCACCAAAAGTCCAGAAGTACGTAAGGCCGGTTGAAGGTGTTGATGTACTGTAGAAATAAGCAGCAAACGCACTACTTGTATCAGGATATAAGCTAAATGAAGCCTGGCATCCGCTTATTCCACCAACTGTAATATATTGGCAAATTGAATCTGAACATGTTTGTATGGAATCATATACGTATAAACATGCAAGATAAGTTCCGGGGTTGGCAAATTGATGATATGGATATTGTTGATAGGAATAATTGCCGTCTCCAAATGTCCAGTAATAAAATAAACCACGGTTTGTTGAGTTTGGATAAAACCCAACATGATTTGCTGTGTCAGGATAAGTTGTAAATGATGCATCGCAATTTCCTGTTCCGCTGTTTACAGTTATATATTGGCACAATGAATCTGAGCATGTTTGTAAGGAATCATATACGTATAAACAGGCCAGGTAAGTGCCCGGTGAACTATATTGATGATATGGATATTGAAGGTTTGAAGATGCCCCGTCTCCAAATGTCCAGTAATAAAATAAACCACGGTTTGTTGAGCTTGGATAAAACCCAACTTGATTTGCTGTGTCAGGATAAGCTGTAAATGATGCATCGCAATTTCCTGTCCCATTATTAATGGTTATATATTGACAGGTTGAATCCGAGCAAGAGTAAGTGGAGTCATAAGTGTATAAGCATACCCAGTAACTTCCATTAGCATAGGTGTGATTTGGATTTGTTTGGTAAGAATAACCTCCATCACCAAATGACCATTGAGAGATTGAAGCGCCAGAAGCGGTTGATGTATTGGCAAAAGAAACAGTACTGCCGCTAGTTGAATAGTTGAAATTTGCCTGGCAATTTTGAGCCGCGGCTCTGTTCGTTGAGAATATTCCAAACGCAATTATAAAAGCGCTAAGCTTAATGAGCCTGGATATTAGTCGTGATGTGGTTGAAGTTTTCATTTTATTATTGTTTCGTTTTTTTTATTTAGTTAACGATACAAATATGAAACACTTCTTTAATCAGGGCAAAATAAAGGTTGGTTTTTATTACTTATACAAAGTATGATTTTAAATATAAGTAGTGTGAATTTTTAATAAAATTGGAATAAATAACATTTATATCATAAAAAATATTACTCGTTCAGATTTGATTAATTGGTGGTTTAATAATTGTGGAGATCAAAGACCTTGATATCCGGATAATGAGTATTGAAGTAGCCGTGACCCTTTATTACATTGCTGGGGTAGTTTACGGGTTCACCAGTGATCTGGTTAAACAAGCCGCCTGCACGTTTATATGCGGTTAAAAACTGGTAATAACCTTCACTTATATTCGCGATCGCAACTGCAATAGTATCGGTTGGTCCTATGCCGCTTAACTGCGTTTCGTTGGAATAAACATTATCATCAAAGGTGAGGTCGCTTAGCAATTCAAGTTCAGTCAACACTTTATTAGAACCGACAGAAAATATACGATTGATATCAAAACCTGTTCCCGAACGTTTTACATAGTAATTAATGGCATACCAGTTTTTCTCAGGCAAATCACTGAACTCAAACTCTACTCTTACTGTTGTATCGCCGGGGTTTCTTGTTATTACCGGGTACACTGTGTCAAATGGAACTTTTGGAAGCAGCGAACTTTCGGCTGTTATTTCCATTCCCGTTGCAGGATCTTTTGCATACAATGAATAAGTGCCGTAACTATATTGCAAGGTGTTTGTACTGATGTAAATGCCGGACGTTAACATATACAGAGTGTCAGTTTCTCCAAGATAGCTTACAGTAACTAATGCGTCACTCACAAGTACATTGTCTAAAAAGTTTGAAGCAACAGTATCCCCTTGAGTTGAGTTGGAAAGTGCACTGAAACTTCTTGTCAGTGCAACGATCATTGTTTGGCCGGGTATGATCTGAGATGAAACAACTAACGTTGGCCGATGGCCTTCTATTTCAATATCAATTGGTTTTGGCAGGCATGCCGAAAGCAATAGGCATAAAACAGTAAGTGGAGGAAATATATATTTATTTTTTTTCATCAGAATTTAAAATTATAAGCTACTGAAGGTATAAATCCAAACAATCCTTTTGCCTGGTATTTATATGTTCCATTGTCATTCGCAACAATTTCTACTTTATAAGGCTGCGCTCTGTTGTATAAATTGTATGCTCCAAAATTCCATTCTCCTTCTACCCAGTATTTTCTTTTCTTGGTTTTAAGAATAAAGTTAATGTCCATTCTGTGTGAAGGCGGCAGTACAATTGCATTTTTGCCTGAATAAATATTTAAAACATCCACATTGGAAAGGGCGGAGTTAGGCATGAAAAAATTCCCCTTTAAGGCGGTGAATCGTTGCCCTGTACTGAATATCCATACTGCGGAGAAGCTAAAACGTTTGGTAAACTCATATGTTCCTACCAATGAAAGGTCATGCCGCTTGTCGTATTTCGCAAAATATTTTTCTCCGTAATTTAATTTATCAAATTTTCTTGTGGCCCATGATAAGGTATAGCCAACCCATCCAGTAAATTTCCCGGTTGATTTTTGTAAGAAAAATTCCAGGCCATAAGCCGCTCCTTTTCCCCTTATAAGTTCATTTTCGTAGTTGTTGTTTAATAATAAAACCGCACCTTCTTTGTATTCAATAAGATTGTTCAGCCATTTGTAATATGCTTCAACTGTTAAAAGACTTTTTATCTTTTTTATTTTTTGTACATAACCAACTGCGAGTTGATCAGATGATTGTGGTTTTACATTTTTTGTAACCGGATACCAAAGATCTGTTGGTAATGCAATTGATGAGCTTGAAACAAGATGCATGTATTGTTTCATTCGGGAGTACCCAAATTTTAAACTTTGTGTTTCAGACAACGCATAGTTCAATGAAAACCTGGGCTCAAAGCCCCAATAATGGCAGCTGTCTCCGGATAAAGATGAGGTTCTGAATCCATAATAAATTTTAAAGAGACTATCGAGCGTTCTCTCGTGTCCGAAATAAATCCCAGATTCATTGGTAGTGATCAATTTTCCTTGCTGGGATCTTAAGTACTCCGATATTTCGCCGGAGGTATTTACTACATTGGGTCGGAAACCGTGACTAACAAATGAGTATCCGCAAGTGATATGACTTTCGGGTGATTCAAATATCTCTACATCTTCTTTTATACCAATGTCCTTTATGTTTGAGCGAACCAGGAAAGAATTTCCGGGAATATTTGCTTCAACATCGTAGCGAAATTTTGTATAAACCAATGATGTGTTTGAGAAAATTCTGGAATCAAAAATATGATTCCACCTAGTAGTAAAAGTAGTGTTGCCTAATTTAAATCCTCCTTCAAAAATTCCGGAATCACTAGGGGCGGAAGCGGCCAGTATATCATCACCATCATAATAACTAAAGTAAAGACGGTCCTTATTTGAAATTTTATAATTGACCTTCATGTTTATATCATAGAAATAATACGGCAGTACATTTTTTCCACCATAAGCCATTTTAAAAACTTTATCAATATAAGATCTGCGGCCTGCTAATAGAAATGACATCTTATCTTTTTTCAGTGGACCTTGAATAGTAAGTCTCGAGGAGAGTAATCCAATACCGCCATCAACTCTCCAGTGTTCCTGGTCACCATCTTTCATCCTTATATCCATTACCGATGATAAACGGCCTCCGTATTTTGAAGGAAACCCACCCTTAATAAGCGTTACATCTTTTAATGCATCATTATTGAACACGGAAAAAAAACCGAACAAATGCGATACGTTGTATACAACGGCTTCATCAAGCAAAATAAGATTGTCATCTCCCGATCCACCACGCACGAACATTCCATTTTGCCCTTCGCCGCCACGCTTAACGCCAGGCATTAATTGCATTACTTTTATTATATCGGTTTCTCCTCCTATAGTTGGTATATTTTTTATTTGCTCAATAGGAATTCTTATCACACCCATTTGTGTAGATTTTACTTGTTGCAACTGTTCATCTGCAGTAATAACAACCTCTGTGAGTTCATTTTTTACCGGAGATAGTTTAGGGTTAATCACAATATTTTTGTCGAGTTTTATTTTTTTAATAATGGGTTCAAAGCCTAAATAGTTAAAACAGATCTCGTATTCTCCGGCAGGCAGAGAGAGGGAATAGAAACCATATACGTTTGTACTTGTACCTTGTGTTGTTCCCTTTATAAATGCCAGCGCTCCAATAGCCGATTCGCCGTTTGTAGAGTCTGCAATGTAGCCGCTGATAGTAAATTGCTGCCCATAAATTTTTATTGAGCAAATAGTAAGAAAAAGAAAATAGAAGCTGAACTTTTTCAAGATGAGGTATTTGGGGTAAACACGCTATAATGTTTTAAGTAAGACTATTAACGGGTGTGAAAAGTTACAAAGATTCTTTAATAAAATTTAACATTTAAAGGTCCTTTCTTTTCGTGTTTTATGATAAAATAAGTGCTAAAATTCGTACTTTTAGGATAATCCAGGAAATAGAATGGCACTGTTAGGATCAATTCTAAAGCGTACAATAGCCCTAAAAAAAAGGATCCCAAAGATCCGGAAAAAGGATGCATATAAAATGCAGCAGAAGGTATTGAGGGGGTTGATGGAGACCGCAGAGTTCACTGCTTTTGGAGAACATTATTCGTTTTCAAAATTATTGAATGAGACAGACCTGGTAAGTGCTTATAAAAGCAACGTTCCGGTACACGATTATAACTCCATTTTTCAAAAATGGTGGTACAGGTCGCTAAATGGCGAACCTTATGTTTGCTGGCCAGAGCATATAAAATATTTTGCATTGAGTTCGGGTACATCCGAATCGTCAAGTAAACATATTCCGGTTACACGCAAGATGTTAAAGGCAATTCAAAAAACAAGCGTACGTCAGATCATGTCGCTTGCGAATTACGAGCTGCCAAAAGATCATTTTGAAAAAGGAATTTTAATGATAGGGGGGAGCACCCATCTTAATTTTAATGGAAGTTATTTTGAAGGCGATCTCAGTGGAATTACCACCGGTAATATTCCTTTTTGGTTCCAGCATTTTTATAAACCGGGAAGACGCATTGCAAAAGAGCGTGACTGGAACTCGAAACTTGATGAGATCACAAAAAATGCAAAGAACTGGGACATCGGCGTTGTGTGCGGTGTTCCGGCCTGGATACAAATATTATTCGAACGCATTATAAAATACCATAATGTAAAAACCATTCATGATGTTTGGCCAAATTTGTTGATGTATGTGCACGGCGGCGTTTCATTTGCTCCATATAAAAATGGGTTTGAGCGTTTGTTGTCCAGGCCGCTGATATACCTTGATACTTACCTGGCCTCTGAAGGATTTATCGCTTACCAGGAACGGCCTGGAGCAGAGGGAATGAAAATGGTACTGGACAATGGATTGTTTTATGAATTTGTTCCTTTTACAGAAGCAAATTTTGATCAGGATGGAAGCATTATTCAGCATCCGGAAACTTTTACTATAAAAGAAGTAAAGGAAAATGTGGAGTATGCAATATTGCTGAGTTCATGTGCAGGAGCATGGAGATACCTGATAGGTGATACAATAAAATTCACATCACTGGAACATCATGAAATATTGATTACCGGGCGTACCAAACATTTTTTAAGTCTGTGTGGAGAGCATTTATCGCAGGATAATATGAACAGGGCAATAGAGATGCTTGCAGAAGAATTTGATCTGGATATAAAAGAATTTACTGTAACCGGCATTAACTACGAATCGTTGTTTGCGCACAAGTGGTACATTGGAACAGATGATAAGGTGGATGTTAACCTTGTTAAAGAAAAACTTGATGATTTTTTAAAAGTGCTGAATGATGATTACCGTGTTGAGCGCATTGCGGCGTTAAAAGATATTTTTATTGAGATACTTCCTTCACATATTTTTTATGATTGGATGAGAGAGAGGGGTAAGGAGGGGGGACAAAATAAATTTCCAAGAGTGTTAAAAGGTAATCATCTTTCTGAGTGGCAAGCGTTCCTTAAAAAGAATAATTATACCAAGGAATGAATTTAGTCATTGAAGCTTTATATAAAGGATTAGGTTTAGGTTTTGCCTTGTGCATTTCCATCGGGCCCTCTTTTTTCGCTTTGATAAAAACAAGTATTGATAACGGGTATCGCTCGGGTGTCGCGCTTGCCATTGGAATATTTATAAGTGATCTGTTGTGTGTTGCCCTTGCTTACCTGGGCGCCTCGCAGCTTTTTATGAACCCACAGAATAAAATTTATATTGGAATTATTGGTGGAACAATATTGGTAGTATTTGGAGTGTTTTATTTTTTTCAGAGTAATCCTGCCGCTGCTACTGATAAAAAGATAGAAATAAAGAAAGTGAATTTATGGTGGATGATGTTAAAAGGATTTATTCTTAACACATTTAATCCTGCAGTAATTATGTTGTGGGTAGCCTGGGTAGGATTAATAAGCTCTAACGAAGAGTTTAAACAAATTCATCTTATTATTTTCTTTGCGACATCATTACTCGTTGTATTATTTACAGATATACTTAAGTCAGTTGCTGCGAATAAGATCAGGCGTTACCTTACACCGTTTATTTTAAAATGGTTAAATCGCCTAGTGGGAACCATTTTAATAATAGTGGGTCTTAATCTTATTTATAAGGTGTTTTATTAAAGTGTTTACACGATCATTTTAATTTTCTCTGCAATATGGTTAGTTGTCTTCTTTGAGATCTTTAGTTTTAAGGCAAGTTTTTCCCAGCTTTGAAAACTTTGACTTATCTCATTAATTATTTTTTTTGGATTTTTGATAGAATATTCACTGGCAACATGAAGAATATCTTTTAGATTGACATTTTCGTTTTTGCCATTTATGGAGAGAAAATGTGGAGTGGTTCTGCTAAAGTTTTCGTTATAACTAAATGTTAAATCATAAGCCGGAGATAAATTCCATTCTCCCTTTTCATCCATATTGAAGCCGAAATTTTTAGTATGATCATCGACATTTCTACCCATAATGTTAAAAATCATTATTCTGAATAACTGTTCTTTTGCAGAATAATTTAAATTCAATCTGTTTAAAATGGAAAATATCTGTTCATAAGAATAAGTGTTTGGCAGCCTAAAATTCATTCCGGCAAATGCATGTAAGGTTTGAGTATGTATTTTACGCCCATTTACACGGTCAAACCTTTTGGTCATAAAATAATAATCATTTTCAATTTTTTTTAGCTCAGAATCCATCATAATAATTTTAGATTCTTTGGCCATCTGGTAATATGCATATTCAATTTTACCTCTTTCTTTATCTGATTGCAGTCCAATATCCCTATTGAATTTTAAGATCCAGCTATCCTGGTCGTTTATGGGTAAATTATCTCCGCGATAAATATCGCCAGTTTTGTTATCAATATTAATCAGCACTTTTGGTTGAGCTCCACCGGGTGATGTTCCAATATGAAAAAGATTTGCCATATCATCAATATTGGCTATGGGCTTGTTATTCATTAATGATATTGATACTTCATTTAGTTTTTTTATGTTCAATAATTGAGAATTAGTTTGCTTATGTTTTGCAGGTTTAAATTCGAGGGCTCCCATCCCTCTATTGCCTATATAAGCAAGTTTTTCTATTGGAGTAAGATCCCTGTAATTTTTACCTTCCCTTTCGAGGTATTTTGATAATAATTCAGTTCCAAATTTGTCCGGTAACGAATCTGATATGAAAAGAGGCAATCCTTTATCGGTATCAAACAATATACTGCCCTCGCTAGTGTTTTCAATTGAAGATATTATTGTTTTAGATGTAGGGTTTATTAATGGCGATAGTTGAATACCGCTTTTAATAAAGCTTTCAGCGTATTCAAATATGCTGGTATTTTTTTTCTCGTTCCAAACAATAACTCCTGCCAGCTTTTCCCATATAATAACTTCTAATAGCTTCATTTTTTGTATCCTCCTCTTTTTCTTTTTTTCTTTTCCTTTTCATAAATTTCCATTGGGGTTAATTCATATTCTTCTTCTTTAAAAAAAAATTCAAATTTATCCAGCATGTTAAGTGATCGGGATATTGATATTAATGAAGCAATAGAAAAATTTCGGCCTTTTTCAATTTCTGCAATGGAGCTTCTACTCATTCCTGTTTTTTGAGCCAGTTCGGTTTGTGATAAATTAGCCTCTACACGTAAGGACTGAAGTTTTTCGCCCCATTTTCGTAATAATTCCTTATCGGAATAATTTGAATATATATGCTCCATATACAAATGTACTATAAAAGAGTCAATAAATCAAGTTAATAACAATAATGACTTGTTTATAGTACACTAAAAATAGTGCGTTCATTAGTCATGTATTGCTTACTGATATACTTAAATCTGTTGCTGCGAGCAAGATCAGGCGTTACCTTACTCCCTTTATTTTAAAATGGTTGAACCGTTTGGTATTACTGTTCGGAACATGTTGGAAGCAAAGGATATGTCACTCCTACGGAGTTTTTAGATGAGGGGAATTCTGTTTTCTACAAATATGTCGCTCCTACAGAGCTAAAATAGTCCCAGAGGGACGATATCTTGGTAGAAAAAATAAAATCTTTAACATCAAGCCCTGTAGGGGCTATATAAGGTTTCGAACAGTAATGCCGTTTGGTAGGAACAATTTTGATAATAGTGGGATTGAATCTTATTTAAAAGGTGTTTTACTAGATTGGTTTGTTAAAGTGTTAGAGTAGGGCATTTGTTCTATTAGGCCCAATTTAATTATTTTTGTTTTTGATAAGAAGATCTCCGCTATCAAAATACAGGTCAATTTTCTTCGTCCCATCAGCACTGAATTGTTCCCAATGCCCATGTGGCAGTCCATTTTTTATTGTATATGTTCCTTTTATTTTCCCGTTGTCGTGATAACAGGTGTCCGTGCCTGTGTATTTTTTATAACTCGAATGAGTTGCGCAGTTGATGTCGTAATAAATACCACCCTCCTCAAAAACCAATTCACTCAGAACTAATTCGTCAGAATCTTTAGTCCGTTCACATGAATAGGTAGATAGAATTAAAATTCCAAACAACAGCCTAAATATTGTAGTCATAAGATTTGGCATAAAGGTTTGCGCAGTTGCGTTCGGGCGTTACTTACCTCCCCAGTATCGCCCTTATATCCGGCTTAAAATAATTATTGCTTTTCAGGATCTTCCCGTCATCACGGAAAATTGGTTTTCCGTTTTCATCCAGCTTCGACATATTGCTGCGGTGTATCTCATCGAATACTTCTTCAATTTTGTGTTGCAGGCCGTGTTTTAAAATGGTGCCAAACAATATATATAATTGATCACCTAATGCATCGGCAATTTCTATCATGTTGCCTTGCTTGCAGGCATCGAGGTATTCATCATTCTCCTCTTTCATTAAAGTATAACGCAACTGGTATTCTTTCTCATCAATGCGTTCGCACATTTCGTCGCGGTTGCCAATCAAAAATACTTCATGAAATTCTTTTACCTTATTTATTTTTTCAATTAAAATAGTGTTGGTGTCTCTTCCTTCTTTTTGCATTTTATTTTTTATAAATAATTGGTTTATCACCACACGATTCTTGACAAACTACCATTGACGTATTTTTTAACTGATTGATCACCAGTAAGTTCCTTGATAGGGTGTGGTAGCCCGAAAATCCGCCGTGCTCGGGTCCGCTAGTGTGTATACGGATCGGATTTTCTTGACTTTTTTTGGTTACTTTTTTGGTCCAAGCAAAAAAGTGACAAGAAAAATAATATTCGAATGGTTTTCGATTAATAGAAAATGTCATTTTATATTGCTTTTTTGTAAAAAATTACTACTCGAACTGACTCCGTACGTTGGTTACGCTTAACCATGCAGAAGGGTTATTTTTTTGTTTTACCCTGCGCCAACTTTTTTTCTTCGTAACGTTTGTTGAGGCCTTCAACAATTTCGTTTGTTATATCCAGGCTGTCTGATGCGTAAAGAATATTTCCCCCCAACGGGGCATATGCAAGTATATAGTTGTAGTTATTATCCTTATTGTACTCAATTAAAAAAGCATTAATATCCAATTGTATTTCATTATTCCTTTTTTGCATATCATCCATTAGTCTTGACAGTTCATCTTCCATGCCTTCTAGTTCGGCTTTTCTTTTTCCCAGGTTTTCTTCAATATTTTTTTCCTGGTCCAGGGATAACAGACCTTGCTGTCCCTTTTGCTGATACTCCATATAGTCGGTCTGCAGACTTTGGGCTTTTATCTGGTAATTTTTTTCCAATGAAGTTTTGTGGGACTCTGCTGTCTCTTTTAATTCTCTGGCGTAATCAAATTTTTCAAAAAGACTATCGGCATCTATGTACACAATCTTAGAAGCCTTTATATCCTTAGGAGAAATTGGGGTTACGGTACTTTCATCTGAAGCACCCGCTGTTGCAGTTTCTTTTCCGGATGCGAAGTGTAAATAATATAAATAACCAACTGCCGCAATAAGCAGGGCATTAAGAATTAACGAAATGTTTTTCATTTGTATAGATTATAAAGTGTCAATAGATAGATCTGACAAAGATAAAATAAACCCTTGTATAGAGATAAAATAGGACCTTAGAATTTATTTGGCTTCTACCAGGATGCGGTGCTGGAAAAGTGTCAGTAAAAGTTCATTATCCAGCTCAATATCTTCCTTTGTATTCAATTCCTCTATAATAGCTTTTGTAGCCTTGCTGCCGTCAAAAATATCTATCACTACATTTGGGAGTTCAAATGATGTATCTATCGAGGCAAGTTTTATTGTATAACTATCCTCCCCGGCTTTTTTGAAAACCAGCTCTTCGTTTTTCTTAAGCTTCTCTGGTATTGTAGTCATCTTGTTCTTTTTGCTCTCAAGGTCTTTTACCAAGATTTCGTTTTGAATACCAACAATTGAATTGTATTCTTCTTTACTCAGTTTATTTACCAATTCAAAACACTTGATATAAAATTCTGCTTCCTTTCCCTGCCAGTTTCCCCATAGTTTCTGGTAATCTGCTTCTGTAGTAGGCAGGTTATCCAAATCCTCCAAGCTTAAATTGGAATTGTTTTGTGTTGGAGAGAGGATCGTATTTATAACATCTGTAAGGCTGCTGAGATCAAGCTTCAGCAAACAGTATTTTGTTAAGTTTGTTTGTGAATAGACAAGGTATCCTTTTACTGAATCCCAAAACATTTTTCCGTTTTGTGCCGCAACTGTTTTACAAAAAAAAGTAGAACAAACGGACTCCCTGTATTTCCATACGCTGCAATATCCATTTTCTTTAATAAAGTAGGGGCATAGCAGTGTTGAACTGTTTCCGAAACCGGCCCCACTGCCATTGCTATAAATAATGTTGTATATTTTGGGAGCATAAACACCTGCGGGACTAACTCCTGTACGTGCTGTTATTCGTTCGTGTATCCTTTTTTTTCCTTCATCCATCTGCGGATCTGGATCGGAGAGTATTCCACCGATCAGATAGTTGGGAAGAGAGGGATGATAAGTACAGCATTTTTTATCAGGCAAAAAAGGCCGCATTGCCAACTGCTCTTTGTTTTTGTCATCACCGCACACCATAGCACAATTGGCGCAGGTGGCAAATGTTTCTTTTGGAACAGTCTCATTAAAAATATCCGGGAATAGCTTATGGTATATTACGGGTAATTCCAAATTTATTTTTTGCTGAGCCATACTTCTATCTTTTTACTAAAATAAATATAATATCGATTGTTATTAAATGATTATTTAATGCATGCGCAAAAAAAAACTCCCCTGAGTTTTCAGGGGAGTTTTTTATGAGACTAACTTAAGACTATTGATCTTGAGCTAAAATGTATTTTACATACATTGTATAAACTCCAGGTTGTGCGTAAGCATCAGCGTTAGAGATCAATGTAGTAGCAGCACCAGCAGCAACAACTGAAGCAGCTGTATTATTAACTGCAGTAGCAGCATCGTGTGCAGGGAATTTTGCAGGTAAACCTGGAACAATTCTGTAATCCATTACATAGTAATAGTCACTTGTTACACCAGTCTCTAACAAATAGCTTCCACCAGCAACTGAACAACCAGCAACGGTAGTAGAACCACCAGCGATGTATTTTTCAGAAGCTGTAGCAGCGTTTGAAGATAATGGAGGATTGTAAGGAGTAGCGTTGCTTGGGCAATATACTAAGTTATCACTAGCAATAGTGTTAGCTGTAGTACGGATTGCGAAAGGATCGCTATAATCACTTTCTGCAGCTGTCATAGAACCAGCGCAACCAGCGATTGTAGGGTTTCCAGGGAATTGGTGTAACTCAAGGGATGTTAAAGGAATCTCGTCAACCTCGTTAACACCAATTGATGTTCCTTCGTATTGAACTTGATTATCCCAAAGGTAGTCACCTACGTTGCTTTGAGAAAGGCCTGCAGCCCAAAGATCCCAAGATACTGTAGCACTAACCTTCAAAATTGTAGCTCCGTATTTTGTAATACCAGAGTAATACTCATTAATTTCATCAAATGTAAAGTCCAATTGCTCAGGGCCTTCCATTTTAAGTTGCAAAATAGGCTGCAAATCCATTGTAATTGTGACATTTTTTTCGTCGTTTAACTGCGCGAATGCAGTAGACGTGGCAGCCACAGCTACAACACAAGCCGCTGATCTTAGATACTTTTTCATAGTGGTCGTTTTTAGTTTAACAATACAAATATAACTGATTAATTGACAAAAACAAGTAAAATGCTGTTTTTAATGGGAATTTAATTGGTTTTTACGTTGAGAAAAGGCAATTGTTACGTTTATTCCACTTTAAATTCCAAATCGGCAGCTTCAATCTCTTCTTTACTTCCAAAATCAAGCACTGCGGTTGCAACATAGTTGCCTTTTGCAAGGCTACCAGGCAGTTTAAAATCCAGTATTCTTTCCTTCGCAGGAAAGATTGTAAACTGCTTTACAAATAACTTTTCTTTGTAGCCGGTGTTCAAATTATTTACTTCAATATAAAGCTTACAAAAGCCAAGACCATCGCCAACATTTTTAGCATTAACCGAAACGTATTTATCTGTCTTGTCATAATTGAAATTAAATTTTGTGATCTCTACTTTATTTAATTTAACATTGGGCGGATTTTGAAATATATACACACCAAATCCAAAAACGGGAATAATACCCATTACCACATTGTCTTTTTCATTATTAGAAGGAGTTATATATTTTTTTTCTGTTGTTTGGTCTACCATTATTAAACACCATGCCGCTTTGTATGAATTTGGTTCATCAGGTATAGTTAATGTTATAGCAATTTTTTTTGCTTCACCCGGTTTAAGCTCAATAAAGCTGGGTGTTATGCTAACGTTTTTTGATAAGCCATACTCAAATGGCGTTCCTCTTGGAAGCTGCGCAACAGCCCCTTTATCGTTCATGTCGTAATCAGAAACACTTACTTTAAATTTCTCATGCCTCCGGGTATCATTAGTAACTGTAATGTATTTTGTTTCGGTAGTACCTGGCTTAGTTCTGAAACGAATATTAGATGGAGAAACTGCAATTCCCATATCTGTAATTCCTGTGTCAGATCCTGCAGGGGCGGCAACCGGCGCAGGGCTGGGAGCCGGAGCTGCCGAAACCGTTGAAGCAGGTACCGGTGTTGGTTCATTTTGTTTTGTAGAATCGGTCACCTGCGAAAAAACAGAATAATGACAAAAAAAAGAAAAAAGAAAAATTGAAATACTTAAGCTTTTAGTCATTTTGTTCATATGATAAACCTATCCGATTATAACTATGGTAAAGTTACTAATTCTTACTTGTTTATCAATAATATTTCTACCCTCATATTTTTCTTTATTTCATCCCAGTTTTTTGTTGATTGATAAACGGGCCGGTCTCCGCCATAGCTATTGATTTTTATTCGGCTTTCATTTATCCCATAGCTCATTAGTTGTGCTTTTATCTTGTTTGCTCTCGCAAGTGATAATTGTTTGCTTGTGCCTTCAAAAAGCCACTCAATATCTTTTTTTGAAATTATTTTTTCGGGCCTTATATGTTGATTGCCATTGGAGTGGCCCGCTATCTCTATAATAGCGTTTGGATTCTTTTTTAGGAAAAGCTTTAGTTTATTCATCTCAAATTCAGATTCGGGTTTGGTTACAGGCGTGTTTGGATAAAAATAAATGGTGTTCAGTAAAGTGTTTTTATTTAACAGAACAGGTTCCAGTTTTATCTCAAGCACGCCAGGATCTTTTACCGATGAATCAGGTTTTGAAAGGGTATTAAAGGTTAAGGAATAATCGAAATATTCTTCTGATGTGAAGGTTAATTTATATTGCTTATTGCCAGGTAGCGTAAACTCGTTTATCCCGTTTTCTTTTTGCTGAGCATAAATAGGTTTGTTGTCGTCGGTTGAGATAATTACAGGGCTCGTTTTGATGAATTCGCCTGAATAGACATCAGACAAAAGGCACTTCAGTTTTACAAGTTGTACTGTGTCCTTCTTTTTTTCAATCGGTTTAATTATATTTTCTATAACGGGCTTTTGTTTGTCAATGAAATTATTCACTTCTCCAGAAGAGTTAAATACTTCGCCTTTCGAAACAAATCTATCCTGTATCTCCACAGTTTTTTCGTTGAAAGCAATGGAAGATAATTGTACTGGTTTCACATTCAGCGGCGGACACAGCGAGTTTTTAATTCTCGCTACAGCGTTTTGTCGTTCTTCTTCGGGTGTAAGTTCTCTATAGGCCGTGCTTGAATCTTCTGTGATTACCGAAGATTCATTTTTCATTGCTTTAAGTACATATGAATAATCACAGGTGACAAGGTCAATTATATGTCCCGATCCCTTGCCCCAGATGTGAATTATTTCAATGTAGATCGCATCTCCTTTTTTTACAGGAATAGTTTTGGTGAATACAAGGTTGTTGCGAAATGTTTGTGTCTGTTCTGAATCATGCCAGGTACGCTGGACTTTAATATCATTAATATGAAATATTTTATTTTTTTCGGCAGCATCACAAAAATTCAGGTCGTTTTCTATTTGCATTAATTTAAAATCGTAACGATCGCCTTCGTCAATTGGAAACAGATTAAATTTTAAGTCGCAGTCCTTGTTAAATACAATTTTGTACCAGAATGGCTGAAGGCTACTGCTATCGTTTTGGAAATTTGCCTCATAAAACAAACTAAAATGTCCTACGGTGCGGGCTTGGGCAGGCATTACTATTTCTTTTACAGCGCCCGAACCTTCATATTTCCTTTTTTGTGAAAATAAAGGTTGCTGCAAAAAAGTAATTGCTACAAAGAGCAGAAGCATTTTTAAATATTTCATTTGTAGTGGCCGGCTCATTTTTTTTCAATATGAATTTCAACCCGCATGTTTTTCATGCTTTCACTTAATGTTGTTGCGTCCGGGTATAGTTCTTTCCGTCCTCCCCATCCTTTTGTGTTTATTCTTGTTGCGTCAATTCCTTTTTTTGTCAAAAAAATTTTCACTTCTTCGGCGCGTTTTTTGGAAAGTTTTTTTGCCGTTCCATGGAAAGCCCATTCACCACCTATTCGTGTTCTTTTATCATCCTTTGAGATATACCTGTTGCTGTTGGTGTGGCCTTCAATGGAAATAATTACTGCTGAATTGTTTTTCATGTACGAATAAAGTTCAGCAAGTTCATTGCTTGATTGTGTTTTGAATACAGGTGTGTTGGGGTGAAAATAAATATTTCTTAAAACAAAGTTTTCATGTGCTCTGTATGGAGTTAATGTTATCTCATATGTATTTAATTCGCCAACAACTATAGATGAAATGATTGTACTTTGTTCAAAATTTTTGTAGCCTATTACATTACACTCGATAAAATATTTTTTATCCTTCTCTACAACAAATTCATATTGACCGTATTTAATCTGTTTCACTTCAACTTTTTTTCCGGATGTTTCTTCTGATATTTTTGGGATGTGAGCAACTGCAATTCCATGTTCTGCTTCGCTGATAAAACAGCGTATCGGCATTATTTTTTTATTCATTAATGGATCGCCAAATTTTTCTTTTGAATTGTATGTCTCAGTTTGTTCTTGGACGATTTGAATATTTTTTGGAGAAGAGACAATATTTATGAATGGTTTTTGATCATTCGGAGAAATAGTTGAAGAATCTGACTGAGCCAATAATTCGGCCTGGCAAATAAATGTAAATGAAAAGACCGTGAGGAAATATTTATAAAACTGCACAGGTTAAAGTTATTTCCAATAGTGCAGTGATATTTAATCACTCAAAATAAATATCAACTTAAACGTGTTAATAGCTGCAAGATATGAGCAGGATGAATAGAGGAAGCCGAATCTATTTTTTCTTAAGCTTGGCCGCTTCTAAGGTAATAGGTTTGCCATCGAAGTAGGCTGTTACGTAAGCACCAGGGAATCCAACACGCACAAGATTTTCTTTTTCAATAGCTGCGGCTCCTTCAGAATCAAATGTTCCTGCGCAAATACGAACGAAGTTATTGTCGATCCTTTCGTAACCCATTTGTTTCATACCATCAAAGACCTTAGGGTTAAGCGGCTTCTGGAAGGCACCGATCTGCACGGTATACCTGAGTCCTTTTGTTTTGGTGAGGTCTTCGAATTTTTTAAGCAGCGCATCTTTTGCTACATCCCATGTAGGATATGGCCTTACGTTAGCCGCCTCTGCATTTGCCTGAGCCACACGATCAATCATCGGACCATTTGGCCCTCCACCCTGAATAAGATTTCCATTTGCATCGAAGCGTTTACTAATTATTTTTCTCTTTGCCTCGATCACAAAAAATGTAATGAAAAGATTTTCGGTATTACGGTCAAGGTTCAGTTCAATGTTGTTTTGCAATAAGGAAAAACGATCGCCAAGTATATTCTCATCCATGTTCAACGTAAATTTTCCATAAGGAACATAGAAGCTGAATGATCCGTCTTTTTCAGTAAGTGTACTTATTTGTTTTCCGTTAATGGCAGTGATCTTAATGCCTGAAAGATCAAGCGGTCGTTCAAGATTTTTGGCTGCTGTTTCGCGCTCAACAACTACTTTACCATAAATTTTAATTCCTTTTACAAACGGAACGTAAACAATGGCGGTATCTTTCCTGTTTTTAACCACCTCAAGTTCTTCATCAACATATGGGAAATAACCTCCAAGATCGGCAAGTGAAAATACATAGATAGGGTACTTCCCCATTGCAATATTTTTAATGGAAGCTCTACCCTTAACGTTTGTCAGCACCTCCATTTTGTCCACGCCAATCACAACATTTTCCAATGAATATTCGTTGCCGTCTTTTTTCTTATTGCCATTAAGGTCGATGAAAGCTACAAAGTCTAAGTCATAAAACTTTTTCTTGGAATAAGGAATAGGTATTCCAAATTCTTTGCGCGCACCAAAAAGCATGTTAAATCCCCTTGTTGTGACGGGGCCCGTTTCGGGAAGCACAAGGCCAGTAGAACTTGCTTCAAGGCGAGCAATAGAAGCATCTGTTCTTGCGGAATTGTAATTAAGTGCAATCCGGAGCCGCCATCCGGAATTAGTGTAATAATATAGTTCAGGAGTGTAGTTTATCGAATGTCTTTTTAATACACTGTAGTAAGAGTGGCTTAAGAAATGCTGTAGTACAAAGTGTGTGTTTTTAAATTGGTACTGATAGTTTAATGATGTTCCAAAACTTTGAGGCGACCTTGTGCCCAATATATCAACATTTAAAGCAGAAACATTTCCATAACTGTATCTGAAATTTGCGCTGACGGTTCTGTAGCGGAAGAGGAAGAAATACTGAAAGAAGAAATAATCTCTTATCGGACGCTCTCCTATTTCCCTGTTGTAACCGGTGAGTATAGAGTTGCTGAGGAGCCTGTTGGTTTCGTAATTATAGTTTCCAAAATTTAAGTTCATGCCCCGTGAATGGTAGGCTCTTGTGTTAATCATTGTTACGTTGTAAAACAATCCGGGCGTAACATAATTGTCATTTATTTTTATTCCAATATTCGCTGCGTTTCTGTAGTTTTTAAACGTTGTCATTGGTAAAATTCCTGAGAGATAAAAAGATTCTCTTTTGTTGTAGAAGCTATTGGCTTGCAAATTTAATTTGTTGCTTATTTTGTATGATCCGTTTCCGTAGCATGACCACATTTCACCGTTGTTATATGGGTCAAATAATTTGGACATGTAGTAAATATTGGCGTTGAACTTTAGTCGGCGGCTCTCCAGATAAGTTCCCGAGTAGCCTGTGCTTAAATTAAATCCGGTACGTCTAAAACTATTCGTTGCTAATGTTGATCTGTGAGCTGCAATCACCCCCCCAAGCGATACGGTTTGATTTTTCGCAACTTTAAAACTTGAGCCAATTTTAATAAAGTTTGAACTTAAACTCAAATTATGTTGAATCCTCCTGGTGAATCCAATTGAGAAATTTCCGAATGATGGTCTGAAATTGTAAAATGTACTAAAGGCTTCCCGGGTGGGTGGTAAAAAAAGTCTGCGGCTTTTCGTATAGGAGGCCCCAACTGTATGCCGTTTGTTTATAATATATTTAACTGCGATTCCACGACCCGATGAGCTAAAGCTCCCGGCACCAAGTCCGCCGATATCACCAAAGTCAATTTGATATTTTTTGTCATAATAACCCACATAATAAGAACTGCCTAATAAATATTGGTTGGTGTAATAGTTGTTCGTGAAAAATAGCTGCGAAAAATAATTAAGGCTTGCTCCGTTATCAAGGAAAGTAGAACCTCTTAGGTTCAAATTCATAATAGGCTGTCCACCTAAAATATTTGTAATGTTTGCATCAAAAATGAGTGGAAAATAACTGTAGCCGTAAGGGTTGGCTTTATATTCATCACCAAGTTTAAGAAAATCGATTTTCTTGTTTTTTTGATGGACTGTGCTGTGCCGTGCTTTTGGTTCGCTCGTTTTGGCGTAAAGTGTATACATTTTACTTTCGCTTTGTGAAGTAGGTTTATGATTATCAATATCTACTCTCCTGAAATTACGCAGTCCGTTTATGTATTTTACTTTGTATTTAAATGTTGTATCCTGATTTGGTTTTAAGGTGAGCTGAGTTAACACTTTGGAAATTATCTTTTCTGTAGTGTCCATGAGCAAAAGTTTGTCTCTGAAATTCTCAAAATCCAGCAACAGCTCCTGATCTTCGTTACCGGAATTAATTATTCCGAGTTGAAACGAACTAGTATTCTCGTTATTTAAAAAATAAATTTTTTCACTGGGTTCAACAGTCAATTCCCATTTGCTCTGTTTTTCTCTAATCACGTAAAAACTCGCAACAGCAATTGGTGTGCTGTCTTTTTCCAACACGTATGCATTGATCAGGTACTTGGTGTTGCCTTTAATTTTTCCGTAAGGAATTATTCTAACCGGTAAAAAAATACTGTCACCTGTTTCAAGTGTATATAATTTGGCTCTGGAACTAAGTACTTTCCATGATGGTGGATAAGCAACTTCAATTGAAACACTGAGTGGTTTGGTGCCCTTGTTATCTAGGCGTAAAGTTTTTGAAATTATTTGCCCCTCTTTAAGTTCGTAAGGTATGGTGTCAAATTTCGCAACTATTCTTTTTGTGCTGTCTTTCCCAAATACTTGGGCCGCAATTCGTTGAGAATGAAAAGCACCGCAAAATAGGATGAAAAATAAAATTGTTGAATGTTTGCTTAATCTCCACATAAATGATCAGAGTATTTACAAATCTTCTGACAAACAAAACCTCACGTTCAATTGATAAACTCCTGGCTTAAACGCAAAGGTTGGTAATATTCTATAGTCCATTATAAAACTGTATTCTCCGTAATTTGTAAGGTAACTTCCGGGCCTGTTTACATTTGTGCCAGCGCATCCGCTTGGTCCAAAGTCAAAGCCGGGGCTGTCAACAATATCAAGTGTTTGATTGATGTTCATGAGTGTATTAAAACCTGTGCCAATCAGTGGAGTATTACACGCATTACGCACTCTAATTTGCATAAGATCGACAGTTGGATATGGAGGGCCGGGATTACCATAATCTGTAATTTGTTCCCACTCGTTTATTGCGAATACTCCGCCATTATCAATGTTAGCATGTAATTGCCAACGGCATGGTGTTACAGGAACAGCAACTTCGGCAACGATAAGTCTCAGTAAGGTAGCTCCATTAATAGTAATCCCACTTACAAATTTTCCAAAAGAATCAAATGTAAAATCTACGTTCGCTGCAGAACTCATCAGGTAAACTGAGCCGCTGGAAACATCTTCACAGTTTGAGGTGGGAGAGGGCGTACATGCAGGCTGTGCAAACGCGCTTGAATACGAAAGACAAAGGATAGGAAAAATAAAGCAGGCCTTTACCTTTATAAAATATAAGCGGCTTAATGCGTCTGTTACGAGTTTTTTTAAGGGGATCATACTCACAATACAGCTAAATGCTTTAGTTAAAACAACCAACACAACTCGCAACCAATAAATTCTTCAAAGGCAATTATTGAAGATTTTTAAGGACACTAATAACTACTAAAGTAAGAAAATTAATTGAAAACGTGAAATTTGAGTGTTTTATTAGAAAAGGTTAATTTTTACTTCAAATCGCCTAAAATGTTAGTGGTTTCGTATAGGTAAATATCTTTCTGAAGTCCCTTTAGCCATTCTTTGTTTCGTTTCATCTTAGTGCTATCCGATTCAACGGACTTTAAATCAGATGTAAGATTTTTGATAGAAAAGCCCGCTATTTCTTTGGCTACAATATCTTCATATTTTTTATTGCTCGCCTCGATTTCTTGTTTTTCTTTTATAAAAGAATCTATATTTAAGGATTGAACTGACTCGTTTTTTTGAGCCTTCAACTCGAGAGATTTTTCCTGAACAGTTGAAAAGGCATTGTTTTCAGCAATTCGCTTGGCACTTTTTTCTTTAAGCTTATCCATTCCGTATTGCATTTTAGAAACTGTATAGTTTGCCGGCGCAATTTCGTCCCATTCAATTGGAAAATCCATATCCTTTTCGCCAGTTTCAACATAGGTACTAACATCAGGAAAAATAATATCAGGGGTTACACCCTTTAATTGAGTAGAGCCTCCATTTATTCTGTAAAATTTCTGAAACGTTATTTTTAATGAACCAAGAGGTTTGAGGCTGTCGAAAGCTACTAACAAATAATCATCAAGATTAAGAAATCGCTGCACGGTTCCTTTTCCAAATGTTCCAGGGCTTCCAACAATAATCGCACGTTTGTAGTCCTGCATTGCTGCTGCTAATATTTCCGATGCAGATGCGCTGTTGTAATTTACCATTACGATTACTGGCCCATCGTATTCAATTTCCGGATGAAAATCCTGAAGAACGGTAGGTAAGGAACTTCTGGATTTTACTTGTACAATTGGTCCTTGCGATATGAATAAGCCTGCCATGTCAACTGCGTCCTGTAATGAACCGCCGCCATTATTCCTGAGATCAAGAATTATAGAAGAAACATTTTCCTTTTTTAATTTTTCAATTTCTTTTTTTACATCCTCAGATGAGTGTCGCCCTTTGCCGCCTCCGTTAAAATCAGAATAAAATACAGGCAGTTTTATATAACCAATATCTTTTTTACCACTAATGATGGCCGATTGTGCGTATGTTTCTTCCAGCAGTACAACATCTCTTATGATAGGGATTACAAAAATTCGTCCGTCTACATCCTTAACGGTAAGTCGGACTTCCGTTCCTTTTTTTCCGCGTATAAGTTCAACCGCATTATCAAGACGCATTCCTTCAAGATCTATAGGCTCGTCCGCACCTTGGGCAACTTTAAGAATAATGTGCCCGGCTTTAAGTTGTCCTTGCCTCGACGAAGCACTGCCTGGAACAATACTGGAAACCCTTATGTATCCATCTTTTTCTTGCAGCTGCGCGCCAATTCCTTCCAACTGCCCTGACATATTTATATCGAAATTCTTTTTTTCTTTTGGAGGGAAAAATTCAGTGTGTGGATCAAAAATACTGGAGATCGTGTTGAGGTAAATATTAAAACGATCTGCGTTGTCAATTCTATCTATACGCGTAAAGTACTCCGTGTTATTTTTCAGAACTTTTGCTCTTGCATCTTTTTCAAGATCGACAAAAGGTTTTTGTTTTACAGTGGTATCATTTTTTTCCTTCGCTTTTCGCTGCCTTTCCATCAGATCGGCTAACTGTATAGCGGTTTGGTATTTTAGTGATAAAGCCCATATCTTATTTAATTCTGTTTCGTTTGCGGCGTATTGGCGTTTCTCCGGATCAGTTTCAATAGAATCCTTTTGATAAAAATCGAATGGTGATTTCAAGATGATATCATTGGCAATACGTTCTTGTTTAAGTCGCTTATCTACTATTTCACAACATAGATTAAAAAAATCAAAGGTCGCGTTATTGATCTCATCGTCAATTTTAAATTCATATTTTTTTAGTTGCTCCAGATCAATTTTTGTAAAAAGATTTTTGCTGTAATCCATCCTCTGAAGAAAGTTGTGGTATATATGTTTTGACAGGGAATCATCTATGGCTTTAGGATTATAATGGCCTGATGTAAGGCTGTTCATCATGATATCCAGTGAAACTTCTTTTTTATTTTTTGAAAGCCAGGGCTGAAAGGCCACCAGGGAAATAAAAAGAGCCGCGGATAAGGTATATGTTAAAATTTTGTTTCCGAACAACATCAGGTTTTGAATAAGATATAAAGTTAATTAAATAGAAACGATTTAAATATTATTTAATGTTCATGGAAAGTAATTGTTTGTCTTCAATAAATGCGTTAAGCCTATCGCCCTTTGCAACCGGACCAACACCTTCGGGTGTTCCTGTATAAATGAGGTCCCCTGTTTTTAATGTGACGAAAAGCGAAACATAAGCAATGATCTTATCAAACGAAAACAACATGTTTTTGGTATTTCCTTCCTGCACCGTGTTGCCGTTTTTAATTAATTTAAAATCAAGCTCATTGATATTAGTGAATTCTTTTTTATTAATAAAAGTTCCGATAGGGGCGGAGCCATCAAACGCTTTTGCTTTTTCCCAGGGTAGTCCTTTCTCTTTGCATTTTGCCTGAAGGTCGCGGGCTGTAAAATCTATTCCAATTCCAATCTCATCGTAATATTTAAACGCGAATTTTTCATCAATATTTTTTCCGGGCTTATTTATTTTTAAAACAATTTCTACTTCGTAATGAATTTCATTTGAGAAATCGGGCAAGTAAAAATCCTGGCCATCTCTTAAAAGAGCAGTATCGGGTTTCATAAAAAATACGGGCTCCCTAGGAACTTCACTTTTCATTTCCTTTGCATGCTCTGCATAGTTTCTTCCGATGCAAATGATTTTCATGTCTTACTTATTATTAAACGCTTTTAGTCTAAGCTGGGTAATAATTTTTTTAGTATAAAGGGGGAAATCGCCATTCATCATCCAGCTATAATAGGAAGGCTCCGCTTTAAAAACTTCTGCAACCGGTTTGTCCTTGTGTTTGCCAAAGCTAAAAACCTCGACCCCTTCGGCATTGTATACAATTCGTCCTGCGAGGTCAACGTTTTTTGATCGCAGCGAAAAATCGTGAAGAAAGGAAATTTCATTTTTTAATTCACTGTATTTTTCAATTTGTGCTTCAAGTATTTCATATGTTGCTGTGGTATCTGCCTCAGCACTATGTGCATTTATTATTTCCTTACCGCAATAAAATTTGTAGGCAGCGGAAAGTGTTCTTTGCTCCATTTGATGAAAAATATTTTGAACATCAACCATTTTTCTTGTGCTGATATCAAAATCGATTTCCACTCTTAAAAATTCCTCGACCAATAATGGAATATCAAATTTGTTTGAGTTATATCCTGCCAGATCACAGCCTTCTAAAAAAGAAACAAACTGAGGGGCAAGTTCTTTAAAAGTGGGTTCGTTTTTTACATCTTCATCCATGATTCCATGTATTGCAGAGGATCCGGGAGGGATTGGAATGGTGGGGTTTACTCTTAATGTTTTTATTTCCTTATTGTAATTCGGAAAAAGTTTGAGAATGGATATTTCAACAATACGATCACTCCCTACATTTACACCTGTGGTTTCAAGATCGATGAACGCAAGAGGTTTTGTTAGTTTTAATTTCACGATGGCTGAATTATTTTATTTCTTTTTCCAGGAGAAAATCTTTAGTGGTTTCGGGTTGAAATGATCCCATGTCATAGATCACAACAGCATCCACATATGTTTTGTATCCTTTCATCTCAACTGTAATAGCATACTTTCCCGGCTTAAGTGCCATTACATATTTACCAGTACTTTTAGAAGCCTTATAGGGAGTTTCAGTTTTAGAGGATAGGTCGGTCACAATAATTTCTGCGTTAAATTCCTTTTTTAAAGAATCACCAAGGATAATATTTCCTGAAACAATTCCATATCGCTGATCAGCATCGTTGAATGCGACTCTGTATATATCAAGGTCGCCATAACCACCTTCTCTGCTTGATGAAACATACGCTACTCTGTCGTTTGATGTAAATGAAATTGAACGATTTTCAAATGGTGTATTCAGCGGATAGCCTAAATTCACAGGTTTACTCCAAGTGTTTTCTTCTTCGTTCCAAACAGCTTTAAAAAGATCATATTCTCCCATACTCGAGTGGCCTTCGGAAGAGAAAAAAAGCGTTTTGCCGTCTTCTGCAAGAAATGGAAAGTCTTCTTTGTATTTCGTATTAATGTTGGGACCAAGGTTTTGTGGAAGTCCCCAGCTGCCTGTTGGTAATTTACGGCTCATATAGATATCGGTTTCGCCAAAATTTTCTTTACGTTCACTTGCAAAAAAAATAATCTCTCCATTTGGTGAAAAAGATCCTGAACGCTCAAAACCTTCGTTCACATTTTGATCTAGCTTTTTTATTTTTTTATAACTGCTTTTTACATTTTCTGTAACATAAATATTACCAAGGCTGTCAATGTGATCTATGTATACAATAATTTGTTTACCATCGGATGACATTCCCACAGCTTGTTCATCATAAACTGTATTCACAAACCGTCCAATATCTTTTGCTCTTTCCCATTTCCCGGTTTTTACATTGGAAGAGTAAATGTCAGAAGGGTAGTAGCCATCAAACTCAAGCCTGGCACCAACATTTTCTTTCCTTCGTGTAGTGAAAACAAGAAAGGATTCATCTTTATCAACCAAGGGATAATAGTCCGGGAATTCCGAATTTATTTCCTTTCCAACATTTTCAAATGTGACATTGACAGGATATTTTATAAGTTCTTTCCCGTTGTTACACATTTCAATTTCACGATCTACCTTTTCAATATCTTTTCCTTTTGCTTTTTCCTTGTATTTAGTATATGTGTTTATTGCCTCATCAAAACGCATGGCATAATGATATGCTTTCCCCAGATAGTAGAGTGCTTCATTGCTGAATTTTTCCTGCTTCGTAACTTTTTCGAGATAGGGAATTGCAAGTGGTTTGTTAATGTTCGAATACAAATAACACAGTGCCGCCTTATATTGATAATCCATATTGTTCGGCTCATCCTTTATCAGTTCTTTATACACCTTTAATGCCATTAAATAATTGGTGTGACTAAAATGCTCTTCGGCATCCTCGGGTTCAAAGCCTTTTTTTGGTCCTTTGCCAGGCTGGGAAAAGCAAAGTACAGGAATGAGAAAAAGCATTACCAATGACGATGAAAATATACCGATATGTGAACCTTTGTGGACTCTCATAATATCAGAAAACAAACAAGTTCGGTGCCAGTAAGCTAAATAAATTGTTAAAGCTTGTTAAATCAATATTCCTACGCAACATAATTACTCGATAGTAATTCGCACATATTGGAACTTTTCGTAAGCAGATTTGTTGACCAGGTAATCATTATTATAAGCCGGACCATTTACTGAACTGCTTATTGTTTTGAATATGATCTTTGAACCATCAATGCCATTCTCTTTTGTAGAATTAATTATTTTATCTTTTGAATTCGCAGCTCTGTCAGCGGCAAGTTCTCTGTTACTATTGAATGCTCTTGTTGGAACATTGGATGCACTTGAGGTCATTGATAGAGTTACACTTCCCTGCGATTGAATTTTTGCAACAAGGGTTTTAATGAAGGTTTTATAATTCTCATCATTAATATTTACTTCAACAATATTATATTTAAAAAACATCTCAAACTGTTTATCGCTTACGGATGAAAGTGATGATGAGTTGTCGCGTTGGCTGCTTTTGCCTGGAGCTGTATCATCAAACGGGATAAGTTCTCCGCTGAAAGGTACTATTATAGCGTCGTCAAAGCCTTTTGCGATCATTTCCTCCTTAAGTTTTTTTGCTTCCGTAACAGACTTAAATGTACCTACATAGTATATGTACCATCCATTATCTGTTTTGCGGTACTCTACATTTTTAACACCTTTAATACTGAAGGCATCATACAAAGCGGGCTTTTTAACCGAGCTGATCTGAACTTTATATGTTTTCTCTGTGTAATTTTTTGCCTCCGCTGGTTTTTTATTTTCAACAACTTTATTTTCTTTTATCGGAACATTTTTGTTCTCGTTGTTATTTCCTACAGGTTTATTTGTAGTGTTGTTTTTGTTTTCTTCAGGCTTTGGATTTTTGTTTTCTTCTGTTTTTTTATTTTTGTTATTCGCTTTCTCAAGCGCCTTCCTCATGCTTTCCTGCAGTTTAACAGGATCAAGGAAAATTTCTTTTTCAATTTCTTTGTAATCACTTCCTGCAGGAACAGTAATTTCTTCTTTAAAAAATTCTTCGTTGTCAATTGTATAAGATGCTGAATAAGTTTTTCCGGGCATCAGCGGTAATACATATTTACCTGTAATTGCGTTGGCTTTGTAAACACCAATTTCACCTGTTTCAAGATCGGTGATAGTTATTTCAAGATCTTTTGGTAATGGTTTGCCTTCTACCGGAATAATTTTTCCGATGATAAGCGCAACCGAGGAAACTTTGGATGTTTCAAGCGAGATCATATATAAATCCTTATCTCCTCTGCTGTCCTTTCCTCCTGATGAATAGTATGCACGTTTTCCATCTGTAGAACTCACATAGAAAATATCATCATCGGGAGTATTGATCGGAGGTAAAAGGTTAGTTGGTGTTGTCCAGCCGGAATCGTTTTTAGTTGTATAAAAAATATCAAAACCGCCCATGCTTGAATGACCATTGGAACTAAAGAAAAGTGTAACCCGGTCAGGGTGGATAAATGGCGCATCTTCATCATACTCGGTATTTAAAGTAGGTCCCATGTTAGTGGCTAAGCTCCAATTACCATTGGGCAATCTCACGCACTTATAAAGATCACGACCGCCATATCCCCCATTTCTGTCACTTACAAAATAAAGAGTGTTGCCATCAGGGGTTACGCAGGCGCTTGGTTCCCAAGCCGTGGTATTTATATCGGAACCCATTTTTTCAGGAGCAGACCATATTTCACCTTCTAACGTACTGGAATAAATATTTCCGTCTCCACCATCATCTTTATAAATAAAAAGCTGGTATCCATCAGCAGTTAATCCAATAGTTGCCTCGTGTGCTGGAGTGTTAATGCTTGACCCTATTAACACAGGAGAACTCCAAGTCCCATCATCTTTGCGATGGCATATGTAAATATCTTCGTAAAACTGATCGTCATTTGTTCTGTCATCGCCGGTACTTCCAGGTCTTCTTGATGTAAAAATCAACGTTGATTCATCGGCAGTGATCACGGGACTATAGTCAGGGTAAGCGCTATTCACACTATCACCAAGATTAGTAATGGAAATATTTGTTGGAAGCGCGAGGTACTCCTTTGCATTTTGGCACATGTCGATCTGATGTGTAACCTCCTTACGCAGATCAGCTTGTTTAGTAGGGGAGAGGTAAGTTAAATACTTCTTATAATTTATTATCGCCGAATCTATTTTATAGGTAAGATGATGTGCCGCGCCTAAATAATAATAAACATTTATTGGTGCGCCTTTTTCATGTGCCTCAAATGGTACGTATTTTTCATTCACGTTTGTTGCCGCCTTTTTCAAATAATACGCCGCCTTGGTTTTTTCTGCTGCCGATTTTATATAGCAAAAGCCAATCAGGTAATTGATGTTAGCATTGAGTGAGTCAAGCTTATAGGCCTCCAAAAAATTCTCTAATGCTTTTGGGTAATTTTCTTCGAGTACGAGATAATTGCCTTCAACAAATTTTTCCTTATAAGTATAATTTTGCGCGTTAGCCCCCAAAATTAGAAAAAGAAAAAAAGAAACTGATATTAATCTCATATCATGAGTTAGTTTAGTTTAAGCAAAACTCTACCTACAAAAATATGGAATTAAACTAAAAAAGGGGTTTATTTTTCAATAAAATAAACCCCTTTTCGGTTTGTTTTAGGGATTACTCAATTATTTTAAGTTCTACCCTGCGATTGAGCTGCATGCCTTCCAGATTGGAGCCATTGGAACTGTTTCTCCGTATCCTTTGGCGATGATCCGATTTTTATCTATACCTCTTTTTATTAAATAATTCACGACCGACTGAGCTCTGTCTTTTGAAAGTTTAAGGTTGGTTTCGTCTTTACCTTTGCTGTCTGTGTGACCGGATACTTCAACTTTAATTCTTCCGTTTTCTTTCAAAAAGGTATAAAGTTTTTCTAATTCTATATCTGATTCTTTTCTTAGTAATGATTTATTTGAATCAAAGAAAACATTGTTAAGTACAATCGTTGCTCCCTTAACAATTGGATCTAGTGTAACATCTTTAACTATTTCCTTAAACTCGGGTTGTTTTGGAACATTTATGTTCTCTGAATGGAACAGGTATCCTGTTGCATCGTACGCTATGTTGTAGTTTTTGCCTGTTTGCAATACAAAATAATATTTTCCGGAATTCTTATCTGTAAAAAACGCTCCGACAGATTCTCCTGTTTGATTATTCTTTACAGTCACATTAACATTAGGAATTGTTTCTTTCTTTGTGTTTTTTACTACTCCTGAAATTGACAAAGTACCCGGTGTTTTGCTTTCGAAATTAATGGTGGTTAAATCAACTTCTTTTAAAATTTCCTGATAAGGTCCCCCGGCCTGAATCGTAATTTTATCTGTAATGGGTTTGTAATCGGTTGATTCATACCTAACGGTATATGCTCTTCCTGTTGGCCCTCCATTAAGTGCTATTATATATTTACCGGTTTTTGAGTTTGGTCTTATTTCCTGAACAATTTTTCCGCTCTCGTCATCAATAACACTTATTTGAACATTTTTAGCTTCCTTCAAATCTCCATCGAATGTAACTATACCTTTTAAAAGTGTGATAGGATCAACAATGCTGTTGGAAAGGGTTATGAGGTAAATGTCTTTATCACCCACGCCCGCTGTTTTGGCGGATGAATAGTAGGCTCTTTTTCCATCAGCTGATAATACATAGAATATATCGTCGTCGGGCGTATTAATTGGTGCCCCCATATTTTTTATTTCTGACCAGGTCCCGTTTTCTTCTTTTGT
>Ga0163149_10000421_pt1 | contig 55611 bp, 49 predicted proteins | sample OliLakLV19MP5G1_FD_148604 | JGI IMG/M metagenome (GOLD analysis project Ga0163149, IMG submission 148604) | Freshwater microbial mat bacterial communities from Lake Vanda, McMurdo Dry Valleys, Antarctica - Oligotrophic Lake LV.19.MP5.G1 | ecosystem: Environmental > Aquatic > Freshwater > Lake >...
CCAACTATTACTATTGGAAAACCGAACACCAGATGAAACTCTTCTAACAAACCGCCGTGTACCGAACGGTACGCACGGTGGTGTGAGGGGACAGGTAGCCAATTAATGGCTACCTTCCTACTCGATTTATCTGCAGTTGTTTAGCTTCTTTGCTCCACACTCCATCTGCATTGGCAGCCATAATTTCAAATGTGTAGTTACCGGGTTTTAGTTGTACAAACCTGGCATAGCCCGGGTTCTTGCAGATAAACCAATTATCATCGTAACCACTCAGCCTGTATTTTAGCTGGCAGTCCTCCGGATTATTGTAATCGATACCCACAAAATTAAATTCCAGCGTATTGCTACCAGCCAGTAAATGCAGTACATTAGTATCAGCCTCATAAAACTGAAAAGGATTGATACTACTGTCGGCTTTTATAGCTGTAATTTGAATTTTTGGAGTAACTGTTTCGGGTATTACCTCCCATGGATGAATGGCGGTTAAACCATTTACCCCGCCAAATATTATGCGGCCATCGCTGGCTGTTACCACTGTGTGAGAGTTGTACTCATTACCCTGCATACCACTGATACCAGAAAAATTTTTAAACCGGTCCGTTGCTTTGGTAAACATGCTGATGCCCCTGTTCGTACTCAACCATAATCTTCCGAATGTATCCGGTGCAATAGCATATCCTACATTATTAGGCAAACCATCCGCAACAGTAAAATGTTTTTTTATTTTTAATTGACTGGGATTAAATAAATATAAACCATTGGTAGAACCTATCCAAGCAGTACTATCGTTTTCATCATACACATATTTCGCCGTAAATTTTTCAGGAAAAGTGTAAGCAACTTTATAATAGCCATTTATTAAGTTGTATAACTGTAATCCATAAGTAAGTGAGTATTTATAAATATTCCCATTTTTGTCTTCATATGCAAAAATTGATTGTACTCTACCCGCTTCATTTAAACCGGGAAGCTCTGTAATGGTATTATTTATGTTATCAATACTCCAAATACCATCAACACTGGCCGCCAGTGTATTCCCGTTTTTTAAAGGGGAGAAAAAATAATAAGACTGACTGCTTGGTTGTTTTATTTTAATTATGCTTTTTGAAAACAGGTTGTATTTAAACAGGTTTCTTTCACCAAAAAAAAGATTGTATTTTGAGCCATCTATTCCTAGGGTATTATTAAAGCTGGTTGAAATGGGTTTTATATAGTTTAACTCCTTATCAAGCTGCACTACACCGGCAAATTGAGTATTGCAGTAAAAATTACCATCTTTTCCTTCGGCCATCCCCCGTATAAAATTATTTGTCTTTTTGAAAGCAGCTTCTTCTTTTGTAAAATGATGCGAGAATCCATTGTCTGCCAAACGGCAATAATCTACACCTTTGCCCCAATTACCTATCCAAAGTATATTATCATCCGATACCATCATCGCAGTAGTTTGGTTGGCTATCAGGCCTGCAGTATTAGCTTCATCATGCCGGTAATTTTGCACTATCTTTTTTTCAATAATATTGTACACATACAGACCATCTTTACGGGTGGAAATCCAGAGGCGCTGTGCTTTGTCAAGATAAAGACCTGCTATTTTATCTGTAATTTGTAATCCATATAATTTTTCAAGGGAATTGGGACTGAATTGATATTTCCACACGGTACCATCCTCTGCCGCCAGATACAAAATTGAATCATTTGCAAGGCAAATAAAATTGCTATAGTTAAACAGATTGTTTTTTAACCTATTTATCTGCCATTTGTAGTCTCCGTTTTTATCTTCTACCAGCCTGAAAAAAATATACTCATCCTTAAATAATTTTGTACTCATAAGTAGCTTTGTAAAACCCTTAACAAGCGGACTTGTCACTACATTTTGTATTTTATCGGGTTCCATATTTCAGGGTGTAACCAATTGAGTTGATGAAAGGGTAATTGTATTATACACAATTAGAAGGTTACCGGTACCGCCGCTTATTAGCAGGTTATCATCATACGTTGCTAAAGGAACCCAGCGTAAAATTCTATTCTGAGTAAAACCGAAATTTGCTGGATTGATTGTATGTTTTTCAAAACGTTTAGTCGTGTAGCTGTAAAGGATAAGAGCTTCATTACTTCCAATCCATATATCACCATTTTTATCTTCCACAAGCCCTCTTGTTTCAGAAATACCTTCCATGCCGGGGCCAATCTGGCTATTACTGATGCAGCTTGTGCCATCAAACCGGTTAATTCCATCGTAAGTGGTAAACCAGGTAAACCCTTTCTTATCCGTTAATATATCATTGACCACTCACTGCGAAAGGCCGTTGTCGGTGGTAAGGTGTTTAAAATAGAGTTGGGAGGGCTGGGCAGTTCCTGCAACTGTTATCAGGATAAACAGCAGAATAAATATGGTTTTGTTTTTTGCCAACAGCAGTGATTTTGTTTAAACAATCAGAATGTTTTTCAATATAAATCTTTTTCTGTCAAATCTGTTATAGTATCAGTCTGAACCATCCTTCCATTGTCGGGGCAGGCTGTGGCACAAATAAACATAGGCTTTCACATAGGTCGTTTGTGTATGTATTTTTATAGTGTTCTATGCCCTATGTGGTTCAATTTGTATATTTGCTTTATAGGATTATCCATTTAGAGCGCAAAGCGAAAATAGGGACTAATTGAATACCAAAATAATTAGTATTTTAGCTACTAAAATATTTGGCATGTTTCAAGGAGTTTCAATTCAGCAGTTTAATAAGTTCTTTAAAAACGAAGATGATTGTACCCAGTATCTGTTCGATTTGAAGTGGAAAAATGGGTATAAGTCTCGCAGGTGCGGGTTTACAAAAAGCTACAAAGGTAAGACCAGGTTTCATTTGCGATGCCAGGCATGCCGTTATGATAAATCGGTTACTGCCAATACCGTTTTTCACAAGCTCAAGATCCCGTTATTAAAGGCTTTTGGAATGTCTTTCAGGATAGCTGTTAAGAAAAAAGGAATGTCAACCACAGAACTGGCAAGAGAATTTTCTATCAATCAAAAATCATCATGGCTCTTCAAAAGGAAGGTCCAGGAATCGATGAAAAGTAGTGGAAGCTACCTAGAGAATGGAAAAGTAGAAGTAGATGAATTACTTATAAAAGGGCCTGAAAAAAGCAAACGTGGCCGGAGCAAGGGAGAAAAGAAGCTGGTTGTTATAGTGGTTTTAAAAGTAAAAGGTAATAAAATAGGTCGTGCATATGCCGAAGTAATAGAACAAGCAAGTGCGGAGTGCTTTAAACCATTTTTTGAACAACACATAGACAATGACAACACCCAGGTGACTACAGATGGGTGGTGCGGATACTGTCCGCTGGAAAACGAATTTGATATAAGGCAAAAGCCGTCCAATGGTGGAAAAAATTTTCCTGGACTCCATGCCGTAATAATGAATTTAAAAGGGTGGTTGAGAGGAATTCATCATCATTGCTCAGCTAGATTTATAAATGGATACTTGAATGAATTCTTTTTTAGATTTAACAGAAGAATTTTTTTGAACATTATTTGGCATAAGCTGATAGAGCGGTTTATGACAAATCAACCTTATGCCTACATTGCCAATGAGACCTAAATGGATAATCCTATTGCTTTATATGCTTCCAACAACTATAAGTGATTTTAAAAAGCCCTTCTTCATCGGCATTGCCGGTGTAGGAATGAGTGCTATCGCCCAGTATTTAAAAGGTATTGGTAAAGAGGTTAACGGCAGCGACCGGTTCTTTACCCCCGGCGTTTATAATGAAGTGAAGGAAAAATTAGAAGCCGAAGGCATACGATGTTTTGAACAGAATGGAGAAGGTATTACTTACGATACAGACCTAATTGTTGTATCTACAGCCATAGAGGATACGGTGGCGGAAGTACAGCAATCAAAGCAACTGAATATCCCCATCATCCGACGGTCGGAACTGCTGGCTATGATTGCCCAAAGCAAAAAGTCAATTGCCGTGGGCGGCACCAGTGGGAAAAGCACAACCAGTGCTATGTTATTTGCTATACTGGAATATGCCGGCCTGGAACCCAGTATTATCAGCGGTGCAGGGTTGATCAGTATCATCAAACAGGGAAAGATCGGTAATGCAAAAGTTGGTGCCGGCGAATGGCTGGTGATAGAAGCCGATGAGAGTGATGGGTCTATTGTTCAATACAAACCTGAAATAGGTTTGTTGCTCAACATCGATAAGGACCACCAGGAAATAGACGAACTGATGAACGTGTTTGGCATTTTTAAAAAGAACAGCAAAAATTTCGTTGTGAATCAATCACATCCCCTGGCCCAAAAGCTTTCGCAGGAAGTACAGCAGGACTTTTCCACTGATCCGAAGATTGATGCAGGTTATACCGCTACTGACTTTAAACAGCACGGATTATCAATCACATTCAACATTCTGGGAGTTACTTTTCAGCTGAATGTAGTAGGAAAACATAATATGGAAAATGCATTGGCAGCCGTTACAATTGCTAATGGTATAGGAGTATCTCTTGCTGATTGCGCTGCAGCCTTGAAGAGTTATGAAGGGATTTACCGTCGCCACCAGGTATATGGAAATAAACACGGCGTTTGGCTGATCGATGATTATGCCCACAACCCGGTAAAATGTGCAGCGGCTATTGCAGCTTGTCAACCAGTAGCACCGAAAGTAATTGCCTGGTTTCAGCCACATGGATATAAGCCTACCAAATTTTTAAGAGAAGATTTTGTCAACGAAATTGCCCGCGTACTCCGGCCCGATGATGAAATATGGATGAGTGAAATATTTTATGCCGGCGGCACGGCTGTAAAGGATATTTCGGCCAATGACCTGGTCAATGATCTGAAGGCCTTGGGTAAGCAGGCTTTTTTTGCAGAAGACCGGAATTATTTCCTGGCCACAGTGCGGCCACATCTAACAGATAATTGTGTGCTGCTGCTCATGGCAGCGAGAGATCCTTCCCTGGAACAATTTGCCAAAGAAACATGGAAGGAATTATAACAGGTTAAAACTAAGAAGCAAACTCCGCTACATTCTCTTTCGTTACCGGCAGGAACATATACCAGCATAAGGCCATTAATAAACCCGGGTGGGATGTATCAGCCAATTGTTTGTCTTTGCTAAAATGTACCCCTGCAGTTCCTTCTTTGGTACTAAGTCCACAGGTAACAAAAGGATTCTCCTTTGATTCTTTATACAATACTAATTCAGCCAGTGGGTTGTTGTGCGTGGTATAAAAAAATCGTTCGTTGTTGACATCAATAAAATGCTCATTATGCTCCTGGCCGAGTTCCCCGATCTTAAATCCATATTCATCCCGGAGAACAGTTTTGTTGCGGCGGAAACCTTCTTTGCGGATCAGGAAAACTCTTTTTTCTTTTTCGCATTCCACGCGGGCTGAATTGGAGAATGGATTCAGTATAACGCTTAAGATCTTTTTCTCCTCCTTGAATAAATGATACACTTCGTTGTTAGAAGTTGACGTAGCTGATTCCCATCTCATGGTTGTAGGTTTTGGTGGTGGAATGCGGAGTAAAATTTACGATGGTTTCAGTGTGTAACGACCTGTTAACTTAAAATTAATATTAACTTCATATTGAAACCCAAAGGGAGTAAAAACTGTGGAAAATCCAGGTTAAATCCACATTTTTGCTATAAACTGTTTAAGGATCAATCATGAATACGCAAAAAGAACGCGACAAAAAATTCCTGGAAAGGGCGATCGAGTTGTCAAAACAGGGAATGTTAAGCGGCCAAGGTGGCCCTTTTGGCTGTATAGTGGTCCGGGGAGATGAAATTGTTGGGGAGGGCAATAACCAGGTAACCTCTTCCAACGACCCCACGGCCCATGCTGAAGTAGTAGCTATCCGAAATGCCTGCGAAAAATTAGGTACTTACCAGTTGAACGACTGCGAAATTTATACCAGTTGTGAGCCTTGCCCAATGTGCCTGGGTGCTATCTATTGGGCCCGGCCTAAAAGAGTGGTCTATGCCAATACAAAAGAAGACGCTGCCGCCATTGAATTTGACGATGATTTTATTTATAATGAGATTGCAGCCAGCATGCCTGATCGGAAAATTCCTTTTGTCCATTACCCGCATCCGAAAGCCGCTGAAGTATTTGCCGCCTGGAAAAATTGGGAAGGCAAAAAGAAATATTAATCGTGCAGCAGCATCCGCCGTATGACGATATAAGACAGTGCAATCAGGAGTATTAATATCAGGATCGAAATATATAACCAGGGCTGGTCTTTGATCTTCAATTTCTCCCGCCGGTTTTTTTTCTTCGCAGTTTTTTTCTTCAGGTCCCGGTTCAGCATTTCCACCATGTACTGTAGTTGTTCCTTGTCTTTGAATTCCTGCAAACCATCAACGGCATCTTCGTCGAATTCATTTAGCAGTAATTGTTTTTCCACCTCGTGCTTTTGATCTCCGGACAGCTTGCCCTGCAGGTAAAGCAAGAGTGTTTCCTGGTCAACGTGAGTAGACAAATTGGATAGTATGTCTTTATAATTTTTTGACATGTTTATTTTCCAGCCGCCGGTCGGCCTGGTTCACTTAATTTTTTCTCGATCCCTATTTTCAAATTCCGTTTACCATTCTGTATATAACTTTTTACCTGCAGCATCGTATACCCGGTTTCATCACTTATTTCCTGGTAACTTTTTTTCTGGAGGTAAAACAAAGTTACACATTGCTGCTGCTCAAGGTTAAGCTCTTTTAAAGCTTCTTCCATCAGTTCCAGGGTATGGTCATTGTCCACCAATGCCTGCATATCTGTTTCATCTTCCGGTTTGGCAGCCAGCCGGTCATTTATTTCCGCCGTGATCTTTCCCTGCCGGTCCCGTATTTTCATCAGGCAGTGGTTTTTGGCTACCATGTACAACCAGGATTTGAAAAATTCTACTTTATATTTCTGCAACTCCTGTATCACTTTCAGGAAAATTTGTTGAACCGCATCCTTGGCCTCTTCTTCATTTTTTAAATACTTCATGCTGACACCCAGCAGGAGCAAGGTATACCGTTGCAGTAAAATACCTAACCATTCATTATCCTGGTCGGAATAAAACTGTTCAAGCAGCTCCTGGTCGGTTATATGTTGGTATTCGGAAGCCTTCACAAACGAAAAATAACTATTTGTTGTCAGTTAGATGCAGGTTTTTACAAATTCAACAAATTTTTCCTGCATCACATTTATTATTTTCGGTAAAATATATGGTATGAATTACGCTGTTGTTACTGTTCCTGCTGCCCCGGTTCGCCGAAAACCCAATCATCGCAAGGAAATGGTGAACCAATTATTGTTTGGTGAATCGGTGAAATTGTTGAAGAAAAGTGGGGATCTCTGGGTAAAAATCCGCAGCCTGCACGATGGCTATGAAGGATGGATGACCAATACCTTATTGGCAGCAGTGGAGGAAAAAAAGGTACTGGTTGTTACCGAATATGCCACGTCCGATATGCTAAGTCCTGTTTCGGTCGATAACAATAAAATATATGTTCCGGTGGGTTCGACCTTACCTTTTTTCGACAGTGGAAAAGGAAGACTTGGTACGCTTGGGTATAGTTTTTCCGGACATTATTTTAAACGGGATGAGCAGCGGCCATCAGGGGAATTGGTACAACAACTAGCAGCTAAATGGCTAAATGCTCCCTATCTCTGGGGTGGGCGAACACCTCTGGGAGTGGATTGCAGTGGTTTTGTGCAGGTCGTATTCAAGCTCATGGGTATTGACCTGCCCAGGGATGCCTGGCAACAGGCACAAGAAGGTAAAGTTGTAAAAAAGTTCAGCGAAGCAGCTATCGGCGATCTTGTATTTTTTGATAATAAGGAAGATATTGTTCATGTAGGTATCCTGCTTGGCAATGACCAGGTGATACATGCATCGGGTAAAGTAAGGATTGACAGGATCGACAAGAAAGGCATTACTGGTAAACAGGCAGGCACTCCCAATATAAGGTTAAGGGCTATTCGGCGTTATTGGTAAATAGGCCTGGTTATCGCTCATAAAAAACCGGATCGACAAGACAATGATATTTTCTTTATGATCAGCCGAACTGGCCCAGGCCACCGTTAGCGGGTAAAAGATCATGCCTTTAAAAGTATAATTCATGATAGCGCCCGATTGAACACCCTCCCTTTCTAGTTCTTTCAGGACGTTGACTTCCATTTCTTTTTTAAACCGGCGATGTAGTTTCTCATACTCCTGCCTGATGTCATTTAACCCCGATTCTCCCGGTAAGGCATAACCGATCAATTGATAAACAAAATAAGTAAAGGGCTCTTTGTTGGAGCTGTCAGGATAGTTCTGCATTTCTGCGAGGATTATCTTGCAATGGGTTGTCGTGATGGTAAAAGGATAATAGGAATTGTACCTGCCCTCCAGGTAGAAAAGAGTAGAGTCGGTTTTCTTACTGATTTTTTTTTCGATGAGCCCGGGATCGTTCATCAGGGAGGGAAGAAAAAGGCTGAATTCTGTTTTAAACGGATCCTGGCGGAAATAGCTCCTCGTGGTGGTATATAACCATTGCGGGTAAGCGGCTTGACAGCCTAGAACTAATATGAGCAGGAATTTTATTTTCATACTGGATTACTAATTTTAATAAGCAGTATAATTGCTTGTTGTACTTAGATGATAAACTGGTTAAAAAAGCTGCCTGACCCATTTGGCAATGGCAAGGTCCCAGTTCAGCATTTTAAAAGCGGTATAAAAAAGGATGACCGCAAATATCTTTTTTAAAGTCTGCTGGTCAATGGCCAGGGCCATTTTACTTCCGAAATATCCACCAATCAGAAAGCCCACAGATAAAAGCCCTACTATTTTCAGGTCAATAGGTGTACCGAGTTGCTGGCATTGCTGGTAATAATAGACCGAAGCAAGGATCACGACTGGTAATGTAAGCACTGCCAGCGAACTGCCCTGTGCCTGGTGCTGGGTATAGTGCATAAAGAAAACAAGGGCCGGCACCATAATGATGCCACCACCTACTCCCACCAATCCGCTTAGTATACCTGCGGCAAGGCCTATCAGCAGGGCTGTTATGATTAATTGGGTAGTCATCGTATTGTTGGTTGGGTTCTGCAATGGTTATTGGTTTATTTTTTCTGTATATAAAGCTATTGCTTCATTGATGATCCGGTAAGCAATCAGCTGGTCCTGGAAATTATCAATAGCCACTTTTTTATTTTCCAGCACCTTGTATTGTTCAAAGAAGTTTCTTAGCTCCAGTAAAAAATGATGAGGAAGTTCTTCCATTCTTGTGATATGGTTGACTGATGGATCTTTGGCTGCCACTGCAATTATCTTATCATCCACCTGTCCGCTGTCGATCATTTGCATATTACCGATCACATTAGCCTCAACGAGGCAAAGCGACTGGATAGATTGGGAACAAAGCACCAAAATATCCAGTGGGTCACCATCCTGTCCCAGGGTTTGCGGAATGAAACCATAATTGATCGGGTACTGAAAGGAAGAGTAAATAACCCTGTCCAACCGTAGCAGGCCCGTTTCTTTATCCACTTCATACTTGGAACGGGAACCTTGCGGAATCTCGATCAGGGCATTGACGGTAGAAGGGGCCTGCTCTCCGTAATGGGCACCATGCCAGGGATGTTTGACTGTTTGCATTATACAAGTTGAGGGTTGATGATATTGAACGATCGGGAATTTACTTTGTCAATCGCATACCTGCATAAGTAGCCAGCAATCCCAGTACTACACTGGCGGCTAAATAAGAAAAGAATAAAGCCAGTTTTTGTTCTTTTACCAGTCCAATACCCTCCAGGGTAAAGGCAGAAAAAGTAGTGAAGCCACCGCACAAGCCTGTCATTAAAAATAATTTCCAGTTTTCCGTGGCATCGAAAGATTTAAAACTAAGTCCCCAGAAAATACCAATAAGAAAACAGCCGGCTACATTGACAGCAAAAGTTCCCCAGGGAAAGCCAGGTGCATAACTGTTCGTCAACCAACGCTGGCACAGGTACCGGGCAATACTGCCGATGCCCCCACCCATTCCTACTAATAAAATATGCCTGATCATAGAATAGTGTCCTTTGCGATGATGGTATGCTGCAGGCTGTCAGGTTGATGTTCATACAGGTATTTAAAATCGACGAGCCACTGACCGCCTGCTTTTACCACTTTCAGTGTATCCCGGTCATTTTTGAACGAGTTGGAATAGATAACAATCGTTACCGAATCTTTCACAGCTTCTTTTACGCTCACAATATTGATCGAGGAAGAACGGTAGCCATCCTTCGTGCTTTGATCGATCCGCTGGAAACTCCGTTCGGCCAGGTCCATATAATTAATATTAACAGAGTCCGCCAGCATAAAGGTACGGGCTGCTGTAAACTTACCATCCAGAGCCGCCCGGATAAAATTCCTGGCAGCATCAATATTGTTTTCTGATTTGCCGGCGGCGTCTTTCTCATTATTCATGCAGGAAGACAATAAAAAAAAATAAATAGCTCCTGCTATAAGGATAGTCATTCTCATATTGCAAAGTACAAAATTTAATACCGTAAACGGTAACCGGGTAAAATAAAAAGCACCTCTTACGAAGTGCTTTTAGTTTAGTAGCCCGGATTTTTTATTGTTTCAATTTTTCCAGTTCTTTCAGGGCCTCTTTCATTTCTTTCATCTTTTCGGGATCAATATCTTTAAGGAGGCTGTCAAAGTCCTGTAGACTTTTTTTCAGCGAATCGCCGTTCATAAAGTCTTTCATTTTTTCTGACATATCAGCAGTATCACTGCTGTTGAAACCATCGTCACCGTCTTTATCATTTTTGGAAGCCTGGTCCATACCCATTTTCATCAAAGTGCCCATGCTAAAATCAACTTTCCATTGGCCACCTTCTTTTTTAAGCGGAAATTCAACCACTTTGTCATCTTTTGCCTTATTGGTCACAGCAACGGTTGCGTTATCACCATCTATTTTTGCCTCACCGATCACCATTTGTTTAAAATCTTCTGAAGGATCATCTTTTTTGGCAGCTGAATCCTTATCCATGCCCATTTTTTCAGCGGCTTCCATTGCTTTCTTCATCAAATCAATGGTGGACTTACTGTCTTTGGTCGCCAGGTCGGCAGCGCCATCCAGGTCTTTTTTCGACATCCTTTCAAAGAATGCAATTACAACAGCTTTGGGATCATTGACGACTTTCTCTTTTCCCTTGCAGCCGGAGGTGAGAACCAGAAAGGTTCCTGCCAGAATAAATAAGGAGCTAATTTTTTTCATATTTTGGTTTTTGAATTACAAATGTAAGATTCCGCGGTTTATTTTAACGGTCAAATTGTTTTCGTTGGACGAGGCGGCAGTTTTCATTCAGAAATATATCGTCGGTGGTTACCCCGTAAGGCATGGTATCAAGTCGCACATACTTCATAAAGGCCCCGTTGGCTGACTGGTTCAGGGATTTAAAAACAAATTCGGAGCAATACATTACATCATCGGAGAAAAAATTAAAGAACAGGTCAAATTTCAAACCCGCTTTATAATAGCCATCCACGACCTGTTTTAGTTTTTTCGTTGCTGCAGTTCCCAGGTTATAGCGGTAAAGGCCATAGGCATTATTTTCTTTTGGCGTACAAAAACTATCCAGCAATTCCCGTTTTAGTTTACTTCCGGGATTATAAACACCACCCAGTGCGTGGTAGACAAATACGGAGTCCTGTTCTATGAATACCAGCCCACAATGGGAAAAGGATGTATCCTTCCGGTTCATACTACGGGCCGCCTGGCTTACCTCGTCCCGGCCATTCCTGAAAACAATATCCCCGTTTTGAATAAGGGATTTGCTACTGTCAATCGATTTAAAAGCTGCTGTCAGCAGGGCAGGCGAGAGAGAATTTTTAGTACTTGAGTCAACAGGCCGGCAGGCAACCCATAAAAAAAGCAGGGATAAAAAGAAAAAATCCGTTCTCTTCATTCCTGCAAAATAATAAATCTTTTACCAGTACTAAGTGGCGGGCTTATCTTTCTTTACGATCGCCGGTGTTTGCCGGTTGGCATATTCCTCTTCTTCTTTTTCATGTTCCTTATTATACGCCCTAATGATCGCTTTTACGAGGCGGTGACGTACCACATCTTCTTCATCCAGTTCAATATGGGCGATCCCTTCAATATTCTTTAGGATGCGGGCTGCCATTTGTAAACCACTCCGCTGGTTTCTTGGCAGATCCACCTGGGTCATATCACCGGTGATGATGGCTTTGGCATTGGCCCCGATCCGGGTCAGGAACATTTTCAATTGCAGTTCAGTGGCATTCTGTGCTTCATCCAAAATGATATAGGCGTGATCCAATGTACGGCCCCGCATATAGGCCAGCGGTGCGATCTCAATCGTCCTTGTCGTCATATAATAACCCAGTTTATCAGCAGGTATCATATCATCTAATGCATCATAAAGCGGACGGAGATAGGGATCGATCTTTTCTTTCAGATCACCGGGAAGAAAACCAAGGCTTTCACCTGCTTCCACTGCCGGTCTTGTCAGGATGATCTTCTTAACCTGTTTATTTTTCAAAGCCCGTACAGCCAGGGCAACGGCGGTATAGGTTTTACCCGTACCGGCAGGGCCGATGGCAAATACGACATCATTTTTTTCCGATTCCTGTACCATTTTTTTCTGGTTGGCAGTGCGGGCCCGTACTGATTTCCCATTGGGACCAAAGACCAGCACTTCGTTGGGGTTCTTTTCCTGGAAATGGTCGATCACTTCGGCATCATCGCCACCGAGTACCTGTTCGAAATAATTCTGGCTCATGTGGCCATTTCGTTCTAGATAGGAAACGATTAGAGAAATTTTTTCCCGGGCTGTATCAATCTGCTCAGGGGCACCGCTCAATTTCAATTGTGTACCACGGGAGAGGATTTTTAGCAGGGGAAATTTCTTTTTGAGGACATCGAGTTTACCGTTGTTAACACCAAAAAATTCGATTGGGTTGACGGTTTCAAGGTTGATGATAGTGTCTGTCAATTCACTTCAGTTTTAATGGCTGGCCTCTTTTCATTGGGTGGGAAGCGGCACCATGTGTCTAATAAACCGGCGAAGGGCGATACCGGATTTGCTGCGTCTCCTGCCTGTTTACAGAAGCCTGCCCTTACGTACCAATATTACTTATGAATATTGTTCTAACCTAAAGTTACTTATTCACAGATGTTAATACAAATAATGACGGTAAAGATTTAGTTAACGATTTTTCCCATAGTAGAACTCCCTCTTATTCAGCAGCCACCAGGCTTGGGGAATTATCAATTATTTGTTATTTTAGTTGTTCACCAAAACCAACAACTATGTATGAAGAAGTTGAACTCTCAACCGGAGCAATAATTTTCTTACTGGCATTTGTCGTTTTCGTCATTGCCGCCATGTGGAAGGTTTTTGAAAAGGCCGGTCAACCGGGTTGGGCTGCTATCATCCCGATCTACAACATTTATATCATGACCAAGATTGGCGGTAAGCCAGGTTACTGGACCTTACTTTGTTTTATTCCGTTTGTTAACCTTATTTTTTTGATATGGCTCTACAACATGATATCTAAGAGTTTTGGAAAAGATGAGGGCTTTACTGCGGGATTGATATTTCTTGGAATTATTTTCTGGCCCATACTTGCCTTTGGATCTGCCAAATACCTTGGCCCATTTGGTGACCCGGCTGCTTTTGCTGCTCACCAGGGTAAGGACAAATTCGATTTTGAGCAAAGACCGTAGTCATCACTACAACCGTCATTGATACTAAGCAGGCCGGGCAGCCCCGTAGCCTGCTTTTTTGTTGCTGTCTTCCTGCAACAGTATTGCTGCGATCATTGTCTGATCCGTTTTAAAGGATAAACGATCTTTCGCCTTAGGGTTCTGTTAAAAAGTAAAAAAAAACAACTAAAACACCGTTAACCAGTTTATTAATGCAATTTTTGTAATAGAAATAAACCCGTAAGCCTAAATGAAGTGTAAGCCCGGCTACTTTTTACTGGTCCTTTTTTTATTGTCTGCCCTTTTTTCTGCCGGACAGTTGTACAAGGTGTCGGGTGTCATACTCGATAACCGCAAAGTTCCCCTGCCACTGGCCAGTGTTGAAATAAAAGAGCTTCGCAAAGGTGCTGTTACCAAAGACGATGGGTCCTACCAATTTTTCCTGGAAAGAGGGCAATACAATTTGCTAGTGAGTATGATCGGCTATAAAACCCGGGTATTTACTTTTTTTATCAACGACAAAGACATTACTGAGAACCTGGAAATGGAAACAGATGAAGGAAGCGATCTTTCTGAAGTAATATTAAAAGTCAAGACAAGGGACCGGGCCGAAGAGATCATCCGCAATGTGGTGCGGAATAAAGAATCGATCCTCGATGCGATCGGTTCACATTCTTACAAAGCCTATATCAAAGCTTTTCAGCTGGACTCCGGCTATAGCAAAAAGAAAAAGGATAATGAAAGTGATACCGTTGTACCGGTGCAGAAGCGGGATAATTTCGATGGCATGTCTCTGACAGAAGTGTCATTAAGGCTTGACAAAAACAGTAACGGGCAGATCAAGGAAGAAAGGCTCGGGGTGATCAAGCGAGGCAATACAGAAAATCTTTTTTACGTGTCCTCCCTGGAAGGCGATTTCTATCTCTATAATAACCTGATCAATACACCGCCTGTTTCCAAAATACCTTTTGTTTCACCGCTTAGCTATAGCGGACTGGTAGCGTATCGTTTTAAAACACTCAAGATCGACCGCACGGTAAAACCCAAAGTGTATACGATTGCGATCCGTCCCCGGCAACTTAGTAATGCCACTATCGAAGGAGAGATCATGGTGCAGGACAGTACCTGGAATGTGATAAGCGCTGATTTCAGGTTACCACCCGCCCATATGCCGGAATACGATTTTATGGAAGTAAAACAAGAGTATGGCAAAGTGGGTGACAGTGCCAGGATGATCACCCGGCAACAGTTCAATTATTATATTAAGACCAAGAAAGGAAGGCTCTATGGCGAAACGACAATTGCTTATTCCAACTATGAACTGAAAAAAAATTTTCCAAAAGGATATTTTGGAAACGAAGTCAGCTCTACTTCGGTGGAAGCATATGAAAAAGATTCCACCTTCTGGCAATCGGTGCGCACAGAACCTTTATCGCGGCAGCAGGAATTATATGCCCGATACCAGGATAGTATTTATCGTTATATGAGGAGTGAAGCCTACCTGGATTCGATGGACCAGGTGCTGAATAAGATCACCTGGAAGAAGATGCTGATCTTCGGGCAGGTCTTCAATGATCATAAAAAGGAAAGGATGTGGATACTTCCTCCCATCACTTCATTGATACAGCCTGTATCGTTTGGTGGCGCCCGGTTAAAACTGGCAGGGGCTTACCGTAAAACATATCCCTCCAGGAAAAAACTGGACATGGAAGCCGATATCAGTTATGGATTCCGTAATCATGATGTAAATGGTACGATCGGTGTACAACGGCTCTATAATCCTTTCAATAAAGCACAGCTGAGTATAAGCGCCGGAAGGAATTTTGAATTCATTTATCCCGGGGATGCCTGGGTGAATGTGCTAAAGCGGAGTAATATCTACTTGAATAATTCACTGGAAATAGGTCACCAGTTTGATGTATTGAATGGCCTCCGCCTGCTGAATAAGTTCGAAGTGGCTTTTCGCCGTTCCGTTAGTGATTATAAAGTAGGTAATAATGCCGATAGTATTTTCGGGATATCCAATGATCCGCCGGTAGAGTTTGATCCTTATAATGCGACTTACAGTGAAATAAAATTATTCTACACACCCAAACTGAAATATATCAGGGATGCCCGGGAAAAGATTTATCTCGGTTCCAAATGGCCTACTTTTTATGTTACCTGGAGAAAAGGAGTACCTAAATTATTCGCCAGTAAAATTGATTTTGACTACCTGGAATTTGGACTCGAACATCATTTGAATCTCGGTGTGGCTGGACAAACGGCTTATATCGTGAAGTCAGGCGATTTTGTGAATACAAATGACCTGCGCATTATCGACTATAAATTTATGCGGCAGGGTGATCCCTTGTTTTTTCAGAACCCGAACAAATCTTTCCAGGCTTTGGATTCCACCTTCCCTGTCTTTGACCGGTTCTGGCAGGGCAACCTGGTGCATGAGTTCAATGGATTTCTCATTAACCGGATTCCGTTCTTTAAGAAATTAAAACTACAGGAAGTGGCTGGTGGTGGTTTTTTAATTACTAAAGAAAGAAGCCTGCGTTACCTGGAATTCTTTACCGGTATCGAACGGGTATTCAAATGGCCTTTTAATCCGCTGGCAAGGGTAAAGTTGGGTATATATGTAATAGGTTCTGCTGCAAATAAATTTAATAACCCGGTGCAATTTAAGATTGGGTTGACGACCTGGGACAGGTTTAGGAATGCTTGGAGATAAATAATAATATTTCTGAACTAGTCTATCATGCACAATGCTGACATTATACAAATGAATTTCTAAATAATGTACAGGTTTTCTTCTGACGAATCTGGAGAACCCACTTCGCTGGCAAGTATATTAGAAGGAAATATTACATCTTCATCCTTTCCCCAATAGATATTTCCATTTTTTACAATAAATTTTTTAAAATTAGCCGGAGCAAAATATTTCAGATTATCTCCCTTTACATATTGCTGAAATAAAGGGAGGAAGTTCTTATATGTAGAAAGCTTTAAATTTCCAGAACGGAAAGTTAATTTGAGAATAAAGTCATAAGCATATTCTGCTGAGACAAAGATTATTTCCTGCTCAACTTTTTTGCGATGACTTCGCACTTTACCTTTTTGTGATAGATGAACACTGCTTACCATTTGAAAATAATTTCTTTAAAGTATGCCTTCAGGAATATAGCTACTTCTCTTGCTTCAGTTTCCGTCAGCGGCTTTTTACCTTTTATTCTTTTGAATATCAAAATTATACTATCTCCTGAGATTTCAAATGCTGCTTTCATTTCCCTTTCCTGAAGCTGGATATGAACATGAACAGGTAAATGATCGTTTGTATAAAAGCGGATAATGAACTTCAGTTATTCGAAAATTTTAGGCATAATTCAAGTTACAAAAAATCGCTATTTAAAGTTCAGAACTGGTGTTTTTCAGCGGATTTGCCAGGAATTTTAATACCCTGGCTAGCGCAAGGTTGGATTAGAGTTTCGGTCAGCATTTCGAAATGTACAACGAAGTGGTATATATTTTGGAAAACTATAGCTACCTGTTAAATATTTCGGAAAATGTTTCGTTTTAGGCTTGTGACAAAATACAAATGAGTTTATCATTTTATCTTGTCAGCTACTGCTATGTACCGGAACTTACTACTTCTTATCTTACTCCTGCTTGCCGGCAACCTGGCCATGGCCCAATCTGTAAAAGTTTCGGGAAAAATTACCAATGCAAAAATGGAACCGCTGGCCTTTGTTAGTGTACAGGTAAAAGAATATAAGCAGGGTAGTGTTACCAAAGAAGATGGGACCTATGAGCTGGAGCTCGAAGAAGGCAAGTACGAATTGGTGGTCAGTATGCTGGGGTACAAAGTACAGGTGATAACAGTCATCATTCGGAAGACCGATTACCGGCAGGATATTGTACTCGAAGCGGCCGATGCGACTACTCTTTCCGAAGTAACGGTGAAAGGAAAGTTCAAAGACAAGGCTGAAGATTATATCCGGAACGTCATACGAAGCAAAGAAGCCATTGAAGGAGCAGCAGGTGCTTATTCCTGTCAGGTGTATATAAAAGCCCTCCAGGAAGATTCTATGGCCTACAAAAAACCAAAAAAAGAAATATCCAATGATTCATTGCTAAAAGCAAAACAGGTCAATGCAGCAATGAGCCGCATGGCATTGGCTGAGATTGTTTTGAAATTGGACCGGGAATCTGCCAAACGGGTAAAAGAGGAAAGAACCGGTATCAGTAAAAGAGGGAATTCATCCAGCCTATTTTTTCTTTCTACAACGGAAGCGGATTTTAATTTTTACAATAATATTATTAGCGTACCTACTGTTTCAACAACCCCTTTTTTATCACCACTCAGCTACAGCGGTTTATTGGCTTACCGGTTCAGGACCTTGAAGACCGAAACGATCAGGGGACAAAAGATCCATACGATCGGTGTAAAGCCAAGGCAATTGAGCAATGCTACGGTAGAAGGGGAGATCACCATTGCGGATAGTACCTGGGTGGTCTTGCATACCAAATTGCAATTGCCAAAATATCATTTAGCGGAATATGATTTTTTTGAAGTGGAGCAGGAATATGAATTCGTCAACGGAACTGCCTGGATGATCACCCGGCAGGAACTGACCTATAAGGCCATCTCAGATAAAAAGAAATCTTCCGGCCGCACGATTGTAACCTACAAGGATTTTGAACTGAATAAACAGTTTGATAAAAAATATTTTGGCACAGAACTCAGTTTCGCCACACAACAGGCCTATGAAAAAGATAGTAGCTTTTGGAAAGCCAGCCGTACCGAACCTTTAACGGAAAAGGAACTCCGCTTTATTCATTTTAAGGACAGTGTTTACCAGGCCACGCACACAAAAGCCTATTTGGACTCACTGGACCGGGTAACAAATAAAATAACCTGGCAAAAGATTGTTTATAAAGGTCAGGAATTTAATGATCATGAGAAAAGAAGGCATTGGAACTTACCGGCTCTCTACACACTCTACCAACCTTTCAATTTTGGCGGTACCCGCCTGCAGGCTTTTTTAAGTTATTCAAAAACGTATAAATCCCGGAAGAATATTTTTATCAATGGCGACCTGAGTTATGGATTCCGCAATAAGGATATCAACGGAAGCATCCGGTTCAACAGGATGTATAATCCTTTCAACAGGGGCTCTTATCAGTTCAGTGTTGAAAAGAATTTTGAAGCCATCTTTAATGGTGATGCCTGGATCAATATGATCAAACGAAACAATGTTTACCTGCACCAGGCGGTTGGGTTGGGTCATATTATCGAATTGACCAATGGACTATTCTTATTTTCCAATATCGATATAGCTTTTCGCCGTTCGGTAAGTAGTTATAAAACGAATAACAAAGTTGACAGCTTGTTTGGTGATCTGTTGGGAGATGATGAAGTTTCGCAGGCGGTTGCGTTCCCGTCCTACAATGCTTTTTACGGAAAACTTCGGTTAGAATACACACCCGGGCAGCGCTATATCCGGGAGCCCAAAGAAAAAGTGATACTCGGCTCCAGGTGGCCTACATTTTACGCACAATGGAGAAAAGGTATTCCGGGGATATTAAAAAGCACCATTGATTTTGATTATTGGGAACTGGGGATCCGGCAATCGGTCAGGCTTGGTGTGATGGGAACTTCTTCCTACACGGTTCAAACCGGTTCTTTTGCTTCCCAAAATGATCTGCGGCTGGTAGATTATAAATTCCAGCGAAGAGGCGACCCGCTTTTATTTATGAATCCCAATGAGGCTTTCCAGTCACTGGATTCTACGTTTGCAACCTTTAAGCAATTTTATGAGGGGCATTATATACATGAGTTCAACGGCGCTTTACTCAATAAAATTCCTTTCTTCAAAAAAATAGGACTACGGGAAGTAGCTGGTGCCGGATTTTTGATTGCGAATGAAAGAAACCTGCGGTATGCTGAAGTATTTACCGGGGTGGAGAGGGTATTCAAATATCCTTTTAACCAACTGGGTAAATTCAAGCTCGGTATTTATGTTGTGGGCTCTGCGGCCAACCAGTTTCGAAATCCTGTTCAGTTTAAGGTTGGTATTACCACCTGGGATAGAAGGAAGGGGAAATGGTTTTGATGAATGCATGGGTTGAATAGCAGGGTTGCCAACCTTTTAAAGGTTGGCAACCCTTCGTCAATCTTCTATTGATATATCACTTTCATAATAATATTCTATCAATTCAGTATGTGTTTTGATAAAAAACTCTTTGCCTCCAAACCATTCAATTACTTCCTTACGTAAAAGCAGTGTTGGACTTTCTGAAAGAAAAGTTTTCCAGGAAGACCATTTGTAATTGGTAAAGTCTTTTACAATATGATGTTTTAACGGATTGGCATGGATATAAATTATACCCTGGGTAAAATGACTTTCTTTTTCAACAAGTATTCTTTTAAAGGGTTTGTAAAATAAATTCCCTTTACGGGTATGCATTTTATTAACTGCTAAAGAATAGGATTGAAAGAAACGTTTATAGGCTTGCTCAATCAATTCACCCACTGACAGAATATTGTCCATGATTTTTTTTCTGTGAGGGTCAGGTCTTTTATCTGTCTTTCTTCCAGGTTCTTGAGAATGTGGTAGTAGATTTTATTCGGACAAGAAGGTGGAAATGGTTGGGTAATAACGCCCAGCAAAAAGTATCGAGCAATGGAGACACTAGTTCATATCTTTTTAAAAAGAAATACCTGTTATCGTCTGAAAGAAAAAGTTTCTCTTGATTATTGGTGCGGTTATAAATATGATAAAAATAGCCTTCCTGGAAATCGGCCAAATTTTTATCAGGAATGGGCATGGTTGTATTTTTTAAAAGGTAAGAATTATAATGGATTAGAGTCGGATAAGATTTAGGAATAAGGTTGGCAACCCTGTCTACTGCTTTTAGTTACAGAGAAAGTTGTTTGAGATCGCAATTTGCGACCTCAAACAGCTTCTTCGCACTGAGGTTATGACAATTTGTGATATTCGTATGAGGTTAGCTTGATGTTCACAATTTGTGACCTTCTAAGTTTTCCTGATAGTTTAATTTCTTTACTTTCTACTCTCCCAGGTATATATCTTCCGGAAATTGCCGCCATCTGAAAAAATCTTCTTCTTTACACAGATAGCTGTCTGCTTCTGTTGAATCTCTTGCATTCCATGAAGTATTAATATGATGATACAGATGAGATATATCTGGCATGTATTCACCTATATGATAGGACGAATTTGTTTTTATATCCTTAATAATGGAGTCAAGTTGCTCTTTCGCATTTTGCAAATTATATAGTATATAGTCCTTATTCATATTGTAATATTTAGCATGAAGAATGTAGCTGGTTGAACAACCCTTCGCCAGGCTCAGGGTTTACCACCTCGCCACGATCTTAAAATTCAATAACCGTGGAGTCAACCTGTTGGGTAACAAATAAACCGTGTTGGAAAAATCTTTAATAAAAAGATAAGAGATCGTATTAGCCCGGTCAATGATATTAAAAACCTCAAGGCTGGCCCATATATTATCAAAGTTGCGAAAAGGAGAGTGGCTGCGGCGTTTGCTCTTATCATCATCCATTAATAAGGCACTGAAACCAATATCACAACGGATATAGGGCTCTATTACAGCTGCATTGCGATAACGGACAGCATTAGGAATATTGTAAGGCAGGTTGCTGCCATAGAGCAGGTTCAGGAACATCTTTAAATTCTTATTCGTGGGCAGATAATCCTGGAAGTACATACCAAACGTAATGCGACGGTCTGTAGGACGGCGTAACCAACCCACATCAAATTTGGCACTATCAACCACTTGCTGGTCATTACTTTGTGAAGTGATAAAATCGCCCGCAGCATTTTTATAGCGGTAATAATGATCACCGCTGATATCTTCGGCCGTTTTCATTATACCGATACTGATCCAGCTTTCTGCATCGGGAACCAATTCACCATGCAGGCGCATTTCAATTCCGGCAGCATATGCTTTTGCATTGTTCTCACCAAAGTATCTTACCCGTACATTGTCTACATCATAGGGCACCACATCGGTCATGTTTTTATAATATACTTCCGTGGTCCAGCGCATGGGCCGGTTAGCCAAACCAATAAAATTATAATCAAACCCGCCCACCCCCTGCCAGCTCTTTTGTGATTTCAGGTTGGTGTTCACGGTTCCGTTATAGCGCCGGAGCTCCCGGTAAAACGGGGGTTGGTGATAAGCACCGGCTGCTACCCGGAAGATAATATCTTTCTTCCAGTCCGGTTTCCAGCTTGCACCAAGGCGGGGAGAGATGAGGAATTCTTTATTGAGCGAATTATAATTAAAACGAACACCGGCGGTCAGCGTAGCAGAATGACTGGAGTCTTTACCCAGCAAAATATTATCCTGCAGGTAACCCGAAAATTTATTGATATCAAGGTCGGCTCTTGATTTAATGACCTTGCTCAGCTGGAGCATATTCGGTTGATAAGGCACTGCATAACCGGCCGAATCCTGGAATTCCCATTCGTTTAGTTTGTCAGCAATCTTTGTTTTATCATAGCCCAATCCCCACTGAAAAGCATGTTTACCCTGATCGTAGTTCCCTTTGTGCGAAACATTCCAGTTTTCTACATTCAGGGTATTACGGGCATAGTTTTGAAAGACACCGGCTCCCAGTGGGTTAACTATTAATCCATAAGTGGGATTGCGTTTATCAAAATCTCTTTCGCCAAATAAATAAGCTCCTGTGATATCGAGATTTTCCTTTTCGTCGTTGACAAAACGGGAAGCCATCCATTTTAATTTTAGTTTTTTATTTGCCTGGTTGGTCAATGAAAAACCAAGCATATTGGTTTGGTATTCGTCTTTTTCTCTTCCTTCAAATTGAATATCTACACCAATCGTAGCACTGAAAACTGGAGAGAACACGGAAGTTGTTAACTGGCTCGACTCCGGTAGCAATGTAAATTTAGTTAGAGACATATTACTCAGCAACTCGGCCTGCCATTTAGGATTGAACTGGTAAGTAAGTAATGCCTGGAAGTCGGCTGAAGAAGGAACATAGTTTCCTTTGGTATCCTGGCGGCTCAGCAGGTTCCGGTTGCTACGGTTACGAACACCTATCAGGTAAGAAAATTTTGAATTCTTATTGGTACCTTCAAATTGTAAGCCCTGTTCCAGGATACCGATATAAGCAGAACCACCGAAGCGTTTTGGTTTCTTATATTGAATATCCAAAACACTACTCATTTTGTCTCCATATTTAGCCTGGAAGCCACCGGTATAGAAACTGATATTGCGAACCATCTCCGGGTTGATAAAACTTAATCCTTCCTGTTGCCCGCTTCTTACGAGGTAGGGACGAAAGACTTCGAAGTCGTTCACATAGATCAGGTTTTCATCATAACTGCCACCCCGTACTGAATATTGCGAGGTCAGTTCGTTGTTGGAGCCTACGAATATTTTGATCAGGCTTTCTACACCTGTCACTGCTGAGGGAAGATTCAGAATAGTTTTGGGATTGGGCCGTATCAACCCTGCTTCCCGCCGGTCCCGCTGGTCGGTGATCACCACTTCCTGCAGGGTGGTCAACCCTTTTTCTAACCGGATGGTAATCGTTTCTTCTTCATTTTCATTCAGCAGAAAATTTTTCTGCTCTGATTTGCGCCCTGTATAAGTGAAAACAAGCGCAAATGCTTTTTCTGCAGTCACCTGTAACCTGAAATAACCGGAATCATTGCTGGTAATACCTTTTGATTGCCCGAGAATAACGATGGAGACATTCGGCAACGGGTTTTCATTTTCATCCACTACTTTACCGGAAACAAAGGCTGATTTTCCTGCCTTGCCGGCAGGAAGGTTTTGGGAGAAAGCGATAACAGTAAGCAAAATGCAGAGAAAGGTCAGGAATATTTGGCGGCTGAATATTTTCATAAGCGAATACAAGACAAGATACGAAGTTTTAAGAAAGATGATAATTTAAGCACCTATTGATTTATGCTGCCAGCATTCACCTTTATAAATTGATTAAATAATCAAATAGATTGGTTTCAGATGCGATTCCTAATTTTTTTCGTAACCGGTAGCGGCTTATTTCAACTCCTCTAACTGAAATATTCATCAACTGTGCAATTTCTTTGGTAGATAAATTCATCCGTAAATAAGCGCATAGTTTTAATTCATTTCCGCTGATAGCAGGATGTTTTTCTTTTAGCTTAACTACAAAATCACTGTGAATCCTGTCGAAGTGTTTTGTAAAATTCCCCCATTCTTTATCTATGTTATCATCTTCACTCAGCGATTTAATCATTTTCTTCAGTTCGGATATGGCAGGCTCGTTATCTAATCGTTTCATTACCTGTGTCAGTTCCCCTTTAATTTTTGTGAGCAATTCTCCCTTTTTTACAAGATGCATGGCAGCTGAAGCGATTTCTGAATTTTTGAAGTTGAGCTCAGCCTCCAGGTTTTCGTTTCTTAATGTCACTAATTCACTTTCGGTTTTACTTATTTCCAGTTCATGTACATATTTAATTTTCTTTTGTTCCTCTTCAAATTTTTGTTGTTGCCCGATAAATTTTTTCCTTTGCCATTTGTAAAGTGTATAGGCTAACGTACAAAGCAGCAGGGTATATAAGATTTTTGCCCAGGTATTTAAATACCAGGGAGGGAGAACCTTAAATGAATAACTCGATACGGCGGATTCATTGCCAAGATTATTCCTGACTTTTACTTCGAATGTATAATTACCTGCCGGTAAATTTGTGTATTCTTTATCTGTACGTTTTGACCAGTCAAACCAGCTTTGATCGAAGCCTGTAAGCCGGTAGCTATATTCAAGATTGGATTGATAACCAAAAACAGAGGAGGAAAACTCAAAATGAATTGTTTTCCAGTTATAGGCGATTTCCGGGATGTCGTTTTTCTGCTGTACCTGATTTTCATTTACATTACCGAAGTAGCCGCCAAATAAAAGACTGTCTTTATTTTTAATGATGCTGACTGTCCTTACCTGTACTTTCAGTTCGGGTAACGATTTTTTATATTTTTCGTAATTAATATGATAAAAACCCTTTTCGCCACCTAAAAAAATATTGTTTTCATCAACCGGGTAAATGAATTCAAATCCACTCAGCATTTTATTGTTAAGTTCAGGAAGATATATGACTACAGGTTCTTTGCCTGTCAGGTCAATTACCCCTAATGTTTTTTCATGGATAAACCATATGTTGCCTTCCTGGTCTTCTTTCAGGTAACGGATACCCTGGTCCCCTATAATTTTTTGATAGAAAGGCGCCGGCTCAAACCTGTTTTTTTGCTGATTGAAAAGGTATATCCCCTTTTCGGTAGCAACTATTACCTGATTTTTTATTTTATAAACATGGTTGTTAAGCAAAGAGGGCAATCCGTTGTTATTTGTATAGGTTTTTGTAACGTATGAACCGTTTTCACTTTTATTAACCTTAAATACCCCATGATAGGGGTGTGAAACCCAAATGTTATCAAACTGGTCTATTTCTACAAATCTTGAGGACTCATCGAAACCGGGTATATAAATAGATTCTTTGAACTGCTGGTTTAGGAAATCAAAAAATCGTAACCCTTTATAATTGCCGGCAACAATCTGAGCTGTTGGAAATGTTGAAGCTAGCGGTTTGAAATTCCAATACCCAGTTTGCGTAGAAACAGAAATAGCTGAATTTTCTTTTATGACAAAAGCTCCTTCATGATGTCCTAAAAGTACCTGGTTATTAATTTCTGCTAAACTCCATGCCTGGCCTTTGGTACCGGCAACCGGTAAAAAAGCTCCTTTACTGAAACTTAAATCTTTTACTGGTTGCAATATAACACTGTATAATCCATTGGAAGTACCTGCAAACAAGCGGTCATTATTAATTAGTACTGTATAACCTGAACCATCCTGTAAAAGAGGAGTAATATGTTTTATGGAACTATTATAAGCGATGAAATCAATCCCATTGTCGAGTCCCAGCCACAAATTATGCTGGTTATCCAAAAAAATACTCAGCACATTATTATTCTGAAGGCCTTCAGTCCCGGAAAAATGCTGAATTATATTTTCTTGTAAGTCGGTAATATAAACACCTCCATTGCTTGTTGCCAGGGCTATCCAGTCCTTGTTAATGGTTGTGGCTGCATAGATTCTTTCATTTTCAAACAATTGAGAATTAGGAGATTGGATTTTGGTGATTTGTTCCTTTGAAAAGAGGAACATACCATTCTTGAGGGTAGTAATAACAGCACTATCATTTTGTAACGGCAAGATGGCTGTTACCGGGTCGTTATACGGTAAGTCATTTTTGATTGGAAAAGCAGCCCAAACAGCATTGTCAAAGTTCATCAAGCCCATTTTCTTATCCTGAGCAAACAGATTGCCATTGCAGGTTCCCAGATAAGTCCATTCGGCTGGTGCATTATAGGTGGTAATTGTTTCCCCTGAAAGTTGAAATATTTTATAAATGGAGCGAAAAAATATATTCTTTTTATAAGAAACTATGTCCCAGACATCACCAAAGAACTTGTCTTTTTCCGGAATAAGCCCGGTTAAAGATTGATATTCAAGACGGCCATTTTTTCCCGGGGCAAAATATCCGAGTTCATCCTGCCCGCCAGTATATATCCTGTTATCCTGCCCTATTTCAACTGACCTCACAATTGTTTTGTTCGGCAAGGGGTAAAGGTTCCAGTATCTGCCATCAAAACTTAGCAGCCCCTCGTTATTTGCTGTGTAGATTATACCGCTTTTGTCCTGCTTTATATCCCAGTTTTGTAACCCTGCATTGAAATTCTCTTTGGCATAATTGAACACATCTGGGAAGCCAATTGTGTTTTGACTATAGACTGAAACAGGCAAACAAAAGAATAGGAGCAGTTTTTTCATTCAATTGACCATCAAATGGCATGTGAATGTATAAAAAATTTGCTGATGTAGTATTGATGTAGTATAAATCACCTAAAAATCAATGCTTTATACTTTGTGATGTAGTAATGATGGGGTGTTTATTTTGGAACTCTGTAGGGGCAGTCGATATATTTGAAAATCTATTTTTTCTGCTTTTTATTCTAAAACGATTGTATATGAAACTAAAACTAGCATTTCTGTGCTTGAATTTTATCGTAGGAGCCCTTCTTCACCAGGCGTTAGCACAAACATTATTTACCGGGAAGATTAAAAATAAGACTTCTGGCGAAGCTTTAACAGGCGCTTCAATTAAAATTGATGGAACTACCCGGTCTACTTTTACTGATAATGAAGGAAATTTTTCTATTTCATCTTCAATAGGAGAAATTTTAGTTATTACATTTTCAGGAATGACTACGATCAATTTCCCGATAACTAAGACAGGTTTTATTGAAATACAGATGGAAGAATCAAGTAAGATCCTGAATGAAGTGGTTGTTATAGGTTATGGTACAAAGAAGAGGAGAGATTTATCTACTTCCATTTCCTCTATTTCTGCAAAGGAGATTACTGCTGCACCTGTTGCAGATGCAGCGCAGGCTTTACAAGGAAGAGTATCCGGTGTTACTATTGTACAGGGAAGCGGAGCTCCGGGAGGAACCGGGGGCACAAGTATAAAAATAAGAGGGATCTCCTCTTTAACAGGGACTAATAATCCATTAATTGTTATTGATGGTTATCCTTTACCCGATCAGGGTGCAGATAATGTACTAAACTCTTTTGGTACAGGTGATATCGAATCAATCGATGTTTTAAAAGACGCAGCAGCCGCTTCAATTTATGGTGTTAGAGCTTCCAATGGGGTAATTATGATTACTACAAAAAGAGGAAAAGCAGGCAGAACAAGTTTGTCAGTTGATGTATACAGAGGGATACAACAGGCCTGGAGCCTGCCTACCATGTTAAAACCAAGAGAGTATGCTATTATAAATAGTGAAGCAAGAATAGCCAGCGGACTTCCGGTTATTCCAAAATTAGCAGATTTTGAAGGCATTGGTCAGCAGTTTGGTAATGGTACAGATTGGTTAGATCAAATTTTTAGAAGAGCTGCAATGCAGAGTGTCAACATTACTGCCTCGGGCGGATCAGATAAATCACAATATTCTTTTTCTGCAGGATATTTTAAGCAGGATGGTATTATTTATAAAACTGATTATGAACGATACAACCTCCGGTTTAATGGAGATATAAAAGTCAATAATTTTATTAAGATCGGTAACTCACTTTCCATGAATAAATCAATCGAGCATGGAGCTGATACTTATAGTGCATTTAATAGTGTTGTTTTATTAGCATTAACCGCTCCACCAACAGTAAAACCCCGCAATGCAGATGGCACTTATGCAGGAGGTGATGGTAATGCAGATGGTTTTGCAGAACCAAATCCTGTTTACCAATTGGAAGTACCAAAAAATAACACCGACAAATATCGCATCACAGGAAATATCTATACAGAGATAAACCTGATGAAAGAATTGAAATTTAAAGCCGTATTTGGGGGAGACTTTACGTATGTTGAGGGGAATAGATTTAGTGTAGCTACACCTTCAACTGGTGGAAGACCGATTGTCAATACAGGTTATAGTGAGAACAAAGGGTTATACACTGACTTTCTTACAGAGCATACATTAACGTATGATAAAACGTTTAAAGAAAAGCATAAATTAAATGCAGTTGCAGGCTTTACTTTTCAGGAAAATAAATTTTCTGAATTATTCGCTTCAAGAGGGAATGGAATTTTTGCTCAAAACATTCCGGTTTTAAACGATATAGTTTTCAGGCCAACTAATATTACCCAAATTGGTAATTATTCAAATTTTGATACCAACCTCAGGTTGATGTCATATTTCGGAAGAGTTAACTATGATTATGATGGAAAAGGATTTCTTAGTTTCTCAATTCGTCGTGATGGGAGTTCAAACTTTGCACCACAAAATAAATTTGCCATTTTCCCTTCTGTTTCTGCTGGATGGAGGTTATCTCAAGAGCCGTTTTTACAAAACGTTGCCTGGATAGATGAATTAAAGGTTCGGGCAAGTTTTGGTTATACAGGAAATCCAAATGTGGCAGCTAATTCATTCCTGCAAACAATTAATCAGAGTTTTCAATACACTTTTGGCAATTCATCTGGACCTGGTGGTATCGTTGGGGCTGTTGCACCAAGCGGATCTTTTAATCCGGATATTAAATGGGAAAAAAATGAGCAAATGGATATTGGTTTAGACGGAAGTTTATTTAGAAATAAATTAGGCTTTTCATTTGATGTATATCAAAGAAGATCAAAAGAGCTTATACTTTACGTTGCGCCTCCTAATTTATCTGGTACGTATGAGCCTGTACCATTTAATACAGGAACGTTACAAAATAGAGGGTTTGACCTGAGCTTAAATGGTAAAATACTTTCTTCTAAAGATTTTACTTGGAATGCCAATGCAGTTGTAAGCGCTTATAAAAATAAAGTTATTTCATTGGGTTTATCTGCTCCTTTAAACAATGAATTTACTAATATAAGAATAACAGGAGGAAGCTTAAGAACGATACAAGGTTCGCCTGCTGCATTTTTTTATGGGTTTGTAACAGAAGGAATATTTCAGGACTATGGTGAAATTGCAAAACATGCAACACAAACTGCAGGTTCTGATCCTACTACAAGTACCGCCCCGGGCGATATAAAATTCAAGGATATTAACAATGATGGTGTTATTAATAATGAGGATAGAGCCAATATTGGTAATGCAAATCCAACTTTTACTTTTGGATTAACAAATAGTTTCAGCTACAAAGGTTTTGAACTGAATGTGTTTATTCAGGGCTCACAAGGTAATAGGGTTTTAAACTTTACCCGTTGGTATACGGAAGGGGGTGTTAGTAATGGTAATTATTCAAATAATGTATTAAGCAGATGGACGGCGCCGGGTACCAGTAATAGTATGCCAAGGATGACATTAAATGATCCTAATGGAAATAACCGTGTGTCAGATCGGTTTGTAGAAGATGCTTCTTACTTAAGAGTAAAAAATGTTCGGCTTTCTTATAGCCTTCCTGCAAAATGGGCAGAACAGCTGAAAATGAAAAAAACTCAATTCTATGTCAGCGCTCAAAATTTATTCACTTTCACAAAGTATACAGGATTCGATCCTGAAGTTGGTGGAGCTGTTGATATTGGATTTTACCCACAAGCCAGAACATTTATCGCTGGTATAACCATTGACTTATAAAAAATTAAAAAACAGTTTATGAAAAAAATATTTTTAAAACAGTTTTTACTACTGGTTACTATCAGTGTTCTATTTACCAATTGTAAAAAAGAGCTTTTAACAATTGATCCAACTATTCCGCTGATTCTTGTAGATAATTATTATAAAACTGAATCAGAAGCTATAGCCGCGGTTAATGCTGCCTATACACCGCTTTCTGCAATTTATAACGGAGCAGCCTGGCATTTAGGTGATATAATGAGTGATGACGCAGACATTGGCGGCGGCGGGGGTGGTGATGGTACGGAAACAGCAGAACTTGATAATTTTAATGTTAACTCTTTTAATCCCATTCTCAGTCTCCTCTGGGCTCAATGTTATTTTGGTATTTTAAGAACTAATCTGGTTATAGAAAAAGTTCCTCTGGTTCCGGTTATGGCAGTAGCAATAAGAAACAGAAGTCTTGGAGAAGGAAGGTTTCTTAGGGCTTTATATTATTATCATCTTGTTCGGTTATTTGGAGATGTTCCTTTGTATACAAATGTTATAACAGCCGAAGAGTCTACAACAATTGTAAGATCTCCAAAAAATAAAGTATATGATCAAATCATAGCTGATCTTAAAGTTGCAGAAACTTTATTACCAAATTCACATGCTGCTGCGGATAAAGGCCGCGCCACTGTTGGTGCAGCTAAAGGGTTACTGGCATCGGTTTATTTAACACTAGGCGATAAAACAAATGCTGCTGCAAAGGCAAAAGAAGTAATTGGCAATCGAGTTACCTATGGATATGATTTATGGGTTAATTATGAAGACAATTTCAAATTGGAAAATGAAAATGGCAAAGAATCCCTTTTTGAAGTACAATACAGAAGTGGAGGAGGAACATTTAGTGACTTTGGTGCCGGTAGTAAAATGAATACTTTCTTTGGACCCAGAGAACAAAATGTAGTTCCTTCAGCAGGGTATGGATGGAATGTTCCTACGAAAAATTTTGCGGATCAGTATGAAAAAACCGGAGCTGCCTACAACACAATAATTGATAAGAGAAGAAACAGAACGATCTGGATACCAGGTGATACCTATGCAACTTATACGCAAGCAACACAATTGGTTGGTTCACCTAATGGATTTAATGTAAAAAAGTTTTTTATTCCGATAGATAACAACACAGGTGATGATGGTCAATGGAGAAGTGCTTTAAATGTTCCTATTATGCGTTATTCAGAAGTGTTGTTGATTTATGCCGAAGCAGCGGGCCCTGCTGTAGGAAAACCGTTTGCTGACCAGGTAAGAGTCCGTGCGGGACTGGCAGTATTTCCAGCTGGTTTATCTGACGCACTTTGGCTGGCTGCAATTTATAAAGAAAGAAGATTAGAACTTGGATTCGAAATGCACCGATGGTATGATTTATTACGCCACCCGGATCCAAATTACTTTAAAACTGTAATGGTTGCTTCCGGAAAAACTAATATTCAGGACAAACACAGATACATGCCAATCCCACAGGGAGAAAGAGATAAAAATTCGAATCTTACCCAAAATACCGGGTATTAAACGCTTTAAATATTTAATATGAAAAAAATTGCATCAATATCAACAATATTATTACTTGCACTAAGTACCTTACTAGTGCAATGCAAGAAAAATGATTTACTTGGACTAAACGGTACAGCTTCAATAGCCGACTTTTCTGCTCAGATCACAGCATTGAAAGATACCCTGCCGTACGCTTATATAGTCACTTTTACAAATGCAAGTGATGAAGCGGTTCAATTTCAATGGGATTTTGGTGACAATACAGGTTTGTCATCAGAAAAAAATCCTAAACATCAGTATGCAACCGGTGGTATTTATAATGTACGCCTTACATCTGTCGGTACCAACGGAAATAACACTATTACAAAAAGTATAACTGTAACTGACGCCTGTCAAGACGATTTTTTTACAAAGCTTACCGGTTGTACCAGTAAAGAATGGACCTGGAGTACAGATAATGATGCTATAAAAGTTTTAGCAGCCAATGGAACTACCGTTGATTTTTCCGGACCTGCTGCCAACTGTCAGGTAGATGATGTATATAAATTTTATGGAGATGGAAGATTTGAATATAAGGCAAATGGTCAGACTTTCGATGCGCAATCAGGGTTTAGTTGTATTGCACCAAAAACAAATGCCACAAAATATAGTGTTGTAAGTAAAACCGGACTGCCTTCGGAAATTATTTTAGGCCTCGTAGCCGGAGGCATTTTAAAACCATTTATCGGTACTACTGATTTGGTTGACAATAATAAATATACTGTTATCTCTTATACGGAAGATAACATGGTAATTCGGGGTGTATTAAACGGAACTGGCGGAAAGTATATACAAATCAAGTTAAAAAAGGTTTCTACATTAACACTTGCAAATTTAAAGAATATTTTAACTGGGGGAAGTAGCAAAAGCTGGAGATTGGATCCAGCATCTGGAGCAAATTCTATTGTCGTTGGAACTGAAAATAATGTGACACAGTATTTTGCTGGTGGTCCGCTGGATAATAATTGTCAGTCAGATGATGTTTTTACATTTACATCAGCCGATAAGATCAATTATAACGCCAACGGCTCAACTTTTAATGGAGGTAATGTGGCTCCTAATTATAATTGTGGTGCAGACCGTTCTTATACTAATATCACTTATACTTTTACTGCAACAACCGGCGGTGTGGCCGGTTTAGCTGCCATTCAGCTACCACAAATACCCCCAACTATTTTCATCGGTACTACAGATGTGCCATCAGAAAATGTTTATCGTGTTATAGAAATTTCTGCAACTAAAATGGTGTTAAGAGCCGGTAATGGAGCAGGAACCGTATTCCAATTCAAGTTTGTAAGTCTTTAAATAAATAACTATGCTACAAAAAAATAAAATATTACTTGTTATATTATCTATCGGTTTTATTGGTTTTTCTTGTACGGAAAAAGATAATATTCCGACTATAACAACAACCGTTGTGCCTTCAGATAAGGTCTGGAGTTATGAGACTACTCCGGTATTTGAAGACAATTTTACTATAAATGGAAATCCGGACCAAGCAAAATGGGGGTATGATATTGGTGGTTCAGGATGGGGAAATAATGAATTACAATATTATACAAACAGACCAGTTAATGCTACTGCTCTTAATGGCATTTTAAAAATCAATGCAATCAAAGAAAGTTTTAACGGAAGTGCCTATACATCTGCACGCTTGCTTTCGAAAAATAAATTTTCTTTTAAATATGGAAAAATTGATGTCCGGGCAAAAGTTCCTGCAGGATTAGGAACCTGGCCGGCCATATGGATGCTTGGAAGTAATATCGATGTTGTGAATTGGCCCTCCTGTGGAGAAATTGATATTATGGAACATAGGGGTAGTGAGTTAAATAAAATTTTTGGTACGCTGCATTATCCTGGCCGTTCTGGTGGAAATCCGGATGGAAGAACTATTACTATTCCCACCGCGACTACTGATTTTCATAATTATATAGTTGAATGGACACCGAATTATATAAAGTTCTATGTGGATACACAGCTCTTTTTCACTTTTAGTAATAATAGCCTGGTTCCTTTTAATCATAACTTTTTTATTATTCTAAATGTGGCAATGGGTGGAAATTTTGGTGGGCCCGTAGATCCTGCTTTTACAAATGCCAGTATGGAGATTGATTATGTGAAAGTGTATAAAATAATTCCTTAGATCAGAAAAAAATAATTGTAATAACTAATTTTTTTAAAAGGCTTTCTGATTGCTTATTTCGTTATCTATAAAATTTTGCATATGAAAAAATTTTCCTTTTTACTTCCTGTTTTGCTAATGACATTTATGTCTTTTAGCCAAACGCAGATGAACTTACCTGTAACCTTTGATGATGTGACGGTAAATTATAATCTGGTAGGTTTTGGCGGAGCGGAACAATCCTCGATTGTAACAGATCCAACACTACCAGGTAATAAGGTAGGCAAGGTGATCAAGACCAATACAGCCGAGTTATGGGCAGGAACAACAGTGACTGCGTTAAACGGAACAGTGCAGACGGGCTTCAGCGCTAATATACCATTTACGACATCGGAGAAGCGAATGAATGTACGGGTGTGGAGTCCACATGCTGGAATCCAGGTGAGGCTGAAAGTAGAAGACAAAAATGATCCTACCCGTTCAGTAGAAACAGAAGCGACAGTAACAATCGCAAGCGGCTGGCAGACATTGGAATTTAATTTTGCCAACCAGGCAGCAGGAACAGCAGCATTGAACCTTGCCTTTGCTTATAACAAAGCATCAATCTTCTTCAACTTTGGTGTAACCGGAGCTACGGCGGGTGAAAGGACTTATTATTTTGATGATATGAAGTTTGGAGCGATACCGCCACCACTGGCACCACCGGCACCAGTTGTAACAACTCCGGTTACATATTGTCAGAATGTTACAGCTGTAAGTTTAACAGCTACAGCATTGCCAGGAAATACGTTAAAGTGGTATACTGTAGCAACGGGAGGTACTGGAAGTTCAACTGCACCAACACCATCAACTGCAACTGCGGGCACAACAAACTATTATGTGAGTCAGGTAAATGCATCGCAAATTGAAAGTGCCAGGTCATTAATCGCAGTTGTTGTAAATGCAGCCCCTGCAATACCAATAGTGTCTACACCAATCAATTATTGTTTGAATGCAACGGCATTGATTTTAACAGCTGAAGCAACAACTGGCAATACGTTGAAATGGTATACAGTGGCAACTGGAGGTACCTCAACAAGTAGTGGACCGGTGCCAACAACAAATGTTGCAGGTAGTAAAATATACTATGTAAGTCAGACGAATGCTACAGGTTGTGAAAGTCTGAGGGTAGCTATTACAGTTGTAACAAAGCCATTGCCAACTGCTCCGGTGATCGCAGCTTCGCAGACGTCATTAACTCCCGGACAGTCAGTTACCATTACGGCAACCGGAACAGCGGGTAGCACAATAGCCTGGTATCGTAATAATATTTTAGTACCGGGTCAAACTGGCAGTTCTATTGGTGTAAACGTTGACGGTATAGGTAGTTATTCATTAAAAGTTACTAATGTGGACGGATGCAGCAATACTTCGAATACAGTTGCTATAACGGGTGCAGGAAGTAATAGGATGTATGTTTATCCTAATCCTTCAACAGGTAAGTTTCAGCTTCGTTATTACAGTGATGCTAATAGCCAGAAACCCAGAACTGTAGCTATCTATGATTCAAAAGGTACGATGGTGTACAAAGGGCAGTTTGTAATATTTGGCGCTTATACATCAATACAAATCGATTTAACAAATAAAGGGTCAGGTAATTACTTTATACATTTATTAGACAGTGATGGAAATAAATTAACTACTGAACAGATATTTATTTACAAATAAAACTGAAGATTAATAAAGAATGGAGCTATCAAAAAAAGGTAGCTCCATTTTTTTCAAATTCTATCTTATAAGAATTATTCAATAAAATTTAAAGATGAATAATAAGAAATTGAAGTGGGTAGTATGTCTATTCTCATTTTTTGTGCTGTATAATAACGGAATTAGCCAAACTAATTTTAATAAATTGGTGTGGGCTGACGAATTTAAGAATAATGGGTTGCCGGATAGTACAAAATGGAGTTATGATAAAGGGCGAGGCTGTCCTGATCTTTGCGGGTGGGGGAATAATGAGCTGCAATATTATACTACTAAAAAATTACAAAATGCCAGAGTTAAAAAAGGTAAATTAATTATTGAAGTAAAGAAAGAAAATATTGAAGATGCAAATTACACTTCAGCCCGACTCAATTCAAAAAATAAGGGTGGATGGAAATTTGGCAGAATTCAAATCAGAGCAAAACTCCCTTCCGGGAAAGGCCTTTGGCCTGCAATCTGGATGTTACCCACTAAATGGGAATATGGAAATTGGCCCCATAGCGGAGAAATTGATATTATGGAAAATGTAGGGTATTGGCCTGATTCAGTTTTAAGTAGTGTACATACAGGTGCGTATAATGGAATGATTAATACTCAAAAAACAAAGGGTGTAAATCGAAAAGATTTATCAAAAGCATTTCATGTATATGCAGTAGAATGGACAGCCGATTCGATATCTTTTTATATTGATAAAGAATTATATCATGTATTCAAGAATGATCATACAGGAAGTGAAGCCTGGCCTTTTGATAAGGAATTTTATCTCCTCTTGAACATAGCCGTTGGTGGGAATTGGGGTGGTAAATTTGGCGTTGATGATAACATATTCCCGCAAAAAATGGAAGTTGATTATGTAAGAGTGTATCAATAATGCAGATGGGTGATAATTCTTGTAATTTTATTTCAAGCCTCAGGTAATTAGAAAATAAGCATATTTGTAAATATTTTTACTAATTTAACCTTCTCACTTCTTTGTTTAAGGGGTAAAATATACATAATGAAACGTTGGTTTGGTTTTACAGTTCAATTCTTAGTTGTTTTTTTAATTATTACAGGCTTTTTTATTTCCTGTAAGCAGGGTAGCAAGCAAGTTGAGACAACCATCCAGCCTACACCTACAACTAGCGATTCCATAGAAGTAAAAATAGCTGCCCTGATGGCTAAAATGACATTGGAAGAGAAGATTGGGCAAATGAATCAATACAATGGTTTTTGGGATGCCACAGGCCCGGCTCCAAGCGAAAAAAAAGCCAAACTTAAATATGCTCATTTAAGAAAAGGACTTGTTGGTGCTGTTTTAAATGTAACGGGGGTGGATAAAGTAAGAAAGCTACAGGAAATTGTAGTGAATGAATCAAGACTGGGAATACCATTATTATTTGGATTCGACGTCATTCATGGATACAAAACTATTACACCTATTCCGTTGGCAGAAGCGGCAAGCTGGGATCTGCCATTAATTGAACAGTCAGCCAGGGTAGCAGCCATAGAAGCTTCAGCTGTTGGTATAAACTGGACATTTGCCCCAATGGTTGATATTACCCGTGATGCCCGTTGGGGGAGGGTAATGGAAGGTGCTGGGGAAGATACTTACCTGGGATCTAAAATTGCTGTGGCCAGGGTCAAAGGTTTTCAGGGGTCAGATCTTTCGGCGCCCAACACGATTGCTGCCTGCGCCAAACATTTTGCTGGTTATGGTTTTTCAGAAGCCGGTAAAGATTATAATACAGTCGATGTAGGTACTTCAACGTTGTACAATATTATTTTTCCACCATTTAAAGCTGTTGCAGATAGTGGCGTGGCTACATTTATGAATTCTTTTAATATTATTAATGGGATTCCGTCAACAGCCAATAAATTTTTGCAAAGAGATATTTTAAAAGATAAATGGAAGTATAAAGGATTTGTGGTTTCAGATTGGGGTTCAGGGTTAGAAATGATTGATCATGGCTTTGCTAAAGACCTTAAACAGGTGGCTGAATTGTCGGCTAATGCCGGATCAGATATGGATATGGAATCTTATGCTTATGTAACCCATTTAAAAGAGTTAGTTGAATCAGGAAAAGTGGAGATGAAAGTAATTGATGAAGCAGTACGAAGAATTTTACGGTTAAAATTTGAATTAGGATTGTTTGATGACCCCTACCGGTATTGTAATCTCAAAAACGAAAAAGAACAAATATACCACCCGGATCATTTAGCTTTTGCATTGACAATGGCAAAAAGTTCAATCGTGCTATTGAAAAATACCAATCAGCTATTACCATTGAACAAAAATCAACAACGGATTGCAGTGATTGGTCCACTGGCTGATGATAAAAGTAGTCCGTTGGGAAATTGGCGACTGGCTGCCGATGATAATAATGCCGTTACTGCAATTGAAGGTATCAGAAAATTTTCATCAACTATCAGTTATGCCAAAGGTGTAAATTTAGTCATCGGTAAAACCAGTTTTCCGGAGGAAGTAAAGATTAATGAAACAGACAGTTCTGGGATTAGTGAGGCGGTAGCACTGGCTAAACAATCAGAAGTTGTCATTATGGTTTTAGGAGAGCATGGATTGCAAAGCGGTGAAGGAAGAAGCAGGAGTAAATTGGATTTGCCCGGGTTACAACAACAATTGCTGGAGGCTGTATATGCAGTTAATAAAAATATTGTATTGGTACTGATGAATGGCCGGCCACTGGCGCTTACCTGGGCCGATGAGCATATTCCTGCAATTGTAGAAGCCTGGCAACCCGGTATTCAATCCGGCAATGCCATAGCCCAGGTTTTATTCGGAGAATATAATCCATCCGGCAAGTTACCGATGACCTTTCCGAGAACTGTCGGGCAGGTTCCTATTTATTATAATCATTTCAGCACAGGAAGGCCTGGTCCAAAGAAGGAAGTCTTCTGGTCACATTATATTGATGAAGTAAATGAGCCACTATATCCTTTTGGGTTTGGTTTAAGCTATACAAATTTTGCGTATAGTAATTTAAAAATTGATGCTGCAAATGCTACTTTGATAAAAGCAGATCTTACTATAAAAAATACAGGACAATTTGCGGGGGAAGAAGTAGTTCAACTATATATAAGAACTAAAACGGGGACTGTGGTTCGGCCAATAAAAGAATTGAAGGGATTCAGCAAAGTTGAATTGCAGCCGGGTGCTTCCAAAACAGTTTCTTTTATCTTAACGAATGAGGAGCTCGGTTATTATAATAATGACGGAAATTTCATTGTAGAACCGTGTGAATATGAAGTCATGGTTGGTTCCTCTTCAAAAGATATCAGGTTAAAAGAAAAATTTCAAATTGACAAATAAAATTATGTAACAAGAAGTTGTTATAAGTTTTTTAATTGCTGGATCGTTGCTATCGGGTCAGCTGATTTGAAAACCGTGTTACCCGCCACCAGCACATCGGCCCCTGCGGCCAGAATGGTGCCAGCATTTTCCAATGTTACACCACCATCTATTTCAATGTGCACGTTTAATCCCCGTTCATCGATCATCGACCGGAGTTGTTTTATTTTTTCTACTGTATAGGGAATAAATTTTTGCCCCCCAAAGCCCGGGTTCACACTCATCATACAAACCAGATCAATATCGGCCAGTATATCACTCAATGCAGCAACAGGTGTATGCGGGTTAATGGCTACACCTGCTTTCATACCCATTGATTTGATCTGCTGAATATTCCGGTGCAGGTGATTGCAGGTTTCAATATGAACAGATAAAATATCCGCCCCTGCATTTTTAAATTGTTCGGTATATTTCTCCGGTTCCTCGATCATCAGGTGCACATCACAAACTTTGGTGGTGGCTTTCCTGAAAACTTCAATCAGCATGGGGCCAAATGTGATATTGGGAACAAAGCGGCCATCCATAATATCAAGATGGTACCAATCCGCCTCGCTGGCGTTAAGCATCTGGCACTCTTTTTCCAGGTTCAGGAAATCAGCGGCAAGGAGAGAAGGGGCAATAATGGGCATGTAGGTTAGTTTGCCCTGCAATATAATTCTATTTCAGTTTATCTGCCGCTTCTTTAGCCTCGGTAAAGCTCTTGTCTAGTCCATAAGCCCGTTGGTAATTCAGTTTAGCCTCTACTTTTTGCCCCAAGGCTTCCTGGCATTTGGCTGTCCAGAAATAAGCATCGGGAAATTTAGCAGAAATTGTATTGGCCAGTTGAAATGTTTTTAACGCTTCCTGTAATTGTTTCAGCTCGTAGAGTATTCTTCCTTTTTCGATATAAGCATTCAGGTAGTAATAATCATGCTGAAGGGCCTGGTCAAACAAAGCGAGGGCTTTTTTCTTATCATTTATATTCGAAAAATAAAGGCCTTTGTAATAATAGGGTTCTGCATGAAGACCCAGCGTATCTATTTTGATCAGTGAATCGCAAAGTGCTATCACCTTCGCATTTTTGGTTTCTCCATATTTGTAGGCTAACTCATAGTTCAGGTCAATATCATACGGAGTGAGGCGGTAGGCTTTTTCCAGTGTACTGATGGCTTCAGTTGCATTTCCTTTTTTATCCAGCAGCTCCGCTTTTATTTTCAGTACATCCACCTGCTCCGGGTTCTTTTGCAGCATCTCATTGCATAGTTGAAGCGCTTCATCTGTTTTGTTTTGGGCCGCCAGCGAACGGGCCAGGGTGAGCTTCAGGAAAAAACTATTGGGTAGTTCCTTCAATGCATTGTTCAGGAAAAGGATAGCCGAGTCTGGCTTTTTATCCAATAACAAATTGCTGACACCATAAGCATACCGCTCATCTTTTTTCAATCCCCAGGCTTTTTTAAAATCGGCCATTGCCGGCTCGGGCAGGTTATTGCTGTTTAATAAGACCGCCCTGCGGAAATAAAGCTCATCGTTCCCGGGTTCCTGTTTAATACTATCGGTCAGCGCAGCATAAGGCTTCTGGCTGAGCAATTCGCTATACGGGGAACTGCTGCCTTTGTCAGTACAACTGCTGACCAGGATCAGCCCGGCAATGAGAAGAGTCCCTATTTTTGCAATCCTGTTCATGGGTCAAAACTAAATGATTTTGCGAACGCAGGTATGACAATCACCTGACAAAGGAATCTTTTAACGAAAATACCTTTGCAGCCCGCTTCTGAAGATGGAACTACTAAACGAATAAATATGAAAAAACTTTTATTGCTTTCCCTGTTGACCGCTATTCTTATTTCCTCCTGTACCAACAGCGCAAAAATTGTGGCCCAACCATCTGCTACCGATACACTAAAATATGCAGAGGAAACCCATTTTAAAAATATTCAGCAATTGACTTTTGGGGGTGATAATGCGGAAGCCTATTGGAGCTACGATAGTAAATGGCTTGTTTTTCAGCGGACAAATAGTAAAGATGGTATACCCTGCGACCAGATTTTCGTTGGAAAGACTCCGGCCAAAGTGGGAGATAAATTTACCTACAAAATGATCAGTACCGGGAAAGGTCGCACTACCTGCCCTTTTTTTACAAAAGATGGCAAGCATGTTATTTATGCCTCCACCCATTTGGGAAGCAATGATTGCCCTCCTACACCAGACAGGGCCAAGTATGGGAATAAATACATCTGGCCACTGTATAGCAGCTTCGATATTTTTATGGCCGATCTTGATGGTAATATTGTAAAACAACTAACCAACGCTGCCGGTTATGATGCAGAAGCAACCTTATCACCCGATGGAAAGAAAATGATCTATACCAGTACCAAGGACGGCGATATTGATCTCTATATTATGGATATCGAGTCAGGCAAAGAAAAACGGATCACTACGATGCTGGGTTATGACGGAGGTGCCTGGTTTAGTCCCGATGGTACCAAGCTGATCTGGAGGGCCAGCCGTCCCAAATCCGAAGTGGAAATCAAAGAGTATAAAGACCTGCTGGCAGAAAACCTGGTAGCTCCTACCAATATGGAAGTATGGGTCGCTAATGCAGATGGCAGCAATGCCCGCCAGGTTACGGCATATGGACAGGCCAACTGGGCACCGGCCTATATGCCTGATAATAAACGTATCATTTTTGCATCCAACCATGAGTATAAAAGAGGATTTCCATTTAATCTTTATACGATCAATGAGGACGGAACTAACCTAATAAAAATCAGCCGGGATAAAGGGTTTGATGCGTTCCCGATGTTTTCCCCAAATGGAAAAAAAATTGTTTTTTGCAGCAACCGCAATAATGGGGGCACCCGGGATACAAATGTATTTATTGCAGACTGGGAAGAATAAAGTTCAGCAATCAGGTCTTGCTTATTATCTTTGAAGTATAAACTTACTGCTATGGACAAAGGCTTACTTCATCTCCACAGTTTTCTCCGTTGGGTTATATTGATACTTTTATTGGTAGCTATTTATAAAAGTTTTACAGACAGGAACAAGGCATTTACTCCCGGGTATAAAAAAACGGGTATGTTACTGATGATCTGTTCAGACATCATGCTGCTACTTGGATTATACCAATGGTTTACAGGTCCCTGGGGTTTGAAAAGTATCCAGCAGAATGGGATGGGGGTTGTGATGAAAAACGCTGTACTCCGTTTCTTTGCGGTTGAACATTTTATCGGAATGCTGATCGCCATCATTCTTATTCATATTGGTTATTCCTATGCAAAGAAAAATGTTCCTGATTCCATAAAACACAAAAGAGCTTTATTGTTTTACGGACTTGCTTTACTGATAATACTCATTTCCATTCCATGGCCTTTCCGGGCTATTGGTGCAGGAAGAGCCTGGTTTCCTGGCATGTAAATTATAAGTAAAACTTAGTAGGATATTCCAGGAAAAGTATTTTGGAAGAATGGGTCTATCGTTTTCCTAATTCAATTACTTCGCAGTCTTTCATATCGCTGCCATCAATAACGAACCGGATCAGGGTTCGTACTTTATGCCAGCCTTGTTTGCCGGCTGCTCCCGGGTTCATGTGCAGACAATGCTGTTGATCATCATACATCACTTTTAAAATATGAGAATGGCCGCTTATGAATAATTGCGGTTGATGCAGCGCCAGTACTTTCCTTGTCGCGGGATTATATTTTGGTGGTGAACCGCCGATATGCCGCATCATCACTTTTACATCTTCACACATAAAAACCAATTGCTCCGGAAACTCGTTTCTTATTGCAGCGTCATCAATATTACCATACACTCCACGCATCTTTTTTTTTTCTCCTGCGCCTAAGCCCAAGGATATTCGCTGAGCGACACCCTCCCCAAAATCACCGGCATGCCATACTTCATCGCAGTTTTCAAAATGCCTGAACACAGCTTCGTCAAGAAAACCGTGAGTGTCAGATATAAGGCCGATTCTTGTCATATTATTTTTTAACCGCAGAGAACGGGAGAACGGTGAGTCTGCGCGGAGGCTCTCTGAGAGTCCTCCTTTACTCAAGTGTTCTGCGGTGAATGTATTAAATTTTAACCGCAGAGAACGGGAGAACGCTGAGTCTGCGCGGAGGCTCTCTGCGAGACCTCCTTTACTCAAGTGTTTTGCCGTGAATGTATAAAATTTTAACAGCAGAGAACGGGAGAACGGTGAGTCTGCGCGGAGGCTCTCTGAGAGTCCTCCTTTACTCAAGTGTTCTGCGGTGAATGTATAAAATTTTAACAGCAGAGAACGGGAGAACGCTGAGTCTGCGCGGAGGCTCTTTGCGAGTCCTCCTTTGCTCAAGTGTTCTGCGGTGAATGTATAAAATTTTAACCGCAGAGAACAACGGGAGAACGGTGAGTCTGCGCGGAGGCTCTTTGCGAGACCTCCTTTGCACAAGTGTTCTCCGGTGAATGTATTAAATTTTAACCGCAGAGAACGGGAGAACGCTGAGTCTGCGCGGAGACTCTTTGGGAGTCCTCCTTTACTCAAGTGTTCTGCGGTGAATGTATTAAATTTTAACCGCAGAGAACGGGAGAACGCTGAGTCTGCGCAGAGGCTCTCTGCGAGACCTCCTTTACTCAAGTGTTTTGCGGTGAATGTATTAAATTTTAACCGCAGAGAAGGGGAGAACGCTGAGTCTGCGCGGAGGCTCTCTGAGAGTCCTCCTTTGCTCAAGTGTTCTGCGGTGAATGTATAAAATTTTAACCGCAGAGAACAACGGGAGAACGCTGAGTCTGCGCGGAGGCTCTTTGCGAGACCTCCTTTGCTCAAGTGTTCTGCGGTGAATGTATTAAATTTTAACCGCAGAGAACGGGAGAACGCTGAGTCTGCGCGGAGGCTCTTTGCGAGACCTCCTTTGCTCAAGTGTTCTGCGGTGAATGTATAAAATTTTAACCGCAGAGAACGGGAGAACGCTGAGTCTGCGCGGAGGCTCTCTGAGAGTCCTCCTTTGCTCAAGTGTTCTGCGGTGAATGTATTAAATTTTAACCGCAGAGAACGGGAGAACGCTGAGTTTGCGCGGAGGCTCTCTGCGAGACCTCCTTTACTCAAGTTCTCTGCGGTGAATGTATTAAAGAAAATTCGTTGAATTGTACAAAAATAATCTCACTACATTTGTATATGCCTTTCAAAAGAAACTTCACCTATTATATCGACAAAAGGAAATGGAAATATATTTTCCTGCTGGCTACTTTGGAACTATCGGCGAGGAAAAGCTATTAGCTTTTAGCCAATAGCTATTAGCCAGCAGCCCCAACCAGAACGATAAGCTAACAGCTAGAATCCTTAATTCTTCATTCTTAATTCAACAACATGCCTCATTATCATCAACTCGGAAACATTCCGCATAAACGACATACCCAGTTCCGTAAACCGGACGGGGAATTATATTCCGAACAATTATTTTCTACCGAGGGATTTTCGAATGATTATTCATTGCTCTATCATGTCTATCCGCCTACACAGATCATAAAAACAGAACCACAGGTGAGTGTGGCTCCCACCATAGCCGAAGAAAAAATGCTAAAGCACCGGAGTTTTGAAGGGTTTAAAATCAAGCCGGTAAAAGATTACCTGGAAAGCCGGAAGCCCGTACTGGTCAACAGCGATTGCCACATCGTGCTGGCGGCTCCGCAGGAAAGTATGAAAGATTATTTCTACAAGAACACAGATGCTGATGAAATGATCTTTGTGCATGAAGGCAGTGGTATATTAAAAACAATGTATGGCGAACTGGCTTTTGGTTATGGCGATTACCTGGTGATACCAAGAGGAACCATTTACCAAATTCATTTCAACAGCAGTGATAACCGGCTCTTTATTGTTGAGTCTTTCAGTCCGATCCGCTATCCCAAAAAGTATGTGAGCAAATATGGTCAGTTAATGGAACACTCCCCCTATTGCGAGCGGGATATTCGGGTTCCGCAGAACCTGCAAACCTTTGATGAGAAAGGAGATTTTTTGATCCGGGCCAAAAAGAAAGGGATGTTATACGGCTTGCATTATGGTACGCATCCTTTTGATGTGATCGGCTGGGATGGTTGCTGTTATCCTTATGCTTTTTCCATCCATGACTTTGAACCCATTACCGGCCGTGTACACCAGCCACCTCCGGTGCACCAAACATTTGAGGCCCACAATTTTGTAGTCTGTTCTTTTTGTCCGCGGTTATTTGATTATCATCCGGAAGCAATTCCTGCTCCATACAATCATAGCAATATCGACAGTGATGAATTGCTTTATTATGTAGATGGCGATTTTATGAGCCGCAAAAATGTAACCCGGGGAATGATTACCCTGCATCCGGCGGGTATCCCGCATGGACCGCATCCCGGTGCAGTAAAGAAAAGTATCGGGGCAAAAGAAACCAAAGAACTGGCGGTGATGGTGGATACTTTTCATCCATTGATGCTGACCAATGAGGCTCTGGAGATCGAGAATGATGATTATGTGATGAGCTGGGCTGAGTGAAGGTTGTCATCCTGCCTGTCCCGACACAAGTCGGGAAGCTTGGCAAAGGATGCTGAGTAAAGCTTTGTCAACCAGAACCCGCCTTATGGAGAAGGATGGGCAGAGTAACGTATTGGCATGCCGGGCTTGACCCGGCATCTTTTTTATGGGGCCAGCTTCAGTGCTACTATCATCGCCTGTTGCAAATTTATCCTGAGCGAATCCGAAGGGCACTCTTGTACGTTCGGTAACTCTACTCAACAATAACCCCTTTGTGGTATATTGTCTCTCTGATTTTTCATTTATCTTGTACCCCATGGCCAAAACGAAAAAAGGGGACAATACAAGTCCCAAAGCCGACATAGACTTTGAACAGGAATTATGGGGTGCCGCCAATGAACTTTGGGGCGCTGTTGCCGAAAATCAACACAAGGATTATGTACTTTCTCTTTTGTTTGCAAAACACATTAGTGAACGTTATGCTATGCGTAGAGAAGAGCTTCAAAAAGAGTTGAACGACCCCAGGTCTGATTACTATACTACCAGCGATAAACAATTAAATCTGGTAATGGAAGATGAACTGGAATACCAGGTAAAGAATGTTTATAAACTTCCTGAAGAAGCAACTTGGACTTATTTAAAAGACAATTCTACAAGAGATGATATAAAAGTAATTGTTGACAAAGCCTTTGTATTAATTGATGAAATTCTTGCCAAACGCAATGAAGAATTCAAAGGTGTATTGGAACCCATCTTCGTAAAAAGTCAGTTAAGTCCCACACAGGTGTCAGGCTTAATCAATATGTTCAGCAACGATAAATTTTCCGAAGCAAAAAATCCACAAAGTGATATCTACGGAAGAGTGTATGAATATTATATCGGCAAGTTTGCACAGGCCGAGGGCAGTGGTGCCGGACAATTCTTTACTCCTGGCAGTGTTGTTCGCTTATTGGTAGAAATGATTGAACCCATGAAAGGCCGCATAATGGACCTTGCTTGTGGAAGCGGTGGTATGTTTGTACAGAGTTTAAAATTTGTTACTGCACACGGCGGTGATAAAAACGATATTTCCATTTACGGACAGGAACGGTATGAAGGCACTTTGCGTTTGTGCAAAATGAATTTGCTGTTACGTAATCTTTCTTTTGATGTAAAACTTGGCGACTCATTATTGACGGACCGCTTTCCAACTATTAAAGCAGATTTTACGTTGATGAACCCACCATTTAATATCAGTAAATGGCATCCTGAAGATTTACCGGAAAATGATCCCCGTTTGTTTGGTGCTAAAGAACAGTTTGCTACCGATGGTAATGCCAACTACATGTGGTTTCAAACATTGTGGTATCATTTAAGTGAAAAAGGAACCGCCGGTGTGGTAATGGCCAATGGTGCAATGACTACCGGCAACCAGGGAGAAAAAAATGTGAGGGAACACATGATTGAGAACGGCATGGTGGATTGTATCAATGCTTCAAACCGTGATCATCCCATGCATCTGCATGGATTTAATTATCATGTGTTATCACTTGGTTCGGTACTTACCAATAGTGTTTTTAAGCCCGGATATGAACCCGCAGTTGTAACACAAACGATGCTGCCGCAATCAACAATGAATATGAAATGGTTTGCATCCCGCCCCGGAAATTGGATGTTCCATTGTCATCTTTCTTTTCATGTCACTCCGGAAATACGGCTACCCGGCGCAGCTGAACCTGATCCACCGGATCAACAACCACATATGGCCGGCCTGGTGATTGGTATTAAGATAAACCCCGGACCGAGTGATTTGATTTCAAAAGGAGAGGAAAAAGATTTTAATCTTTATGCCAATGAATACAAGCCGGGAAACGGGCAACGAAATGGCTTTTCTTTTTCTCCTCATTTCAGTCCCGACACAAATACAATATCTACTCCGGGCCCCTTACTATTGCTGAAACAGTATCAAGCAACTTTTGTTACGGTTATAAACAATATGTCGTTTTCAACAAGTGTGCATTGGCATGGACTTGATTTAGACAGTCGGGCTGATGGCGTACCTGATTGGAGTGCATCGGAAGGTAAAATATCTCCCTTGATCCAGCCCGGAGAAAAATTTACTTATAAATTGACATTGATGAGGCCGGGCACTTATATCTACCACAGCCATATGAATGATGTGCACCAGATAGCCAGTGGATTGTATGGTCCCATCATTGTTTTGCGGGGAAATGAAATCTATAATCCGAACCGATCATTATTATGTTGCAGGCTGGAAATCTTCGGGGACGGGCTTAAAATTGAACGGGAGTTTTGAACAATCAACATTATATGCGCATCTTGGTGAAACACATCGCCTTCGTTTAATTCATATAGCCCCGGCAGGGGATGTAAAAATATGTATGCTGAAAGACCGCACTCCTGTATTGATAAAGTTTATTGCAAAAGATGGAAACGATTTACCACCTAAACAGCAAAAGTTTTTGAAAGAAAGTCAAAATTTTGGCGTTGGTGAAACAGCCGATTTTGAATTCAAACCATTAAAAGCGGGTATTTACAATTTACAGTTCATTTATGGGAGTGGATTTTTTACCTGGACACAAAAATGGCTTGTGACTGATTGATGGAAAATTTAAATTGAATTTGTCAGCCATTGTGAAGGACTACTCAAAAGCGGGATAAATACTAATCAAAAGTAACAGCCTTACAATTAAGACTTTACTTTTTTCCTTTCGAATTTTCCTCGCATTTTTCAACCTCTTTTCACGCCCGGGTTGCTGTACTGAGCTTAGCCAGCCCTGAGGTAATCGAGGGGTTAAAATATCTTCCACCTACTGCCTTTCTTTTTTACTGAACTAAAAAAAATAGAACCTGCAATTTACAGGCTCTATACACATCAGTTATTATTTTATCAGTTCTGATTGCTTACATACCAGGCTTGGCAGGGCTTGCCGTAGCACTCATATCCCGGACGCAACGATATTTTCCATCGCTTTTTTGAAAGAGAGACATATAATAACCATTCTCTGTTTCAGTACCGGCTTTATTAAATTTTGTCCATGAACCAATTTCTGTTGCCATATTACCTTCTGCATAAACGTCCACTACTTTGTAAACACTGTAGTCACCGGCCGTGTCTTTGGCAAAGCCTTTTGCAATTTTTTCTTTAATGGCTGCCATCCCTTTAGAAGGGGGTTCATTACGGTTGTAGCTTGTAGCATCATCACTGTAATAAGCTGATACCGCATCTACATTTTTCGCTTTTTCTCCTGCTGCAAAAGCATCTTCCATGGCCTGGATTTCTACTTTTAGTTTATCCATATCGACTGGCGTTGCTTTTTCAGTTTTGGAAGTACAGGAAGAAAACAATAATGCGATAAGTCCGACAAGAACAATTGGTTGAAATTTACTTTTCATAATACTTTGTTTTGGTGAATTGATAATAAACAAGATAATGTTTTTTTACCTTTTATAAGTATTTTATCATAATTTGCTTCAGGGCAATTTTTGCAGTATGGCTGCTGTATATGGCCCACAGTGTTATTTTTAACAACTGTAATACTGTAGGTAAAACTGCTGTCAACATTCATTACACTATCCTTATTCCCTGGGGAGCGTCTATAAAAAATATAGCCAATTCAGGGAGGCAACTGCAAAAGGCCGCACAAATTTATAACGGTATGCCAGCCCTGTTTTAATTTTACAATCAAACAAAAACACATACCAATAACTGTCACGGAGTTGGAGCTTGTTATAAAAAAATGAGCATCAATGCAGGTGATGCTCAAATAATCAGCTAAACAGCCAAAGAGGTATATCCTGATGCTTCTATTGTAGGAAGAACCTTTATAACTTCTTTTAACAAGAATGATTTTTCACCTCCCCTGATTCATGATTACACTATCAAAGGAATTAGTTCATATGCGCCGGTTTTAGTAATAAGCTTACCAATAATATTTGAAAAACGATGGCTATATGCCAAAACAAAGCATTTTTTTGCCGGAGCCGGCATCACGATAAGCTTCAGTACTGGTGCTGATTCTGAAAGTATGTTTATCAGCTTACAAAATGTGAACAACGGATTTTATAATGCTGGTGGCACAGATGTTTATGCCAATAACGATGCGAAACCATGGGTTAGTTTTCCTCTAAATGCAGGGCATTCCTGGTTGCTAAAAAACAATAACTTATTGCAGCTTGCTATTTGTTCCAATATTTCTTTTACCAAATATGTAAATGGAACTTATCAAATTATTATTCCCGGAAAGCCACTTACAGAAGGCAAATACAGTTCAACAGGCTCTTTCATAGGTTTATCAATCAATTATGTTTTTACCAATGCCAACTATCGAATAAGGATGGCGTATGAGAAAACAAGACCGAAGCAATAAGTAGTTAAATCAATATTTCAGAACGTACATCTGGCACATAGAGGTACTAAAAAGTATTTACTAAAAAAAATTAACTGAAGACATACAACAATCATATCGGAAAAATAAAAAGGAATAAGATTCTTTCTGCCAATATTATGCTGGCTATGGCCTGTATTTGCTTTCACTCAGGCAAAAGACAGTTTACCAAAAGTAGTTAGCAGACCTGCTCAGTCACAGGCTGCTCACAAACCTGCTATTCCTAAGGATTACAAACCCGAAATCTTCACCTCCGGCTTTATAGACATCATCAACAACGGCCAGGTAAATGCTTCCGCAAGATTTATAAGATTATACATTGGCGAGCCGGGCAAGTTTTCACTTCCGCTTTCACTTTATTCCGGCGTATCATCCAATAATTTTCAAAACCCAACTAATATCCAGCGGTCCAACGATGCACTTGTCACTAATTTTATAAATCCATTAAGTGGCCTGGCCAATATCTCTATAGACGGAATTGTTTACTTCAATAACAAATCGCAAAAGGTTACTAAAGCAGGCCTTCTTTATCATACCGGAGAAAGAGTGCTGACAGGAATAAGAACCGGGCCGGTCAGCGACCCCTTAACCGGCAAGCCTATTAACTTCCTGAATTCTTTTGGTTCGATAGGTTTGTATTTTCAAACCGGTGCATGGGAAAGAAGCAATTCAAAAAACGTAGGCGTTTCATGGTTTGCACTCCGGTATATCGGGTGCTACACAAATGCCAACCAGTTAAAAGAAATATTGCCTGCTATTGAAACCAATGGCCTTTATCATGGTTATTCCCTGGCCTGGGGTGTGGAGATCAATAACCTTGTAAACATCAAAGTGGTCTATTATAAATACGTAAAAAAACCCGAGATCAATTACTATCTGCCCATTTATCAATTTTCCTTTAATTATACTCTTAAAAAATAAGGTGGCAGGATTATGTGATGTCATGGGCTGAGTAAAACCTTGTCGCCCTGCCTGTCCCGACATAAGTCGGGAAGTGAAGCGAAGGATGGGCGGAGTAGATGGATGAACGGATGAACAGATGAAAAAAGAACAGGTGAAGTATTGATTCAATACTTCACCTGTTCTACATTCTTTTATTTGCCTTCAGAAGCTGCTTCGCATTTCTCGGTTTCTTTTTCTACTTCTTTCATAAAGGCTTCATCACCTTTATACTTGGCTTCCATTTCGTTTTCCCATTTATCCATTGCAGCCTTTGCTGCATCTTTTTCTGCCCCTTCGGCAGCTTTATAAACTTTACCATTCAGGTCACACCATTCTTTTGCAATGGATGCAGCAGATTTTTTACCACCACCGCCACAGGCAGTAAACGACAGGCACAGGGCCAGTACAAAAACAGTCAGCAGGTTTTTTTTCATGATTCTCTGGTTTAAAGATTTACAATTACTGAATGTACCAATCTTCCTTTAAATCCCAAAAATCTTGTTTTTAAAAAGTCATTTCGGTATCAACCCAATTTTTTTTATATTCGGTTACTAAAAACGAATTGCAATGCTAAAAATCGGACATTTAAAATCAGGCGGTATTATCTCTATCAATGACGAAGGAATTATCAGGGAAGGCACTATTGTCAGTGTAAGCCCGGAAGAAAACCAGGCTCTTGTCAATAACGGCGTACAGGAATTCTGGTATAGCCCGGAGGAAATGCATTCGGTGCCATTGGATGAAGACCAGTTGCTGAGGCTTGGCTTTACCCGGGAGGAAACGGATGGTGCGGTAAAGTATAAAAAAGACTCTTTCCGGCTGGTGACCCCGAAGAAAGGTGATTTCTCCAACCTGGATATGTGGTGGCGGGAAGACCGGCGGCATTTCAACTTTCCCCTGGGGGTGCATGAACTTCAAAATTTGCATCTGGACATGACAAAAGTGCACCTGGATAAGCACTAAAGGGCTACTAATCACTGTTTTTCAGGCCCGCCAGGGCCTTTTTCCACATAACCCCCAAAAATAATCGGGGTTATGTCTTTTTTACCCCTGATACTCCTACCTTTGCGTTCCGAAAAAATTATGTCGAAACAACCCCTTATCAAGCAAGATGGTACTATCCTGGAGGCCTTATCCAATGCCATGTTCAGAGTGAAATTGGAGAATGGTCACGAGATTCTGGCTACCATCTCAGGGAAAATGAGAATGCACTATATCCGCATTCTGCCGGGAGATAAAGTGGGAGTGGAGTTGTCGCCATATGATTTAACAAGAGGAAGAATAAACTTTAGATACAAATAACAGCTACAAGCTGTGGGCAAACAGGCTGCTAGCCTCCAGCCCCTAGCCCAAGGCCTAAAGCATAGAAAAATGAAAGTAAGAGCATCCATTAAAAAACGCAGTGTTGATTGCAAGATCGTTCGTCGCAAAGGCATCCTTTATGTAATCAACAAAAAGAATCCCCGCTTTAAGCAAAGACAAGGGTAATAAAGCTATGAGCAAATAGCTACGAGTTTCGAGTTATAGTCTCGTCGCTCGAAACTCAAAGCTCGAAGCAAACAATTAAAAGAACTAATATAAAATAAGAAATATGGCTCGTATTGCCGGTGTTGACTTACCAAAAAACAAAAGAGGCGAAATAGGACTTACCTACATATATGGTATTGGCCCCTCTACTGCTCAGTACATTCTGGATAAGCATAGTATTGACAGGAGCAAGAAAGTACATGAGTGGAATGATGATGAGCTGACTGCTATCCGTAACACCATCACGGAAGAGCTGAAAGTGGAAGGACAACTTCGTTCTGAAGTACAGATGAGCATCAAGCGTTTGCTGGATATCGCCTGCTACCGCGGACTCCGTCATCGTAAAGGCCTGCCGGTTCGTGGTCAGCGTACCAAAACCAACAGCCGTACAAGAAAAGGTAAGCGTAAGACCGTTGCCGGTAAGAAGAAGGCAGCTAAGAAATAATTCCCCGCTCTGCTCGGAATGACAAGTCAGAACCTGATTGTCACCCCGAACGAAGTGAGGGGCACTATCAACACTGAACTAATTACGGATACCCCTGGTGCAGGAGGAGGATTAGTTCTGGTTCGGTCTCCTAAAGAGATCGGATAATTTTAAAAACAAAGTAAAGAGTACCTCTTACAAACATTATGGCAAAAGCACAAGCACAGCAGGCTGTCAGCGCAAAACAAGCCGCTAAGAAAAGAGTAGTAAAAGTGGACGCATACGGAGATGCCCATATTTCTGCTACATTCAACAACATCATCATCAGCCTTACCAACAAAACTGGTCAGACCATCGCCTGGAGCAGTGCTGGTAAAATGGGTTTTAAAGGTTCTAAAAAGAACACCCCTTATGCTGCACAGATGGCCGCTGCCGATGCTGCTAAGTCAGCTTTTGATGCCGGTCTGAAAAGAGTGGATGTATATGTAAAAGGTCCTGGTGCCGGTCGTGAAAGTTCAATTCGTTCTTTATCACAATCAGGAATCGAGATCGTAATGATCAAAGACGTGACGCCGATGCCACACAATGGCTGCCGTCCGCCGAAGAAAAGAAGAGTATAACCCCCCAAACCCCCAAAGGGGATTAAGGAGACATATAGAGCCAATTTGGTTTCATTTAACAAAGGGTGCCCGATTTATTTTTTACGATTTTTTACCGATCGTCGCACCGTTACAAAAAAAATCGAAATGAATAAAAACTATGGCAAGGTACACTGGTCCAAAGACCAAGATTTCCCGTCGTTTCGGTGAGCCAATCTTAGGCAACGGTAAATGGCTGGACAAAAACAGCAATCCCCCCGGGATGCATGGTGATAAGAAAAAGCGTAAAACACTTGGTGAATACGCTTTGCAACTTCGTGAAAAACAAAAAGCGAAGTACACCTATGGTATTTTAGAAAAACAATTCCGCAAAACATTTGAAGAAGCAGCCCGTCGCAGGGGTGTAACAGGTGAAAACCTGATCAAGTTGTGTGAAGCCCGTCTGGACAACACGGTTTTCCGTATGGGTATCGCACCAAGCCGCCCTGCTGCCCGTCAGTTGGTGAGCCACAAGCACATCGAAGTAAACGGTGACGTATTGAACGTTCCATCTTACCAGATGAAGCCAGGTGATGTTATCACTATTAAAGAAGGCAGCAAAGGAAGGAATTCTATTACCAGTACTGTTCGTGGTAAGAATCCAAAATTCAGCTGGCTGGATTGGAATGAAACTGAACTGAAAGGTACATTCATCACGTATCCTGAAAGGGAAAGTGTTCCGGAGAATATCAAGGAACAACTGATCGTGGAATTGTACTCTAAGTAAGGTGAATAGTGAGTTGTGAATGAAATGCACACTTGCAGGAATCTAAAATCATAAATCTAAAATCAAAAATCGCAATATGGCAATTTTAAATTTCCAGAAGCCTGATAAGATCATTTTACAAAAAGCAAATGATTTTGAAGCTCAGTTTGAGTTTCGTCCGTTGGAACCCGGTTACGGTGTAACCATTGGTAATGCACTTCGCCGTGTATTGTTGAATTCACTGGAAGGCTATGCAATTATAGGTGTGAAGATTGAAGGTGTGGAGCATGAATTTGCAACCATGAAAGGCATCAGCGAAGACGTGGTGGAAATTTTCCTGAACCTGAAACAGGTTCGGTTTAAAAAAGCCGTTGACCATGAAGTGGCCAATGAAAAAATCATCCTTTCTATCAAGAACAGGACAGAATTCACAGCTGGTATGATCGGCGAAGGCACTCATTCTTTCCAGATCATGAATCCTGATCTGCTGATCTGTACACTGGATTCTTCTGCGAGAATGGATGTGGAACTGACCATCGGTAAAGGCCGTGGTTATGTGCCTGCTGAAGATAATAAACCAAAAGATGCTCCCCTGGGCTATATACCAATCGATGCGATCTTCACACCCATTAAAAATGTGAAGTACACGATCGAGAACACCCGTGTGGAACAAAGAACGGATTTCGAAAAATTGATTATGGAAGTTTCTACCGATGGTACCATCCATCCCGAAGAAGCAGTAAAACAGGCATCGCGGATCCTGATCCAGCACCTGATGATCATTACTGACGAAAATATCACCTTCGACAATAAAGAAGAAAAGAAAGAGGACCTGGTGGACGAACAAACTTTACAATTGCGTAAAGTATTAAAGACACCATTGGAAGACCTCGATCTTTCAGTAAGAGCGTTTAACTGCCTGAAAGCAGCGAAGATCAATTCATTGAGCGAGCTGGTTCAGTACGAACAGGAAGACCTGATGAAATTCCGCAACTTCGGTCAGAAATCACTGGCAGAAATTGAGCAGGTGCTGACCGAAAGAGGTCTGCATTTTGGAATGGATTTAGTGAAACTGGGTATTGACCTGAGCGAATTCTAAACGAGTCAGGAGTAAAAGAGCCATTAGTCAGGAGTCCTTCTCCTGATTAACGACTCCAGACTCCCGACTATTCTATAACAGTAGGTTGTAATTCCTGACACGGTACAACCGAATTAAAATTAAACAGTCATGCGTCACGGAGACAAAGTAAAAAATCTGGGCAGAAAGAAAGCACACAGGGATGCGTTGTTGAGCAACCTGGCCTGCCAGCTGATCCAGTACAAAAAAATCGTTACTACAACCGCTAAAGCAAAAGCTTTAAGAGTGTATGTAGAGCCCTTAATCACTAAAGGAAAAGAAAATACTACGCACCAGCGTCGTGTGGTATTCAGTTACCTGCAGGATAAAGAAGCTATCAAAGAATTGTTTGGTGCTGTAGCTGAGAAAGTAGCTGGTCGTCCTGGTGGATATACCCGTATCATCAAATTAGGTGCAAGGGTAGGAGATAATGCTGAAACAGCGATGATCGAACTGGTTGATTTCAATGAGATCTATGGTAAGGGTAAAGGCGAAGAGAAAGCAACCGCTAAGAAAACCCGTCGTGCCGGTGGTGCGAAGAAAGTAACTGCAACTAAAGCAGAAGCAACTGCAACAGAAGAAAAAGCAGCTGAATAAGATTCATCACAACTTGTTTAATAGTTTAAACCCCTTGTTTCAGACAAGGGGTTTTTTTTGTGCGCTATGCATGCCACAGTTCTTTAAGGTTAAAGTCCTAAACGGGCCATCTAACGGGAACCGTTAGTCCAAAGCAAGGGTGTTTACTGCGAAGTAAAATCTGAAGGAAGCGG
>Ga0163149_10000423_pt1 | contig 55448 bp, 33 predicted proteins | sample OliLakLV19MP5G1_FD_148604 | JGI IMG/M metagenome (GOLD analysis project Ga0163149, IMG submission 148604) | Freshwater microbial mat bacterial communities from Lake Vanda, McMurdo Dry Valleys, Antarctica - Oligotrophic Lake LV.19.MP5.G1 | ecosystem: Environmental > Aquatic > Freshwater > Lake >...
ATATGAAGAATTGTTATCATGCTCCAACAATATCTTGTCCATTTTATCAAGCATATCTTCCACGGGCTCGGCCTCCTGATCCTGCTGATTAGTCGGAACAAATAGTGAAAAAGAAATATTAATAATGTATTGGTAAAGGAACAAATGATGAGAATTATAAAGTTTGGTATGATTCGCAACCTGATCCTTTACCACAGTCAAATACTGCAACCAAACAGGGTCCCTGGTTATAGAATAATTGCCAAGGTATTTAAAAAAATCACCCATTATATCTTCAACTTTCTCAATTGCCATTGCATACGCCACCTGCTTATTGTAATCTTGGGAGTACAAATAGTATTTAGGCGTATGAACGTGCAATTTTTTTAATGCGCTGTAAACTTTTGTCAGTTCAAGAGGCATATCATACCTGCGCAAATCTTCTTCCATCTTTTTTAATACCACGATTGCTGTTTCTTTAGGTGTATCGTAAAGCAACTGCGGAATATTATCTACTCGTTTCAGAATATCTTCCTTCGCTCCCAAAATGGTTGACAGCTGATATTCCTGAATTTTATCATGCAGCCTTGACTTCAGCGTATAATATGCGCCGCTGCCAATACGCAATGATTGAGATATTTCATTATCATTTAACACATCCTGACGCATATGTGTTAATAACATAAGATATTTGTCTGCCCTTGTAGTACGAAATTGCGATGAGAGCGACTGATAATCGGGTTCACGCATTTGTGCAACAACATTTTTTAATTTAAGCATGGCTTTATGTTTGGGTAAATATTACAACAATCTTACAAAGCAAGTGCTTTTTATTCACTTTTTATAGCAAAAATCGCGGTTCTTCATACCTATGTAAGATTTTAGGCCATTTTGCAACAGCTTGAAGCCCATTTTTAAGCACTTTGCAGGTATTTAGTTTTATAGTAGGTTTGCAAAAAAATAACATATGAGCTTAGTTGTTGTAGGTACGGTAGCATTTGATGCCATTGAAACACCATTCGGAAAAACTGATAAAATTATTGGGGGCGCAGCTACTTATGCCGGCCTTGCTGCATCTTATTTTACAAAACAGGTAAATCTTGTATCCGTTGTTGGGAGCGATTTTCCAAAGGATGCAATAGAAAATCTGAATAAACATTTTATTGATACAAGCGGACTGCAAATAAAACAAGGGGAAAAAAGTTTTTTCTGGTCAGGCAAATATCATAACGACATGAATTCGCGCGATACCCTTGCGACCGAACTAAATGTGCTTGAAAAATTTGATCCTATTATACCTGAATCCTACCAGGATTGCGAATTTTTAATGCTTGGCAATCTTACACCATCGGTTCAACAAACTGTAATAAAACGTTTAAATAAAAGGCCAAAGCTGATTGTATTGGATACCATGAACTTTTGGATGGATATTGCTTTGGAAGAATTAAAAGCGACATTAAAAATGGTGGACGTATTAACCATTAATGATGCAGAAGCAAGACAACTTTCCGGAGAATATTCCTTGGTTAAAGCGGCACAAAAAATATTGAGAATGGGCCCTTCAACACTTATTATTAAAAAAGGAGAACATGGTGCATTGTTATTTAATAAAGACCAGGTTTTCTTTGCGCCGGCACTTCCTTTGGAGGATGTTTTTGATCCGACAGGTGCGGGCGATAGTTTTGCCGGAGGATTCATTGGATACCTTGCTGCGACAAAAGATATTTCTTTCGACAATATGAAACGTGCAATTATTTTTGGATCGGCCATGGCATCTTTCTGTGTTGAAAAATTTGGAACAGAAAAATTGATTGGTTTAAAACAGGAACAACTTGATGAACGCGTTCAGGAATTTGTTGATCTTGTACAGTTTGATATCGCGCTTGTATAATAAAATTAAAACAGAGCATCCTCCCCAAGATGCTCTGTTTTTCTTCTTAACTATACCCCTATCGATAAGAAGAAATCTTTACCATCCAAAACCAATTTTTAATCCTAGAGGAATATGTAATGATGGCCCTTCATAATAGCTTTTTGAGCTTCCTGATTGGGTAAAAGTTTGTGAATTCATTACACTGTATTTCACGCCAAGTCCGGTATATAAATCAAGTGTTAAGCCTTTCCTGCTGATCACCTGTTTTCCTACCAAAAAATTTGCGCCAACATCCATCGCTTTTGATCGGTAACTATAAAACGAACCTGTTGACCAATCAGAATTATAATCATATCGTGAATTTGAAAAAGTTAATTGTGTTTCTAAATACATTCCTTCAAGCGGGCCCTTTTTTTTGCTTAGGTATTGCCTAATGCCCATATTAGCAGCAAATGTTGTTTCTACTCTAGGTTTAAGGAAAATAGAACTACTTGTTGAGGCACCAACAGTAATGGAGCGACACCCTCCCAGATATCTTTCGTAACTTATATTAGCATTCCCATACCTAACACCTATTGGGTTAAACTTCAGAATATTTTTAACTGTGTCTTCGGTTTTTTTTGGGAATAACATCCCTACAGTTTGCGCTTTAATATCTGTATCCATAACAATTAATCCCAGCACCAAACAAACGAATATTGACTTCATATTTTAAAATGTTTAGAGGTAAGACGGGCGCATGCCATAAAAGTTACAGCCCCTAAAAATTTTAACTTCGTTTAACAAATGAAGGGGATGGGTGTGAGGTGTATTCGATAATAGGGAGATGGGGAAAGAAGGGAATAAGGAAATAGGGTGTCTATATTGAACTACTTCATCCCCAATAAAAAAAGTTCATTCGCCTTTTCCCAGTTCACAACATTCCACCAGGCAGTAATATAATCGACACGTCGGTTTTGATTTTTTAAATAGTAGGCATGCTCCCAAACATCAAGCGCGAGAACAGGTGTTCCTTTAAATTCAGATACGTCCATCAAAGGATTATCCTGATTAGCTGTTGAACCTATTTGTAATTTTTTATTTGCATCAACAACAAGCCATGCCCAACCTGAACCAAAAACTTTTGTTGCAGCATCATTGAACTTTGTTTTAAAATTTTCGAATGACCCAAAAGAGTCATTGATCGCTTCAGCTATTTTCCCTGATGGCACACCTCCGCCATTTGGTTTCATTAAAGACCAGAAGAGAGAATGATTGTAATGGCCGCCAGCATTATTCCTAATTGTCATATTGTATTTTGAAACGTTGGCACATAATCGACCTAATGTAAGTTTGTCCACGTTTATCCCCACCAATGCTTTATTAAGATTGTTCACATAGCCCTGGTGGTGTTTGCCATAATGCAGCTCCATGGTAACCTTATCAATATATGGCTCAAGTGCATCGTAAGCATAAGGGAGGGGATCACAACTGAAAAAAGATTGGTCTTGTAAAAATATGTTTCCTGCAGGTAAAATTCCGGGTAATGATGTAAGTGCAATTCCTCCAAAACCTGCAAGGGTTGTTTGTTTTATAAATTCTCTTCTTGATTTTTTTTCTATCATTTTCTGTTCTTGATTTTTCTCCCTCTCTAGGGAGGATTAGCCTGTCCTGAGCGAAGTCGAAGTAGGGTGAGGCCTTTATTCGAAGGAAATAAGTACCTGATTTTTTTCTACTGCCATTTTTTTACTGACGTTGATTTTTTTAATTATCGCATCGACGGGCGCTTTCAATACATTTTCCATTTTCATGGCTTCAAGTATCAATAAAGAGTCCCCTTGTTTTATTTGCATGCCCTCAGTAACCAGTACGTCCAAAACTAATCCGGGCATAGGGGCTTTCATTTCATTCACTTTACTTGCAGATAAATTATCCATGCCAAGGTTCTTCAACAACTCATCGTATTTATCCTTTACATTAAGTTCATACTTATTGCCATTCACCCTTACTAAAAATGATTTCTCTTTTGCATCAGCAGTTAATACTTCCACAGTGTATGATTTATTATTATAAAGCACGTGTAGTACATTTTCCTTTACTGTGATCACATCCCAAGCAAACTCTTTTCCATTAAGCTTTCCGGAAGTATTGTTGTTCCCATCCAACTCAACCGAATGTTCATTTTTACCGTTTACAATAACCTTATGCATATACAAATTTACATAACAATATGGCAAATACCTTAAAGTTTGAAAAGTATATATTTTTCACGTCCTTTGGTAGTGCTATTCCCATCCATGTATAATCGTTTAATCACAATATTTATTCTGGCTTCGCTATTTAGCGCCTGTGATGTAAACAAAAAGCATAAAAAAACATCCGGGAAAAATCCGGGCATAACACTCGACACCGTTTCTGTCGGACCTCAAAAAACCAGAGAGTACCAGGCTTCTGAAACACGAAAATATGACATCCTTCATACAAAGCTGAATGTAAAATTCAATTATGATTCGGCACAAATGAGCGGGGAAGCTACATTAACTATTAAACCATATTTTTATTCGATACGCAGTATTGATCTTAACGCACGAGGATTTACCATCAGGAAAGTTGCTTTATCCAAGAAGGATGATCTGTATGATTTGAAATACCGATACGAAAAAGATGTTATATCCATTGCCCTGGACAAACAATATTCCAAAAATGATTCTTTCAACATATTTATAAGTTATATATCTAACCCAAATAAATTAGAAAAAGGTGGGAGCGCGGCGATCAACAACGATAAAGGATTGTACTTTATTAATCCCGATGGAAAAGACAGCCTGAAGCCCATACAAATATGGACACAGGGTGAAACACAATCTAACTCAGCATGGTTTCCCACTTTCGATCATCCGAATGAAAGAATGACAGAGGAAATTTGCATGAGGGTAAAAGACAAATATACTACCCTCTCGAATGGTGAATTATATTTTCAGCTGCACAATACGGATAGCACCCGTACGGACTGCTGGAAAATGGATTTTCCCATTGCGCCTTATCTTGTTATGATGGCTGTTGGTGATTACGCTATTGTAAAAGACAAATGGAGAGACAAAGAAGTAAATTATTATGTTGAGAAAAAATATTTGCCAGATGCAAAACAAATTTTTGGAAAAACTCCCGCGATGATCGAATTCTTTTCGAAAACACTTGGAGTGGCTTATCCATGGAATAAATATTCCCAAATAGTAGTGAGGGATTATGTTTCCGGAGCAATGGAAAACACAACTGCAACTATCCATGGTGAATTTTTACAACAAACCCGTAGGGAAATGATCGATGGAGATCACGAAGATATAATTGCCCATGAACTTTTTCATCAATGGTTTGGAGATTATGTTACGTGCGAGTCATGGTCCAATCTTCCATTGAATGAATCCTTTGCAACCTATGGAGAATATCTTTGGTTTGAATACAGTGAAGGTAGAGACATGGCCGACGATCATCTCTGGTCTGACCTTATTCGATATCAACAGGAATCCAGGACCAAACAAGAAAACCTCATTCGCTTTTATTATGACGACAGGGAAGATATGTTCGACGGACATTCCTACCAAAAAGGCGGACGAGTGCTTCACATGCTGCGTAAGTACGTTGGCGATGAAGCATTCTTTGCATCGCTGAAACTATATCTTGAAAAAAATAAATTCAATTCAGTTGAAATGCACCAGCTACGTCTTGCCTTTGAAGAAGTAACCGGCGAAGACCTTAACTGGTTCTTTAATCAGTGGTGTTATTCAAGCGGGCATCCGAAACTTACTTTTAGTTATTCATTTGATGATGTAAATAAAAAACAGCACATAACTATCGCGCAACAGCAAGACCTTACCTCATCACCGTTATTTAAACTTCCCATACTTGTTGATCTTTATTTTCCTGACACAGTAATACGACATAAGATCACTATTAGTAAAACAAATGAGGAATTTACCTTTGATGCAAATACAAAACCATTGTTGGTAAATGTGGATGCTGAAAAAATGTTGTTGTGCGATAAGGAAGAATATAAGACAACAAATGAATGGATTTACCAATACAAACATGCGCCATTGTACCTGGACCGGGCAGAAGCCATTTACGCTCTGGGAAAAAATGAACAGCAAAAAGAAGGCAACAACACACTTATTAAATACAGCAATGAGCCTTCCTTCCTAATTATTGAAACGAGATCGAATAGGTTAAAGAAAACAGCTGTTGATTCTCTTGCCGCATTAACGCTTTTGGATGCGCTTAGCGATCGTTCACCAGATGCGCGGCAAACAGCGCTTGAATTACTGGACAAAAACACCTCACCCGTTAAAGGGTTAAAAGAAAAATTAATTTTACTTGTCGAAAGTGATAAGAAATCAAGAGTGCGCGCGCTTGCATTGGAAGTGTTGGTGAAAAAATTTCCGTCTGATGAACTGCTCCCGTTACTGAATAAAGGAATGCAGGACTCTTCTTATGCTGTTATATCAAAAGCATTGAAAGGCCTTGTTAAATTAAATAAAGAAGAGGCATTGAAGCGGGCTGCGGTATTAGAAAAAGAAGAAAACCAAACACTATTGTTATCTGTTGCCAATGTATATTCTGAAATTGGATCCGACAAAAACAACGAGTTCTTCGTAATATTACTGAATAGGCTGGAAGGCTGGAGCAGAGTAACAGGAGTAAACACATATGGAAAATTCTTGGAACGCTGCAATGATGAAACAATTAACAAGGGACTTGTTATACTAGAAAATATTGGAAGAACTACTGAAATTAAATGGGAAAAATTTTATGTGCAGCAAACATTAAGTGACCTGGCAGGAATGTATTTCGACAGAGAAAAAGAAATCCAGGGAAAAATTGACAACCTGAAAGATGCCAAAACAAATGGCGAAACCGTTCTTAAATTGGAGCGTGACCTAGAGCCAATAAAATTGCAGAAAGAAAAAATTCTGAAGCTCTACGATGCGTTGGATGCCGTTAAGACAAAATAGCCTTTACTCCGGGCAATTGTTTTCCTTCAATATATTCAAGCAAAGCACCACCACCTGTAGAAACATAACTTACTTTATCAGCCAGATTATATTTATTGATGGCGGCAACGCTATCGCCGCCTCCAATTAATGAATACGCCCCCCCTTGTGTAGCTTGTGCTGTAGCATCCGCAATGGCTTTGGTACCATGCTGAAATTTTTCCATCTCGAAAACACCCATAGGGCCATTCCATAAAATGGTTTTCGAATTCAATAATTCATTTGCAAATAATTTTTCTGTTTCCGGACCAATGTCAAGTCCCATCCATCCATCAGGTATAGCATCAATGCTTACAGTTTTTGTGTTTGCATCATTAGAAAAATTATCAGCGATAATAGTATCAACAGGTAATAATAATTTTACTCCTTTTTGTTTTGCCTTATTAATTACATCAAGCGCCAATTGTAATTTATCTTCTTCGCAAAGAGACTTTCCAATATTTTTTCCTTGAGCTTTAAAAAATGTATACGCCATTCCTCCTCCTATTATTAGGGAATTTACTTTGTCCAGTAAATTTTCAATGATCAAAATTTTATCACTCACCTTTGCCCCACCCATTACTGCAACGAGAGGTTTCTCCGGGTTATTCAACAATTTATTTACGTTGTTTAATTCACTACTCATCACATAACCAAAATATTTTGCAGTTGGAAAAAAATCTGCGATGATCGCCGTTGAAGCATGCGCACGATGTGCCGTTCCAAAAGCATCGTTCACGTACACATCACCAAGTGCCGATAATTTTTTCGCAAAATCCTTATCTCCTGTCTCTTCTTCTTTATAAAAACGAAGGTTCTCTAACAGCAATACGTCACCTGATTTAAGTTCTGCTGACATTTTTGAAGCAGAAGCGCTGATACAATCATCCGCAAATTTTACTTCTGTATTTATAAGTTTGGATAAATGTTTGATCAAATGTTTTAAAGATGATTTTTCCTCGGGACCATTTTTTGGTCTGCCTAAATGCGACATCAATATCACACTTCCGCCATCTTTGCGGATTTTTTGTATTGTAGGAATGGCGGCCCTTATACGGGTATCGTCAGTAATATTATATGATGCGTCAAGGGGGACATTAAAATCGACACGGATAAGTGCACGTTTGCCCGAAAAATTAAAATTGTCAACAGTTTTCATAATTGCGATCATTTATAAAGATGTCCGCAAAATTATAGTTTCTATCGGAACAAGCAAAAGATGTTGAGGTTTATGCCAGAGCCGGGGATTAGCGTATCAGTGCAACATGTCCTGTATAAACAATTTCTTTATCGGTGGCTACATTTTTCTGACGTATCTGCCACACATAAACACCCATGGGCGAAGCAGAATTAACCCCTTCTTTTTTCCCATCCCACCCCTTGTTAAAATCACTCGTGGAAAAAATGAGTTCACCCCAACGGTTAAAAATAAACATAACTGCATTTGTCATGTCCAATGTCCCCCTTGGAATAAAAATATCGTTTAGCTGATCGTTATCAGGAGTAAATGCATTCGGAAAAAAAATACTTTCGGGGAATTGTACTTCACAATCTTCTACATGTACGATTTTAGTTTGTGTTTCTGAGAATCCACACTCATATGTTAACTCGCATCTTACCTGGTAATCACCAGGAGCATTAAAAGTATGCATTGGACTTTCGAGTATCGAAACAGTTTCACTGTTATTTAGACTATCACCAAAATTCCAGGAGACAGAAACAAATCTGGATACAACTCCCGCACAATTTGTCAGCGAAAGATCAAAGTTTGCTTGCAAGCAATTCGTTTGATAATTAAATGTATCGGAATAAGATACTTGCGTACCTGCAACAAATGTTGGCAATCCCAGTTTCGAATTAGCACCATTTAAATAAAGAGCATTGTCTTTGTAATTACAATTTACGCCTGCAATATCAGGGGCATTAATGATTCCAAGCGAATCTTTATGTCCTCTTGCCACATATATCTTATTGTCTGGCCCAAGCTGCAAAGCACCTAGCAATGCTCTCGACGTTCCAACTATCGTCCGGGATTGGTTTATACCGGACGAGGGGCCGGCACATAAATCAAATTGTAAAATCCTACCGGGCGAAATTGTACTTCCGTATAATTTTTTTCCATCTGGTGAGAATTCCACACCGTATTCTCCCATTGAAGAAGAAGGGGAAATTAATGTAATTGCGTTTGAAACAATACCTGTGGAATTATTAAAATCAAATAACTCAAAAATATTCATACCATGGCATGCCGCCAGCGCTAGTCGTGAACCATCAGGTGACGCTTTCATATACCCATTTGTATTCCAAGTTGAGCCTGTGTGTACTGCTCCTATTTTACTTAAAATAGGTGTTACATTAATTCCTGAAGCGGTAAGAAGAAATACCCTGAAGGTATCAGAGCTCCAATCGTGGGTGACTATCCAATTATCTCTTCTGTTACAATGTTTTATTACTGCTATTTTTTCTGTTGATTTATTAAGCAAAGAAATATTTTTTTCTACAGTAACATCACCCAAGCCGGAATTTAAATTCATGTCAATAACCGAATATCTTATCCCCTTTGTTCCTGCATCCCTATCAATTGTAAATAAGTAGTATTGCGTTGTTGATCCAGGCTTAGGAATAATTGTAGCCGATTGAGTCGCATCCTGATCTCCCATTAAATTTGCACCATTGGACATTTGAAAATGATTTCTATTCCAAACGCCAACGCCATCTGAATAAAAAAGCAACCTACCGGAGCTATCTGCTATACTCGCACAGCCTTCAAATGTGGCTAGTTGGCCTGTAACAATTGCTACCGGAACTCCAGAGTTAAAATTAAGACCAGCTTTTGCACCAAAGTGCCAAACATTCTTTTCCTTCTGAGCGTGGCCTGTTGAATAACAAAACAAATAAACAAAAACGACAACTATTTTTCTTAGGATTTTTATTTTATCCTTTTCACTCAAGAGATTCAGCAATTTTAAATACATTTCTTTCATTACCGGATTAACGTTACATGGCCCTTGTATTGGTGCCTCTTACCATTAACATCCTTTGTTTTTATTTTCCAGACATAAACATCCTGCTGCACGGCTTCTCCTATATTGTTTACGGATCCATTCCAACCCTCAGAAGGATTATCCGTTGTAAAAATTAATTCACCCCATCGGTTATAAATATAAAACTCATATGTATCAATGTCCCATCCAATACCCAAGGGAATAAACACATCATTTTTTCCATCCTTATTTGGTGAAAAACTATTTGGAATAAAAAAAGAATAATCAGGAATAACAGTAATGATATCTGTTACGCTTGCGCTGCATCCAAATTCGTTAGTAATTAAAAGAGTAACCATATAACTTCCTGTATCACGATAATCAAATGTAGGATGCTGGATTGAAGAAAATGAACTTACAATATCACCAAATGACCAACTCCAGTTTATTGCACCAACCGATTTGTCAGTGAAATGAACTTTGGGTTCCAGCACACTCACCGAATTAGGATTCGCTGTAAATGCAGCTATAGGATCAGGATGTACTGTTATATAATTATTTTGTGTTAACGAATTAGAACATCCATTATTGTCAGCTACAATAAGAGCTACGCTATACGAACCCGGATTATCGAAACAATGATTTACCGTTGATCCGGTTGCGGCTGAAATCCCTGATCCAAAGTTCCAGTTGGATGTGACTGCATTTGGAGTTTGATTGGTAAATGCAACACACAAGGGACCACATCCGCTTACAACATCAGAAGTAAAATTAACAATGGGCAACTCATTAACGGTTACAGAAGAATATCCAATTGATGTGCATCCTTTTGAGTCTGTTATAATAACAGAATACGTTGAGGACACATTTGGAGTAATATTTACAGAAGCTCCAGTTGCAAAACCACCTGAAGAAGAAATCCAGGAATAATTATATGTTGGTGTTGCACCTGAACCAGATGCAGTAAGTGCTACAGAAGCTCCTGCACAAATTGTATAATCGCTTGTATTGATAATAAGTTGTGTCGGCTCGGTAACGATACTGGCAAAAACACCTGTACATCCATTTTGATCAATAACAATTACCGAATAGGTTCCTGATGTAAGCCCATTAGAGATTATAGTTTGTGAACCCGACTGCCAGGAATAATTATAAGGAGCAGTGCCACCGGTTGTATTTGTAATACTCAATGAACCATCACTACCATTAAAACATGATGTTGGTGTAGATTGAAGAGCAGAATTAATTATCATCGGTTGTGTTATATTAACAACAGCAACATCAGTACATCCTGTTGAATCAGTAATTGTAACAGAAAATGTTCCTGCACAAAGACCAGCGATATTTGCATTTGCCCCGCCAATATTCCAATTATAAGTGTACGGTGCTATACCTCCAGAATAACCTGCTGCCGCTGAACCATCACAAAAACCATTGCAGGATGTTGGTGTTGAAGATGCAATATTTGCGGTTACACCGTTTAAATTGGTTACACTTACTGTTCCCGTTGCGGTACATAAATTATTATCGGTAATTGTAACCGAATAATTTCCCGCAGGTATGAAGTTGTTATTTCCCGATGTGACCAAATTATTCCATGAATAGCTATATCCCGGTGTGCCGCCATTTGCGACAACGCTTGCAGAACCATCCGATTGATTACAATGAGAATACGTAGTTGCTAAACGAAGAGTGATAGTAGTAGGCTCAGCAATTGAATCTGAAGCAATGCCTGCACAGCCATTAGCATCGGTAATTGTAACTGTGTAAACTCCGGCAATAACATTTATTAATTGTGATCCTATTGTATTTGTATTCCAATTGTAGGAATATGTTCCCGTACCTCCGCTTGCATTGGCAATAGCAATGCCTGTTGCAGAACCATTACATTTTGCTGCTGTTGGAGTAACCGTAACAGATATTGGCATTGGTTCTGTAATGAATATTGATGATGTAGCTGTACAACCATAGTTATCAGTTACAGTAACAGAATACGTGTTTGATGTTAATGACGAAATGGAAGAGGTGATCGCATTTGTGTTCCATAAATATGTATATGGATTTGTACCGCCATTTACAATTGTTCCTGCAATGCCACTTGCCGTTCCATAACATGAAACTGAATTTGTTTGAACCGCAGCAAGAGTGAGCAATGGCGGTTCGGTTACAGTGAGATTTGCAGTTGAAGTACAGCCATCATTATCAGTTACAGTTACAGAATATATTCCAGCATATAACCCTGAAATATTTGCATTGGAACCGCCAACATTCCAATTGTATGTAAACGGTGCCGCTCCTGTTATAGAACCAACAGTTCCTCCTCCATTATTTTGTCCGAAACAGGAAACATTATTTACTGCACTTATAACAGACATTGGAGAGTTAACAGTAATATAATTTTGCTGTGTTACAGAATCTGTTCCACATGGAGTTGTAATAACTAGTTTAACAGAGTAAGTCCCGTTGGCCGGATAACTAATGCCGGATGGACTTTGATCAGTTGATGATGCAGTGGTTGCTCCCGGAAAACTCCACAACCAATCAACTTTTTTTCTGTCACAAATAACAGAGTTGTCTGTAAATGTTATCGCTTCATTGGGACACACCGAAGTTTTACTCGCACTGAAAGATGGAATTACCTTATTCTTTCCGCAGCTATACGCACAAATACTTATAACTACTGCTTCATACGTTCCACCACCGGAAATCATTTGAACTCCATTCACAACCGGGAATGCCCATGTACCTGCTTTTGGCATAGACGACCCAGTAAGATATGCTGATCCATTTTTTGCAATGGCAATACGTCCGCCAACAACATCAGAGAAATTAGCAAACAACACTTCATCATGGCTGTTGCCTCCTATATAAGTATCACATAAAAAATTTCCATCCTTATCAAACCTGGCCATTAAATGATCTTCATCTCCGAGACCAACTGGGTTAGCATTATTTTTTTGATGTGCACATCCCCATGCAGGAATACCATTCCCATAAACCTCTCCACTAATAAAAATATCATCCGTATTTTGGTCTACCCGAATTCCAGTTGATTCAATATTGGTTCCGAAATAAGTGAACCATTTTACGAACGGGGCTCCCGCAGAATTATTACTACCATCAAACTTTATAATATATGTTGCACCACCAGAGGTTGCATAAGTTGTTTGAAAAGCTCCAGGTGTAGGAGAAAATTGAGTTATTGGATTGCCAAACCAGGCGTGGCCCGTCACCACAATATCTCCTTGTGAATCAATTACAACATCTATACATTTATCTGCCCCCCTGCTTCCCAAATAAGTTGACCAAGCAACATTGCCATTGTTATTAAACTTTATAACTACACCTTCTGTTGTAGCTGTGGTATTGCTTATTGTACTCCCGTTAGTAACAGGGAATCCCGTATTCCCGACTTCAGCCGTAAGCCCTGTAACAACTGCATTACCGTTTGGATCTACATCCAATCCGGTAGGGCGATCTGCGACATTGCTCCCAATACATGTTGACCATACAACAGATGTTGCTGAAGAGTTAAACTTTGCAAGAAAAATATCACTGCCTGTAGTAGCAGTTAGTGTTGAAGGAAAAGAACTTCCCGCAACACCTGTCAACAAAATATCGCCTGCAAGATCAATTTCAACATCAACACCTTCATCTGAACCTGTTCCTCCATAATAAGTGCACCATTGCCTAACACCACTATTATTAAACATCGCGACAAATGCATCACCACCTCCTGCAATAGTTGGACGAATTTTACCTACAGTTCCCGGGCCTGCCGATGCAGTTGATCCCGCCAAATAAATATTATTAGATGGGTCAATTGTTATACCGTTTCCTCTATCCGCTCCCGCTCCGCCGAAGTAAGTGCAAAAAACCAAACTACCTGCAGGAGCAAGACTAAGTAAGTAAGCATCGGTGCCGCCGGCCAATGAAGTTGGGCCAACAGATGTTGGAAAAGGATTCGACGTGGTGTACCCTGTACTAATTGCATTACTGTTATTATCAGAATCAATTGCGGTTGGTTTATCATCACCGGCGCCGCCATAATATGTCACCCACGTAGGATCTATGATTAATGGATAAGATGAATTATAAACACCGAATTTGAAACTCAATATGTTTTCTTCCAACACATATTCTGCTTTCACATCTATAATGTCACCATTTATGGTTTGATAAACGCGCGGCATCCATTCTGTCATTTCTCCAACAACAGTACTGATTTTTATTTTTTGATCCTCTAATTTTATTTCTTTCGCACCTTTATATTCAAGTTTTATATTTGTCGGATCTCCACCCGAGTTTACGACAATATCATATTTTAAACTTCCTTGTTTACCACCGTAATATCGAACATCAATGCCATTGTAAATATTTTTCTGACACACTTCATAATAACCTTTTACATCAGTGATCCCCTGTGGACAATGAGCCAAATAAAAATTGTATTTGCCATCTGCTTCTTTATATTTTTCGATATAAGAAGAAGTTGAAGCGCCCACAAAATTCACGTCCACACGGTTTACAACAATTTCTTCCGACTCGGAGGGAGCCACTTCTTCTTCAGAAATTTCTTTCGGCTGACAAATGACATAACTTAACCCGCCATCACGAATGTAAATTCCTACTCCATTGTTTTCACCTTTGAATTTAATATCAGAACGGATATTACCATTCGCATCAACAACCTGCCCTTTATTCTCTAAAAATTTTATTCCGAAAGCGGATTCCGAATTGTTATTTGCATCATTAGAAGCAAACAACGCAGAAAAAAAAGTTGATGAGAAAAAAATAAGAAGTATACGCGCGGAAAAATAATTTAATTTCATTATCGGGGAATATTATACCTTCAAAAAAAGCATAAGCCCCATGAATTTTATAATAAAACTTGCTTTACAATTCTATTTCTAAATCTATATACAATACGATTTTATGCCGAATTTGGCTCAAAAAGATAATCTATTTAATTTTGTCTTTCTAAATCTACGCCCTCAATCCTTGATTATGCTTTTAGCAGTGATGAACCTCTCACCAACAATTTTTATGAAGTAAGTTCCTTTGGCAATGTTGTTGATACTAATTTTATAAGCACTATTATTCAACATGATTTTTTCCGAATAAACTGTTTGTCCTAATACATCCACAATTTCTACAAAAACATCTTCGGCAGCGGAGTATGCGGTTTTGATAAAAATAAAATCTTTGGAAGGGTTGGGATAAACAGAAACGGCATTCGCGGTGTTTTCTTTTATGCCCACTGTAAACGCAACTGTCGTAGAAAATGTATCACTACCACAATCATTGTTTGCAATAAGCGTAACATTAAAAGGGCCATTGCTTATATATTGGTGTGTTGGTGCGGCTTGTGTACTTGTTGTTCCATCGCCAAAACTCCATAATTGTGTTGTGTAATTACTTGATGAATCAATTGTAGCAATGTATGGGCTTGTTTGTGAAAAGATGGTTGAGAAATTAGCGATGGGCAGATCGGATGTTTTACAAAAACCCTTTCTTATGTAATTGTTTACGGCATCAGCGGTATACTCTGTTCTCCAGTTGCAGCGACTTTGTTTTTTTGCTTCAGTTAAAAAATCATCAAGCATAGGTGCACCACCCAGAGAAGTTTGATATGATGCAATTGTTCTTTCGGGATCAACAAACTGCACTCGCCTTGCAAGTGCGTTGGATTCGGCAGATTCGGCTTGCCATCCACTTAAATCAAACTCCTGAAAAGGACTGTCGTTCCTGAACCATGACGTTGCCGAACGATTAGAATAATATGTATTGCCAGAAAAAATATAATTGGAAGCTAATGTGTCGCGGGTAATATTTACAACGTAACGATTATAAACTGTATCCTGGAAAATATTATCCTGTACAATAACACTATCCCATTCACTAACACATTCTCCTCCGGGAGGACTGGAAGGAAAATATTTTACCATTTCCAATGAAGTTCCGTTCCAGTTGTACGAAATATTATTTCGCATCACCATGTCGGCATTATTTACTTGCCTGCAAATAGTATAATTATGAAGCTTAGGAACTGAGTTGCTAATGGCATAGGCATAGCCGGGGTTAGTTGATTTGTGAGCAACAATATTATTTTCCATTATACCATGAACATTTGGCTGCATATTCAACCCCCAGCCCCTCGGTGAGCCATTTATGTCTCGTGAATCAAGCACTACATTGTTTTTTATATGACATGAATCTCTGCGGCAAAATGAAGCAATAGGGTTTTGAAGAAATAAATTATTATCTAAAATTCCTCCCGGCCTCATCTGGCAGCCATGGCTGGATGCGCGCGCAATTATATTTCCTCTTACCACCACATGTTTGCTGCCGGGTATACCTGTGGCAGTATCCGTATTTTCATTCAAATACATATTATGATTAAAAATGGTTGCGTATGCTCCAGGGATAGTATCGTGCCAACCGTTGTGATCGAAAATATTTTCTTCTATCAATAATCCATCAATGCCCGAAATATACATGCCAGATGAATGAAACCCGCCTGATTTACCATATTGATTTGCGATGATACTCCTTCGTATTTTAAAATTGTACATAGCCCCTCCGTTGCGTTTCGCATAGTCTCCATCAACTGAAATACCGCCTCCGAAATATTCAAACACACAATCTTCAAGTAAAATATTTCCGCATAGCACTGCGCACGAAAGTCCGCCTATGCCCCGTGAAGCAACGGAAGGTTTATAATCTGGATGATTAGGATTACGGCCGCTGCAATTAAAATGTATACCTGTGATAACTAAGTTGAATTGTCCGCTGTCACCGGCAAACACTATCGCAGCTCTCATGGTATCTGTATTTATCACAGGTCTTGTGAAGCAGGAATCGCCATACGTTCCTAGCACAATCGGCTCTGTGGCGCTTCTTCCATTTTTTGCAATAGGCGCCGTTGCATCATTGGTAAGTCCGGGATAATTCAAATTAGTTGGCCCCAAAAATGTAGCTTGAAAAGTATCGCCTCGCATAAGCAGCACCCAATCAGGATAACGGTTACGAATTAAGCTCATTCCTGCTTGTATAGTTTTTTTAGGTTGGGATGGAGACACCCCAGTATTGCTATCCTTACCTGCTGAGTTGCTTACATAAATAATTCTGCTATCGGAACTCGGAGTTAAAACCGTCCAGCCGTTACCGTCCAACGGAAGTTGGGCAAATGAGGCGGATGTTATTAGAAGAAAAAATAGTAGGGCTTGACATGGAGAAAATACAGCTGTCATAAATTTGTTTCCTACAAACAAAAGGTATCGTTCGAATGATTACAAACTTCATTGCAATAGTTATTAACTATCTGACAATTTTAAATATAATAATTTACCAATGAAATTTGTTACAATTTATTAAACGTCTGATATGACAGTAATATTTTATATTCGGCATAAACTTCTCCTAAAACAATCTCTTGTTTTATTCAGCTATTCGCAAAAAGAGATGCAAGGAATAACTACATTATCAATGTAACATTTCCTTTATATACACTATTCCTGCCTCGGACTTGTAGATTAATTCTCCAGACGTAAACTCCGGTGGACGAAACAGCTTCTTTGCCGATTACTGTTCCATTCCAACCAACACTAACATCAAAAGTAGAAAACACCAAATTTCCCCAGCGGTTATAAATAAAAAGTTCATACAATTCAATATCCTGATCAAACAAGTGAGGAATAAAAATATCATTCGCGCCATCACCATTCGGACTAAAAACATTAGGGATAAAAAATAGTTTTTCCCACCCAACCCTCACCCATTGCTCTGAGGTATCCATACATCCGTATTGATTCTCTATTATAAGTTGGATTTTATATGATCCCGTGTCACTATAAATGAATGTTGGATTCGTATTGGTAGACGAAGAATTTTGTGGATCATTAAAACTCCAGAACCATTTAATCGCATCAGTGGATTGATCGGTAAAGACAACAGATTTATTTACAAAAACAGGATTGGGATTTATAGAAAACACCGCTACGGGCTGAGGTAAAGTATTAATTGCAATACCATACATAGCACTGCAATTATTCGCGTCATTTACTTGTACAATATAAATTCCAAATGCAAGGTCGGTTGCAATGTTATTCGTATACCCATTACTCCAGCTATAAGTATAAGGATATGTTGCGCCACTAAGCTGCAATGTTCCGGAGCCTGTACTATCTCCTAAACAATGTGTATCCGTTGAAGTTATTGTTGCACTTAACGCAGATGGTTGAGTAATAGTTATTATTGATGTTGAAATACAAAATATTGAATCTGAAACCGTAATGGTATATACACCAGCACTCAATCCTGAAACCGCTGTTGTTGTCGCTGTGCCAACGGACCAACTATAACTATAGGGTGCGGTACCGGAATTTATCATCACCTGCGCAAAGCCATCATTACCGTTATTACATTTTACATTTGTTGAAATAGTATTTACCGCAAGCTGCTTAACTGTGATCGACTTGTAAAGTGTATCTGAGTTACAGGAATAATCCAAGATCACACTCACGGAAAATGTCCCGTCAGCAGAAAAAATGTGATTCGGGTTTACTCCCGTTGACGTATTTGCAACTCCACTCGCTACGTCACCAAAACTCCAGATATAAGACACATTAACGTTTGTGGGTGAAGAGCAATTATTCGCGGCTATTACAGGTGCTGTGAAACTCACATTCATACAGGTAACGGTTGCTGTTACCGGTGCAAGTACCGGCCTTGTATAATATGAAACAAAATTTGGCAGGCCGAGTGATCCGTTCTTCCCATTTAATGAAACTCCATCATCAACGTAATTACACGCTACGCCCAAAGCATTGGGATTATTGATCACTCCTAGCCAGGTCGTGTCAAGGCGCACCACATAAATCTTTCCATCCGGCCCCAATTGCATTGCACCTAGCCATTTAAATGAAGTAGCCACCTTAACAGTCGATGCTTTTATGGCATTGTTTGATCCTGCACACAAATTCCATTGGTAAATATCTCCGAGAGATATTACTGCTCCGTAAAATTTTGTTCCGTCCGGGGAAAACTCACAACCATAAGGCCCTTCTCCCGCGTTGGCAAATTGCTGTGGTAATAAAAGTGCATTACTCACCTGTCCTGTTGAATTATCAAAATCATACAGTTCAATACGATTTTCGGGGTCATAGATCGCAGCAGCTAGTTTTTTTCCGTCAGGCGATGCCTTAAGTTGCCCTGCTACATAACCATAGCCTGTGATACCGGTATGGCTGAGAACAGCAACAGCATTTACACCTGCGGAAGTAACCAAAAAACTTCTGAAGACAGCAGAGTCCATATCGTGAGTTATGATCCATAAATCCTTATTGTTGCAATGCCTCACTGCAAGTAATTTTTCTGTGGAACTTGCAAACAAAAAAATATTTTTATTCGCAGTGACCGCACCAAGGGAACCGCTCGCTGTCATATCTACCTCTGAATACCGGATACCATTGGGTTGCCCTAATTCATCAGCAGTAAAAATAAAATACCTTGTTGAGCTTCCCGGTTGCTGAAAAATAACTGCAGATTGCGTTGCAGACCAATGTCCCAACAAGCCCGTTCCATTTGTCATTACCAAATGATTCCTGTTCCATACGGTATTCCCATCCGTATAAAAAAGTAAATTACCGGCAGCATCAGATATAGAAGCGCTCCCTTCATGCGTATTGCATTGCCCTGTTGTTAGTGCAACGGGCGTTCCGCCGCCAGGAAAATTTATGCCTGCATTATGACCAAAATACCAATTCCAGGATTCTCCCTGCGTGTACGCTGTTAATGAATACAAAGAAAAAAATAATATGAGTTTTGTTCTTTTAAACATTGCCACTCAAATAAAATAATAGAATAATTACCTGATCAGGTTAACATGACCGGTGTAGTGATGTATATGTTGATTGCCATCTTCGGTATATAATTTCCAAACATAAACATCTTGCTGTGCAATTGCATTTCCCTCATTCGCCCTGCCATCCCAACCCACCAAAGGAGAATCAGAATGAAAAATAACCTCTCCCCATCGATCGAATATATACAAGTCATATTCAGCGGCATCGATCCCCGCTACAACAGGGAAAAAAATATCATTCAATCCATCAGCATTGGGTGTGAATGTATTTGGGACATAAAAAACATAATCTGTCGTAACGGTAATCATATCGCTGTAAGAAGCGCTGCATCCAAATTCATTTATAACAGAAAGTGTTACCTGGTATGATCCGGTATCTGCAGAATAAGTAAAAGAAGGATGCTGAACAGACGACGAGGAATTGGCAATATCACCAAACGACCAGTTCCAAAAAGCAGCGCCTACCGATTGATCCGTAAAATGCACAGTTGGATCAAGAATAGTCGCTGCATGGGGATTGAATACGAAGTATGCAACAGGATTGGGATACACTGTAATAAAATTATTTTTTGCCAATGTATTTGAACAACCATTATTGTCGGTTATTGTAAGCGAAACATTATACGAACCTGGAGTTGTATAACAATTAGATGGATTGCCTGCAATAGAAGTACTATCATTTCCAAAATCCCACACCGCGCTCCCGCTTAATGTGGTGTTTATAAAATTTACACATAAAGGGCCGCACCCTTCTGTATCGCTAGCTGAGAATACTACCTCTGGCAAAGGATATACTGTAAGTGTTAATGTTTGTGTGTCCGATGGACATCCGTTTACATCCCTTACCATTACTGTATATACAGTGGTTACAGTCGGAGATACTATTATTGATGAAGTTGTTAAAGTGCCAGGGTTCCATAAATAATTGTATGGTGCGCCATTGCCTCCAACAGCAATAGTTTGTAAGGTATCGTTTTGATTTTCGCAAATAGCAGTCGTTGGTGAAACAATATTTACAATAATCGGAGGTGGCTCTGTTATGGTTATTCCCGATAACACTGTACAACCATTCATATCGGTTATTTGAACAGAATAGGTACCAGCAATTAAATTAGTTGCGGTTTGCATATTTATTAATGCTGAATGACTCCATGAGTATGAATACGCAGTTACACCTCCGGACGGAATAACAGTTACAGTTCCATCATTTTCTCCACTACATATTACATCCTGCTTTACTATGCTGGCTAAAAGTTGTAGCGGCTGAGTCAAGCTTGTTGTATCTGTTTTAGTACAGCCTTTTGAATCGGTTATGGTTACAGTATATTGGCCCGCAAACAAATTAGTTGCTGTGTTTCCTGCTTGTCCATTACTCCAGCTATAAATGTATGGCGCATGAGGACCGGTGGCATTAACCGAAAGGGTACTGCTGCTTCCCCAACATGGAATTGATGTGCCAGATAAATTTATAATCGGGGGGATAAAAACGTTTACCATTACTGTATCATAAATAGTATCGCATAAGTTATACGCGCGTAAAATATATTGAGTCGATGCAGGCGGAGATGCAAGTGGGTTAGAAATAGTTGGATTGCCTATACCTGTTGTTGGTGTCCAAATATAATTGAGTCCTGCAACAGGGGTTGAACCTATTTGAGCAGAAGTACTGAAACATATACTTGTATCTCTTCCTGCAATTATTGTCTTTGGTGCAAAAATCTTTGCATCAAAATAATTGGGTAGCCCTGCCAAACCTGTCCTCCCTGCAAGAGATGTATAATTGAATTGCATATTAGGATTTGTATAATTATTCGGATTGTGAATTACTCCTAAAGAATCATTGTTTCTATAAACATGAGAAAAATAGATTTTACCATCCGGTGCCAACTGCATACCATATAAATAGGATCCTGGAAAGTCAGTAATTATTTCCGTTGGAGGAATGCTGGGCGCAAAGCGCTGATAACGAAAAATTTTTCCGACCTGGGTCGAACCACCAACTAAGGTACCACCTGCAATATATAAAACAGAATCATTAGGAGAAAAACTAGCGCCATAATGAGCTTGCATATTGCCAGACAAAATACGCGCATTGCTAAGTTGCCCGGTTGCATTATCAAAATCATACAATTCATTTTTCCCATACATAAAGGCACTTAAAATTGCATCACTATTATGAGATGCTTTTAAGTATCCGGTAAATGCCACTAAATTACCCGGACTAGTACTTCCGATAACTGTAATTACAGGATTGGCTGTATCAATACCATTGCAGGTAACCAAAAAAGCATAATATTTATTAGTGAACTGTTTTCGGGTAATGATCCAATAGTCAATTCCGTTAGCATGTTTTGCTGCGGTAACTTGCTCCCGGGTAGTATCAACAAGAGCACGGTTTTTAAAACCTCCAACTATATCACCAAGTCCTCCGTTTAATGTCATGTCAACCACAGAATAATTTAATCCATCCCATGGCCCCTTAGGCCCTGCAGGCCTTCCCAATGGAGGCAAAGGCGTACTTGTTATTCCATCTGTTGTAAAAATGTAATATTTGTTTTTGTCTCCAACATAAGGAGTAATAATTGCTGATTGAGTAGAGCTCTGATCTCCCAACAATCCATTTCCATTCGGCATCACAACATGATTTTTATTCCAAACCTTCAGCCCATCAGTGTAAAAAAGCAAATTGCCTGCTACATCACAAATGGTGGCACATCCTTCAAAAGTATTTATCTGTCCGTTCAGCAATGGTACCGGTGGAGTACCTCCGCCGAAATTAAGTCCTGCGTTACCTCCAAAGTACCATATATCGGCTTGCTTCTGAGCAAGCAAAATGCCCGAGAAAATAAAACTGTAAAAAAAAATAAAAACTGCTCTTTTCAAGATTGTTACTATCTAACTAATGAAACATGGCCTGTGTAATTGTGGCGTTTACCATTCACATCGTTTGTTAAAATTTTCCAAACATAAACATCCTGCTGTGCAGTTGCGTTACCAACATTGGCTCTTCCATCCCATCCCACTATAGGAGAATCAGAATGAAAAATAATATCTCCCCATCGATCGAATATATACAAGTCATATTCAGTTCCATCTATCCCGGTCACAACCGGAGAAAAAATATCATTCAATCCATCTGCATTGGGCGTGAATGTATTGGGGATATAAAATATATAATCAGTTTTTATTGTAATTATATCACTATAAGAAGCTCTGCATCCAAATTCATTAATAACTGAAAGTGTTACCTGATATGATCCTGTATCTGAAGGATAGGTAAAAGAAGGATGCTGAACAGACGCTGATGAATTTGCAATATCACCAAACGACCAGTTCCAAAAAGCAGCGCCTACCGATTGATCCGTAAAATGCAATGTCGGATCAAGAATAGTCGCTGCATGGGGATTGAATATAAAGTGCGCAGCAGGATCAGGATGAACTGTAATAAAATTATTTTTTGTCAACGTATTTGAGCAGCCATTATTGTCAGTTATTGTAAGGGAAACATTATACGAACCCGTCTCAGTATAACAATTGGTCGGATTGTTGGTAAAAGAACTATTTCCATTTCCAAGATCCCACACAGCATTAATTGCAGAAGTTGTATTAGTAAAGTTTACACACAAGGGCCCGCATCCACTTTCATTATCAGCAACAAAAGAAACATCAGGCAATGGAAGTGTAGAAATTGATGCTGTACCGATACCTGAGCAACCATTGGCATCAACAACAGTTAATGTATATAGCCCGCCTGCAATTCCATTTGCGACAGGAGAATTTTGTCCCGAACTCCAGAAATAATTGTATCCCGGCATACCTCCTGTCACCGCCGAAGAAAGCTGTGTTGTTGCACCACTGCAAACCGAAGCCCCCGCAACATCAACACGAATAAGTGATGGTTCTGTTACCTGAACAGCCGATTGATGTGTACATCCATTTCCATCAGTAATTGTTATGTTATAATTTGAAGCAATTACGTTGTTAATGGAATTAGAATTATTTCCATTGCTCCAGCTATAGCTATAAGGAATCGTTCCACCAGAAATTATAATAGTTGCTGATCCACTGCTGCCGCCATTGCATAAAACCGATTGTGTATTAATAGTTGATGTAATAATTGCAGGCTCCGTAACTGTTATTGTGGTTGTTGACACACATCCATTCACATCAGTAACGGTGAGAGAATAAATTCCTGCAGCAAGACTGGAAACAGTGGATGTATTTAAGCTATTACTCCAGGAATAACTATATGGGGATGTACCGGAGCTTACCATTGTGGCAATTGAACCCGTATTATTTCCAAAACAATTTACACTTGTTGTTGTTACTGCTATCGCAGGCAACCCGGTGTTTGACACCGTTATAGTTGCATTTACAGAACATCCATTGCGATCGCTGATAGTGAGAGAGTAATTACCTGCTGTTATCCCCATTAATGATGCAGCTGTATTTCCATTGTTCCATAAATAGCTATAAGGACTGCTTCCCCCGGAAGGGACAACACCCGCAACACCATTCGCAACACCGCATGTTGCATCAGTGGTTATTGAATTTGGCACCAACTCAGATGGCTCAGTAATATTAACAGTCGCAATAGAAGTACAATTATTTGCGTCTGTTACTACAACAGAAAATGTTCCTGCAGTTAACCCGGTAGCAATAGAATTACTTTGTGGTGGATTTGTTTGCCATGAATAATTATATCCTGCAACTCCTCCCGTTACATTTGCCGAAGCCATACCATTATTGCCTCCTTTGCAAAGTATGCCGGATATCTGTGGCGCAGTAACCGTTAGTAACGGTGGTTCAGTAATGTTAATTGCTTTAACAGCTGTACACCCATTTGCATCAGTAATTATCACGCTCCACGTTCCAACACTTAACGCAGTTGCTGTAACATTTTGCTGCACCGGCGAAGTCTGCCAGTTATAAGTATATGCTCCAGTTCCTCCCAATGCTGCTGCAGTGGCAGAACCTGTCTTGGCTCCATTACACGACAAATTTGTCTGCGCAGGAACAAATGCGAGTAATGGCAAAGGTGCTGTGATAATAAACGATGTTGTATCAATGGAACAATTCTGATCAGAAACAGTTGCTGTATATATTCCACTGGAAAGATTTGTTGCCGTCTGTGCAGATTGTCCATTACTCCAGGTATATAAATAAGGCGCGATTCCACCAACAACATTTATAGTCGCGGTTCCACCAGCAGAGCCAATACATTTTGTAGGTGTAACAGTGTTATTAAATAACATTGGCCGCGGAGTAAACTTTGCGATCAAAGCATCGTCACTTCCAGCGCTACCCGCCTGGAAATACGCGCCGCTTCCCGGATTGGCAGTAGCACCACTTGACATTTTTCCTGTGACAAATAAATTCCCTTTCAAATCCAATGCGAGGTTTTCTCCACACTCGTAACCAAATCCGCCAAATGTAGTTCCCCATTGCCATACACAATTATCATTAAAGCCAGCAACAAATGCATCCATATTACCACCGAAGCCTCCCTGGAAATATCCCCATCCGGGATTGTATGTAGGGAAACCTGCACCACCAACAAAACCTGTTACATAAAAATTATCACAAGGATCGATACAAATACCGCGTGCAATATCCGCTCCTGTACCACCATAAAATGTTGACCACAACAACGTACCTGAATTGGTAAACTTTAACAATGCAACATCTCCTCTTAATGTACCACCTCCATATGTACTTTGAAAATACGCACCGCTACCCGGATTTAACAATGGAAAATCCAATGATGATGCTGATGCACCGACGACAAATACATCTCCCTTGCTATCAATTACCATATCTTCTGATCCGTCCATTTCTGATCCGCCCAAATATGTCGACCATACCATTGCACCACTGTTATTGAATTTTGTAATGAACAAATCGCCAACCGATATCCAGCTGCCCAGCATTCCGCCGCCATTCATCGTTGATTGATAAAATGAAGAACCGCCTCCATTCATCAATGGAAAATTGGTTGAGTATGTTGGTCCGGTAATAAAAAGATTTCCCGCTGCATCCAAAGCAAGTGATTGACCAGAATCACCGCTGTTGCCACCTAAAAATGTTGACCACACACATGCTCCGGAATTGTTAAACTTTAAAATAAAAGCATCACCCGCAACATTTGATGAACCACCGCCAAATGCAGCCTGATTGTAGGCGCCTGCTAATGTTTGCAACGGAAAATTTATACGCCCTGCAAAACCGGTAACATAAATATTTCCGGCTGCGTCAGAGATAATATCAAATGCCCTGTCATAAGTTGTACTTCCGTAATAGGTAGCCCAAAGCCTGGTACCCGTATTAGAGAATTTTATAATACATATATCAGCAATGCCAACTGCGCCGGTATTGGTGTTTTTATTGTATGCTCCTGCAAGTATTTGTGTTGGAAAATTACTGGAACTTGATGAACCTGTAACATAGACATTCCCAGCCGGGTCAGTAGTAATTGCTTCCGCCCTGTCATCGTTATCCCCACCGTAATACGTTGCCCATTGACGCACTCCATTATTATTAAACTTCACAATAAAAATATCTACAGTGCCGGTACTTGTTCCCTGATAATGTGTTCCTGCATTAAGTGTTGGAAAAGTTGTAGAGTTGGTATATCCTGTAATGAAAACATTTCCCATTTTATCTGTCGCAATTGCATTTGCGCCATCAAGTCCGCTGCCACCATAGCATGTCGACCATTTCAATTGAAGCGGAGGATCGATCACAACTTCTTCTGAAGTATTATAATCTTCAAGCTGAAATGAAACTTCTTTGTTTTTTACAATATACTCTGAATGGATTTTATTTTGATAACCACCCTGGTAGCTATAAAGGGCTCCTTCCTGTAACACGCCATTCTCTGTAGTTATTTTCACACTATTGCTTTCTTTTAATGACTCGAGACCAGTTGCGCCATCATAATTCATTTTTATCAATGATGGGTTGGCACCGGGATGTAAAATAAAATTGTGTTTTATATTGTTGTCGCCATCACAAATAAATTCCCAATCGATATTTGGATAGATGTTTTTGATTGTTACTTTTTTGTATGTCTTTACACCAATTATTCCCTGTGGGCAGTGGCCTAAAAAATAATTTACTTCACCGTCATCCACCTGTTCTTCTTTAACAACATTTGACAGTTGAATATCTGATCCCGCCAAACTCACATCTACCCTGCTCCATGAATATTTTTTCTCTTTACCAATTGTGCTACTGATCAAACTCTCCACTTCTGTTTCCTCTTTTTCAATTGCTTTCATAAAAACATAGGTAAGCCCCTTATCAGTAATATAAAGATCCATGCCAGGCTTTGAGTTTTTGAAAAAAACCTGTTGAATTAAATTTCCCTGGTCGTCGATGAGTTGCCCTTTATTTTCAGTAAAACCATTTGCAACTTCATTGTCCTTTATTTGTTCTTTTACTTCATTCGCCAATTGAGCATGATTACCTGCATAAGTATGGCTGTAATAGAATGTGAGAGCACAAACAAGACAAGCTAGCTTATAAAAAAAATATTGGGAGGAGGATTTTTTCTGTTTCACGCTTAGTTTTTTTTATTAACTTTTTTTAACTTGATTTGCATACTTTACTGATATTTCAAATCTAACAGGAGAGTGGTTTTGTTACAATTGAAACGCATATTAAAATAACATCCGCAAATTAAATTTTTATCTGTAAATTATTGATTTTCAATATTTTACGTAAAACAAAATAATACGCTACATGAACGATGACAAATTATTTTTGTTGATCCATTCACTTACTAAGGCCGAGAAAGTGCACCTGAAAAAGTATCATCTCACTTCTTCATTAAAATCAGACAGCAAGCACACCATTTTATACACGCTGCTGGATAAGATGCAGGAGTATGATGATGAAAAAATTCATGAAAAACTAAAAGCTAAAGTGAACATGAAATTTTTACCTCAGCTTAAAAAACTCTTACATAATATCATTATAAAATCACTGATAGAATACAATCAAACAATTTCAATCGATAACCAGTTAAGCAGCTTATTAATGGAAGCTGATATTTTAAGTCGAAAATTGCTTTATAAAGATTTACTTAAAACATTGAATAAGGCAGAGACACTTGCACTTACTCATGAAAAATACAGTCAGCTGACACAGATCATTGATCTGAAAAAGAAAAATTTCTTTTCTACCGCTGATGAAAAACTCTCACCAGGGGATTGGAAACAGCTTGAAGAACAGGAAAGGGAGATCGCGGAAAAAATAAAAAATAAGCATTTGTATGAACACATTTTATACGATTGTTTTTGGTGCCTGAATGCCGGTATGACTATTAATAAGACAGAAGCACTCAAAAAAATTGCATCGCTTAAAACCAGTAATTACCTAAAAGACAGCAGCCTTGCTCTTACTACCGAAGCCCGCTATGCTTTTTATCAGAGTAATATGATGCTTGCACTTCACGATAACGATCATCGTTTATATTATGACTATATAGAAAAAATAATTTCTCTTTTAGAAAAAAACAAATTGCTGCTTACCGAAAAACCATATGGTTATTTGGATATGCTAGCGAACCGGGCAAACGCCTCATCCTTTTTACAAAAAGATGAAGTATTTTTTGAAACCATTAAGAAGATTCGCTCTTTTCCATCAACAATTCCGGAAGCGGATATTCCCCTTGTAAATATGCGCGTGTTTTGTTACGCGGAAGGCATGGAGTTTTTTTATTTGTGCAAGAATGGATATTTCAAAAAAGCGTTGGAGCAATTACCACAGTTGATCAAGGGGTTAAACACATTTAAAACTCAATTGGATACGGCCAACAAAAAAATATTCCGTCATATCATTTCGCTCGTTTATTTTTCCAATGGCAGGTTTAAGGAAGCACTCATATGGCAGAACATTCTCATTAATGAAGAAAATACGACTGCCCTACGGTACGATATTGATGTGATCACAAGACTGCTGAACATTATTGTTCATTGCGAACTCAACAACTGGGAATTGGTCCCCGGATTAGTTAAAGCATATAAAAAACACATTGAGAATACCGGCCATAAATATGAAATGGTATTGGTGATAATAAAACATTTGGAGTCCCTGATAATTAACGGAGAGAATCTTTATAAGGAAAAAAGATTTTTTACTGCCCTTGCTGAAAAGCTAAACCCCATCCTACAAGATCCCGCTGAAAAGAGAATGTTAAATACATTTAATGCAGCATGGTGGTTAGAAAGTAAAATTAAGGAAACAACTATGGAGAATGCATCAAAATAAAATCCTGATGCGTCTCCCTCGTTTAATCAAACAATTTAAAAATAGAATCCCCCCCCCATTTAAAATGAGAGACGCTATTGTTCATCAACCTGCGCCACTGCCGCTTGCTTTTTAACACAATCGGGACACATGTCAATGGCTGTTTGATCGTTGCGGGAATTACCTTTACAAATACCAACATGTCGAGCTTTTGTCCATGTTCCACTCAGATCATCCAAAACAGTTTGCGGTGAACATCTTAACGATGTCAGACATCCGGAAATCAAAAATGTTCCTGCTGCAGCCTGAACCTCACCCTGAATAGTCAGTTTTTCCTGATCACTAATGGTGGTAATAAAACTTTTTACTTCAATATGGTCCAATGTTAGTTTATTCTTTTTCATGTGACTTTTTATTTTCTATTTATAAACTTTATTAGTGCAATTTATAGCTTGTGAGTCGTGACGCCAAGACAAAAAATCTCCTTTATTAATAGTCTGATTCTGTTTTGATAAAAATTAATTCGAAAATAATTTTCAACGCAACAAATTTACATGGCCTACATATCTGTGTTTGTTATTGAGCACATCAACCAGGTTCAACTTCCAAACGTATACATCCTGCTGTACAATTGTTCCATTTATTGTTCCGTCCCAGCCCTGCCTGGGATTTGTTATTTTGTAAATTAAATCGCCCCAACGATTGTATATCAATAACTCATAATTTTCTACATCTACCCCTACGCCCATTGGAATAAAAATATCATTCTTACTGTCGCCATTAGGAGTAAATGTATTAGGGACATAGATCACATAATCCGGATCTATTTTTATTATCTCAGAAACAGTTGCTTCACAACCAAACTCGTTAGTAACTGTGAGAAGCACCTCATAGCTTCCGGTATTGCTATATGTGTAGCTTGGGTTTTGTAATAATGATGCGGATCCTGTTACATCGCCAAAGTTCCATTGCCAAGCAGTTGCACCTGTTGACAGATCAGTAAAATAAATAGTAGGATTAAGAATTGTTGCTGGTTGTGGCGATGCAGAAAAGTTTGCTATCGGATTGGGATGGACCGTAATATAATTGTTTTGTGTTATTGTATTTGAACAACCGTTATTATCCGTAACTCTCAATGTAATATTATAACTACCCGAGTCTGTAAAACAATAATTAGCAGGGGAAACATTAGATGTAGCAAGGTTATTTCCAAAATACCAGGTTAAAGAATTTGTATTTGGGGTGGCATTTATAAAATTAACACAAAGCGGTCCACAGCCCGAAACTTTATCAGCAGAAAAATTCACATTGGGCAATGCATAAACATCAACTGAAGAACTTGCGACAGACGAACAACCTTTGCTATCGGTTATGGTTACGGTATAAATTGTTTGATTATTCACAGTAACAGTAATTGATTGCGCAATAGCATTATTGTTCCACAAATAATTATACCCCGGATTTCCGCCTGTAGCTCCGGCTGTAATAATCGCTTGTGAGCCCATACAAACAATTTGCGCGCCGGATATGTTTGCAACAACTTGTGTCGGCTCATTAATAATTATATTATTTATTTCCTTGGTACATCCATTAGCATCGGTTACAGTAACACTATAAACTCCTTGCAATAAATTGTTTGTTTGGAGACTTGGAGAATTATTACTCCACAAATAAGTATATGCTCCTGTTCCACCATTAGCTATAACTGAGGCGCTACCACTATTTTCCCCAAAACAATTTGCATCAACAGTATTTACAACACCCGATATTGCGGAAGGTTGCGTTATGGTAACACTCGCTGTTGAATTACACCCATCTGCATCAGAAATTGTTACAGTATAACCAGACGCACATAACCCATTGGCTCCGGCAGTGTTTTGTCCATTCGTCCAACTGTAATTGTAAGGACCATTACCTCCAACTGCAACAGCATTGGCTGTGCCATCACATAAGGCATTGCAGCTTGTATTATTTGTTACATTCGCTTGTGCAACTACTCCATTTAAATTATTAATACTTACTACATCAATAGCAGTACATCCGTTTGCATCAGTTATGGTTACAGTATAAACACCTTGTGCAATATTATTGTTCAATGCTGATACGACTCCATTACTCCATAAATAATTATAAGCCGGTGTTCCTCCATTCACAATAATATTTGCCGAGCCATTCGCCTGGTTGCAATGTGCATCAACAGTTGCAGTGTTAGTTATTATTGCGTTGGGTTCCAAAATATTAATATTTCCATTTGCAGTACATCCATTTCCATCAGTAATAGTAACTGAATAAATTCCAGCTACCAATGAAGTTGCGTGAGCATTTACTTGTTGGTTGCTCCATACATAATTGTAATTCCCAACTCCCCCGTTGCCAACAGATGTCGCGCTTCCGGTTGCGGTTGAATTACAAAGCGCATCCGCACCAATAATATTCACTCCAATCTGCGTAGGCTCTGGAACGCTTACTGGTAAAGTAATTGCAACGCATCCATAGTTATCGGTAACCGTAACTGTGTAATTTCCGCTTTGAAGATTTGATGCAGAAATTGTATTACTACCATTACTCCAAGAGAAAGTATACGGTTGGGTCCCGCCATTCGAAAACGCATTAGCAACCCCATTATTTCCGCCATAACAGGAAACAGAATTTGACAACACAGCGTTAGCTGTTAATAAAGGTGGTTCAGTTACACTAACTGTCGCTGTTGAAACACAACTATTATTATCTGTTACTGTTACAGTGTAAACAGTATTCGGGCTAAACCCTGTTGAAGATGAAGTAATACTTCCGTTGCTCCAAGCATAACCAAAAGGTCCATTCCCAAATGAGCCTACGGTAGCTCCACCATTATTTAATCCAAAACAAGTTATATTGTCTACTACAGTTATAACTGCCAATGGAGAACTAGCTGTTATGTAATTAACCATAGTAATTGAGTCTGTACCACAAGGCGTTTTAACAACCAATTTTACATTGTATGATCCGTTATTAGCATATGATATGCCAGTTGGGTTTTGTAATGTTGAACTCGTTACTACTGCACCCGGAAAACTCCAAAACCATTTAGCGCTATCATCATCGCAAAGCACACTCAAATCAGTAAAATTAATTGGGGCATTTCTACAAGGCGTTTGATCAGATACAGAAAATGCCGGCGCAACAGTATTGTTTCCACAGCTAAAACCACAAATACTAAACACAACAGCATCAAATGATCCGCCGCCAAATGCAGTTTGGTCTGCACCCCCTGTAACAGGGAATCCGGGCTTCACTCCGCCCGTTCCGTATAGTGTGTAATTATCAGGGCCAAGCGCTATTGGATGTCCAACAAATAATCCACCAACTCCCGGCCTGTCCTCATGGCCGGGTCCACCAATGTATGTATCGCATATTGGCACACCAGTAGAGTTATCAAATTTACTTATACCAAAATCTTCTCGGTTAACTGTGGTACTTGCATTTTGTTGTTGATAAGAACACGATGTAATATTAGGCAATGCATCATCGTACACTCCTGTCATCATATATACTATGTCATTTTTTTTGTCTATTGTAACGCCATACCCTTCAATCGGGTTAATTCCTTTATAATAACATGTAGACCATATCATGCTCCCATTTGTTCTGTCCAATTTTGTTAAATATGCTGTTGCAATTGAAGCACGTGATGTTAGATAAGCTCCTGCCGTAGTAGGAAAAGCTGGCACGCTTTGTCCCGCGAAGGCATTAATTATGATACCCGTAACAGTAGCATCCCCAACCTGATTAGTTGCAACACCTAAACCATACACCGATCCGCCGCCTCCGAGATATGTTGCCCAAATTCTTGCACCTGCTCCACTTAGTTTTACAATTGTAGCGTTGCCATTTCCTGCCATTGCAGGTTGAGCGTTACCGGGTGTAGTTGGGAAAGTCAGTGACGTAGTGCGTCCAACAATAACAACATTGTCAGAGGCATCAACATCCAGGTCAGCAACTTCCTCTAAACTTAGTGTCGCGCTTCCATTTGCATGATTACCTCCTCCTCCATAATATGTTGACCATACCACCGAGGTGCCGGTGCTATTTATTCTAAAAATTAATTCATCAGCGCTTCCGCCGCCAAAAACAGGTTGAAAAGCACCTGCTGTTGTAGGAAAAGTATTTGCACCATATCCACCTACAACAACATCCCCGTTACTGAATAATCCAATACAAGTTCCCTTTTCTAAAGCAGCACCTCCATAGTATGTTGACCATACTCTCGCTCCTGTATTAGAAAATTTAGCGACCACAATATCTTCATTTCCACCAAGTACAAATTGAATGGCTCCTGCTGTTGCCATCCCTGTTGATGCAAAACTTCCAACAAAATAAGTTTCTCCAGCAGCATTTGTAACCACATCATAACCATAATCAGCTCCTATCCCGCCAAAATATGTAGAATAAATAAGTGCGCCTGTAGTACCGTTAAATTTGGAAATAAAAGCATCTGAGTTTCCGCCAAATACATTTTGGAATGGCCCGGCGGAAAGAGGAAAATTTGGAGATACACATTGACCCGTAATCACAACATCTCCGTTGGAAGAAGTAGAAATTCCGGAACCAATATCTGCTGCGCCGCCTCCGACAAATGTTGTCCAGGGATCGATCACTAATGTGAAATCCCTGTTATAATCAAAAACATTAAAACCAATAGTTGTTCCATCAATATCGGTATCCAGCAATTTATAACTGCATTTTACATCAATAATTTTTCCATCAATATTCTGATACACCCTCGGCATTTTTTCTTCAATTTCACCTATGCTGGTTGTTATCTTAATACTATTTTCTTTTACCTCCAATTGATCTGCACCCTTATAATGCAAACGTATAACGCGTGGGTCTCCCTTCGGTAAAATAATAAAATCATACTTGATTGAATTATTTGCACCACCTGAATAGGTAACATCAATATTGTTATAAATACCTTTTACCGTAAGCCCGTTGAATGCTTTAACATTTAATAATCCATCCCGATTTTTTTCATTATAGTAATTATAGATGCCGGAATTCCCCGCAGTGTATTCAATCCTGGAATTTACATTTGCGTTTAAAAATTCAACATTCACTCTATGGCCATTCAAAAATTCTTTGCTCCCTAACTCCATTTCGTCCTCAACTTCCTTGGTTTTTTGTATGAGCACCATACTGATGCCCGTATTTCTCACGAAAAAATATCCTCCTTCAAGTTTTGTAAAACATTGAACTTCGGGCACGATGTTTCCTTCTGCATCCTCAAGTTGTCCTTTGTTTTCTATAAATAAAGGCGAATTTTTTTGAGATGGGCTTAAAGCAGAAGTGCCTGCGAAAAATGAAGAATGAAAGAACAATACGAGTACGACTACTAAATAATATTTTGAGGGGATGCATGGAGTTTTCATACCACCTAACTTATTCAATACCCTAACATGGTTCAAGTAACTTTTACAACTTTATTAATTATCTGTCTGAAGAATAATTATAGTAATTGCCATTTTTGAAATAAAAAGCTTATTTTTGATTAAATGTCTGATACCCACAAAACTGATCTTTTTGAACTCATCAAGTCGATGACTATGAGTGAAAAACGTTATTTCAAACTATTCGCTGCTCGTCACACCATTGGTAAAAAAAATAATTACATCCGCCTGTTCGAAGCCGTAGAAAAACAAAAAACATATGACGAAAAAAAACTAATACAAACAGAAAATTATTTAAGCCAATTCGCCGTAATCAAAAAAAATCTTTATGATACTGTTTTAAAAAGCCTGGATGCCTTCAACTACCACATCTCAGAAGAAAGAGAGGTAATGAACACAATAAACCAAATACAAATTTTGTACAACAAAGGCCTTTACAAACAATGCGAAAAATTGGTTGTGAATACAATTGTAAAAGCTAAGCAACTTGATTTGCTTAAACTTCAATACATTCTGAATGAATGGCAATTAAAACTAATCGTAGCACAAGATCGGTTCAACACGGATGAAAAAAATATTGTTTCAGTGGAAATGGATAAGGAGCAAATACAAACACTGCTTATACAACAGGAAGAATATAGGTTCACCAATATAAAACTACACCATAAAATAAGAATATCCGCCGTATTACGGAACGACCAAACCAGGAAACAGATAGAAACCATTTTTAGTAAAATTTCAAAAAAAACCACGCCTCCATCTCATAATTTTGTAAGTTGTTTCTACTATTACAATATTCATTACCTATACCATTATTCATTCACACGCTTTACAGAAGCTTACCATTATATAAACAAAGCGCATTCGCTGTTCGAAGAGCATCCCGCGCAAAAAAATGAATGTAACGACATGTTCATCAATACTATTTTTAACAAAATTTCTGTAGAGAATAATTTAAGAACGTTTGAGGAGGCATTAAAGTCGGTAAAATATTTAAAGACTTTGGAAATAAGGAACACTCCCCTTAAAAATTCTCTTTTTTTTCGTACCGTTATTTATGAACTATCTATCTATTGCCTTTCTATCGATTTTAATACTGGATATAAAAGAATAAAAGAGCTTGAGCGGTTTTTCGCATCATCCGAACTTGACTCGGCGAACATCTCTACTTGGTACGTTGTACATTACCAGGCAGCGTTTTTATGCATTGGCGCTGAACAATTTAAAATGGCAAACAAATTTTTAAATAAAATTGTTAATCGGCCAACGCAGACCGACAGCCGTACTGATATCGTTTGTTATTCAAAGATATTGTTGCTGCTCTCTCATTACGAACAAGGAAGCACAGATCACCTGGAATACGCAGTCAAATCTGTTTACCGTTTCCTCCTAAAGAAAGACATGTTATTTGCATTTGAAAAAGCGATTCTTAAGTTCATTAAAAAAATGCCAACACTTGACTCAAAAGACCTTACCATAAAGGCCTTTAAAAGGTTGAAGAATGAGTTGGAGGATATAATGAAAGACCCCTATGAGCGTGGGGCAATGGAATATTTCGACTTTATTTCCTGGCTCGAAAGTAAAATTTACAAACGTCCATTTAATGAATTGATCAAAGAAAAAATCAAGAGTGGAGAATACTCATAACTTTTCCATGATGTTCTGGCTCCTGGCAATTCATCTCATTCAGATTTTGAATTTTACCCTAAAATGTTCTTTTTATTTCATTTTTGCTATCTGGTTCTATTGTTTTAAGCCGAATAGCTATATTTGAAACTACATGCTCTTTAAAGATATTATAGGACAACAAAACGCAAAGCGGAGACTCATACAAACCGTTAGCGATGGGCGCATTAGCCATGCTCAGCTTTTTCTTGCACCGGTAGGTTCCGGTGGACTTGCGTTAGCCATTGCATACGCGCAATATATTTCCTGTACAAACAGGAGTGAAAATGATTCCTGCAATGAATGCCTTTCTTGTGTCAAATACAATAAGCTTGTACACCCCGATCTGCACTTTGCGTACCCGGTAGCTATTTCAAAAGACGTAAAAGTGAGTACGCATGTATTACCACAATGGAGAGAGTTTGTGCTTGGCAATCCCTACTTTACTTTATTCGAATGGTTTGAACAGCTGGAAGCCGAGAACAAACAATCTATCATTGGGGCAGATGAAAGCGCAGAGATCGTCAGGAAATTAAATCTTACTACCTACGAAGCGGAATATAAGATCATGATCATCTGGATGGCAGAAAAAATGAACCAAGCCTCTGCCAATAAACTATTAAAAATATTGGAAGAGCCGCCTGAAAAAACTTTATTCATTCTTGTTTGTGAAAGCGAAGAACAAATGCTGGCCACCATTTTATCGAGAACACAGTTAGTACGCATTAGCAGAATCACTGACAATGATCTGTGCGAAGGATTAATTTCTAAATACGGCATTAGTCAGCAGGAGGCATCACGCATTGCGTTTCTAGTAGAAGGACGTGTGAATGAAGCCATACATATTATTAAGCAGGAAAACACTGAGGTCGAAAATTTTGAATTGTTCAAAGACTGGATGCGGATCTGTCTTAAGTTTGATACCCAAAAAGTAACACGTTGGATAGAATCAGTTGCAACCATAGGACGCGAACAACAAAAAAATTTCCTCGCCTATTCTATTCAAATGCTGCGTTCATGCTTAATGAAAAATTACGGTGCTGCAGATCTCACAAGAGTTGAAGGAGAGACCGGTGACTTTATTGAAAAATTCTCTCCATTTATTCATGGCAGCAATTGTGAAGCTTTTGTGAATGAACTTAATAAGGCCAGTTTTCATATTGAGAGAAATGCCAATCCTAAAATTCTCTTTATGGACCTCAGCCTTAAAGCAAATGAACTCCTCAATATGAAGGAGTTAGCGACTCATGGCGCATAGTAATAGGCGCGTATAAAAGCGACATTCTCGCAAATAATGTTAAATTTGTAACCCCCATATTATAAGGGGATTATCTATTAATTCACCTAACACTCAATATAAATGGCTTGTGGAGGATGTAGTTCTGGAAGAGGTTGCAGTACCGCAACAAACGGTTTGCCTACGGGCTGTCGGAATAACGGCGCTTGTGGTACAGGCGGGTGCAACAAATTAAATGTATTTGATTGGTTGGCAAATATGGCTTTGCCTGGTGGACAAGCGCCATTCGATTGCGTGGAGATACGTTTCAAAAATAGCCGTAAAGATTTTTTCAGGAATGTAAATAACCTGCCTTTATATACAGGTGATGTTATTGCTGTAGAGGCATCTCCGGGCCATGATATTGGTATTGTTTCTCTTAACGGTGAATTGGTGCGTACTCAAATGAAGAAGAAAGGTGTTGACCCGGCCTCTCAGGAAATAAAAAAAATATACCGTAAGGCAAAGCAAAACGATATTGATAAATGGAAAGAGGCGCAGGCACTGGAGGTAGATACTATGTACAAGGCGCGTACCCTTGCATTACGACTTGGATTGCAAATGAAAATAAGTGATGTAGAATATCAAGGCGATAAAACAAAAGCGATTTTTTATTATACTGCTGATGCGAGAGTGGATTTCCGTGAGCTGATAAAAGTAATGGCACAGGAATTCAGTGTGAGAATTGAAATGCGGCAAATAGGCGCTCGCCAGGAAGCCAGCAGGCTTGGTGGTATTGGCTCCTGTGGAAGAGAACTTTGCTGCTCTACCTGGTTAACAGATTTCAGAACAGTTTCAACTTCCGCGGCACGCTATCAGCAACTTTCACTTAACCCGCTGAAGCTCGCAGGGCAATGTGGTAAATTAAAATGCTGTCTTAATTACGAGCTAGACAGCTACATGGACGCGATAAAAGATTTTCCGGATTCATCTGTAAAACTTGTTACAAAAAAGGGAGATGCGATACACCAAAAGACAGATATTTTTAAACGTAAACTTTTTTACGCATACACATTCGATCTCGGAAATTTTATTCCTATTTCGGTTGAGCGCGTAAAAGAAATACAGGAACAGAATAAAAATAATATCCTCCCTGAAGACATCGCTGAAAAAATAATTGAAGAAAAAAAAATAAAATTACCCGACTACGAGAACGTAGTTGGCCAGGACAGTCTTACTCGTTTTGATAAAACGAAAAAGAAAAAAAAGAAAAAATCCAGAAAGAAATTTAATACTCATGAATCCCGCCCGCCACGCAATCCATAAAGGCTTAATTTTTATTTCTATTCTGTTACTTGCGGTATTGGTACAATCGTGTGACAGTAACCGCATTTACGAACACAACGTACAGATCACTGACCAGCTTTGGGACAGTACAGAAAAAATTGTTTGTGAGGTAGATGTTACTGATACTGTTTCGCCAGTAGCCTTTTATATAAATGTCCGCCACGCTGATGGTTATCCATATAGCAACTTATATATGTTCATCCGCACCGATTTCCCAAATGGGAAAAAAGCAATAGACACATTGGAATGTCCTCTTGCTGATGAAACAGGGAAATGGCTGGGCAAAGGATTAGGAGATATTTATGACTGCCAGATCCTCTTTAAAAAAAGAACACGTTTCCCTATAAGCGGAAAATATAAATTCACAATTGAACAAGCCATGCGTGTAGATAAACTGCCGCTAATAATGGATGTCGGACTTCGTATAGAGAAACAAGAGTAATAGTTAATTGTTGATTGTTGATTGTTAAAAACAATTTATCCAACAATTGACAACAAAGAACCGACAACAAAGAACTAACAAAAATGGAAAACAGAAAAGTCAGAGTACGATTTGCACCAAGCCCCACAGGACCTTTACACATTGGCGGCGTAAGGACAGCATTGTACAATTATTTATTTGCAAAAAAACATGGTGGAGATTTTATCCTGCGAATTGAAGATACTGACCAGGGAAGATTTGTGCCTGGTGCTGAGGAATATATTGTTGAATCGCTAAAATGGTCTGGCATATCACCCAATGAAGGCGTAGGTTTTGGAGATGGTTCTTATGCGCCCTACAGGCAAAGTGACAGGAAACCTATGTACAGGCAATATGCGGAACAACTTATAAATAGCGGTAACGCATATTATGCATTTGATACTTCGGAAGAATTGGATGCTATGCGTAAACGCATTGAAGCTGCAGGAGGAACTTCTTCTTACAACGCGATCACAAGACAATCCATGAAAAATTCAATTAGCCTTTCCGAAGATGAGGTGAAAAAATTATTAGATGCTGGCACACCATATGTGGTGAGAATGAAAATTCCACGCAATGAAGAAATTCGAGTGAACGATATTATAAGGGGATGGGTTGTTGTAAACAGTTCACAGATGGATGATAAAGTATTATTTAAATCTGATGGTATGCCTACTTATCATTTGGCAAATATCGTTGATGATTATACCATGAAAATTACTCATGTAATACGTGGAGAAGAATGGTTGCCTTCTGCCCCACTGCATGTTTTGTTGTACAGGTATTTAGGATGGGAAGATGTAATGCCTCAATTCGCTCACTTACCTTTATTGCTTAAGCCCGATGGCAATGGAAAACTGAGCAAGCGCGATGGCGACAGATTGGGTTTCCCTGTATTTCCGTTGGAGTGGAAAGATCCTTCTTCAGGAGAAATTTCTTCAGGATATAGAGAGAAAGGATATTATGCGGATGGATTTATCAATATGCTCTCGTTATTGGGATGGCACAGCAGCGGCAACCAGGAATTATTTACGCTCGATGAATTAGCTAACGAATTTTCATTGGAGCGTGTGAGTAAATCCGGTGCAAAATTTGATCCCGAAAAAGCGAAATGGTTCAACCAACAATACTTGCGCAAACGCAGCGATGAGGAATTAGCAAAAGCCTGGATGCCTGAATTAGAATCAAAGGGAATTAAAACTGATCTCGCTTTTGCGGCAAAAGTTATTTCATTGATAAAAGAAAAAGCCTTTTTTGCTCATGAGTTCTGGAGTCTTGGTAGTTTCTTTTTTCAACAGCCTGAAGTATATGATAAAGATGTTATCAAAAAAAGATGGAGTGAAAACAGCGCAAACTTTTTTACAGAACTAAAAAATGCATTCAGCACTTTAAATTCATTCACAGCTATTGAAACCGAAAACACATTTAAAGCCACCGCAGAAAAATTAGGAATTGGCGCAGGACAAGTAATGCAATTATTCCGTGTATGTGTAAGCGGCCTGGGTGGCGGCCCCGTATTGTTTGATATGGTGGCGCTATTAGGGAAAGAAGAAGTAATGAATAGATTGGATAAAGCAGTAAAAATATTAGGAACTAAAGTTGCACAATAACAATGGGTATCGTTAGAGTTGAGGGAATCCAGCTGCGAGCCTACCATGGCTGCATGGAAGAAGAAGCCACTGTAGGCAGTAATTATATTGTGGATGTTGTTGTTGACGCAGATTTTACGGAAGCGGCAAAAACAGATGACCTTTCTAAAACGGTAGACTACGTAGACATTTACAATATTGTAAAAAAAGAAATGGACATCCGTTCCAAGTTAATTGAACATGTGGCCCAGCGAATTGCCGATTCCATTAAAAAAAATATTTCGCGGGTATTGTCTGTTTCAGTAACAGTAAAAAAATTGAATCCGCCTATTGGCGGATTCGTAGAAAAAACTTCAGTGACTATTCAGTCTTGATCCTTACTGTATAATTATTTTTTTAACTAACTCGTAAGACAATCCATTTACTTTTACGAAGTATACTCCTTTGGAAAACCCAGCCGCAGGAATAGATTCCATACATTCACCTGAATTACCACTTTGTAGTTTGTAAGAAGCCTGCAATTGTCCTATTGCATTATATACCTCAGCAGTAACTTTTCCGGATTGCGGTATCAACGCATATTTAAAATTTAATGAATTACCCGCAACATTATAAAAAGCATTAAAATTAATATTACCTGAATTTATTTGAATGCCCACAGGTGTATAATACACTTTCATTCGCACGTGATCAATATAAGCGGTCCTCGTTACAGAAGCATCGGTATTTACTACTTTTATTGCTACCCCAAACGCAGTATCATTCACATCTGTGGCAGTAAGTGTTGCACCCCAATTATCGCTTGGTCCTCCATAGGTCGTATAGGCTTTTACCAATGGCCAAACACCACTCGATGCCTTATTGCTACCTGTTGTGTTATTAGCTACAACCAATTGTATAACCGAATCCTTTATAACTCCATAAGAAGACGCTTTCCTCTCTACATCCGCTTCAACACCATCTATAGTTGCACCGGCCGGAACTGTAAACCCAAATTTTTCAACAAACAAATATCTGGAGAAGAAACAGGTGTTTTGAAAACAAAAACCCGACTCTCGAAGACCAATAGAAGCAAGGTTTCCATCGCTCGCAAAAACACTATCTCCTTTCGTCCAGCTGGCTCCCCCGCAGGCTAAACAAGCGGCAGCAGGATCAAACGCAGTAGCAGGATCATTTGGCCCCTGGCTTTGAGCAAACGATTGAATCGAAAAAACGCTGATTATTATACATAGTAAAATTGTCTTCATGGGATTTATAGATTTTTTGTATTAACTAATATACTATTTCCATTTTATAATATGAACCTCTTTATCCCTTTTTGTTTCATTCTTAGAGGAAAAAGACGTAAATTAGTTATACAATGTTCCCGTACACTTTACTCTACAATTACAGATATAACTCAATCCTCGAAAAGAGTTTTATTTCTACACTTGCCTTCTTTCTCGTGGCATGTATAAGCCTTTTTGCTCAACCTTCATCAACCCCCTCTAATATGCTTCGAGGCAATGGGATGATGTTCACCGAAAATAAGGGACAGATCATAGATACGGAGGGGCATCTAAGGCCTGATATATTATATAAAGGCCAAACATATGGTACGGATGTTTACCTGAGGAAAACAGGATTTAGTTATGTGTTAAGTAAAAGCGAAGAAAATCCTTCGAATGAGATCAACAACTACACCGAAAAAAAAGAACTGGAAAACCTAAATATTATACTTCATAAAATTGATGTTGATTTTGTTGGATGCAATACAAATACCCAGCTGGAAAATAATTCAGAAGTAGAGGGACACTCCAATTTTTATTATCCGCATTGCTCAAAGGGAATTACCTATGTAAAATCATTCAATGAAATAATAGTAAAAAATATTTATAACAATATTAATATAAGATATTATGGCGGAAAAGAAAACGGATTAAAATATGACATTGTTGTTTTGCCTGGCGGCGATCCATCACAAATTAAAATGAAATATACCGGAGCCGAGGAAATAGTAATTAAGAATGGAGAGTTAAGAATTAAAAATTCTTTGAATGAAATAACAGAAATTCTCCCAAAAGTATACCAGAATATAAACGGAAAAATTGTTGATGTAAAAACGAAATACATTTTAGAGGGCACGACCATAAGCTTTCAACTTACAACTTATAACGCTCAACTACCCTTGATCATCGATCCCTGGATCACTTATTATGGCGGGAGTAACTGGGAGCGCTGTGCATCCATTGTTACCGACGCGAACGGAGATGTTGTTGTAACCGGAAACACTTTCTCAACAGATTTTCCAACACAGAATGCCAGCCAGTCTGCGCATGGCGGCGGATCCTGGGATGGCCTTGTTGTAAAATTCACAAACTTAGGAGCAAGAGTTTTCGCGACTTACTTTGGCGGAAATGTAGGCGACTTTACCAAAGGGGTGGATGTTGATAATGCGAACAATATATATGTAACCGGAGGCACCGATTCCCCAAACCTTCCAACTGTAAACCTGGCAGGAGCCTATAACCAGGCTGCATTTGCCGGCGGAACAAGCTTGGCAGGAGCTGATGCTTTCATTGCGCAATATACTCCTGCAGGAGTAATTACCTGGCTAACTTATTACGGGAGTACAGATAATGAAGAAGGTTATGATATTGCTTTGGACAATGCTAATAATATTTTTTTAGTTGGCGTTACTTACTCAACAACTCTGCCTACTCTGTCTCCATACCAGGCTGCCAACGGCGGAAGCGGCGATGGGTTTGTAACCAAATTCAGTAGCGCAGGAGCGCTGACATGGGGAACATATTACGGTGGAAATGATTTCGACCTTGTTAACGCAATTAATATTGACCCTACCGGCAACGTTATTATTGGCGGCATTACTAACTCTTCTAACTTTCCAATTGTATCTGCACATCAAAACACAATAGGATCAGCAGGATCAGCTGATGGTTTTGTTGCCAAACTAAGCAATGCAACAGGTACACCCTCGTGGTCTACTTTTTATGGTGACGTTGGTTTTGGCGGCGACGTAATTTATACAGCTACAACAGATGGTACAGGAAATGTTTATGCAGGAGGACGAACTTCTTCCGCTGCGAACATTGCAACCACGGGATCTTTTCAACCGGCGAAAAATGGCTCATATGATGCATTTATTGTGAAATTTAATAGTGGCGGCGTAAGACAATGGGCAACATATATGGGTGGAGCAGCAGGATTACAAGAATATGTAACCGGACTAGCATGCGACAGTTATAACAACCTCATCGTTTCGGGTGATACATATTGTTCCGATTTCCCTGTAACAACCTGTGCATATCAAACAACCTGGGCTCCCTCAGAATGCCAGTTCTTTGCTGTGTTCTATTCCAACGGAAATCGTTTATGTTCCGGAATGCTTGGTATCAGCGGCGGGGGTGACAAAGAAACCTTTGAAGGATTAGGAGGAAGCCTGGCGTTACATGGCTGTCACCTTTTTATGAATGCGATGTCCAATTGCGCTTACCCGGTTTTTGGAAATGCTTTTCAAAGTACCTGCGGAGGACAAATTGATCTTTCCGTTTCTAAATTATTTATTTATAACTGTGGAGGACGAAGCCAAAACATCCCGGATTTCAGTTCAAGAACAACCGTATGCAAAAATGATCCCGTAATATTTACTCCTACCTATTCATCATGCGATACTTCAGGACTGCAATATACATGGACATTCTCAGGAGGAACACCAACAACTTCAACAAGTGCGAATCCCACCATAACTTATACAGCATCCGGGAATTTTAATGTTGAATTAATTATTACAGGACATTGCAGTAATGATACAGTCTTAAAGCCAGGTTATATTACAGTTACAAACAATTCCTCCTTTACCTCAACAGTTACACCCAGCGCGGGCATAACCTGTTATGGGAACAGCACTGCAAGTGCAGGTGTGAATTCAACTACAGGATCCCCATTAACATATAACTGGAGCAATGGACAGACAACACAAACAGTAAGTAATTTACCGGCAGCAATATATACAGTTACCGTTACAGACAATAATAATTGCATATCTATTGATACCGTTATTTTTTCGCAGCCACCGGCATTAGCCATATCGCAAACCATAACAGATGCTGGTTGCACAGCAAGTACAGGTGTGATCACCACAACCATCACAGGTGGAACTTCAGCCTATACATATAACTGGAGCAATTCACAAACAACACAAACAGTAAGCAATCTACCGGCGGGCAATTATACATTAACAGTAACCGACGCTAATAGCTGTTCATTTGATACAATTATGATTGTAAATGCAATAGGTGCCGGAACAATGTCCGTTACTTCTACAGATCCATTATGCAATGGCATTACATCAGGCACCGCCACAGCATCTATTGCAGGCGGCTCTTCGCCATTCACTTATAGCTGGAGCGGCGGACAAACCGATCAAAGCATAAGCAATCTTGGTGCAGGTATTTATACTGTTACCATTACAGACGATAGCGGCTGTATAACTATTGACTCCGTTACCATTAGTGAACCAGTTGCACTAAATATTAATATGAGTCCATCAAATTCTATTTGCATAGGATTCAATACCATTTTATCAGCAGCCGGGCAGGGAGGTGCATCTGGATATAATTATTTATGGAACACTTCAAATACAAATGCAAGTATTACCGAGCAGCCAACACTCACCACCATTTATTCAATTACAGTGACGGATGCAAATGGCTGCACAAAAGATTCAAGCATTACGATAACTGTTACTACGCCAACTGTTGATGCTGGATTGGGAACTACAATTCTTTCCGGTCAAAGTACATCACTTTCCTCATCAGGCAATGGAACATTCAACTGGCAGCCTGCAACAAGTTGTACTTGTGCAAATCCTACTGTTAGTCCGACAAAAACCACAACATACACACTTACCATTACCTTAGGCAGCTGCTCTGTATTTGACACTGTTACTGTTTATGTTATTATTGATGAATGTGATGAGAATGATGTTTTTGTGCCCAATGGATTTTCACCAAACAATGATGGAGAGAATGATGTGCTGAAGTTGTTTTTATCTGGCACCCCTGAGGTCTTGTACTTCGCCATTTATGATAGATGGGGAGAAAAAGTATTTGAGACCACCGACTTCAAAGAAACATGGAATGGATTTTATAGAGGCAAATTGATGAACGCTGCAGTGTACAGTTATATTCTCAAAATAAATTGCAGCGCAACAAACGTGGGAACAATTAAAACCGGGAACATCAGTTTGGTACGATAACTTCTGCATTATGAAACTACCTCGACTAGCTGTATTCACTTTATTATTTTCAATTGCAATTTCGACCTTTTCATTTGCACAGGAAAAATTATTGGAAGGTCTTTATCCTAACTGGACCTGCATGCTGTCTTTCAGCGAAGAAGCCCCGGGGTTAATAATAAATGATGTGAAAACATTTAAAAAATTGATACGTCAACAATCTCCGCCAAATAATTCCAGTTGTGCGGACATTGATTTCACACAGATCGACTTTGAAAAATATACTCTACTGGGGAAATTTACAGGCATGGGAGGATGCAAACTGCCATACTATGATCACCAAATAGTAATTGATGAAAAAAATAAAAAATGCATCTATAAAATAAAAATCACTACTTATGGTTTATGCGAACCCTATTATATGAATATGCATTGGGTTTTAATTCCTAAGCTGCCAAAAGACTGTATAGTAGAATTTGAGGTTGAAGAGCAAAAATCCAGCGAATAAAAGCCCTGAACTTATTTTAAAGATTCGACGATAGCCTTCATTACAAACTTCTGAACATCCTCAAAAAATAATTCAAATTCTTTTTAAAATCTTCATAATGCTTCTCTAAAGTCACTGCCGACTTATCAATTGTATTGGCGTACTTTGTTCTGCAGCTCATTCCATATAACACCTCTCCTATTCCATTTATGCTTGCATATGAAACTAGCCAGCTATGCTGGATCATATATTTTAAAAACATACGCGATTTCTCAGGCATAATATTTTCGTGATGTAACATTAGGTCGTGCACCCCATCTACATATTGCGGTAACTCAATTTCAGAATAATTTTTCCAGTTAGCTGCTAAAAAATGATCATAAAAAATATCCGCAATAACGCCCGCGAATTTTCCGTGCTCAACTCTTATGCGTTTTACACTTTGCATAAATACAGGATGCTTGTCAGTATAATCATCAATAGCGCGATGCAATAAAATCCCGCTCACAATCCCAGGAGAATAATTTTTATACGCCGCGCCTTTAACTCCATCGGCAATAAAATTGCCGATCATGAGCTCCTGGTCGTTACCGGAAAGATATAAGTGTGCAAGGAAATTCATTCGTGTTATAACAAGATACAATGATTTTGTATTCTAAACTGCCGCATTTTTTGATAGATATAAATTATACGGTAGATTAGCACATGGAAAAAACGACAATGCTCACTTTAACTGAAATAGAGCAAGAACTTAATTTGTTTGGCGAAGAACTTAAAACTGCTATCCCAGATAACATTTTATCCGTAATTATTTATGGGGGACTCGCAAAAGGCGAATTTAAACCCGAGACATCCGATATAAATTTAATGATCGTATTAAGGGATGCCAGCAATGATACATTAAAACAAATTGCTCCCATAATTCAAAAAAAGAACAGCAGGATATCGATGCATCCGTTTATTATAACCGAAAATGAACTGAGAATCGCACCTGAACTTTTTCCGATTAAATTTCTCGATATTAAAACATATCATAAAATCATTAGCGGCACAGAATTATTAAGTACACTGAACATACCAAATGATAAATTGATTTATGCATGTAAGCAGGAACTGCAGAATTTATATATGCGCCTTAGATCTGTATATTCTTATTCCACAGAGCTGCCAGAGGTGTTGGAATTTAAGATTAAGAAAACGTTTTCTTCACTTCTTGTTAACATGAATGCCTTAATTTACGTAAAAACAGGGGTCATGGAAAAAGCAAAAGACGAGATCATTAGCAAAAGTTCTTCGTTATTTAGCCTAGACCAACAACTGTTAAGTTCAATAAAAGCTATACGTAATAATACACACTCATATTCTCCCGAAGAAATTAAAAAAATATATGAAAATTTTATGACGCTGTTAAATCAAATAATACAGCTAGAGCTCTAATTTATGGACTGGCTATTTGATAATCCGCTTGCTAATATGTATGGCCCATACTTTCTTTTATTGTATGGACTCGTCATTCTTTTATCAATAATTTTTATTCACTTTTTTGCAGAAAAATTAATAAGTATAAAAGACATATCTTCTTCCAAGATTCCCGCCAATCCAGATCCTTATGAAGTTGCGTACCTGAGAGGTGGCGCAAAAGAAGTGGTCAAGTTGATAATATATAACCTCCTGAGTAAGAATTTCTTAAAATCATACTCCAAACCTGATAGATCAAAAGTTATTGTTCAAAAGGTTAATAAACATCCTTCGGTATTGAGTTTAAACCCAATAGATAGAGAAGTATTTAAACTTTTTACAATGCCATCAATGGAATTGAAGCAGTTTATGTTTTCCGATAAAGTAATAAACACTGTAGAAGACGAATGCGATAAATTTAAAAAGAGCTGGGAAACCTTTGGATACTTAAGCATTACTGAACATGTAAAAAAATTTGACCGACTCAAAGCAAATACAATTGGTGTTGTTTTGTTTTTTGGTGCATATAAACTGCTTGCTGCATTCAGTCATGGACACTCCAATGTCATTTTCATGATCATACTTGGGATCTTAGGCATTTCAATTATAAGCGGATTTAGGTTAGATTCCGTAACTACTAATTCAGGGAAAAAATATTTAGAGGATCTCGAAAAAGCCTTTAAACCAAAAACAGAAAAAGAGATTGATCACCTTCGCTACGAACAAAAATTTATGCTGATTGGTGTTTTAGGCTTTTCTCATTTTGCCCATACTCCATTCGGTTTTTTGGAACAATATGCAGGTAAGGTCAGACCAAAAAATTCAGTTATATCCGGTTGGTGGAATAATTGGTCGCCGGGGACAGGCGGCTCGTGTGGATCCAGCTGTAGTTCCGGTTCAAGCTGCGGATCGGGATGCGGTAGTGGATGCGGAGGCGGATGTGGTGGATGCGGAGGCTAATATGAAAAAAAATGACATTCCCTCTCTTGGAGTCGGACTTGGCTTTCGACCGGAATTCATGAGCAGCATCTTCATGAACAGAGAAAAAATTGATTTTCTTGAGATCATCGCAGATCATTACATAGACTGTTCTCCCGAAAAACTAAAAGAACTTGATCTGTTGGCAGAAAATTTTATTCTCATCCCTCACGCCATTCATTTATCATTAGGAAGCGTAGATCTGGATTTGAATTACCTGCATAAATTAAATACAGTTATCCAACGTATTAATCCACCTTATTGGAGTGAGCACATTTCATTCAGCCAGGTGCATGGAATTGATATTGGGCACCTCTCCCCTCTTCCTTACTCAAGAGAGGCAATTGATGCTTTTTGCAAGAACATTGAGCGAGTAAAAAAAAGTATTTCACAGCCACTTATACTCGAAAATATTTCTTACTCCATTAAATTACCCGGACAGGAAATGCCCGAGGCGAAATTCATAAATGAAATATTATTGGAGACTGGTTGCGGCCTCTTGCTTGATGTAACCAATCTGTATACAAATTCCGTTAATCATAATTATAATGCTCTTGGCTTTTTGAACGAGGTAATGGCAGAGAGAATCGTTCAATTGCATTTTGTTGGAGTCGATATAAAAAACGAAGTAATCATTGACAGTCATTCACAAAAAACCTCTCCGGAAATATGGTCTTTGATGGAGGAGGTATTTAAGCGAAGTAAAGTAAAAGGCGCAGTGTTGGAAAGAGACTTGAATTTTCCAGCCTTTTCGGAAATTACAGAAGAGCTGGACATTGCAAGAAAACTTGGAAAAAAACATAAGCAATGGAATTAAGGCAGTACCAGGAAATATTAGCAAGATTGTACACTGATAAAAATTTTAGGGAAAGTTTTTTTCGAGATCGTACTACTACGTATCAACAGCTCCATATTTCCGAAAAAAACACTCAATTGCTAAATGAACTTTCCAAATTACAGGTTGAGCAATTTGCACATTCACTTATATCTAAACGATTGGAAGCGGCAAAATCAATACTTGTGCTCACGAGTCGACAAATGGGGAATTATTTTGCCAAGGCCTTTTTCGAATATGCGTCCTGCAATAAACTTGAAGAGTCTAATAACAAATATTTGACTGATGCATTATCATTCACGAAATTTTTGTTAGGCAAATCAAAATTTGAAAGTAATGAACCATTCCAAAGAGAATTGATCCGGCACGAACAACAAAGAATAAATTCAGCGTTTGAAAAAAAGAAAATTACTATTCACAAATTTAATTATAAAATTGAAGAGCTCATTCTATTCTTAGAAGGGAAGGCCGGTAACCCCAGGAAAAAAATTATTTATTCATTTGGCCTCCGAAAAAGGAACAGTCAAAATTTCAACTATTTTTCGATAGCTCTGCCGACTCTCTTTTAAACCTCTTAAATACCTCTGTCGAATCTATAAAGCCCGACCTTATCTGGCAATGGTTACACTTCCCTTTATAAGCGGGAGGTCGGTATTGGCAGGTGCAGATAATTCATAAACGTACACTCCCATTGGTAATTCCGTTCCGCTTTCATCAACTCCATTCCAGGTATAGTTGCCGCCTGATATTGTTTCTGCGAAAACTATGCGACCCGTTTTTCCATCGGTAATTTTTAATGTCACCGATTCGTTTGCAAACTTTTGTAATGGAACCTCCCAATAATTTTGGCGGGAGGGAACAATGATATAATCGCATGTTTCTTTTTCGATCTGCGCGACAACTGTTTTGCTCTTACAACCATTCTGATCTTTTATTATCAGGGTATAATTTCCAATTCCCAGCTTATCAAATTTCGAATCTGTATTAAATGTTTTACCACCATCGATAGAAAATTCATACGAAGATTCTGTGTCTAAAGATGCTTTATCAAAAACTACTGCACCATTCTTTTGCCCAATACAGGTACTGATAGCTGAATAGCTGATATCAATTATTACGCCCTCACACTTATTAATTTCTTTTGACTGAATAGTTGTATTGTTATCCACTTTGTCCTCAACCTGTTTATCGGGAGAATATGCAGACTGTGGTAAGTATTCAGTCAATTTAATATTCCCCGTAGTATCCCAAGCGCCTTCAATAATCATATCTCCATCCTCAGGATATATTATCGTCTTACCCTCTCTCTTCTTCGGGTTAAAAACAAAAGTACTCTTATCATTATTATTTATAGAAGATCCTGTTTCAGACTTGCCATCATTATTAATAGATACGCTATCCGTATTTGGCTGTGAGATTTTATTTATTACCGATTTGTTTTCTTCCTTATCCTGGAAAACCAATGTAGCAACAATAGAAAGTCCTACAACAGCAGCCGCAACACCATAATATAAATTACGGTTATTGGATTTTGGTGCAGAAGTATTTTCCGCATGAATCTTTTGCAATTTCTTTTTGATATCGATCGCTGCGTTATCAGAAATAATATCACTAACAGCCCGATGAGCCTCCACCTCCTGATAAAAAGCAGGATCGTTCTGTAACTTCACCTCTACCTCTGCTTTTGTTGCAGCAGATAAGGTGTTGTTCAGATACCCTTCAATCAGATCGTATGTAGACTCTATATTCATTCTTGTAATGACTTTTTTAAATGTGCATTTTCATTCATTAACTTGATCAACCGCTGTTTGCACTTGTAATTTTTTGTTTTCGCTGTATCTGAATTATTAAAACCCATCTTTATACTTATATCCTCCATCGACATTTTGTAAAAAACACTATACGTCAATAACTCTTTGCACCTGTCGCCTAACTGAGATAATATTTCATTGATCTTCGTTTCTCTGTCGCTGCCAATATCCCTGGTTTGAATCTCCATTTCCTCCGCATGTACGTTGGCATGCATCTCAACATTCCTTTCAAACTTGTTTTTCTGTTTTACTCTGTTCACCCAAAGATTTCTACTTATGGTGTAAATAAATCCTGCAACACTATTGCCTTCCTTGAATTTATTTTCTGTTACATATTTATAAAACGCAATTACCGCATCCTGGAAAATATCCTGTGCCTCATCAGTATCTCCATTATTCTGTAACACCCATGCCCTTACTTTAGGCTGTACACTTTTATACAAGAATTTAAGAACGTTATCCGACTCTCCTTTTTTGATCGACTCTATAATTTCAGCATCCGTATAATTCATGGATTCGTTTCAGTTATCCAAAGATGCTAAATCATTTTGAAATATAACAAGGGAACAACGACCAGTATTGTTCCCTTGTTATTGGGGCACTACTTTACTACTGAAATATTCGTCGATGCATGTGTTTCTTTACTCATGGCTACATAATATCCCATTGGTACAACTGCTCCGGAATAATCTTTTCCATCCCATATTTTAGATCCTTCCAATGTTCTTACCAAAGAACCATAGCGACTATAAATCTCGATTTTATTCCCTGCAAGCATTAACATAGTTTCATCATCCTTGCCATCAGCATTTGGTGAAAAAACGCTAAGCGCCGGCACACCTGTTGGTTCAATTGATGGAGGAGATGTTATGATAGAGCCTAAAGTTATTCGTGGGTTTTGCGTAAGAGCGAGTCTATAAATAGTGCCGGGAGCAGTACCAATAGCACAGCCTCCCATAATGTCAAAGTATAAATTATTATTTGCATCAATGTAAAACATATTGAAGCTTAAACCAAAGCTGCCACCCAAGGCCTGAAACCACGAGCTGTCACGATCAGTGGAGATAACCCCTGTCGCATCTACTCTTCTTAAAATTGGCATGTTTGTATATGAATGAGCTGCGACAAAAAGATCTCCTGCAGCATTCATTGCAATTGGCCCCAAACCATTTATTGAAGCAGAAGTTGCAGTACCGCCATCTCCAGTATGTGCATTTGCGCCATTACCGGCATAAGTGCTAATAGTGCCCGAAGTATTCACTTTACGAACTACACTATTCCCAACATCAGAAATGTATAAACTCCCCGAAACATCTACAGTAAGAGAATTTCCTAATGAAAAATATATCGTCAGATTCAATTGTGCACTTGTTGCAGCACCACCATCACCAGAATATCCTGCAGTACCATTACCTGCATAAACAGATATTGTACCGGTGGTATTTATCTGCCTTACAATATTATTTGCATAATCAGCAAAATAAATATTTCCAGATACATCTACCGCAAGTGAATTTACCGTGATCTGTGCCAGGGTTGCCGCAGCCCCATTGCCCGTATTACCTGCAGTTCCGGTTCCCGCAATAGTGGTAATAACACCTGTTGAAGCTGTTACTTTTCTTATTCTTGTACCCGCAGCATCTGATAAATACAAATTACCAGCACCATCATTTGCTATAAAACCATTCGATTGCATTGATGCTGAAGTCGCAGCACCGCCATCACCCGTAAATCCGGCAGCTTGATTGCCTGCATAAGTAGAAATAACATTGGTAGTATTTACCATACGCACATCATTGTTTCCTGCATCAGAAATAAAAATATTCCCTGTAGCATCGCTCGAAATTCCGGTTACATAGCTTAATTGCGCAGAGGTAGCAGCACCGCCATCACCGCTATAACCCTGAGTTCCATTTCCTGCAAATGGCACCTGGGCCATTATATTAGCAACACCAAATGTTGTAAGGGTTACCGCAATGACTATTGTTTTAATTGTCTTCATTTTATATAGGTTTTATATTATTTGTATCGTATTTATCATTACTACAACCAAAACAATAAAAAGTAACCCCCAATGATATTAATAATGAAATAGTCTGAAAATGCTGAGTTTAATAGCTTTTGAGCAATTATAGTAAACTTGAATTATAATTATAAACGGGAACTAATTATTAGACCTCTTTCATAATTCGAGACTCTAATTAGCTGTCTGGGAGAAGCCATTTTCGGCTTCATATCGAGACCCGCGCGCTGCATATTTCGATACATTTTTCGCTTAGGCGAAAAACACTAAATATGACCCAACTTTCTAATTGAATTATGAAAGAAGTCTATTGAAAAAATTCATATGGCAATGGAGGAATTCGGAAAAGATTTCGCAAAAAAAGGAATTAGATACTATCGAATAACAGAAATATGTGCCGCGGTATTGTCCACCTCGTTTATGGCAACGTAATAACCCATAGGAACTATTACACCTGAATTATCTTTGGCATCCCATATTCTCGAACCGCCATCTAAGGTTCTCACCAATATTCCAAAGCGGTTATATATTTTGATCTCGCCGCCAAAAATTGCTAATTCTACTACATCGTCATTCCCATCACCATTGGGAGTTATTACGTTCGACGTAGAAACCTCTGAAGGCGGTGGCGGCGGCGTTACAATTGTTGTATCTATAGTTATAACCTGGCAATAAATCATACTTGGATTAGCATGACAGCTTGTATCTGTAATAGACAAACAAACAGTATAAGTACCAAGGGCAGGATATGTAAAAGAAGGATTGGTGTTACTTGAAAAATTTGACATGCCGCCAAAATCCCACATAAAAGAAAGAGATGTAGCAGAATCCGATCCAGATGTGTTTGTATACTGAACAGTCATTCCTGTTACAGTATATGTAAAACTTGTCTGGCAAGGCTGAGCCAATGCACCTGAATAAGCCAGGGAAAACATCAACAAAAACACAACAGCTATTTTTTTCATTGTCTACAGAATAAAATTATTAAAAATCCGGGCAGGCAGCAGCGTTATATTTTTTATTTGTGTCCATCTTTGGCCCCTTTCCATAATAATATCTTAATACCATTTCAAATGTTTGTGTATTAGTTCTGTAATTACTTCTGTTTGGCATGAAATACGAAAAGTCAACACTTAACCCACTTACATCTCCTTTTTTTCTTCCCTCACAGGCAACACATACATTCTGCAATCCTAAAAAAGAATAAAATCCTTCTTTATTTTCATAACTTGCTCCAAAACTCACCATTCCACTTAATAAAAAATTTACTGCCACCCCCGAAGCTAAATCGGGCATATATTTATTTTGATTTTTTTCAATATACCTTACAAAAAAAGAAGGCATCATTAAAAACGATTCATTGAACCTTATTTTTTGCTCAACAACCAAAGTATAGTGTCTGTTTAACTGGATTATATCTAGTATTGGTTGAACCTTTGGATTACTAAACTGGTTTACGGCTAGGCCCAATCGTGTTTTTGGAGTATATAAAAAAACGCCTCCATTACCATCCATTGTATTACCCGAAGCTCCGGCATTATAAGCAGGATTTGCTTTTACACCAAAGCTGTATAACCCAAACGAAACTCCACCGGAAAAAAAACAATTATCTCCAATTTTTTGATGCCTCGCATATGAAATATAACCCCGATTCCTTGAAATAAAAGGACCTTCCTGGTCATTATTAAAATGCATTCCCAGTACATTAAACCCCTTGTCACTTGAATTTACCCTTACAAAAACAGAAAATGCAGAGGTGGCAATTCCCGCAAACTTCTCATTGCTTCGGCGTGTTCCTGCAAAAAGCTCCAACATAGCTTTACTGCCTCCCCTTGCAGGGTTAATCTGTGGATTATTAAAAGTTTGACCAAAATGAATTGGCACTTCGCCCGTTATCGGCTGGGAAAATATGCCTAATGCTATAGCCTGAAATATAAATAAAAAAATAAACCTCATTT
>Ga0163149_10000425_pt1 | contig 55425 bp, 41 predicted proteins | sample OliLakLV19MP5G1_FD_148604 | JGI IMG/M metagenome (GOLD analysis project Ga0163149, IMG submission 148604) | Freshwater microbial mat bacterial communities from Lake Vanda, McMurdo Dry Valleys, Antarctica - Oligotrophic Lake LV.19.MP5.G1 | ecosystem: Environmental > Aquatic > Freshwater > Lake >...
AGTGGATATGATTATTGCTTCTTTAAATACTGAAAAATTAGAGAAAGAAACAGCAGAATGGAAGAAAAATGAAGTGTATGCAAAAAACATTGACAAAGTTGTTTTTGCTGCTCAGTGGTACCACTTACAAAAGCAAGGTTACGCCAATAAAATTGGTGTAAACGGTGCTGACTTTAAAACGGAATTAGATATGGCTGGAAACATGAACTTCATGGCATTTTTTAGTGTTCCCCCAAGTGTTAAATACCCGGGTCAACAAATCAACATTGAGTATGAAATGAATGGCAAAAAAACAGACAGAGAAACATTAAGAAAAAAATCTGCTGCTTGGAGCAACATGGTGCCAATTATTGAATCAAAAAAATTCGAATACCACCAGTCTCCTACTAGAGCTATTCGTGAATACAATCAATATCAAAGTCAATTTGTTCAAGATTATGCTGCAATTCAGTTGTTGTATGATAACAAAGACAAATTAAAAGTTGGACAAACGTATGATTTTACTGTAAAAATCTACGCTCACAGAGATGGAGAAAACGGAGCAGTACTTGCTGAAGGAACTGTAAAATTAAAGTATACTGATAAAGCGAAAATTGCTTTTGAAGGAGATCCTGAAAAGCCAGAATTAAAAGGTGTTTTCGGACAATTTGAAGCATTCTTAAATGAGTAATATTATATTTAATACTCTCAATACAAATTAATTTGTTGGATTATATTAAAAATCTCCGCTGAATAAGCGGGGATTTTTTTTGAAATTTTATTGTAAATACTTCCGGAGGGCAATCATTTTTTGGGTGCTGTTTTTCTTGGTATACGTTTTAGCATGCTTTTTTAAAGAAGACGGAATTTTAAGGGAATGGTTGCTTAGTTATTTGTTGAATTAGTCAGTGATTAGCAGTTTGTTTACCGCTAAGATTTTGTTCCCCTCGATCAAATGGAGAATATAGAGTCCATTAGAAAGATTGTCGCGCGCGAGGCTAACAGTCTGACCAGAAATATTTTTTATTTGTTTTGCTGTTTGTCCGAAACAATTAACCAGGGTTATTGTAGCGTTATGTAAAAAAATGCTGCTATGCAAAATGGTCTGAGTAGAAAATGGATTAGGAAAAACGCTAATAGAGTTTTCTAAAAAAGTTTCACTCATTAAATTTGCTGCGGAACACAAACCTGTTACTTGTGTAGGAATATTCACATCTGAAAAACTTCCAATTCCTAATTGTCCAGTTAAATTATACCCCCAACTCCATATCGAACTATCACTTTTCATTGCTAAAGAATGATAGGCTCCTGCCGAAATAGAAGTAACTCCTGTAAGAGATACTACTGGAACAGGAACGCCACTATTGAAATTTGTTCCATCACCATTTTGTCCATAAACTCCTTGTCCCCAAGCCCAAATTGTACTATCATTTTTTAGGCTAAGATTATGTAACCCAGAAGTTGAAATATCTTGAATAGTTGATAATCCACTAACTTGTACAGGAATGTTACTGTTTGTAAAAGTTCCATCTCCGAGTTCCCCCCATCCGTTTTGACCCCAAGCCCAAACTGTCCCATTATTTTTGAGAGCGATTGAATGAAAGCGCCCACCTTTAATTGAACTAACTCCAGTTAAAAAACCTACTTGAACAGGGAAGTTACTATCTGTATATGTTCCATCGCCAAGTGCGCCATTTATATTTAAGCCCCATGCCCAAACTGTGCTATCGCTTTTCAGTGCCAATGAGTGATATGCTCCTGCAGAAATAGCTATAATTCCTGATAATGAAAATACTTGAGAGGGGACGTTTGTATCAATGTTTGTTCCGTCACCCAGTTGTCCATATATATTATAACCCCAAGTCCAAACTGTACTGTCTTTTTTTAGAGCAATGGAATGATTTCCACCAGCAGAAATAGCAATGATTTCTGTAAGAGAATTTACAGTTACAGGAATATCACTTCCTACATTTGTGCCATCGCCAAGTGCGCCATAAATGTTTTGTCCCCAGGACAATAATGTGCTGTCATTTTTAATTGCTAAGGAATGGTATGACCCCCCAGTTATTGATCTTATGTTATTAAGGCTGCTTATCGGTAATGGAATGTTGCTGTTTGTGGTAGTTCCTATTCCCAATTCGCCATCTATATTGTATCCCCACGACATTATTGAGTTATCTGAACAAAGCGAAAAAGAATGATACCCACAAGCAGAAATTCTTTGAGCGATTGAAAACTGAGACAACATTATGCTTAAAAGAAAAATAAAGGAAAAATGTTTTGTTGATTTTCTCATTTTGCGTTTCAGCTTTTAAAATAAATATTCAAACTATCATACTCGTACCCCAATCACCAACATATCATCAACCTGCTGTAATACACCTCTCCATTCTTCGATAGAGCGTTTTAGTGCAATTTGTTGTTGTTCCATGGAAACACCGTTCAAGTTCATCAACATCGTTTTGAATTGTGCTTGTTTGAATTTTTTTCCATCCGGACCACCAAATTGATCGGCATAACCATCTGAGAAAATATAAATAGTATCTCCTTTTTGCAATGGAACAATATGGTTGGTATAATTTTGAGTTTGTCCTTCGGTATAACTTCCAATCGCAATGTTGTCGGCTTTTACTTCAATCAATTCTTTTCCTCTAATCAGAAACAAAGGATTGTATGCTCCCGCATATTGCAATTCCATTGTTTTAAAATTAATGGTACACAATGCAATGTCCATTCCATCACGTAATCTTGTGTCTTCTGAAGTTTGATTCAACGTTTCGCTTACACCTTTGTTTAATCGATCTAAAAATTTGGCAGGAATAATTACTTTGCTTTCGTTCAATGCCTGCGTTAAAATGTTGGCTCCAACAATACTCATAAATGCTCCGGGAACACCATGTCCGGTGCAATCTACAGCAGCAAACATTATATCATCACCTTTTTTATCTAACCAATAAAAATCGCCACTCACAATATCTTTTGGCTTGGAGAACACAAACGAATTCGGAAAATAAGTTCGGATAACATTATCCGGGGGAAGGATTGCTTCCTGAATGCGTTTTGCATAGCGGATACTATCAGTAATGTCTTTATTCTTTTCTGCCAGTTCAGCATTTTTAATTGCTAATTCTTCGGTTCGTTCTTCTACTTTGTCTTCTAATATTCTTTTAGCATTTTTTAGTTTTTGTGTGCGCATTTTATCAAACACATACAATCCGAAAATGGCGAATAGGAAAACTAAAACATAAAACACAGCAGTTTGCCAAAAAGGAGGAGATATAAAAAATTTATATTCCGTTGCTCTAATGTTTCCTGTTCCATCGTTATTAAATGCACGTACTAAAAATGTATAAGTTCCCGGAGGCAAGTTGGTATAAACAGCTTCATTGGCAGTAGTGAAGCCCGGAAGCCAATCTTTATCAAACCCTTCTAGTTTGTATTGGTATTTTACTTTTTCAGGATTATTTAAACTAACGCCAACAAAATCAAATGTCAAATGATTTTCGTTGTACTTGAAATGTGCATCATCCGGAAACTCAAAATCTTTCATAAATAATTTTAAGCCTGTGATAAATGTTTTGGGTTCAGCTGTATTTGGTTTATCCTCTTTTGGAGAATATCTCACTGCTCCCATAATGCTTCCGTACCATAAATTTCCTTCAGCATCTATACAAACAGCATTTGGATTTGTTTCAACACCTAAAAATCCTTCTGCTTTTCCGTAATGAACAAAAGAAACAGTTTTTTCATCAAAGCGATCAATTCCTCTGCTACTTCCAATCCAAATATGATTTTGGTTATCACAAATAATGGAATAAGGCGAATCGGTTGTCAATCCTTCTTTCACAGTAAAATTGGTAAACACTTTTCCATCGTATTTGTATAGTCCTCCGCCATACGCGCCAAACCACAAATTGTGATTTTTATCTTCGTTGATACATAAAATAAAACGGTGACGCATTCCATCTTCTTCGTCAAATGATTTAAAACTCGATCCATCAAACATAGACAAGCTTCCGCCCAATGCACCAAACCATAAATTTCCTTTCGAATCTTTAAAAATTCTGTAAACGTTATTTCCCCCTAATCCATCAGCAATCGAATAGTTTCTGAATGTTTTTGCAATAGGGTCAAATTTGCATGCTCCTTCTTTTGTTCCGAACCATAAATTTCCTTTGTTATCGTCACTGATTGCATAAACCATATCGCCTGCCAAACCATCACTAGTAGAATAAGATTCAAAACGATTGGTCGATTTGTTGAATTTACAAACACCTCCGAAGCCTGTTCCAAACCAGAGATTCCCATCTTTGTCTTCAAACGAAGAAAGAATAACATTACTGGACAATCCATCTTTAGTAGAATAATTTTTGATGCTATGATTTTCTTTTTTATTGACTGCAGAATAAGTAAAACTAATTTTAGAAATCCCATCGTTCGTTCCCAGCCAAATATTTCCTTCTTTGTCGCATAAGGTTGTCCATACTAAATTGTTTACAATATCATCTCCTTCATCATAAATTTGAAAACGTTCGCCACGGTATTGATTTAATCCTATGTCGGTTCCAATCCAAATAGCGCCTTCACGGTCTTGAAAGATGGTATTTACATTAAAATAATTTAAACCTTGTTTGGTATTGTAATTATAAACGATTGCTTTTGAAATAGCGTCTGTTCTTTCTTGTGAAGGGAACGGAGTAACTTTTGTTGCTCCGCCACCGGTTGTTCCAATCCAAATATTGTGTGTTTTGTCTTCGAAAATTGCATTTATAAAATCGGCTCCTAAACCATTTTGTGTATTGATTCGATTTCCCAATCCTTCAATTGTTTTTGTTGGAAGCGACACATTAAAATCATCTTTTACAATGAGAGTCATTACTCCGGCATCAGCAGAACCAACCCAAATTTCATTGTAGTTGACCAATGCAAGTGTTGTAATTCTATTACTGTGCAAGCCATTTCCAGTGTTTAAAATGCTGTAGGAAGTAGAGGAGGTAAGGTTAGCTTTTGTATCATAAATGGTTATTCCAATATCAGTTGCAATCCAAATATTTCCTTTTTGATCCAGACAAATATCATAAACATTATCACTGCTGAGCCCGTCTTTTTTATTCAGAGAAATCATTTTTTTGTTTGTTGGGTCGTAAACAAAAATCCCAGAGCCTTCCGTTGATAGCCAAAAGCGTTGACTAGCATCTTGAACAATAGCTGTTACCGTTTTAAAGCGGGTGTATTCTTCGAGGTTTAAATTTTCAATTTTTTTGGTTTTGTTGTTATACACAGATACTCCGCCAGCCCAATGTCCTAACCAGATATTTCCATTTTTATCTTTACACATCGCTGTCACCCAATCTTCTGCCAAAGAATCTTTTCTGGAAAATGTTTTAAATTCACGACCGTTATATTTAGTCAATCCCGAAAGTGTTGCAATCCATAAGTTTCCATCGTCATCTTGTGCCAAGTCTTGGACTTGTGATTGCGACAGTCCTTGTTCAACACCATAATAAATAAAGCTGGTAGTTTGAGCAGAAAGTGTGCTAACAAAAAATAGTAAGCATTGAAGGAGCAATGCTGCATTTAATGTGTGATTTTTTTTCATCGTTGCCATTATTTTTTTTGATAAGCTGAGAAAAATGCAATTTCTTTGTTATATATTAATTCGTCTATTTCAATTCCGTTCTTGTAACAATATACAGTTCCCCAGAAATACGTTTCTTTTTTGTAGGTATCCATTTTTTTACCTTGTGTAACAATAGTAGTGCGAATTGTTTTAACCAGTCCTTCAACAACTGTAACTGCAAAATTCGGATTTTCTTTTTGTTTGTATCCTCTTACGTCTGGCAATGTTTTTTGATTGCTGATTCTTACAGAGCGCTCAGCAAAGGCAGCTGCTTCAACCAGTTTCCGTATTTCATTATTTTTTTGCTGCTGGTTTGCAAGCAACTCTTTTTTCTTCAATTTTTGTTCTTCTCTTAGCTTATCTGATTTAGCTTTTACATCTGCTTCATTTCGCATTTGTGTAATAACAGTATTGGTGCGGGCATCTTGCTTTTGTTTGCTGTATGCTTTTTGTTTAGCAATGCGTTCGTTTTCAGCAACCATTTTTAAGAGGTCGTTTTCATAATTTGTTTTTATTTCTTTATTCTTTTTTGCCATTAAATTTTTCGCTTCTTTTTCACGTTGTAAGCGAATGGCTTCTGTTTCCATAGTTTGGTCAACAGGTAACACTTTGTTATTGTCTGCCTCTTTTAATCTGGCCAGTTCAGCGGCTCTTTCTTTTGCTTCAGCTTCTAATCGTGCTTCATATGCCGCTTTTGCTAATGCTTCTAATTTTATTTTTTCTTCAGCATCTTTTTTTGCTTTTTCTGTAGCCAGTAATTTATCTTTCTCTGCTTTTTCTTTCGCAGCTTTTTCAGCAGCCAAGCGATTTATTTCCTCCTGATCAATTACAAGATCTTTCATAAATTGAGCTAGATAAGCTTCATCATCCATAAAAGCTTTTTTTCCATCGTAAATTACTTTTGTAAAAGGATTTTTGTATTTGCTCACTCTTACATTAGGAGTGTTGGGTTCAAAAAATGGAATTTCTGTTACATATAGCGGGAAAATATTATTTTTTTCTTTTGGTAATTTGCTCGTGTAAACCATTAAGTGCATGTCGACACAGCCGGGATTAGAAAAAGCAATTTTATAGTCGACACCAAAAACCAATGAAAAGGAAAACTTGCCGTTTTTGCCTGTTTTTATTTTCTCTTGTTCTATGGTTCCATTGCGAAAAACAGTAACCGTTGCTCCCGACAAGATTTTGCCGTCTTTTATCGTTTTTCCCTCAAATTCAAGCATTCCGGGAGCCTGTGCCGAAGCAGGATTCACGTTTAAAGCAAAATACAGGCACAGAAACACAGCCCCGATAAAGGGACTTTTAAGTTTGTCGATAAAATTTACAACTAAAACTGGCATAAGGGTTATTTTATCCAAAAACGAAAGTAAGGAAATATTGACAATTTTTAATGGTTTCAGACAGATAAAAGCAATAAAATGAGGTGATGAATTTGGATATTAAGGTAAGAAGAAAGTAGAATAGCTATAGCTCAATGTTCAATCGTTTATAAATCGCATCGCGCTTTAATTCGCGGACTTCAGAAGGCTGCATTTTTTCTAATCGGATGTCTTCTATTGCAATACGGATTAAACGCAAGCACGGAAAGCCAACCCCTGCAGTCATTTTCCGAACTTGATGAAATTTTCCTTCCGTCAATGTTAATTCAATCCAAGAAGTTGGAAGCGATTCGCTGATTGGATGTCCGCGTGGAGGAAGATTCTCCGGCTTTTTAACTTGTTTTGCTTTGCACGGTTTTGTGAGGTAGGGCCCGGCATCTAGGGCAATGGTGATGCCTGCTTCTAATTGTTTGAGTGCTTCGTTTGTAACAATTCCTTGAAGCTGTACTAGGTAAACGCGTTTGTGTTCAAACTCCGGTTTTAATAATCTGTAATTTAAATTTTTATCGTTGGTCAAAATCAACAATCCTTCGCTGTTTTCATCCAAACGGCCTAATGGATATACATCTTTCGGGAATGAAAATCCAAGTTCGCCCAAGCACTTTTTCTTTTTGTGAGAAGAAGTGAATTGGGAAATCATTTTATATGGTTTGTAAATGATGTAATAGTTCATAATGCGGATAGCGAATAAAAACGAATATACGAATCGGGGTGTGTTAAATTGTTTTATTTTTTAAAGATAGCATCAGGAATACCTTTGTTTATTTGATAATTTGTGAGTGTAATAATGATTTGTCCTTTTTTCTGATCTTTTTTCTTGTCTTCTTCTTTCGGTTTATTATTCATGTCCGCTGCAACACTTTTTGGGATCTTGAATTTTTTTACATCTACCGTGAAAGTCATTTTGTCGGGCAAGCCAAATACTAATTGAGTTCCGTAAGTATATTCTGTTAAAATTGTTCCATTTGATTTTGTGGTGAGTTGTGATTTTAAAATAATATTTTGTTTTTGATCAATCCATAATTTCCCAAGAATCAAGTCGCTGGTATCAGAAAGCGGAATAATATTAATGATGATGGTTTGAACTTTTCCAATCATTTCTTTTCCTTGGATAACCGTGGTAAACGAATTGGTGTCGGCCAACATTTTGGATGCCTGATCAAAGCCTTGTCGCGGAACGATAGCAATGCTTTTTGATTCAACTTTAAATTTATCTTTTTGTTTGTAATAAATTTTTGCAGCAACAGGCAGCATACGAATAAAAGGCATGTCCACTTTTATGTTTACATCAACCGAATAGTCTTTTGCTTTTTGAACTTTTGCATAAACAGCATGTAAAATAGTATTTGCATTTTCTTGAGCTTGAATGCTGTTTGCTGAAAGAGAAACAAACAGGAATAACCCCAATAAACGAATTAAACCTCTCGGCAAGCTCGAAATGGCAACAGTTGGCCTCATGATAAAATATCCTTTCTGTTAAATTTATAAATCGCAATGGACAACAATCCAATGATGTGAAAGAATAAGATGGTTGCAGATTCAATAATCGCATCAGTTGGTAAAGGGTCTTCGAAAAAATTTCGCCACGATACCATGTGAGTTGTAAATAAATAAGGTTGAATAGCTTGTAAAGAAGGAACATCCAGTGTTCCGATGATGGTAAATAAAATTATGATTGCCATGGTAGTGACAATCGGGCCGATTGAATTTTCAGAAAAGCAAGAAAGTGTTAACGATAAAGTTGCGATCATCATCATTGAAAGATAGGCAACTCCGAAACCACATAAAAATCGCCAAGGCAAATCGTGTTCTTGCAAAACAATTAATCCATCACTGTTTAGTACCATCAAATCGCCCGTTCCGAAAAGCCATTTGCCAATAATCAAAGCTAAAAAAGCCATCCACAAAAGGATAACCAAAGTGTATGCGCAACCCGCAATGTATTTTGATAAAAGAATACTGGTTCTGGAAATGGGTTTAGTAAGCAGCAAGCGGATTGTTCCCATAGCACCTTCGCCTGATATTAAATCTCCTGTTACCAATGCAATTAAAAGTGGAACATGAATGATAAGCATTTGTAAAATCACAAAAGCAATTAAGTTGCCATTCAAAATATTTCCTTCGAAAGATAAAGTTTGTTCAAACGATGAAGTAATGAAAGAAATAAAACTCATTCCATCCGACTTCATAGCAAACAAAACAATAGCAATGATAACTGTAATAGCGCCAATTCCAATATAACTGCGAGGTTTTGCAGCAATTTTAATAAATTCGTTATAGGTACTTTTCCAGAACATTATGCGTTGATTAGTTTTAAAAAGTAATCTTCCAGTTTGCGTTTTGCTTCAATCGAATAAACATTTATTCCGTTTTCACAAAAAAGTTTATTTACTACAGGAATTTTTTCTTGTGAAATGTGTAGGAGTAAACTATTCTTATCTGTATTGTCGATTAGCTCATTCATATTTACTTTTTGAAGTAAACTTTTTGCTTTTTCAATATCATCAACAGTAAACGCAACAATTAATTCTTGAGCATTCAAAAGATCTTTAACTGACCCCTGAACAATGGTTTTGCCTTTGGCAATAATGACCATTCGATTTGCAATCAATTCAATTTCTGAAAGAATGTGGGATGAAAGTAAAACGGTTTTATTGCGTTCGTTTTTTAATTGAAGAATTAAATTCCGAATATCAATGATTCCTTGCGGATCTAATCCTGTTGTTGGTTCATCCAAAATAATTAATTCGGGATCATGAATGAGCGTTTGTGCAATTCCTAAGCGTTGTTTCATTCCATGAGAAAACCCGCTCAACTTATCTTTCTCTCTGCCTTTCAAGCCAACAAATTCGATAATTTCGTGCACTTTACTTTTGGTCACATTCATTCCTGATAGTCGAGCAAAAATTTCAATATTTTTTTCTGCCGACAGGTATTTATAGAAATCAGGTTTTTCAACAATGCAACCTATGCGTTGTAAAATGTAGTTTCTGTCCTTGGATAAATCTTTTCCGAAAAGCTTTAATTCACCACCGCTTGCTTTAATGAGTGAAAGCATTGCGCGGATGGTTGTGCTTTTCCCAGCACCATTCGGACCTAAAAATCCAAAAACATCACCACGAAAAACATCAAAACTAACATCTGTTACAGCCTGGAATTTTCCAAAATGTTTTTTCAGGTGTTTTATTTCAACTATTTTTTCGTTGGTATCCGACATAAAAAGCGGGAAGGAAATTACATTACAAATGTAGTGTTAAATAGTTACTCCAAATTATTTGCGAGTGCTTTTTTATAAGTATTTAACACTCTTTCACGAGCAAATTTATGGTCAACAATTGGTTTTGGATAAGTCAATTCTTCAAATTCAGGCACCCATTTGCGAATGTATTCAAGTTTCGAGTCGAAGCGCTTCGTTTGTGCATCCGGGCTAAATACTCTAAAATAAGGTGCAGCATCACAACCCGAACTGGCAGCCCATTGCCACCCTCCGTTATTGGCTGACAAGTCATAATCCATCAATTTTTCTGCGAAATAGGCTTCACCCCAACGCCAATCAATGAGTAAGTGTTTTACTAAAAAACTGGCTACAATCATACGTACTCGGTTGTGCATAAAGCCTGTTGAGTTGAGTTCTCGCATTCCAGCATCCACAATTGGATAACCTGTTTCCCCGTTGCACCAGGCTTCAAACTCTTCTTCTTTATTTCTCCATGGAATTCGGTCGTATCGTTTTTTAAATGCTCCGTTTACAACATGTGGAAAATGAAAAAGAATCATCATATAAAATTCTCTCCATATTAATTCATTTAACCATTGATCGTTTAAAAGTTTGGCTTTTGAAACAAGATAACGGATGCTGATAGTGCCAAAACGTAAGTGAATACTCAATCTACTAGTCCCTTCAATTGCAGGAAAATTTCGTGATTCGTGATAGTTGGAAATGATTTTTTCATCAATTGTAGGAGCGTAAAATTTCATTTCACTCGATTTAAATCCAACCTCTTTTAAGGATGGGAAATGAAAAGGTTTTGTGCGAATGAAGTTTGAAAAATATTTTTCAGTGGCAAAAGGCTTTATGTGATAGTCGTTTAAACTGCTTTTCCACTTTTTCATATATGGAGTGAAAATGGTATAGCACAATCCATTCTCTTTTGTGATTTCACTTTTTTCAAAAACAACTTGGTCTTTGAATGAATAAAAAGGAATATTCTGCTTTTTTGCTAACCGCTCAACTAGTTTGTCCCGTTCAATAGCAGAAGGCTCATAATCGTTATTGACATAAATATTTTGAACAGAATACGTTTTGAATAAATCATCAAAAACAGCCGATACGTTTCCATGTATGACACACAATGAACTGCCTAATTTTAAGAGTTGTTTTTGTAATTCATTTAAGGCAAGGTGAATAAATTCTACTCGTCTATCTTCTTTGTTTTCTAGTTTATGGAGAATGTCGGTATCGAAAATAAAGACAGGGAGAACGGTTTTGTTGTTTTTCAAGGCATGAAACAGGCCAGCATTATCTGATAGACGTAAGTCTCTTCTAAACCAAAAAAGGCTTATCTCTTGCTTGGATGTCATTTCTGTTTAATAAATAGTACTATTATTTAAACAAGTGAATTCTCGAATGAGTACTCTTTTAAGTCGTTCATTAATCGTTTACGAGCCAAAAAAATTCTGCTTTTCACTGTCCCAATAGGAATGTCTAACTCTTCTGCTATTTCTTGATATTTATACCCATCGTTGTATCTAGTGAAAGGAATTTTATATTCATCTTCCAATCCATCAACTGCTTTTAAAATGTGTTTTAAATTAATTTGAGAATTAGCGTCAGGACTGTTGCTCCCGTTCAATGGTTTAACCAACGCTAAATCATCAGTTTGTGTAATGATTTGGCGAGTTTTAACAGATCTTCTATAAGTATTAATAAATGTATTTTTTAAGATAGTATACAACCACGCTTTTAAATTTGTAGAATCTGCAAACTTGTCGCGATACTTTAATGCTTTCAAAAATGTTTCTTGTACTAAGTCTTGCGCTTCTTCAGTATTTGAGGTTAAACTATATGCGAAATTTCTTAGCGCTATTCGCTGATTAACTAATTGCTGATTGAATTCGATTGCTGTCATATCCTTAAACTTAAGTGTTTAATTTATTTTGTTTAACAAAAGTACATAAAGATTAAACAAAATTAGCAAAATTAGAATATTTTAACAAAAAAGCAAATAATGTGCTGATTTACAAAGAATTGCGGGAAGTTGGTGTTAAAAGGTTGAAAGCGAAAGGTTAAGCTACTAATGAAGTTAGGCTTTTATGACATTTAAATAGCTCGACATTGGGTGGGAGCGTCATTTTTTGATCTAAAATTTGATAGCCAGAAAGCAATAGCTTCACCTTTGGAAAGCTTTTGCTTAGGTCTTTAACATAAGCTTCAGGTGATTGAGTGCCATGGGTTAGAACGGAAAGAATATAATCCGCTTTACGAATTTCGTAAACACGTTGTAAATCTATTAGAGGAACAGATTGTCCTAAATAGATAACAGAATGTCCGTTGGTTTTTAATATATAGTTATAGTACAAAAGGCTCAGCTCGTGCAATTCTCCTTCTGGCAAAAACAAAATAAATTTCTTTTGCTTTTTATTTTCAAGAGGAATAGCACCATCAATAGCGGAAATTAATTTTTGTCGAATTAAATTAGAAATAAAATGTTCTTGAGCAGGATTAATACTGCCTGTTTGCCACATTACACCAATCTTTTTCAAGAATGGATAAATCACTTCCTCAATGGTATTGGTAAATCCTTTTCTTAAAATTTGATTGGAAATAATTTTTTCGAAGCGTTGTTCATCCATCTCCACCATCGAAATAATTAAACTGCTCACCTGCTCACATTCGTTGATTTGGCAGTTCACTATTTTTGAAACTTCTTCGGCAATTTCTGCTTTATTTAACTCAGCAATTTTAGAAATTTTGTAACCGTGGTTGTTTAATAGACTAACATTTAAAATATTTTTTAACTCATCGTTGCAATACCAACGAATGTTTGTATCGGTACGTTGTGGTTTTAAAATACCATAGCGTTGCTCCCAAATACGTAAGGTGTGAGCCTTTATGCCCGAGAGTTTTTCTAAGTCTTTTATCGAAAATTTACAAACCATTGTACTATTTATTGTCTACTATATAAGTGCTCAACAAACAAATTCTGCTATTGTTTAAACTATTTCACAAACGAATAAGTCTGCAAAATGTTTTTTTAATTTCTGTTTCAATTCTTCTTCATCTACTTTTTGCCCCAACTCTTTATCCAATGAAGCGACTGCTTTATCAGAAATTCCGCAAGGGATAATATTACCAAAATAGTCTAAGTCGGTATTCACATTCAAAGCAAAGCCATGCATCGTTACCCAGCGGCTAGCTCTAACTCCCATTGCACAAATTTTTCTAGCTTTTAGAGGATTTCCAGCATCTAACCAAACGCCTGTTTCGCCTTCGCTTCTTCCAGAAACAATGCTGTATTCCGCCAATGTGCGAATGATAATCTCTTCTAAAAAACGTAAATATTTATGAATATCTGTGAAGAAATTATCCAAATCTAAAATGGGGTAACCAACAATTTGTCCCGGACCATGATAGGTAATATCGCCACCACGATTGATTTTATAATAAGTCGCATTCTTCTCTTTTAGTTGATTTTCGTTAATAAGCAAATGTTCTTTATCACCAGTGTTTCCAAGGGTATAAACGTGTGGGTGCTCACAAAAAAGGAGGTAGTTGGGAGTCGGGAGAGCGGAGTTAGGAGAAGCGGTGCGGTTCTCAACTTTTGTTTTGATTACTTCAGCAAACAACTCTTCTTGGTAATCCCAAGCTTTTTTGTAGTCGATTAAACCAAGATCTATGAAACGTACTTTTTGCATGATAACATTTTCGTAACGTCATTCCGTGCTACGACACGGAATCTGTTTGTTGATCATCTCGCTGTTCATTTGGCAGATCCCGTGTCGTGGCAAGGGATGACACTATGGATGATAATTAAGCTCCGAAACTACAGCTCCGACAACTTCGATTTCAACTGATTGATCACATTCACTTCCATTAAATCAATACCGCGCATTTCGCCCAGAGCAACAGAAATCCAGTCGCCTAAGTGAATGAAGTAAATTGCTTTTTCGATAATAGAATTTCCTTTAGAATATATTTCGGTGATGCTAGAAGCGTAATTTTTAATTACTTCTTTATTGATGTCTACACGTGCTAAATTACGTGAGTAATCATCTTTATCTAAGAAAAACAAAACACTTAAGTTGTCATTTTTCTCTGTCCAGCCCACCAATTCATTGTGATTCATTTCCGGAACAATTTGGTGCCAGCAAAGTACTTTTGAGTTTTCATTCAATTGTTGACGGAAACGAATGGCAATGCCTTCATTATATGTACTTGCGTATATAACAGGAATTTTACCTTTTATTTTTTGAGCAATTGCGGTCGCTTCTGTAATAATTGTTTGTTCTTCGGAATCAATTAATTTCACTGCTGCTTCCAGCTCCGATTTATAATTATTGTTTATGATTTTATGAAATCCAAGTACAAAAAACAATTGTGTTAACGAATATCCTAAACAAGAGCGAGGAGGCATTCCGCCAGGGACAACAATACAATCAAAGTTTTTTGATTTACATGTTTCCAACACTTTTCCTGCTGATGTAATCCCAACAATTTTTGCATTTTTAGCCATCGCTAATTCCATGCAATTCAAGGTTTCTTCCGTATTGCCTGAATAAGAGGAGATAATCACCAATGTGTTTTCATTCACATAAGCAGGAATAAAATAACCTTTAGTCACATTGATAGGAACAGTTGCGTTTCCGACTACCAGTTCCGCAACAATGGTTCCGCCAATGCCAGAGCCGCCCAAACCGCATATCAACACGGTTGAAATTTTGTTTGAAGCAGCAGTCAGTTTTGCATTGCTACCAATAGCAATGGCTTCTGTTAATTGTTTTGAAAAATTCGCGACTAATGTTTTCATATCGTAATTTGGTCTTCAAGGGCAGTAAAAATACGAATTTCAGTTAAATAAAAGCTTAAAAAAAGACAAATTAATGCATCTATTAAAGTCCTATTGCTTGTATATTTGCACATATTATAATAATTTAAGAAACAAAAAATGAGTATCGAGTTAAGCGAACAAGAATTATTACGTAGAGCAAAATTAGAAGAGATTACCAAAATGGGAATTGATGCATATCCTGCAGCCTTGGTGGAGATCAATGCTACAGCGAAAAGCATTTTAGAAAATTATACTCCTGAAAAGGCAGAAGAATACAAAAATATCAGCATCGCTGGACGAATCATGAGTAATCGTGATATGGGAAAGGCGTGTTTTGTGAGTTTGCAAGATGCAACCGGTCGTATTCAAGTTTATATTCGAAGAGATGATATTGGAACAGAAGAAGACAGAAGCACATTTGATTTATTATTTAAAAAACATACCGATTTAGGAGACATTGTTGGAATCACAGGTTATGTGTTTGTAACGAAAGTGGGTGAAATTTCCATCCATGCAACAGCATTCAAAATGTTGAGCAAATCCTTACGTCCATTGCCTACAGTGAAAATTGACGATCAGGGCAACGCACATGATGAAGTAACAGATCCGGAATTTCGTTACCGTCAGCGTTATGTCGATTTGATTGTTAATCCGAAAGTAAAAGAAACGTTTGTGAAACGCACAAAAATGGTAAATACCATTCGTGATTTTTATAATGAAAAAGGATACTTAGAAGTGGATACTCCCGTTTTACAAGCTATTCCAGGAGGTGCATCCGCTCGTCCGTTTACAACTCATCACAACACATTAAACATTCCAATGTATTTACGTATTGCCAATGAACTATACCTAAAACGATTAATTGTTGGTGGTTTTGATGGTGTGTATGAATTCTCTCGCAATTTCCGTAACGAAGGAATGGACCGAACACACAATCCGGAATTCACTGTAATGGAATTGTATGTTGCTTATAAAGATTACAATTGGATGATGGATGTAACGGAAGAGTTGTTGGAAAAAATTGCCATCGATGTAAATGGAACAACCGTTGTTCCTGTTGGAGATAAAATGATTGATTTCAAACGTCCGTTCAAACGTATTACCATGTTTGATTCTATCAAAGACTTTACTGGAATAGATATCAGCGGAATGGATGAAAATCAATTGCGTGATACTTGTAAAACTTTACACATTGATGTTGCAGACAATATTGGAAAAGGAAAATTGATTGATGAAATTTTCGGGGCAAAATGCGAAGGAAATTATATTCAACCAACATTCATTACAGATTATCCTGTGGAGATGAGTCCGCTTACCAAAAAACACCGCAGTAAACCAGGATTGGTGGAGCGTTTTGAATTGATGGTAAACGGGAAAGAATTAGCAAATGCGTATTCGGAGTTAAACGATCCAATTGATCAGCGCGAACGATTTGAAGAACAAATTAAATTGATGGAACGTGGCGATGATGAAGCCATGTTTATCGACCATGATTTTTTACGTGCTTTGGAATATGGCATGCCTCCAACATCCGGAATTGGTATTGGAATCGACCGTTTGGCAATGATTATGACAAACAATGTTTCTATTCAAGATGTATTGTTTTTTCCACAAATGCGACCGGAAGACACTTCGACTGCAGTTAGTGTGACAAAAGTTGAGGCTGTAGTTTTAAGTGCTGAAGAACAAAAAGTGTTTGATGAAGTGATAAAACAAAATCAGGCAACGGTTGCAACTGTTAGTGAAGCAACAGGAATTTCAAAAAACCAATTGAATAAAATATTGACTTCTTTAACTGAGAAAAATATGGTGAAGAGAGAAGGTCCGGTTTTTCAATCTGTTTAGGTTATATCATAAAAATTCTTGCATGTTGTTCGAACAACAAAAAGCAAAAAACGCTCATTTCATTTACATCACCTTATTGCTGATTGTTGCAATTGTGGGTTATTGGCAGATTTCATTTTTGAAATACTCAGTAACACACGATATGATTAATTGCTGGATTCCTTGGCGACATTATATTTCCGAGTCTTTACAAAATCATGTTTTCCCATTTTGGGATCCGTATCAACAACTCGGTTATCCAATTCATGCTGACTTGCAAGGCCCATCCTGGTATTTAGAATCCTTAATCTTGGGAAGCACAATTGGACAATCCAATTATGTGGTTCAGTTGCTTTTTGTGTTCTATGTTTTTATGGCTGGAGTTGGAATGTATTTTTTATCTCTCTGTTTTCACGAAAATAAAAAGGTAGCATTTATAACAGGAGTCTGCTATATGTTGAGTGGTTTTTTTGTAGCACATGTTCAACATTTTTATGCTGTGATTGGTGCCGCTTGGTTGCCATTCATTATTTTGAATTATTATAAGATGTATATTACTAAATCGTACAAGTATGCGATTTATGCTTCCTTGTTTTTATTCTTTAATCTCACTGGAGGGAATCACACGTTTACATTTATACTTGTGTATTTATTTTCGGCAATCGGAGGATATTTTATAATAGTTGCGATACGAGAAAAAAAGAAAGAAATTGTTTTTCAATTATTAAAACTCAATGCTCTTTTTGTTTTTTTAACCACCACTCTTTCTACGGTTGTATTTGTTGTGTTCTTTCAAGTTCGGCCTTACATCGACAGATTGAGTGGAATGGATTATAAAAGTGCATCCCTCAATCCGTTGTCACCACAATCTTTACTTTCCTTATTCGTTCCTTTCTCCACAATCAACAGCACCGATTTTTACAATACCGATCCTTCGATGTGTAATGTGTATGTCGGAATAATTATTTTACCGTTCATTATTTTAGCACTTATCAGAAGCAAAACCGGAATTGAAAAAGTATTGCTGGCATTTGCATCCGTTTGTTTGCTTGCATCATTTGGGTCATATTTCCCTGTGCATAAAGTTCTATATAGCGTTTTCCCGTTTATGAATTTGTTCCGTTTTCCTAGTTATTTCAGTTTGTTTTCCATTTTGATTTTATTGCTGTTAGGCGGAAAACAACTTGCATTTACCCTTTCTACGTTTGTAATTAGCAAAAATAAATTGGTGAAAATCATTTCGGTGTTGATTGGCATTCTGCTAATCCTAATGATTACTGCTGTTGTACAAAATAATGGTGCATCCTATTTCTTTTTTGCAGAGTACGAAACTATTTTTGATTTTATCAAAGCTGCTAATTTTTATCAAAGTATTGTTTTACAAGGAAGCATTCAGTTGCTCTTGTTGGTTGCACTTTTAATAGTAATTATAAAAGCAGCAGAAAAATACCGTTTAACAATCATTTCACTATTTGTGGTTTTAGATATGATAGTAGCAACTCAATTGAATCTTGCGTATGTTGGTTTTTCACAAACATCACCCAAAGAACTTCACGATTATGTTGCAACTTTACCAAAAGGATTTCCAATACCTGCGATGAATAATGTTTCTGAAAACACCGAAGAAATTGGGCAAAAGCACGGACTGTATCGAAATACAAGTGTGTTTCACAAGCGTATTTCCGCAGACGTATTCAATTCATTTTGTTTTAAAAATCAGGGCATGATGTTAGATTCATTGCGTCCTTTGTATGATTCAATGTTGCACAATCCACTGGTGTATTTCTCTGACGATATTTTTTCAGAATCAGAATTAAAGAATAAGAAGATTAGTATTTCTCATAAAACAATCGTTTTAAACACAAACGATTTTGCAGGAATCGCCTCTCAAATAAATCCATCTCAGAATAATTCTATTGAGGCAAAAATTATTTCTTATGAACCTGATAAAATTAGTGTAGAAGGAAATTCTTCCAGCCCCCAAATGTTAACCTTGTTGCAAAATCAATACACCGGCTGGAAGGCATTTGTTGATGGAACAGAGACAGAAATTTACCTTTCCAATTATATGACGATGTCAATTGTTTTTCCGAAAGGAAAACATACTGTAGAATTTGCATATAAAAACACAGCTGTTGTCATAGGAGGAGTGGTTTCATATTCTGTATTTGCAATCTTGATGATAGTGTTAAGTGTGATTTGGATTAAAGAAAACAAAAGCTATTTGCTTGTAGGATTAATCTGGTTAGTTTTGTTAGGAAGTGCAGGATATTATTTTTTATAGTATTTCATTTAAAAAACATAAATTAGGACAATATTTAATGACTACTCATGAGTGAATCACATAAAATAGCAGTAATTGGCGGAGGAAGTTGGGCAACAGCAATAGTAAAAATGTTGTGCAACAATGCAAAAGAAGTGCATTGGTGGATACGAAGCCAAACGGTAATCGACCATATTAAAAAACACAAACACAACCCCAATTACTTAACATCTGTTGAATTTGAAACTAATAAGTTGGCATTAAGTGCTGATTTAAAAGAGGTAGTTGCAAATGCAGACATATTAATTATGGCTGTTCCATCAGCATTTTTGAAAGAAGCATTAAACGAATTAACCGAAGCTGATTTTAAAAATAAAAAAGTATTTTCTGCAATCAAAGGGATTGTTCCGGAGCACAATTTAATTGTAGGTGAATTTTTTAACACGATATACAATATTCCCTTTGAAGACATTGGAGTTATTACAGGTCCTTGTCACGCAGAAGAAGTAGCAATGGAAAAATTATCCTATTTAACCATTGCGTCTCAAAATACAGCAAGCGCTATGTATGTTGCATCTCAACTGAATTGTCGTTACATCAAAACTACCGTTTCGGATGATATTTTTGGAACAGAATTTTCAGCTGTTTTGAAAAATGTCTTTGCTATTGCGAGTGGAATTTGTCACGGTTTAGGTTACGGAGATAATTTTCAAGCAGTATTGATTTCAAATGCGATTCAAGAAATAAAAGCATTTGTAGATGTGGTTCATCCAATCGATAGAGACATTAAAAGTTCGGCTTACCTTGGCGATTTGTTGGTAACTGCTTATTCACAATTCAGCCGTAACCGTATGTTTGGAAACATGATTGGGAAAGGTTATTCGGTTAGATATGCTCAATTAGAAATGAACATGGTTGCTGAGGGATATTATGGAGTAAAATGTATATACGAAATTAACAAAAAGTATAAAGTAGATATGCCAATCACGGATGCAGTGTATAATATTGTTTACGAAAAAATTTCTCCGACAATTGAAATGAAATTGCTGACCGATAAATTATCTTAAAAAAATTCAGGAATGAGTTTCTCCAATAAAAAGTCAATGCTCTTGCTTGTATTGTTTCTGTTGGGCATAAGTTTATTGTTGTATCACACAACAATTTTTCTTCCTCCTTCTTTTATCCATGCTTGGACGCAAAGCGAACGCTATGCTATTTCATTGCAGTTTTTAAATAATGGCTTTGATGTTTTTCATCCTGCTACGTTTAATTTACAAACAGTTGATGGAATTACCCGAATGGATTTTCCGCTGAACGAATTTGTTGTAGCGATTCTTATGAAAATTTTTGGAACAACAGCACCTTTTGTTTTTAGAATATATATGCTTTGTGTTAGCATTATAGGATTAGTGTTTTTATATCTGCTTGCAAAAAAAATTACCGCATCTGAATTGAAATCGTGGATTGTAGTTGCTTTTGTTTTTCTTTCTCCTTTATACACTTATTATCAAACTGGCTTTATTCCTTGTGTTCCAGCAATAGCATTTGTATTTATTGCCTATTATTTTTTTTACAACTATAAGTCGGAAGGAAAGAAAAAAGATTTTTTCATAAGCATCTTTTTCTTTTTTCTAGCAGCAATGATTCGTTTTCCATTTTTCGTTTTTATTTTTGGTTTACTTCTTCAACAAATCTATTGGGCATTTCAGCAGAGGAAAATTATTCGTCACGAATTATTTGGATTTCTTTTGACCTTTGGACTCTTTGTAGGATATTATTTGTACAATGTTCACCTAGGGCTTCTTTATGGCAATATGTTCTTGGATAGATTTCTCCCGGCAAAAAGTTTTCGTGAATTGGCAATAATCATAAAATTTATTTACCAGCATTGGCTATTTCAATACTTTACTTTTTGGCATTACGTCTTACTTTTCATATCAATGGCTTGCACCATAATTGCAGTAAGAAAAAACAAGTTCTTGAAAAATAAGGAAATGTGGTTCAGCCTATTTATTGTTGGAGGAGGAGCGGTGCTTTATTTTTTATTGATGGCCTGTCAATATTTTGATCACGATTATTATTTTTTGGATTCGCTTTTTGTTCCTATTGTTTTACTATTCCTGCTTTCCATTCAGAATGTTGATATTGGAAAACAGAGTCGAATATTGGGTTTCTTTTTTATTACTTTCATTTGCATTATGTTTATGTATGGAGATTCCAGAAAAAATCAGTTTGATAGATATGCATATAATAACTTAGACAGGGCGGAAATTACCAGAAGAAATTTTGAGGGGGCAGAAAGCTTTTTGGATTCCATCGGAATTTCAAAAGATGCGAGAATGTTAGTGATTGATGCATACTCTACAAATATTCCATTGTATATGATGAACAGAAAAGGATATACGGTTTATCAGACCAACAGGGACAATGCAGCTCTTGCATTGTTTTGGGCAAAGTGGGATTATGTGGTTATTCAGGATCAATTTTTATTTTCAGATGTAATAAAATATTACCCCATAGTAGCTTATGTACTTGAGCCACTTGCTGGAAATGGGAAAATTACGGTCTATAAGAGAAGTAAAACATTAAAAAAGAAATCTGTTGAAGAGTTGCTTCAATTGGATAAGAAAAAATGTTTGATGAACGAACTTTCAGATTTTGAAAATACTGAGGTCGGACATTTTAAAGCAACAGTAAATATTGTTTATTCGGAACCTTTTCATTCATCTGCTGCATCTTTAGATTCCATAACAGAATACGGTGTGTCTTATGAAGTTGGAGCGAACGAGCTAAAAAGCAAAGAAAACATATCTGTTAAAACGTCTGTTGATTTTATTTCGGACGACATTTCAGGCATTAAAATGGTTCTCACAATTGCTAATGAAGGGAAAACAAGATACTATCAAAGTTATTTGTTGAGTGATTTTTACAAAGAGAAAACGCAAGCTCAAAATGGAATGTTTTATTTTACCATTCCTGCATTTTATAATGCAAATGATATTGTTTCTATCTACTTGTGGAATCCTGGTAAGAAGAAGTTGCTGTACGACAATTTTAAGGTTGTTGTTTATAGTAATCGATAATTGTTTTCGCCTTTGCTTTTCCTATAACACCTTCTAATTCATTTTCAGAAGCTTCTTTTACTTTTTTTACAGATTTGAAATGCGATAATAATTTTTGAGCGGAGGTATCACTTATTCCTTTTATTTCTGTTAGCTCTGTTTTTAAAGTTCCTTTATCTCGCTTGCTTCGATGATGTGTAATCCCAAAGCGATGTGCTTCATCTCTGATTTGTTGAATTATTTTTAACGACTCGCTTCTCTTATCTAAATACAAAGGAATAGAATCCCCAGGAAAATATATTTCTTCTAATTTTTTTGCAATTCCTATAATTGCTACTTTGCCTCTCAAGCCTAGTTTATCTAAACTTTCCAAAGCAGAGGTTAGTTGTCCTTTTCCACCATCAATTACAATTAGTTGTGGCATTGATAGATTTTCTTCTTGAACACGTTTATACCTTCTGTAAATAATTTCTTCCATCGAAGCAAAATCGTCTGGCCCTTCTACTGTCTTTATATTAAAATGACGGTAATCTTTTTTGCTGGGTTTGCAATCTTTAAAAACGGTCATTGCAGCAACAGGGTAAGCTCCTTGAAAATTCGAGTTGTCGAAACATTCAATGTGTCTGGGCTCTTCTGTTAAGCGCAAATCTTTTTTCATTTGTTCCAGAATGCGTTTGGTGTGTCTTTCGGGGTCAACCAGACTTTCTTGTTTTATTTTTTCCCTTTTGTAATATTCTACATTTCTTTCGGAAAGTTCTAGTAAATGTTTTTTATCACCTCGCTGTGGGATGATGAATTCGATTCCTGGAAATTCAGTTTCTATTTCAAAGGGAACGATTACTTCTTTGGCATCGCTATGAAAACGTTCGCGCAATTCCACAATTGAAAGGGATAATAATTCTTGATTGCTTTCATCTAATTTCTTTTTCAACTCAATGGTATGTCCTTGAATGATGGACCCGTTTACTACTTTTAAAAAATTGACATAGGCCGTTTTTTCATCCGATGTAATTGAAAAAACATCTACGTTAGTAATGGTAGGGCTAACGACTGTTGATTTGCTTTGAAATTTTTCTAAGGCATCAATTTTTTCTTTGATGGTGTGTGCTTTTTCAAATTCTAACTTCCCAACATGTTCGTTCAGTAATGTTTTTAAGTGTTTGGATACGGTGCTGATGTTTCCTTTGACAATTTCTTTAATGTTGGCAATGGTTTGATTGTATTCTTCTTCACTTTCATTGGCAATGCAGGGAGCTTTGCAATTACCAATATGGTATTCTAAACATACTTTAAATTTTTTTGCTTTGATATTTTCTTCTGATAAGTTTAAGTTGCAATTACGCAATTTAAATAGTTGTTTTATCAAATCTAAAACCGTGTGCATTACTTTAACAGAGGCGTACGGACCAAAATAAAGGGAGCCGTCTTTCACAATGTTGCGTGTTGTAAATACGCGAGGAAAGCGTTCGTTCTTAATGCAAATCCACGGATAGGTTTTGTCGTCTTTTAATAAAACATTATAACGGGGCTGGTATTTTTTTATGAGATTGTTTTCAAGAAGAAGCGCGTCCAGTTCGGTGTCAACAATAATGAATTTGATATCGACAATCTTTTTTACAAGAATTTGTGTTTTCCCGTTTTCCGATTGATCTTTGTTGAAGTACGAAGAAACTCTTTTCTTTAGGTTTTTTGCTTTTCCAACATAGATGATTTTTCCTTCAACATCATAATATTGATAAACGCCCGGATTATCGGGAAGAGCTTTTACAAGAGAGGATATGTGTTCAGATTTTTCCAAGTGTATTACAAAGATAAAAACAAAAACGTCAAGAGGTTTGCTCTTGACGTTTCCTAATGAGTTGCTAAAATTTATTTAGCAACAATAATTTTTTTAGTAATTGTTTCAGTATCATTTTTAACGGTCACAAAATAACTTCCGTTAGCATGGTTCGACAAATCAATTGCTTGTTTTGTATTTGCTTTCGCCTCTTTTGTGAAAACAACACTGCCAACAATGTCGTAAACGATAATGGTTGACTTCCCAATAGCTTCCATTAAATCAAGTGTAACAATTCCGGTTGAAGTTGGGTTTGGATACAGATTAATAGGTGTATTGTTTTTTTCAGCAACGCTTGTTGCCAAAGAAGAGCTTCCGATAAAATTTACATTGTCGATGCTAAAAGTTCCTGTTCCTGCTTCAGAATTCCACCCATAAAAGCGAAATGTGACAGCGCTTGTTAAGTTGGTAAACGAAGGACCTAAAACAATAATATTTCTATTTTGTGTTGTTAGGATGTCTCTTTTAAGAAAGAAAATGTTTCCTGCTTGTACATCTACGTTTGTTGTGGGTAAACCATAAACGGCTGTTAAATTTGCAGTATAACCATCTAGACTTGAACGAACAGCATAAGTTCTTACACCTGTTCCGGAACGCTCGAAACTAAATTTTATCGAGTCGCCTGTAATGGCATATCCTGCATCCGGAGTTAGGGTTACTTCATAATACTCAGCAGTATTGGTGCTTCCTGTCATTCCTGAAAATAATGTGTCTCCAATTCCACCGACTGAACCTGTTGCCCAGCCAGCAAAATTAAAACGAAAAGCAGCCAATGAATTTGCGGGTGTTCCTGTTGCAGTAAAACTTCCGCAAGTTAATCCTGTTGCTAAAGGAACAAAGCTTGGGTCTGTTGTTCCGGAAGTAGTTTTTACACTATCAAAGGTGTATAAAAGTTGAGCATTCAAAATGCCCGAAAAAAGAATTGCGATAATGAGTAGATTTTTTTTCATGTTTAGTTTTTTTAAATTATTTATTATTATATGCACTCATGGTGCGTTGTAATCCTATTGTTGCAAACCCTTGAACCATTTCAATGGCTAGTTTTATTCTAGCATCTAATGTTTTTTGCTCTTCCGTATCCCATTTCCCAAGAACATAATCTACTTGTTTTCCTTTTGCAAATTCATTTCCTACTCCAAAACGTAAGCGAGCATATTCAGAAGTTGTCAATGTTTCCTGAATACTTTTTAAGCCGTTGTGTCCGCCATCACTTCCTTTTCCTTTCATCCTTACCGAGCCGAATGGCAAAGCTAAGTCATCCGTAAGAATTAAAATGTTTTCTTTCTGTATTTTTTCTGCTTGCATCCAATAATTTACAGCTTTTCCACTTAAGTTCATATAAGTAGAAGGTTTTATTAAAATCAATGTTTTCCCTTTAAACTTATATGTTGCAGTAGAAGCAAACTTGTCAACACTAAATTTAAAATTATTTTCTTTAGCAATTGCATCTAAAATAGTGAATCCGATATTGTGACGGGTATTTTCATACTCTTCTCCAATGTTTCCCAATCCAACAATTAAAAACTTGCTCATATCCCAAAATTACGAAAATAAAAAACCCCGAGGTAAGAACTCGGGGTTTTATTAATGTTAAGAAAAACTATTTTTTAGCAGCTGGCTTAGCAGCAGCGGCAGCAGCAGGTGCGGCAGCAGCAGCAGCAGCTGGGGCAGCAGTTTTAACCTCCTCAACAGCAACACGTGTTACTTGAACATTTACTACCGTTACGTTAGCAGCATTCAAAAATGTTAATCCATCAATTTTTAAATCACTAACACGAACACCGTCACCGATTTCCATTTTGCTGATAGAGATTTCAATTGTATCAGGCATTTTTTCTACTAAGCCTTTTACTCTTAAAGTTTTTAATTTTTTGTTCAATTTACCACCATTTCGAACTCCCGGAGATGTTCCGGTTGTTTTAACAGGGATGTTCATTGTTACCGGTTTTCCGGCAATAACTTCTAAAAAGTCAACGTGTAAAAGGTTGTCCTTAACAGCATGGAATTGTGCTTCTTGTAATATAGCTTTGAATTTTTTTCCTTCAACGTCTAAGTCCACTGTGTTTACATGTGGTGTATAAATCAAGTCTTTAAAGTCTGCTTCTAACACAGAAAAGTGAACTTGCTCTTTACCTCCGTACAATACACATGGTACTCGCTTTGCATTTCTCAAAGCTGTTGCATCTGTTTTCCCTACGTTCGCGCGTGGCGAACCGCTAATAGATACTGATTTCATTTTGTTTATTTTATTTGTTTGTTGATTGTTGCACCACCCAATCAACGTTTATATATATTCGGTGCAATGTCTTTGTCCACCAAAGCTTTAGCGAAGGTGGATTAATAGTTTTAGCTTACAATAAAATTGGAGCTAATGGATTCGAAGCTGTGAACACTGTGTAACACTTTTCCAAATAAATCGGCAACCGACAATACTTTTATTTTACTGCATTGTTGAGTCAATGGAATGGTATCAGTTACCACCAACTCCAAAATTCTTGATTTTTCAATGTTTTCGTATGCTTTGCCCGACAATACCGCATGTGTACAAACAGCTCTTACGCTGGTTGCTCCTCTGTCCAACATCATGTCAGCCGCTTTTGTTAATGTTCCGCCAGTGTCAATTAAGTCATCTACTAATACAATGTCTTTTCCTTCTACGTCACCAATTACGGTCATGCTCTCAATCACATTTGCTTTTGCGCGTTGTTTGTAACAGATAACGATATCTGATTTCAAAAACTTTGCATATGCATTTGCTCTTTTCGAACCACCCATGTCTGGCGCTGCCATTGTTAAATTAGGCAAATTCAAACTTTGGATATAAGGTAAAAAAATAGAAGAAGCGTATAAATGATCAACCGGGAAATCAAAGAATCCTTGAATTTGATCGGCATGTAAGTCCATGGTAATGATGCGAGTCGCACCTGCAGCTGCCAGCATGTTGGCCACCATTTTTGCCCCAATAGCAACACGGGGTTGGTCTTTACGATCCTGACGGGCATACCCAAAATAAGGTAAAACAGCTATAATTTGATGAGCTGAAGCACGTTTAGCGGCATCAATCATCAATAAAAGCTCAAATAAATTGTCGGTAGGAGGCATGGTTGATTGGATGATAAACACATCACTTCCACGTACCGTTTCTTCATAGGAAGTTTGGATTTCCCCATCGCTAAAGCGAAGAAGAGACACTTTTCCTAACTCTTGGCCATAACTTTTGCTGATTTTTTCAGACAAAGTATGAGTGGAAGAACCCGAGAATAATTTTACTTTATAATTCATTGCCTTTTTTATAAGGGTTGCAAATGTAGTAAAAAATGGACTTTGGACAAAGAAAAACCTCTGAAATTTCAGAGGTTTTTCTTGTACTCCCTTCCGGTCTATAAATTAATGATTGGAAATAGATTACGCTTATAATATAGAAAGTTCATTAGGAAAATTCCCCCTTTGCAAAAGAGCCTGTCCAGAGCTAAGTCGAAGGAGGGCAAGGGGGATTCTCACAAAAGCTTATTTCAAACACAAATTAGTTTATTGCGAAAACTGTAGGTTCATCGACACTCCTATACTATTAGTACACACTCGCAAGCCGTCTGACATAATTAACACGATTTCTGAAACCCTTTCATATTCGTGGCGTTAAAGGAGGTAGTTCTTAATTTATTGTTCTAATTTAAAATCGGAGGTCCCCATGGAATCTAAACTACTAACCAGACTCCTTACTTGGCTTAGCTTTATTTTAATGTTTATTCAAACATCTAATGAAGCTTTTGCCTCGCACGCCCAAAGCGCAGATATCACATATCGATGCTTGGGTGGAAACCAATACGAGATATCGCTCTCTTTCTACCGCGATTGTGCCGGTGTGGCAGCACCAGGAACTGTATCAATTAACTTATCCTCTGCCTCTTGTGCTCAAAATTATAATTTAACGCTTAATCAAATACCAGGAACAGGAATAGATGTATCACCAATTTGCACCATGTTTAATACACAATGCTCCGGAGGAACTTATCCCGGTGTGCAAGAATATATCTATCGTGCAATCACTACACTTCCTGCTAGTTGTACCGATTGGGTATTCAGTTTTTCGCTTTGTTGCAGAAATGCTACAATAGGTACCATCCTTAATCCATCTGCAGAAAACATTTATGTTGAAGCAACTCTGGATAATCTAAATTTCCCTTGCAACAGTTCTCCTACTTTTTCGAATGACCCGATTCCTTTTGTTTGTACAAGTCAACCGTATTGTTTTAACAATGGTTCATCTGATCCTGATGGCGATTCGTTATACTTTACTTTAATTGCACCTCAAACTAGTGCAACAACAACAGTAACTTATCTTGTTCCTTATTCTGCAGCGCAACCTTTGGCGTCATCTCCTGCAGTTACATTTAATAATTTAACGGGTGACATGTGTATGACGCCCACTTTAATTCAAGTTACTGTTTTTGCTGTATTGGTTCAAGAGTATAGAAATGAATTACTCGTTGGAAGTGTAATGCGCGATATTCAAATGAGAACAATCGCTTGCACAAATAACAATCCTTATGTAGCAGGAATTAATAACACAGGTATTTATTCATTAACTGCTTGTGCGGGAGTTCCAATTAATTTTGCCATCGATACTTATGATGCTGATGCAACTCAAAACGTTTCTATTGTTTGGAACAGCGGAATTGCTGGTGCTACATTTACATCAAGCGGTGGTGCTCGTCCAACAGGAACTTTTACATGGACACCAACAGCTGCAGATATCAGCACAACCAGTCATTGTTTTACAATTACCGTGCAAGATGATAATTGTCCATACAACGGAAGTCAAACATTTGCATTTTGTATAACTGTTACCGGAATTGTTTTAACAACAACATCATCGCCTGCAAATTGTGGAGCGTCTAATGGAACAGCTGACGTATCCGTTCTTACAGGAACAGGTCCGTATACATACTCGTGGTCCAGTGGTGGAGCAACATCCAGTGAAAATGGTCTTAATGCAGGAACATACACTGTGAGTGTAACTGGTGCAGGCGGATGTGTGAGTACAGCAAGTGCAACTGTTGGAACAGGTTCCGCACCAGGGAATGTTAACATGAACGGAACAAACGTTTCTTGTTTCGGTGGTAATAATGGAACAGCTACTGCAAATGCGAGTGGCGGTATGGCTCCGTATACTTATTTATGGAATAATGGCGCTACAACTTCTGCCATAAGTGGTTTAACGCCTGGAACATATTATGTATCCGTTACTACCGCCAACGGATGTGTAAAATATGATACAATTATTATTACTCAGCCTGCAACACCACTTAGTTATTCTCTTTCTCAAACAAACATTACTTGTTTTGGATTAAATAATGGAACTGGAAGTATTGTTGCAGCAGGAGGAACAGGGCCATACACTTATTTGTGGAATACAACACCTGCTCAAACAACATCCACTGCAATAAATTTCACGCCAGGTGTTCATTCTATTATTGTAACCGATAATAATGGTTGTACTGTTTCATCAAGTGTAACAACAACTCAACCGAATGCATTAAATGCAAACGCAATGATTATTAATAATGTTTCTTGTAACGGAATGGGAAATGGTTTTGCAACTGTTGGTGCATCAGGCGGAACAGGTTTTTATAATTACATGTGGAATACTACTCCTGCAACTTTAACTCAAAATATTTCAAGTTTAAGTCCGGGAAATTATACTGCAACAGTTAGTGATGCAAATAGTTGTACTGCCACTTCATCCATTACCATTACTCAACCTCCTGCATTAACAATTTCTTCAGCAGGTTTACCGGTAACATGTAACGGATTAAATAACGGACAAGGTATTGTAATCCCTGCAGGTGGTACGCCAACCTATTCTTACCAATGGTTACCAACAGGTGGAACAGGCGCAAGTACAAGTGCATTAGGGCCAGGAACATATACCGCTATTGCAAGTGATGCAAATGGTTGTACTGTTACAGCAACTGTCATTATCACTGAACCAGCTCCATTGATTACAATTGCATCTGGAGGAACAACAATTTGTTCCGGACAAAATACAACAATCAGTGCAGTTGCTACTGGTGGGGTAGGCGCATATACTTTTAGCTGGACAGGAATAGGAACAGGTGCCATACAAAGTGTAAGTCCGATTACTAATACTACTTACAGCGTTGTTGCACAGGATGCAAATGGTTGTATAGGAACTATTGCAATGGTTAGTATTAATGTTACTTCTTTAACACTTGCAAACGTAACTGTATCTCCTCCTGCAGCAATGTGTTTCGGAAATAATGCAACAGTTGCTTCCAATGTTTTCGGAAGTACAGGTCCGGTTACAATTAACTGGAGTGGTGGATTAGGAACAGGAAATGGTCCGTTCACCGTTTCTCCAACAACCAATACAACATATACTGTAACGGTGATGGATGCTTGTGGAAACACAGTTTCATCAACGGTTCCGGTAACAGTTAATCCGTTGCCAGTGATTGCTCTTTCCCCACAATCGATTGCAAATTGTGAAGAAGCGAGTTTAACATATGTGGATAATTCTACAACAAATGCTGGGGCAACTTATTACTGGTCGTTTGGTGATGGAAATACATCTAATCAAACTAGTCCATCAAATATTTATATATCAAGCGGAACATATATTATTAATGTAACCGTTACATCTCCTTTCGGATGTGTGAATACTGCAACAACAACAAGTACGGTGATCGTTTATCCCGGAACGGTTGCACACTTTACTTCTGAAGGAATGGATGGAACGATGATTAGTCCAATCTATAAATTTTATGATCAATCTACCAACGCTGCAACTCGTGTTTGGAATTTTGGAGATGGAACAGGTTCTACTCTTATAAATCCACAACACACGTATGCAAGCAAAGGAAAATATACAGTATCCTTAGTAACCACTACTGCTAATGGTTGTACCGATTCAATTGAAATGGAAATTGAAGTGACTCCCGTATTCACTTTGTATATTCCAAATGCATTTACTCCTGATGGAAACGGAAACAACGATTTCTTTATGCCGAAAGGAGTGGAGATAAGTGAATTTAATATGATGATTTTTGACAGATGGGGAGAATTGATTTTCCAATCTAACAATCTTGAAATAGGTTGGGATGGAAGAGCCAACAATGGAGATAAAATTGCACAACAAGGAGTGTATGTTTACAAAATTGAAGTGCGCGACTTCTCTCAAAAATATCACGACTATACAGGTCACGTAACATTGCTTGCTAGTAACGAATAATGATTAATTAAGAACCGAATAAAAACCCTCCTCTGATTATTCAGAAGAGGGTTTTTGTTGAGCATAATTTTTTTGATAGTTTATTTTTTTCCTTTGATGCGGAGAGGAATATTTTTTTTGAAAGCAAACTTTCTATTAATTGGTCTGCAAAAAAGTTCAACATTTGATCCAGGTTTATACTTGAAGAGTTATCAAAATGTTTAAAATAATTTATTCTATCCGTATCTTTAATAAAAATGGGTGGGAAGCCTTTTTTAATTAAAATATCATTCATTATAATTCTGCATACTCTGCCATTGCCATCTGCAAAAGGATGTATTTCACCAAGAAATCTATTGTGAAAAATGTTGCTATTGTTAAGGGATGATTGGGTATGTCGTTAATTTCAGATTTTTTTAATTGCAAATTAACGCTACTTATAAGTTCTGAAATTGCTTCAGGTACTTTTTTGTAGTCCATATACCAATTGTTTGTTTAAAGAAAAAGGCCTGAACAGGAAATTCATTTTATTTTTGAAAGTTGGTCTTGTTTCTACATCCTCTTAGCCAACTTGCTTTTAGGGAAAACAGATTTCACAATTTCATTGTAATAGATTAAAAATTTAAATGCATAGGTGGGAGAAGTAAATTTCCGATTCAATTTTTTGTAGCTAGTAGCCATAAAGCGATAACCCACATCCACACCAACGCCAGCCCATTTTGCAAATTTATATTCAACAGAGATAGCAGGTTCATAAATGAAGTTGTAATCTTTTTCAATCACTTTTCTTTTTCCAAATTGATTGTATTTATAATAGGATTGTCCTATTCCAAATTGCAAAGGCATACTTAGTTCCCAATGTTTTGTCTGATAAAAAACATATTCGGCATGAACAGACATATACGCCAAACGAAGAACGGCTGCTGTTCTTTCCAATTCGCCATTGGAATTTACAATGTAAATTATTTTATCAAAATCGGAAGAAGGAGGATTGAGTTGATTATAACCTATTCCAAAAGCAAGTCGTTTATTGTAGATGATTCCTGTTTTTAATCCAAAAATTTTTGCTCTGCTGTTATCAATAAAAGAATTACGTGTATCAAATTTCCCGAAGAGGTGTGGTTTTTTTTCTAGGCACATACGCATGGTATCGAGGGTGGGTTGTGCGGATGTGCTTTGTGACAAGCAAAGAAGAAAAAGAAATATGAAGAGTGATTTTTGCACAAGGCAAAGATAGGCTAATCTCGCTTCCGGATAATAAAATGGGAACGCAGATTTTTAAGGATTATCATGATTAAAAATGATTTTTGATTTGCTGTGGATTTTTAGGATTTATTGCCTTCGGCAATTGGATTTGTTTGGGGTTAGAGAAAAACATTATTGCGGAGACCCCCCCCTCTCCTTCTTCAAGGGGAGGGGCTGGGGGAGAGGTTGGTGAATCGGAGTAAATCCCCCTTCGCCCCCTTTGAAAAGGCCATATCCCATAATTAGGAAGTTATAAGTTTTACTTTGTTTGTTGTTATTGCATTACAAAGGAATAATTCGAAAATATTTCCCTTTCCTTTAAAATTATATTTGAAGCTAAATTCATCCAAATAGTTTTGTAAATATTTATGCGTTATTTTATGATATTGTCCTACAATCCCTCTTTTAACTAGGCTCCAAAAGCCTTCTATATTATTTGTGTGATATTCGCCTCTAACATATTCGTTTTGAATATGATTAACTACTTGGTGTTCTTTGTATTCTTTATCCAATCCTTTATACGCTCCAAAACCATCACTTACAATAACAGAGTTCCTATCTACTCGATCTTCTTATTATTGGTTTTAAGGTTATCCCATTATGATGAAATTGAATTTGGAGAAGCAGAAAACGCAACCTAAACACTCCAAAAAATTAATTGAGGAAAAATGGGACATGATAATTCTTGACATCGATATGCCTGGAAAAAAAAGCCTTGAGATATTAAAGAACATTAAAAATAATAAGAGAAAGATTCCTGCCCTTGTTTTTAGCTTACATTCAGAAGACCAAATTGCTCTAAGAGCATACAAGTTAGGCGCCTATGGTTATTTATCAAAAGACAAGGCTGGTTCTGAATTATTGGTAGCAGTTAAACTTGTTTTATCAGGAAAAAGATATGTTTCCGCTGAAATAGCACAAAAAATGGTTTTGCAATTAGAAAACCCAAGCGACAAAGCTCCTCACGAATTGTTATCTGACCGAGAGGATCAAACACTTTTATTATTTGCAAAAGGGAAAACAGGTGCTCAAATTGCAACCAATCTTTCCTTGAGTGAACCTACAATAAGTACATATCGTTCTCGAAGTTAAGAAAAAATGCAACTGAAAACAAATGCAGAAATGGTACGCTATGCAATAAGGAACGACCTGGTTTGAAACCACATAAGCCGAATATAATTACAAATAAAAAAATATTTCTCATAAATAATTATTTCATGAATGCCCCTAGCTGCCGTTTTTGATTATACTATTTTAATAAATTAATACACACATTTTAGATTTAAACAATTTACTTTTGAATGGCCAGCAACTAATTTCATACAACGCTTGTTTTGCTGCAAAAATTTTATATCTTTGGTATACTCAACACCCCTGTCATGCTACTCAAAAAAAATATCATCAACACGCTTCTATTGTTGATTCTTTTTAGTTTCAATGGAGCTCAATTACTTTCCCAAAAAAACTCATCAAATCTTGCAGCCTGTCTAAATCCAGAAGGTGAACGAAACATCCTCGAAGACCGTTCGCAATGGAAAGAAGCGGAAAGTGAACGAAAAATTTATTCCAGCACCTTTGTTACTCCCGATGGAAGAATCATCATGCATTACAGCAAACAGCCTGTTAACTATTATAACACAAGCGGAGCGTTAGTTCCTGTTGATTTAAAACCAAGTCTTTCAGCTAAAGGATTATCAGCAAGCAGTCAGCCGAATGAAGTATCTGTTTTAAATAACGGAGCGGTTGAAGTAAGTACAAATGATAATTCTAAAATAGTATTTTCAAAAAATAGTAAGATAAACGGGGCTGCAGTTATTCCTTTCGACTTGAAGCAAGAAGGAGTGAATGTGACAATGAATACAGGCATTTCAGGCATTTATAAAACATTTGAATTTCGTTACAATAGTTTAAAATACAATTATGTTTTGAACGCTCCTGCTGCTTCAAGCAGTTCCGATTTTATAATCGAAGAAGAAATTGAGCTGCCAGAAAATGCAAAACTTATTCCTGATGCAAATTATGGTAACCAGGAGGAAAGAGGTTGGCTAGGGGCTTTGCAAATTATTTCGTCTGAAGGAAAAGAATTAGGAACCATGCGAGGTGCTGTTTGTTATGATGCAAACAACAACTTTATTACTGCTGCGTATAAATTTGAAACGGTTGCTGGAAAACAAAAAATAAAAATTATTGTTCCAAATACATGGATAAATGATCCAAGTCGTGTTTACCCAATTACAATAGACCCCCTGGTAACCGGACCAACTGCTACTTACACCGGACCATTCATTCCATCTTGTATTTTCCCAGCAACCGATTCGGATAGTATTTTAGTAACGATACCTGCCCAGGTTTCTGTAACAGGATTTTTTGTAAGCGGAAGTTTTTATGCAAGTCCGTTTTCTACTGCCATCATGAATCACGGAGCTATGAATTTCAGAACAAGCTGTAATAGCTCTACATCCTTTACTACTACTGGTGCTGTAGGAATGTCGCCAGGAACAGCATATCTTACTGCATACGATTTAAAAAGTCCGCTACTATGTTGCAAACCACAATCCTGCGCTGCACAAACTTTATATTTATCAATGCACATTTCGCGTACAGTTGGCGGAACAGGTTGCAATACAACATACGTTTACCACGATCCGTTTGGCGGCTATCCGTTTAGTGCATACGTGGAAGGCCATACTGTTGAGGGTTACGGAACGCTTTGGAATGTTACACCAAACAGTATTTGTTCAAATGTATGTACACTCACAGGAACAGTTTACATCCGTTATGGTGTTCCGCCATTTACGATTACTCATCCTTGGATGGCAACTCCTGTAACCGCAGGAACACCAATTGGTTGTTCAACTGCAACCACTCCAAAGGCAATCACTTTAACAATCCCCAGTTGCCCTTGGACTTGCGACACCATCTCTGTTTTATCGGTTCCGGCTCCAACAGTTACCGATGCTTGCGGAAATGTTATGGCAACACCTGCGCCAAAAATAATTACTATCAAAGAAGTACCAGAAGTTGTTGCATCACCAAATCCACAAACAACTTGTTCGGGCGATCCATTTAACATTACACTTACACCTTGCATTGGGACAAGCGTTGTGAGCTGGAGCGGAAATTCTACTAGCGGAACAGGAACAACAATTAATCAAACAATTGTAAATACAAGTACATCGGTATTAACAACCACTTATCAGGTTTCTGCAATTAATAATACTTGTCAATCGGATACTATCATAGTTGTAGTAAATACAAATCCTTTACCAATTGCTGGTTTTATTGCTACTCCACAACCGGTAATAATAAATACACCATTGCTGTTTACAGACAATACAACTGTTGTTGGTGGCAGCGGAAGTATTTGGTATTGGACTTTTGGTGATGGTTTTTTTGATTTCAATCAAAATCCTACACATAGCTATTCTGTTCCCGGAATCTATACCGTTTGTTTAGCAATGCAAACATCTGATGGTTGTGTGGATACAGTTTGCCAGGAAATAAATGTTATTCCTGCCGAAATGATTTTACCCAATGTGGTTACGCCTAATGGCGACAACAACAATGAAATGCTTTATTTCAAATACTTGGAATATTTTGGAACAAACAATTTAAAAGTGTATGATCGTTGGGGGCAAGTTATTTATCAGAAAGATAATTATTCGAATGACTGGACTCCAAACAATGTGAATGATGGAACGTATTATTATATTCTAACTGTAGAAAGCGGAGATACACATCCTGGATTTTTACAGGTAATTAAATAATAGCCTTATATTCGTCATACTATTTTCTAAGATTTCCTTTCTTATGAATTCTATTTTAAATATTATTTCCGCGGGCTTAGTCCTTGTCTTCCTTTTTTTTATTTATAAATATCTTGAAACATTCTGGTCCTTCAAGCTTGCTAAGCCCTACAAATGGGAAGATGCAGTAAAAAATAATTTAGTCTCCGAAAATTTAAAAGTGCTTGAACGAAACTATTTTGATAAAATTCGCTTTTATAATATGTGGTTACAAATTGAACGAATAAAAAAAGAAAATGTAACAGGTGATTTTGCAGAGCTGGGTGTTCACAAAGGAGAAACAGCAAAAATAATTTTTGAAATGGACCCTTCGCGAAAGCTACATTTGTTTGATACGTTTGAAGGGTTTGATGAAATTGATTTGCAGCACGAAAACAAACAAGGAGGAAAGTATACTACTAAAGAATTTTCAGACACAAGTTTAGAAGAAGTAAAAAAACACATCTCTTCAGAACAAGCTATTTTTTATCCAGGGTATTTTCCTAAAACAGCGATTGGTTTAGAGCAAACAACATTTGCATTTGTTCATTTGGATGCCGACTTATATTTGCCTACCATCGAAGCTTTACGATTTTTTTATCCCAAACTTGTTGCTGGAGGTGTTATCATCGTACACGATTATAACCATACCTGGGATGGCATTAAAAAAGCATTGGACGAATTTATGCCTACAATTGCCGAAAATTTAATTGAATTATCTGATTGGAAAGGAAGTGTGATGCTTGTAAAAAACAAAAACTAATTACAAATATTTGTTTTCAATAAACCACTTTTGTGCTTCTTTAACTCCCACTTCAATTGGAGTTTGAGGCATCTTTAATTCATCAATGGCTTTTTGCGGACTAAAATAATGTCCATCACAAGCAATCTTTGCAAGGTTAATAGTCAATTTTGGTGGCTTTCCGGTTATCGCGGCTGCAACAGTTCCCAGCCAACCGATAAAAATTAATAAAAATTTCGGCACCACAAATTTTGGAAGTTTTGTTTGTCCGCATGCAGCAGCAATTCGTTTCACAGCATCCACATACGTTAAATTTTCTCCACCCAAAATATATGCTTCTCCTTTACGGCCCATTGTAAGCGCATTACAAACTCCAACAGCAACATCTTTTACGTACACCCAGTTTTTTCCTCCTGAAGAATATGCCGGTAGCTCCGCTTTTGCTATTGCAATAATCATTGTTCCGGAGCTGGGTTTCGAATCGTAAGGACCTATCATGAATGTTGGACAAACAACCACTGCATCTAAGCCTTTTTCTTTTACCGCCTCAATTACTTTTTCTTGTCCTTGCTTTTTGCTTTCAATATAATCTACTTTGTATTTGGCCGATTTAAAAGGAGTAGTTTCATTTCCCGGATTATCAATCGTTCCATATCCAAACGAGCTTGCACTTCCTACATGCACCAACCGTTTGATTTTATTTTGCAAGACTGCTTCAATTGCATTTTCGGTTCCCTTAACATTTATCTTAAAATAAATTTGTCCACGTGTTGGCCACATGTCGGTTATTGCAGCCACATTAATAAAGTAATCACAGCCTTTTGAAAGTTCAATTATCTGTTCTTTGTTAGTGATATCTCCTTGAACGATTTCAATTGGTAAATCTTTTAAAGTAATGGGTTCACGAGGGCCGTAAACCAATACTCTTACTTCGTAATTTCTAGAAAGCAACTCTCTAACAATATTACTTCCCAAAACGCCATCCGGACCTGTTACAAAAACTTTACTCATAATTTTGATAAACTAAAAATGTTTTATTGATTGCGAAGATACTACAATTTGAATACTTTTTTGTTACAGAATTGTGAGCTGTTTTTATACAATTATTTCCCAACCATCACAAACGCACCCCAATAATAAGGATCCGGAAATTTTTCTTTTAATTTAAGTTGTGCAGTACGAAATGCTTTTTGTCGGTTTTCTGCTGAAGGGTCTTTTATCCATTCGCGATAAAAATTACTCATTAACTCTTGAGTTGCAAAATCATCCACCACCCACAAACTCATGATTACTGATTTTGCTCCGGCCACCATAAATGCTCGTTGTAAGCCGTAAACACCTTGACTGTTTTTCATTTCTCCCAAACCTGTTTCACATGCAGAAAGCACAACCAAATCGGTTTGCGTTAAATTCATATTTGCAGCTTCGTATGCTGTTAAAATTCCATCATCAAAACTATTATCAACCATAGAATCTCTGGCAATGGCTGCAGAACCCGCCATCATCAATCCGGAACGCAATAATGGATTTTGTTTAGCAATTTGTGCTTGCATTCCCATTACCACGCTTGCATTATCATCTACATCCTGTAAAAAGAATCCATGCGTTGCAATGTGTAAAATTTTGGGGTTTTGAATTTTCTTAATCGCTTCTTCTGTTGCTTCTGCTTGTAAATGTTCTATTACATTCCAGTTCTTTGATTTTAAAATTTTGGTGATGGAATCTGCTTCAATCTTTGTTCCAGGCAACTCTGCTAAATTTGTAAAACCATATCTGGACAATGGTTCGGACGATTTTATTTCAGTAGTTGTAGCAATAAAATCATAATCCGGATACGAAAATATTTCTGCTGTTTTAGAAGTGGATGCAACAACTGTTTCTAACAGATCTTGTGAGTTGGTTAACAAAACAATATTCGCTTCTTCCAAAAGATATTTTTTTGTCTCCGAATTTTTTAGCGTGTAAATATTTACTTGTTGATAAATACCATCGGGAGAAAAATAAATTTTCTTAGCATTACCGACAGCTTCTTTTAACGGCTTCCACAAAGCATCATACGAAGTTTCATCACTTACTTTTGCCTTAATTAAACTTCGGTAAGAACTTGCAATTTTTATATCTAAATCATTTCCGTTCTTTATAAATACAAATGTTGGCGACTTACAAGTTTTATCAATCACCATAGCAGAATAATAGATTGAATCCGTCCATCGTCCTTTTGTATAAAACTCCGTGCGAACCATTTCTACAACACATTCGTCTGCTTTTAATTTTTGTTGAATGTCTTTCCAAGATTTAGCTTCTGACTTCTTTTTTACCGAAATGTTGGAGACGGAAGTGATTTTTTGTTCCAATTCATTTGCTTGTTTTTCCATTGCAGGTAAGTCTACCCCAATCTCTGCTAAGTCTTCCGAAGTTAATCGGTATTGCTGGACAATCGTTTCGCGCAATTTTAATAATTCTTCGTAGTCTTCTTTTAATTTTTTATCTCCACTTGCAGCAACTTGAATTTTTACTTTTCCGGTTTCTTTTAATAAAAGTGATTTTATAACCAACTGATTGTCGTACATCCTTTCAACTAAGTCGTTGTGATTCTCACTCGGAAACTCTGTTTTCATTTGGATAACAAAAGAATTGAATGTTTCAAAAGTGTTACTTACTCTGAAATAAAAATCTGTTTTTTCTTTTTCTCCCAAAGAAGGAAAATACGTTTCAATTAAAAACAGAAATCCTTTTATTGAATTGAGGTAGTGTTTTTTTGCTTCAATAAATTTTCCACTTTCGCGATACACTTCTGCTAAATTATATTCCGTATCAATGTAATCGTAATGATTTTCTCCAAGTTTATTTTTAAGAATTTCCAAGGACTTAATAATTAAAGGAATGGCCTGCTCATTTTTATTCATCATTCGGTAAGTTCCGGCCAAACCGCCTAAATACAAGGCATACTTGTCGCTGTTTTCTCCAACCGATTCTTTCGCCAAACGCAAACATTCTTCATACGTTTCTTTTGCTTTCTGTATTTTTCCTGTGGCCTTATAAACAAAGGCAAGATTGTTCAAACAGTTTGCATAAAAGCGATGCTTCTCTCCCAAGATTCTTTTATAAATATCTGTGCATTCTAAAAAATGTTTTTCAGCATCTTCGTAATAACCTACTTCGGATTCCAGCAAAGCCAAATTGTTTAAGGCATTTGCATAATTGGGATGATCTGTTCCTAATAATTTTTTACGTATCTCAATAACTTCCAAAAAAGCATTTGCTGCATCTTGGATCCGACCCATCGTGCGATACAACTCTCCCAAGTTATTTACAGGATTGGTATAATCAGGATGATATGTTTTATTTAAAAATTTATAGGCATCAATTGCTTTTTTGTAAGAGCGTTCTGCCTCAGCATATTTACCAATTGCTTTTTGAACCAATGCTAAATTATTCAAAGAGGTTGCAGCAGGCTGAGAGTTGTCAGGAGCTGTCCTTACTGCTTCCAAGAGAGTAGGCTCTGCTTTGCCATAATCTCCCATAGTGCGATAGAGCTCTCCTAAGTTATTGTATAGCGTATTTATTTCTGATTTATCAGGAACAGGTTGTCCTTGCATATAATTCAGTAAGGCAGTAAAAATTTCTTCTGCTTTGGCATATTTTCCTTGTCCTTGATAAACAATAGCAATGGAGCCTAATGCACCCAGGTAATCCGGACTTTCATTTCCCAGTATTTCTTTATAAAAATTAACAGCAGCAGCTATCATTCCTTCCGCATCGTTGTATCGTGCCATGTCGATATACATGGAAGCAAGTGTATAAAAACAACGCGTATACTGCACACTGCTTTGCCCGAATGCCTCTGAAAGCACAGGTAAGGATTTCATATACAAGGGTTCTGCTTCTGTATACCGGCCTTGTTCTTTATAACATCCTGCTAAATTAAAAATGGCCAATGCATAATGATATTCATTTTCTCCAAGGCTAGCTTTTGCTTTTTCTGCTGCGAGTAAAAAATATTTTTCTGCCTCAACAAATTCCTCCGTACTGTAATATACCGAGCCACAGGTGCTTAAAAACTCTACCAGCAAAGTATCGTTTTGTATTTTATCTTTTTTAGGGAAAATTTCAGCGATAAGCTTTTTGGCCAAAACATATTCGTCATGGTAATAAGCTGTATCCAGGTCCTCAATTTGTTTTCGAATGTTTTGAGAAACAGATACAAACGAGATCAGCAGAAAAAGGAATAAGAGAAAGTGTTTTTTCATCAAAACAAAAATAGGATAATTATATGATGTTTGGGATAAAATGGGAACCTGCCTGCCGGCAGGCAGGCGCAGATTTATTAAGATATTTATGATTGAAAAATGATTTTTAATCTTAATTTTTTAACATAAAAGCACAGTTATTCCTTCATCTTAATTTTTTCATAATGATCATAACAGATCAGCGCCTGCCTGCCGGCAGGCAGGTTCCTATTGAATCTTCATTGGGGGCTATCAGAGCAATCACCGGATGGTCAAAAGCGAATTAGTAACAGAGCCTTCGGTGTCTCTGTGATAAATATAAGTAGGAATATCCGTTTTAAGCATGGCAACATGTGTTTCTGAAACTCTATCGTAGAGATCGGCATCTTCGCCCAATAAAATATTATTAAATCCTTTTAAAGAATATAAAAGTTCTTTTTCAATGAAGAAAGTTCCACCTATTTCGCATTTATCTAAATGGATCTGTTGGGAGGAGTTGAAGCGGTCGGGGACGTATGGACTGCCAATAATTTTTAATCCTCCCGATAAAAATTTCAACCCCGGGTTTTCTGTTATGATCTTTTTTCTGGATGCTAAATGAGCACTTTCGTATTCATCGTCCGAATCTAAAAATGTAAAAAATAAACCTTTAGCGTGCTGGATTCCCCTGTTTTTTGATTCTGCAGCTCCTTTGTTTTTTTGCTTTACATATTTAATATTTCTGTGTTTCTCCAATAATTTATGTATTTCCAAATAGGTATTGTCTGTACTGCCATCATCCACAATGATGGCTTCCCAATCTGTTTCGGTTTGGGCTATCAATGAATTAACGGCTCTGATAATTGTCTCTTTTCTATTGAACGTAGCAATTATTACAGAAAAAAAGGGTACTTCTTCGGATGTAATTTTTTCTTTCATTTATTATTGACAAATTTCAATCTTTTTAAATGATTCTCATAAAATTAGCTCTAATATCAACAATATATATCTGTTTTTGTTCATTTGCGCTAATTATGCAGGAGCTGTTTTTGCACCTATTAACAAAGCAATGTTTATAACAAGGCCCTGTAAAGTAGTAACCAAATTGGATAATTGACGTAATTTTGTACAGATAAACAGTTATGGAAAATCGCATAAGCATATTAAATAAATACTTTGCAAAGTCCGATATCGGAGGCGTTCCGAGTATCAACGATTTGCGGGAAAGAGAATTCAACGGAGAACCGTTAACGTTGAAAGAAAAGCAGGCATTGGTGAATTTTGATAAATTCCGTTTGGATGTGCTCAATGCCCAAACCGATGATATGGCATTTCACAAACGCTATCAGGAACTTCAGGTAATGGCTAATTTAGGCGATTATGCTGAGTTTTTAAAAGAGAAGTATTTTTTATAGACAGTATTAAAATAAAAAAATCCCGTTACGTATATTCATAACGGGATTTTTTATTTTTTGAGAATTCGTTTCTTATTTCTGTTTCACCATTTTCTTTGTTTCAAAAACTTTTCCATCAACAACTAAAGTGTAGGTATAAATACCATTACTTAAGTCTTGAGCAAACACATTTAAACTTCCTTTACCTTTTTCAGTTAATTCTACCGATTGAACTAATTTTCCCTGAGCATTATAAAATAACATTTGTGCTTTCAAAATATTATCCGGTAAAAAATAATTAATTGTAGTTTGCTCTGCAAAAGGATTAGGAATGGCTGCTTCTAGCACAACGCTTTGTCCATCTTTTAGTTCAACATCAATGGAAGAACTCCCGTTTGTTGTTTGCATTGCTCTATTATTACAACATTCATTTACTGCATTTTCCAATGCTAACAAACGATAATCTTGAATAGAATCATTTGTTTTTAAAACATTAATTATTGAATCTTTTGTTTGAACTATTTCATCTAGCTCTTTAATGCTTTCAACCAAAACAGGTACAAGACGATCATATTTCACATGCATTAAGCTTGAGTCATCTACAAAAGTTAATAATGGATCAATTGAAGAAATTTCTTGAGCGATAAAGCCAATATGCTGTAATGAGTCCAAATTCATATTGGTTTGTGCAGAACTGCTCCATTCATAAGTAATCCCTCGCATCAGCTTAACCTTTGCAAGAGAACCATTTAAATTTTGCACATTCGTTTTAACTGTTTGATCTGATAAAGTGGATTTATCCAATTTTGCCCCTAACTCATTTATTGCTTGCACGGCAATGGGAATAAAGGCATTATAATTAACAGATTTATATACTACTAGTGGATGAATAATATTTCCAAGGCTATCTAACACTTCCGGATTTTCGGATTGATGAACTAATGCAGGAAGAACTTGTTCAACTTGCTGTGCTATAAAACCATACTGCAACACATCATCAAAATTAAATTGTGGATAATTAACAATATCCATTTTGTATGTCTGTGGTTTTATTCTTTTCAGTATGGAGGAAGCATCTATAATTGGACCCACATCTGTTTTAAACATCTGATCGGAACTAATCAATGCTCCTGTATATTCAAGATTGCCCGCAAAATAGCCAGCACGATTTATTGCCCCTCCCGAAGCACTACCATAGACCCCGTAATTTCGTCCTGTACCATTCGCTACACCATATACGCCATAATTAGAGGCATTGGCCCCTGCACCTGCAGCTAAACCATTTATACCGATATTTTCAATTGATGAACCATAAGCTTTTCCGCTTGTTCCTACATTTTTAAGTGAAGCTGTACTATAGGCACCACCGCTTACACCTATAAATCGTCCATTAGAACCCGTATTATCTTGAGCTAAAGAGATAGCCCCAAATTTATAATTGGCACCTGAAACACCAAAATAAACAGGACTGTATTGTAAAGGGATTCCAGTTAAATTGAAGGTAGAAGTACTTGTAAAATATCCACCGATCCGGAATGGTACACCAGATGCCTCTCCATTAAAAGATGAAAATTTAGAAAATGTATTGTAAGTAAGTCCTGTATTTAAACCTGTTTGAATTCTATTTGTTCCAAGGGTTGGAACAGCAGGATCTGTAAAAAAATATTCCGGTTATTCATAGGAATTTCCCTATCATTTAATAATTGTGCAGTGGTAAATCCTACGTCATTTCCAAATTGGACTGTTGTTCCAGCTAGATTCAAAGATGTTCCATTATCAGCTCCGGTAATAGTTGATGCAACTGGTGCTGCGACATAAATAACATTGCCACTTAAATCAAGAGCAAGAACACCCATATTGCCAAAATTAGGACCTGTTGGTGAATTTGCAGTGAGTCTAGTAAATCGTAATCCACTTGTGTTAGGATTAAAAATACCATTGTCAATTTCACATCTATTTGCTGGTGTTGATGTTCCAATACCTACATTTCCAAGCGAACCAACTGTCCCTCCAGCAACGCCAACATAAAAAGTAGAAACATCACTTTGAAAGCCTACCATCAATGAATTAGGGATTGAATTAATAAGCGGATTAGAAAATAGTCCATCTCCGAAAACATATGAATTGGTTGCATTTGCTCTAATATAAGATCCAAAAGCATATGAGAGTTGTCCATTCGCTTGGGCTGCTGCACCAAAACATGTAGAAAAACCACCAGTAGCAAATGCGTTTTCGCCAAAGACAAAATCGCCTACGCTTGTTGCAGAAACATCAAACCCACCCGCAAAGGAACCATTTCCTGAAGCAATTGCATTCTGTCTTCCAATAGCAAAGGATCCTGCACCGGATGCAATAGTAGATGAACCAAATGCACATGCCCATTGTCCTGTAGCTGTTACACCAGATCCAAATGCCATTGACCCAGCAGCGCTTGCAATATTGTCTTGGCCTATGGATCCTGAATAAATACCAATGCTAACATCATCCCATGCTGTACCAGTTGTTCTTCCTGCACGAAAAGCGGCTTTTGCAGGATACCAAATTAATCTTGAATCTGTGAGGCCTGCAGGAACAGTAACACCCAACCCGAATGTTCCCTGCGCAAGAATTCCTCCATCATTGTTTAATGAAAGATGAAAAGGAGGAGTAGTTGTTCCGATACCTACGAAACCCAAAGGAGTAATACGCATTTGCTCGGCATTACTAGTAATAATGCGTAAAGGAAAGGCGGTTGTAGTTCCTAACAATTGATTTGCAGGTATAGCAACATTCCAAGCAGCTGGTATTGCACCATTTCCACCTTGTCTCCAATTTTGAGAGAAAGAAGTAATTGTCATTAATGAACATAATATTGTTCCAATTATTTTAAAGTTGATTTTTTTCATAGACTTTAGATTTTAATAAGTTTAGTATAAAAATTTCTAGTTTTTGTTTTAATATTAATCAGCAATAGTCCCTTGTCAAATTGATAAGTTGAAATTCTTTTATTATCAATAATGTTCTTTTCTTCAAATAAAATTTGCCCCAAACCATTATAAACAATCAAATCAAAAGGTTCATTCAAATTGCTTATATTAATATAATCCCTTACAGGATTAGGATAGATCAAATAAGAAAGTTTATCCTTTGAAGATTCTGTAATATCAACTGATAGGTTACATCCGAGAGAATCTGTTGATACACAAACATCGTCAATAAAATAATAGGCAAAACAATTAGTACTTGTTCCATCAATAATTAATGTATCTGTATTTGCATCATTAAATAAATTGCCTAACATTATGTATTGATAAGCAGAATCTGCAATAAAAGAACCAGTTATTGTTGTCCACCCTAAAGTATCTATAATAATAGTTGTAGAAAATACTTTCGCGTTATTTGTAACAGATGCTGGATTTGTTACCCACTGATATGGAATTGTAGAAAAAGAAGCTCCAAGATTATTAGTTGCACAGTTAGACCATATGGCTGCACTAATACTCAAACTTACTTTAAAAGAAACGTAGTACTTAGTGCCAATTGTTAAAGAGGAGGATAAATTTCTACCAATAAATTCTCTTCCATTAACTTGTCCAAAATAGCTTGAATAAGTCCCCAATGCACAATAAGCATTTCCAGTAAAAGGTTGCTGATAACCGCCCCAATTATTAGGGACTGATACAGAAGGATCAATAGTACATGGGTTGAAATAGTCTGGTGATTCTAAGTATGAATCCCAGCCCAAAGCAGCAGGCATTTCTCCAGCACCAGTAACACAGTATGCTGTGTCCTCAAAACTCCCATTCGGTACAAGATTTTGAGAATAGGAGACAGAAGTAATTTGAATAATAAATAATAGAATAATACTCTTTACAAATGTTTTCATATTACTAAATGAAACTATTTTAAGGAGAAAAGCAAATAAATAATATTTTATTTCATTGAAAGAATGGATTTCTGAGTTTTATCTTTTCAATGAAAAAGAAAAGTATTTTTACATCTATGAAGCACGATTTCCCCATAAACGAAATACTCCCCGACTTAAAAGTCAAGCTCGAAAAAGAGCTGGTGATAATTTTACAAGCGCCTCCCGGTGCAGGAAAGTCGACTATTCTTCCTTTGGAATTATTAAATGAAAAATGGTTGTTTGGCAAAAAAATCTTACTGCTCGAGCCACGCAGATTGGCAACCCGCTCCGTAGCAAACCGTATGGCTGATTTATTAAATGAGTCTATCGGAGAAACAATCGGTTACCGCATTCGTTTCGAAAATAAAATTTCGAAAAACACAAAAATAGAAGTCGTTACTGAAGGAATTTTAACACGAATGTTGCAAAACGATAATGCGCTAGATGATGTCGGACTTGTCATTTTTGATGAATTTCACGAACGTAGTTTAAATGCAGATTTGGCTTTGGCACTGTGTTATCAAGTTCAACAAGTATTGAGAAATGATTTAAGAATTTTAATTATGTCGGCAACGTTAGATGGCGCAAAATTATCTTCACTTCTGAACAATGCTCCGATATTGACATCTGAAGGACGACAATATCCTGTTAGCATTCAATACATCAACTCCGATGAAAAAATTTATCTTCATCTAAGAATGGCTAATGCTATAAAAAAAGCCTTACGCGAAAACAAAGGTGACATTCTTGCATTTCTTCCTGGAGCTGGAGAAATATTGAGAACACAACAAATTTTGGAAGAAGAAAATTCTGAAATAAGTGTGCAACCCCTTTACGGAGATTTGTCACAACAAAAACAACAAGAAGCAATTTTACCACATCCGCAAGGAAAACGAAAAGTTGTTTTAGCTACTTCCATTGCAGAAACATCATTAACCATTGAAGGCATTGCAGTTGTTATTGATAGCGGTTATTCACGCTCACCGCGTTACGATATTCAAACAGGATTAACACGTTTGGAAACCATAAAAGTCACCAAAGATGCAGCCGATCAACGAGCAGGACGAGCAGGACGATTAGGGCCAGGAACCTGTTACAGATTGTGGAGCGAAGGTTCACACATTCATCTAATTCCAAATCGTAAACCCGAAATCTTAGAGGCAGATTTAACTCCTTTGATGTTGGAATTGAGCCAGTGGGGCATTCAAAATATAAACGAATTACTTTGGTTAACTCCGCCTCCGCTTGCAGCCGTTTCTCAAGCGAAAGAATTATTGAATCAATTGGGCGCATTGCAGAATAATAAAATAACAGCACGCGGAAAAGAGATGTTGCAAATGCCAACACATCCTCGTTTGGCACACATGCTTATTGAAGCGAAAAATTTTGAGAAAAATAAACCACGAGAACATTTTATTGCATTGGCAACCGACCTTGCTGCAACACTCGAAGAGCGCGATCCACTGAACAAAGAAAGCGGTGCCGATCTTTCTTTACGAATCGAATTGCTTAGAAAATACAGAGCAGGCGAACGCGTGAATGCAGATAGAAGAGTATTAGACCGAATAGAACGATTGGCGCAATCTTGGAGAAAATTATTGCGAATTGAAATGGATAATACTGCTCCAAACATTTTTAACATCGGAAAATTATTGGCAACTGCTTATCCGGAGCGCATCGCAAAACGTACCGATAAAAATAGTTTACGCTACCGATTAGCAAATGGAAGAATGGTGAAACTTGCGGAGACGGATGCATTAGCACAAGAAGAATGGTTGGCCGTTGCACATTTAGATGCAGGAACAAATGAAGGAAAAATATTTTTAGCTGCTGCATTTGATTCGAATGATCTTTTTGAATTGGCAGAAGAACGCCAAACCATCAGCTGGGACAAAGAAAGAGGAATGGTGATTGGCGCAATAGAAAAAAGAGTTGGAAATCTTATTCTAGAAACAAAAGCAATTACAAAAATTGATGATACACAACGAATACAAGTTCTTTGTGATGTGATTCGTGAAAACGGATTGAAGATTTTGAACTGGAACGAATCACAAGAAGATTTTCAAGCACGGGTTTTAAGTTTACGTGCATGGCGTCCAAACGACAATTGGCCAGATGTTTCCAGCGAGCATCTTTTAGAAACTTTGGAAGAATGGCTTTCTCCTTATCTCAACAAAATAAATAAACAGAGCGAATTACAAAAACTGGATTTTACACAAATTCTACATTCTATTTTGCCTTGGGAACTTTCACAAAAACTAGATAAACTGGCACCTTCAAAAATGGAAGTCCCAACTGGCTCACTCATTAAACTGAGCTATTTCAATGATGGCAGTAAAATAGAAATGGCAGTGAGATTACAAGAAGTGTTTGGACTGTTTGAAACACCAAGCGTGAACGAAGGAAAAAATAAAATTCTACTCCACTTACTTTCTCCCGGTTACAAACCCGTGCAAATTACTCAAGACTTAAAAAGCTTTTGGGAAAAAACATATTTCGAAGTAAGGAAAGAATTACTCTCTCGTTACCCCAAACACCATTGGCCAGAAAATCCATTGACAGCAGAAGCAATGCGTGGACCGAAAAGAAAAAAGTAGACAGGAATTTTTTTTCGCAAGCACAATCAATTCCCCCTTCATAAAGCAGGGCTAGGGGGATTTCGCAAATCATTCTTTCAAAGAGCAATCACCATTCTTAGTTCGAGCATTCTGCATTGAAGCAGACAAATCGAGAACAAACGAAAGCAGAAACTTCTCTTAAGATTTCATAAAACTATTGGTAACAGAATCACTCTGATCTTTGCGATACACATAAGTCGGTTCTTCTGTTTTTAATTTTACTACACTTGAATTGCTAAGTCTATCAAACAATTCGGCATCTTCTCCGATTAATATATTTTTGAATCCCTTGCAAGAAATCAATAAATTTCGTTCAATAAAAAAAGTTCCACCTATTACACAATCATCCAAATGAATTTTTTGTTGATTATCGAAACGGTCGGGAACAAAAGGACTTCCAATTATTTTAATTCCACCATATAAAAATTGCAGCAATGGGTTTTCTCTTAAAATGTTTCTTCTGCTTTCCAAATGTGATCTACAGTATTCGTCATCCGAATCTAAAAAAGTGATAAAAGTTCCCAAAGCCGATTTTATTCCTTTATTTTTTGCAAGAGCAGCACCAGCATTATCTTGTCGAATATATTTTATACGCTTGTCTTTTTCAAGATAAGATGAAATATGAGAAAAAGTATTGTCATCACTCCCATCATCTACAATAATTGCTTCCCAATTTTTTTCAGTTTGAGAAATCAACGAATCAATCGCTCTTACCAATGTTTCCTTCCTGTTATAGGTTGGAATAATGACAGAGAAATAGGGTGTTAATTCAGAATTTAGCAATTTGCTTTTCATACAAGCAATGTAAACAAAAGAACCCGATAAAAGTTTAATTTTATTAAATTGATTTTACATGTCAAAAAACAATAATCACATGCGTGTCAGTTCGAGCGGAGTCGATAACAAACGCACACGGGTTCTCTACTCCGCTCGAACTGACTCACTGATATAATCTCTTTTCAAGACATTATATCCACCTTTCTATCCTATCTGACTACCACTCATAAATAAGCATCATTTTGCATCAAAAATAGTTTTACATTTAGGAAAAATTTTAAATCTATTAATCTAATGAAGTTGAATCACATTTTATTGTCGTGTTTGCTTTTTGGAAGCAGCATTTCATCCGCTCAAACCGTAAAACCAAGCAATGTAAAGTTTACACAATACGATTTACCGAATGGCTTACATGTTATTTTGCATGAAGACCATTCCACGCCAATTGTGGCTGTTACGGTTTTGTATCACGTTGGGTCTAAAAATGAAGATCCGAAACGTACAGGATTTGCTCACTTTTTTGAGCATTTAATGTTTGAAGGTTCTGATAACATCAAACGTGGTGAATACATGAAACTCATCCAAAATTCTGGTGGAGTCATGAATGCAAACACTTCTTTCGACAGAACATTTTATTTCGAAATATTGCCGAGTAACCAATTAGAGCTTGGTTTGTGGATGGAAGCAGAACGGATGTTGCAATTGAAAGTTGATTCGGTTGGCGTAGAAACGCAACGAAAAGTTGTTAAAGAAGAGTTAAAACAACGTAACGAAAACACCCCTTACGGTTCTATTTTAAATGAAGCATTCGGACATGCCTATACCGTTCATCCTTACCGCTGGACTCCTGGAGGCTCTCCTGAGTATATCAACCAAGCGGCTTTGTCAGAATTCATTGATTTCTACAAAACATTTTATGTTCCAAACAATGCAACACTTTCCATTGCTGGAGATATTAATATCGCTCAAACAAAAGTATTGATTGAAAAATATTATGGCAGCATTCCAAAAGGAACAAAAGAAATTCCTCGTCCAACTGCTGTAGAACCAGTTAAGACAGCCGAAGTACGTGATACCGTTTTTGATAACATTCAATTGCCTGCAGTTGTAATGGGCTACCACACTCCTGCACAAGGCACTCCTGATTATTATGCAATGAATATGCTAGCGACTGTTTTATCTCAAGGAAAAAGTTCACGTATGCAAAAATCAATTGTCGACAAACAACAAAAAGCAGTTTTTGCTGGAGCATTTCCATTGCCATCAGAAGACCCAGGACTTACATTGGTATTTGGTGTTGCCAACATGGGTGTTGCACCAACCGATTTGGAAGCAGCAATGGATGTTGAATTCGACAAAGTGAAAAACGAATTAATTTCTGAAGACGAATACCAAAAATTACGCAATCAAACAGAAAGTGATTTTGTAAGTGGCAACTTGAAAATGGCCGGGATTGCTGAGAATTTAGCGAATTATTATGTTTACTATAAAGATGCGAATCTGATCAATACAGAAATCAATCGCTTTATGAAAGTAAGTCGTGAAGACATACAAAAGGCTGCACAAAAATATCTTACAAAAGAAAATCGTGTAGTGTTGTATTACTTACCGAAGCAACAATAATTAAAGATTCAAAAATTAAAGATTGCTCCGAAGGAGTTCCTTCGGAAAAAAATTAAATAAAAAAGTCATGATTAAAAAAATAATATTCTCAATAACAGCTGTTTTAATTTTCACTTCTGCATTTGCACAAAAAGGTGATAAAAAATTAGACAGAAGTATTCGTCCGGTTGCTGGTGCAGCACCAGGAATTAAACTTGGCAATATTCAATCCTTTGAATTACCAAACGGATTGAAAGTGTTTGTAGTAGAAAATCACAAACAAGCAACTGTTGCTTATTCAATTGCTTTGGACATTAAACCTGCTTTGGAAAACGATGCTGTAGGAACAGCAAATATGACCAGCGAGTTAATGACTAGCGGAACAAAAAACAAAACGAAAGATCAGCTGGATAACGACATCGATTTTATTGGTGCTACTTTATCCGCCAATCCCAAAGGCTTGTATGCTGCTTCTTTAAAAAAGCAACAAACAAAATTATTGGAATTAATGTCGGAAGTATTATTGAATCCCAATTTCAAACAAGAAGAATTGGATAAAATAAAAACACAAACATTATCAGGATTAGCACAAGGGAAAGATGATCCAGATGCGATTTCAAACAATGTGAAAGCTGTTTTGAATTACGGAGCGAACCATCCTTACGGTGAGTTAACAACCGAAGAAAGTGTTTCGAAAATTACATTAGAAAAATGCAATGCGTATTATCAAACTTATTTCCGTCCGAATGTAGCCTATATGGCTATTGTTGGAGATGTGACATTGGCAGAAGTAAAACCTTTGATTGAAAAATATTTTGGTGCTTGGCAAAAAGCAGACGTGCCTTCAACAAGCTACGCAATCCCAACTGCTCCAGCAAAAACACGTGTAGCGGTTGTAAACAAAGCAGGTGCTGTTCAATCGGTAGTAAATATTACTTACCCTGTTGATCTAAAATTAAACAGCGAAGATGCGATTAAAGCAAAAGTGATGAACACCATTTTAGGTGCTGGTTTCTCGTCTCGTTTATTCTTAAATCTTCGCGAAAAGCATGGTTATACGTATGGTTCTTATTCTTCTTTGAATAATGATGAGCTAGTAAGTGAATTCAGCGCTTACGCGAAAGTAAGAAATGCTGTTACCGACAGCTCCGTAATTGAAATCATGTCGGAATTAAATCGTTTGCGCTCCGAAAAAGTTCCACAAGATGAATTGGATGGAATCAAAAATTATTTAACTGGAAATTTTGCAATTTCTTTGGAAGATCCTGCAACTATTGCTCGTTTCGCTATCAACACTGAACTATATAAACTTCCGAAAGATTACTACGCAAACTATTTAAAAAATTTAGCAGCTGTTACTGTGGATGATATTTATGCAATGGCGCAAAAATACATTCGCCCAGATAATGCTACCATATTTGTGGTGGGCGACAAAGAAGAGCTTTCAAAAAAACTGACTCCTTTCAGCGCAACAAAAAATATTGAATTTTACGACATCTATGGAAATGCGGTTGCTGCTGTTGCAAAACCAATTCCTGTAGGTGTAACTCCCAAAACGGTTATTGCTGATTACGTGAAAACAATTGGAGGGGCAAAAGCATTGATGAAAGTAAAAGATGTTTCTACAAAGATGAATACCAAGTTCCAAGGAATGGATATAAGCATCACTACCAGTCAGAAAGCGCCCGGCAAATATGCGATGGCTGTGAAAATGGGAGAAATGGTTATTCAAAAAGAAGTATATGACGGGAAGGTTGGTAAACAACAAAGTATGCAAGGAAAAAAAGATTTGGAGGGAGAAAGCTTGGAAGATATCAAAGCACAAGCAACTATGAACCTTGAAATGAATTACGAAAAATTGGGCTACAAGTTGGAACTGAAAGGAATTGAAGCTGTAAGTGGCAAAGATGCCTATATCATGGCAGTAGTAAGTCCGAAAGGTAAAAAATCGACCGAATGGTATGATGTAGAAAGCAAATTGAAAGTAAAAAGTTCACAAACTACCAGCACAGAAATGGGCCCTGTTACAAATACTACTGAATTTTTAGAGTATAAAGATGTGGACGGAATAAAGTTTCCGAGTGTGATTGCAATAAGCGGAGCAATGTCAATGAAATTAACAGCGGAAAGTATCAATGTAAACAAAGGTGTTGCGGATAGCGAGTTTACAATTAAGTAATTGGGATTCGACTGCTTAAGTCTTTGGAAATTTAATTTGGACAGATAATAAGTACCTATTATTTTCGTTGAACCGAAGCCAATTTTTGTCTTAAAAATATATTTTAAACGCAGAGGCAACCTAAGTAACTCTTTAACGTCTTAATCGTAGAAGAGAGGTGTCTTTAGCTTTCGAAAGCACTCTATTATGAATGAAACCGACATTATTAAAGGTTGTTTAAAAAATGATCGTGCCAGCCAAAAGGCGTTGTACGAGCAGTATTATAGCAAGATGTTAGGTGTTTGTTTACGCTACTCCAAAAGTAGTGACGAGGCTAAAGACGTTCTCCATGAAGGATTTATGAAAGTGTTTGACGGGCTGAAGAATTTTAAATCTTCCGGCTCATTTGAAGGTTGGATCAGACGAATTATGGTGAATACCTCCATTGATCATCTGAGAAAGAATAAACAGAATTACCTTATTGTAAGTACTGTTTATGCCAACGATAAAGCAAGTAATGTAGCAGAAGAAATTAATGATGATGAATTAGCGCTACACATTGATAAAGAAGAAATTTTAAGAGCTGTTCAGGAATTAACACCCGCTTACCGAACTGTTTTTAACTTGTATGTAATAGAAGAATACACGCACAAAGAAATTGCCGAATTGCTTGATATTAGTGAAGGAACATCTAAATCAAACCTTTCGAAAGCAAAATTTAACTTGAGAAAAAACTTGATGCATCATATTAAACCAATTGTAAATGGAAAATAATACTCCTCCAAGTAAACTTGATGAAACCATAAAGGACAACCTTAGCAATTACGATGCGAAGTATGATTCTGGAGATTGGTCTCGTATGGAGCGCATGCTAAATGCAACACCAAAATCTATCGCTCCGAAAGGTGCATACAATTTGGCCATTATCATTGGCGGAATTGTGCTTGTTGGCGGAATTGCCATTTACAAAGGGGTTACTTCTTCTAAAACGATTACTACAGATACCGCAACTGAAACTCCTGTTACTCCAATCGAAAACAAAGTTGAAACAGCACCTGTTTACACAGGCCCGGTTCAGCCTGTTGTCATTAATAACGAACTACCAACTATTATAGAAACACCAACGGTTTCTCCTGAAATCAAAAACTCAGTTGTTGTAAAAACGTTGGCTGATAAAAAGAAAGTCGACAACAAAGCAAACGACAACGACAATGACAACGAATATCCAAAAACCCAAAAGGTAGTCGTTATGGGCAATGAGCCTATTTTTGGAGACATGATTGACTCTTCAAAAGGAATCGTTCACAAAACCAAGGAAAAAGAAAGCACCAAAAAAGCGGCTGTTGAAAAAGGTTCAAACAATACCATTGGCTTGAACAGTTTATTCAACCTAAATGCTGATAGTATTCGAAAACAAAAGGAACAGATGATGCTAAAAGACACCGTTAAGTAAAACATACAACATCTCCATATAAGAAACCTGAACCGCAAACGTTCGGGTTTTTTTATTGTGAAACTTGTATTCGCAACTGTCATCCCTTGTCGGAGGGGGGAATGACGGGGCGATGAAGTTGCTACTTAAGTTTTTTAACAAGCAGGCAACCCTTCTGAACACCACACGTCTTATAATCAGAAACGATAAAATTGTGCCCCATGAAAAAAAGCTACCTATTAATTATACTGTTTTCACTAAGCTTGATGACTTATAAGTCTGCCAAGGCGCAAGATCCTGAGTTTACTCAATTCTACGCCAACCCACTTTACCTT